>Ga0302325_10005518_pt1 | contig 28701 bp, 24 predicted proteins | sample Palsa_T0_2_FD_201948 | JGI IMG/M metagenome (GOLD analysis project Ga0302325, IMG submission 201948) | Peat permafrost microbial communities from Stordalen Mire near Abisko, Sweden - Palsa_T0_2 | ecosystem: Environmental > Terrestrial > Soil > Palsa > Peat permafrost | place: Sweden: Abisko...
GATTTCGCAAGCAGTATCAGCACCGCTGCCACCGCATGGCCAAAGGCGTGGCCAAGGTGGCTGCGGCGAGACGATTAGCCGTACGACTCTACTGGATGATGCGCACCCACACGGCATATCCAGAGATCGTTCATATCGAGAGTAGCCCGCGGGTGGCCCTGACCGTTCGCTCCGGCGAATAGGCCGTGACCTTGATTGGGCGCTCTCGCATCCAGCGGAGCGGTGCAAAAGACGCGCTGCGCGCTTGGAAAACGAAAAGCTGTTTTCCACTTTCGCACCGCCGACGACGGCTGGATGTTCGCATAGAAGAATCATGGCCGAAGTTCGAGGCCGTATCGATGGTTGGTGGAGCGATTATCCACCGAGTAGTGATTCAGCGCGAGAGTTTAGCACTTACTCCACAACACCTCTTTCGCCGAACCACAAAACAGCGGTGCTCACGCGCTGCCCAGGAAAACTATATCTTGACAAAGCCTTCGTCCTTATCGAGGGCCACCCGCCAAGATAGGCCCCGTGCGGACGCCGCCGTGGCGGAGCAACTTGGTGAAGCGCTCCTTAATAACCTTCATCACCACCGAAGGGTCGCCTACATCCGGCTCGGTCATAAGCAAATGGAAGTACTCGGAGTTCCACCTCGTATGGCTTAACTCGACGCCGTTTCGGTACGCCAATTCCTTAAGCTCATCAGGCAGTCCTTCGGGGCGCGGGATTTTCGCACCACGAACAAGTACAGGGACTACCGGAGTGTCTCGCCGCAGAGCGGACGCCGTTTCCAATCGAACGAAATCAGAGGGATCGTCAAGACGACGGCTACCAGCCTCGTTTTTTGCGTCAATCCACGCTCTACCTATAACTGCCAGAAGCACGCCACAAGTGGCTACGCTATCGTCGATTGCTTTTCGAAAGTCGCGGCCCACCTCGATGGCCGCCACATCCATGAAAACCGAGTCCTCACCGAAAATAGCAATCAGATCGTCGAACAAACGTCCCGCTTCACCTGCGGAATCATCTCGACGATAGCTGATGAAGATCGCACGCATCGCAATGCTTCAGGCCCCCTTGATTAGTGGCATAATGCCTGTTAGTTTCACAGAACTGACGAGGCCACGATAATCGACCCAGTCATTTCGCCGCCGGGACGGATATTAACGAGCCGAAGACCCATCCCGCGATGATGATCATTGACGATTACACCAGGAAGGTCGCTCTTAATTATCCATTCAACCAGTCCGTCTGCCGATCATCAATCCCACAACTTCCCGTCTAGAAACCCCACGATATTCCCCCAGGGATGCAGAGGCAATCTACATGCGGCGTACTTAGGTTGCAACTATTTTCTGCAAAATGTTTCAACCGAGCGTTCCCCGCCGTTAGCGAACCGCTCTAAGAGCGAACCGCTCTAAGGATGAAACAATGGTCAGGAGTCGCCTTGCCCGATCTTCCAATGCCAGATTGGGGAGCCGTGTGCCCCGATCATTCGCGGGGTTCGAATGAGTGGGTGGCGCAGGGGGATAACTGATGGTCAGCGGCCATTCCTGACAATTTACTCGCACCGGCGCTACTTGCTGGAACGCGTACGCCCGGAAGCTCCTCCCGTCCCAATCTTCGGGTGCTGTTACCAGGCCGCGTTTTACGGGATTGCGATGTATGTAGCGCAGCTTCTCGATCCGTTTTTCTGAGGTGCAAACATTGAAAGTCGTAGAACCGCTTCTGCCAGATCGGATTCGTGCGGCCGGCGCCATGGTGGAGCAGCTTGGTGAATCGCTCCTTGATAACTTTCATTACGGCGGAAGGATCGCCCGAATCCGGTTCGGTGATCAAGAGGTAAAAGTGCTCGGGCATGACGACGTCGCCGATCACCACAAATCGATATTTCTGCCATGCACGTTCCAAAACGCGCAGGAAGAGATCGCGGCGCGCCGGTTCCCAGCTCGGGCCGCCGCCTGTAGCAGCTACAGGTTATGAAATGGAGATCGTGCCCGCCGTATCAGCGCTCCAGACCCTTGGTCAAACTCTGAGCTTAGTTATCGGTCAGATCTGTGGTTGGTGATGAAACACACGGAGCCCCGTGATCTCCGAATCCCACTCATCCGAAAAGCGCGAATGGGTGGGGCACCCCAGCACTGGTCCGCCGCGTGTGCGACCTGGGTGGGAGATGCGGACGGTGAGGTTACTAAAGGACATGTACCTTCGTAACTTGACGACTACGAGGGACGCGCTATGCTGCTAGGTTGGGCATAGTGTGATCCAATGCCTCGGGGAGTTTTCCGTTGGCTCAAGCTCTTTGAAAAATCAGCGGCTAGTGGCTAGTCGTTCCGCGCGTCCTTCGCTCCGGGAAGCCATCGATCGGAGGATGGGGTTCGCTAAGTCATTGGCAAGTAATTGGTTTAAGCAAGTGATTTATCCTCAATACTTTGCGCCGAGAGGAGTGCAGGCTATTGAGCGGCAAAGACTTACATCTACGCATAAGTCCAATGTTTTTAATATTTTGCGGGTAAAATATTAAAAACAAGGATTTTACGAGATGGGGGGGAGGGGGGTATACCCCGAACGAGAGGCCGCGGTTCCATTTCGGTAATCACCCAAGCTGCTTTTGGCGGGGCGACCCAGGCAAGAATCCGGAGGGTGCCCCGTCCAAGCCGGTTCGCTTGGGCGGGATTCCCTTCTGCCATTGTCGTGTCTTATTCGTCGAATGGAAAAGCTGAACACATCCTGACCCGATGACCAGTTATTACCGGGGAGTGGTAGTCGTCGTGGTGGTGTTGCTCTGCACCTGCTGCGGCGGCGGTGTGGTTGTGGTGGTGGTCGTGTCGCTCCGGTTCATCTGCTGATCCGGCTGCGTGGTGGTGGTTGTGGTGTCGGTCTGCTTCACTTTGTGGTGCTTGTACTTGGTCTTGGTATCGGTAGTTTGAGTCTCAGGCGCAGCTGCCGCGTCCTGCGAAGTCGTGGTGGTGCTCTGCGTCTGAGCGGCAGATGGATTCTGTGTCGTTGTCGAGGTGCTGGATTGTGTGGTGCTCTGTGCCATTACCGGCAGGGACAGGGCGAGCACGACGAGCGACCCTAGAACGACAGCAAGTAGTCTCTTAAAGTTCATTCATTCTCCTTCATTGCGTTGATCAGAGACTATGGTACGGCGCCCATTGCCACTTAATCTGAGCACTATTGCTCGCCGACGGATTGCGGCTCTTGGGCAGAGGCTAAAGCCCCGATCCTCTGGCGATTGGACTCGGCACGGGCTGGAAGCCGTGCCCTGATAACAGCGAGGCTTGTGAGATAGACGGTGCCCCACTCATTCGTGGTTTTCGAATGAGTGGGAGGGCTGCTTACCATCACCCCTTCATCACCTTCTGTAGCGCCGCCTGAAATTGCTCCATCTCGGCGCTGGTGCCCACCGTGATGCGCGAATAGGTTGGCATCGCCGGCCAAACCCGCCCGATGATGACGTTCTGCTGGGCCATGGCGGTGATGACTTCCTTGGCCGGGCGTTTGGTATCGAGCAGGAAGAAATTCGCGACCGAGGGAATGTACGAATAGCCATTGCCGTCGAGCCACTGAAAGGTTGCGGCGCGAACCTGCTGGTTGGTCCGCTTCCGATCCGCTACCAGATGCGGGTCCTTCAGACTGGCCGACGCGGGTGCTACGGCAGTCACGGGCATGAAATTGTAGCCGCCATAATTATGGAGCTTGTCCAGCAGGTCCGGCCTGGCAATCGCAAATCCGCAGCGCAGCCCCGCCATCCCGTAGATCTTGGAGAACGTACGCAGCACGATGACGTCTTTACCGGCCTTCACCAGCTCGATGGCCGACGGCGCATCGCTGAAGTGAATGTACGCTTCGTCCACCAGCACGATGGAGTTCTTCGGCTTGTTCTCCACCAGGTACTCAATGTCCGAGCGGCTCGTCAGCGTTCCCGTGGGATTATTCGGCTGGCAAACATAGAACACGCCGGCATCGGGAGCGGCTGCCAGCATGGCCCTCACATCGTGGGCGTAGCTCTTGGTGAGCGGTACCTTGACCACTCGCGCGCCCGCCCGATCGGCGGCAAACAGCCCAGCCTCGAAGCCGGGATCGGCGGTTACGTAGCTGGCGCGCGGCGAACAGAACGCCCGCACGGTGAAATGCAGAGGCTCAGTCGATCCCGCATAGATCGCGACTTGCTCTTCTGTGACTCCGGCGCTTTGGGCAAATAGCTTCGTTAATTCGTCGGTCGCCTCGTTCAGATAACGTCCGCTCTGCGGAATGACCGTAGCTATCGCCTCGCGGGCCGCGGGGCAAGGACCGAGCGGGTTCTCGTTGGCGTTGATCAGCACCGCGTCCTTCGGATGACTCGGCCACGCGGCGTAGGCGAGCATAGGCTCCGTCACGAAGCGCAACGCCAGCGCCGCTGACGCAGCCGTGGTTGTTTGCAGGAACGATCTGCGGGAGAAGGATGAAAAAGGTTGATGCCCCATTGGCGAACTCCTGGCGAACTCATCTTAACCCTTTCCACGGAAATGGGCTGGCGCTTTCCGCGGTTCGCTCTGCGATTGTTAGAAATCCTAATGCAGCTCAACTTCTTGCACGTCTGCGTGGCTGCCAAATTGCATATGTGAAAAAGAGCAAGCCGCAGCGCCCGTTAAGAATGTGCGTTCAAGAAAACCCGATGCCTCTTCTTCTACCGAGCGATACCGAAAAGCCGGGACTGGGTTTTTGTGGTCGGGAGGCTCAGACTCTTGACCCTGCCGACTGGGAAGCTTTTCGAGCCCAGGCGCACCTGATGCTCGACGACATTCTGGATTACACGAAGAACATTCGGCAGCGTCCTGTTTGGCAGCCGATTCCGGACGAAGTTCGGCAGCGATTTCGCAGCGCCATTCCAGTCCAGGCCTCTTCCCTCGCCGAAGTTCATCGGGAGTTCATGCAGTACATCCTGCCGTTCGCGGCGGGCAATGTTCATCCCGGTTTCATGGGCTGGGTCCACGGCGGAGGCACTCCCGTTGGCATGCTTGCGGAAATGCTGGCCGCGGGACTGAACGCCAATCTCGGAGGGCGCGATCAGATTCCCATCGAGGTCGAGCGCCAGGTCGCGCGCTGGATGCGAGCGATATTTGGCTTTCCGGAGAGTGCGGCCGGACTGTTTGTCACCGGAACGTCGATGGCGAATTTCATCGCCGTGGTAGTGGCTCGCGATGCCGAGCTTGGCTGCGACGTGCGTCGCGAGGGCATGGCTGCAAGGCCAATGCGGCTGACGGCTTACGCCTCGACAGCGGTGCACGGCTGTGTTGGCAAGGCCATGGATCTTTGTGGTTTCGGCAGTGATGCCCTCCGCCTGGTTCCCACTGACAGCCGCCGCCGCATCGACTTGATTGCGCTGCAAAATGCAATCTCGAAAGACCGCGAAGCGGGCTTCCATCCCTTTCTGCTTGTGGGGACCGCGGGAACCGTGGACACCGGTGCGATTGACGACCTTGCGCGCCTCGCCGAACTCGCCCGCAGCGAGAAGTTGTGGTTTCACATCGATGGCGCCTATGGCGCACTGGCCAGGCTGGCTCCCGATCTTGCTCCCAAGCTGCGCGGCATCGAACGGGCCGATTCGCTGGCCTTCGACTTTCACAAATGGGGCCAGGTTCCCTACGATGCCGGTTTCCTATTGGTCCGCGACGGTGCTCTCCAGAAGAATGCGTTTGCGGCCTCATCTTCTTACTTAAGACGCGAAACCCGCGGGCTGGCCGCAGGATCGCCCTGGCCTTGCGATTATGGTCCCGATCTTTCGCGTGGCTTCCGCGCGTTGAAGACGTGGTTCACGCTGAAAGTTTACGGCACCGAAGCGTTGGGGGCAGTGATTTCGCGGACCTGCGCTCTGGCTCGCTACCTGCAACATCGTATTACCAGCACTCCGGAGCTGGAACTGTTGGCCCCGGTCGAGCTGAACATCGTTTGTTTTCGCTACCGGGCGGACGACGCTAATCGCGTGAATCGAAGAATCGTCGTCGAGCTGCAAGAGTCGGGTAGTGTCGCGCCGTCTACGACCGTCATCGACGGCCAACTGGCGATTCGGGCAGCGATCGTAAATCACCGCACCGGTCAGCGCGAAATCGACAGCCTGGTAGACACGACGTTGGCTCTGGGCCGCAACTTGACGAATGCTAACTTGGCGAACGCTAAAGTCCGCGCGCCTCAGCCCATCGCCGCAGACACTCTGCCGCGAGTGCGGTGGGAAACGGAGTTACACCAGCTCGAGAGCCAACTGCAATCCGATCCCGATTCGGTTGATCTTCGCTTTCGGCGAGCGTTCCTGCTATTGGAGTTGGGACGCCCGGTCGATGCCAGAAACGATTACATCAAAGTCCTTCAGGCGCTGGAACGCCAGCCCTACCACGTGGCGGCGTTGAACAATCTGGGCCGGACGCTGGTCGCCACCGGGCATCGCAGTGCGGCGCGGCTTGCGTACAAAGAAGCGGTCGCCCGGCATCCCAGCGATCTTCCCAGCCGCATCAACCTGGGCATGAGCCTCTTTGAAGAAAGCGAAATGCTGGAAGCCCAGGAGAAGACCGCGGAAGCGCAGCAACTCATGCGCGAAGCCCGTGACCACTTCGAACACGCGTTGCGGCTGAGAGCCGACCACGAGAAGGCGCATGAAGGGTTGTCCTACGTGCTGGGACATTTGGGGAAAAGTGAAAAGGCTGCGTGGCACCGTCGCCAGGCCTTCCAGAATCGCTACATCATCCCATTGCCCTATCGCGGACGACACTCGCCCGTGCCGGTGCTGATGCTCAGTTCAACCACCGGCGGCAACGTACATTTGCAAAAATTCTTGCACGATCAGGTCTTTCACACCTTCGTCGTGCTCCCGGAGTTCTACGATGTGAACACTCCCTTGCCCGCGCACCAACTGGTGGTGAACGGCATCGGGGATGCCGAAATGTCGGCTGGAGCGCTGACGGCCGCACAGTCTCTGCTCGCTCTCACCACGGCGCCGGTTTTGAATTCTCCTGTCGCCGTGTTGGCTACCAGCCGAAGTAACAACGCAAAGCGGCTGTCGCTTCTGCCCGGAGTCGTCACGCCGCTCACCGTCACGCTGCCTCGCGAGCGCCTTTGCGATTCGAATGCCGCGACCACATTGGCTGGCCACGGCTTCGGCTTTCCTCTTCTTCTGCGCGCACCCGGCTTTCATACCGGCCTGCATTTTCTGCAGGTCGACAACTTCGAGGGCCTGCCGGCTGCTTTGGCTGAGCTTCCTGGCAGAGAATTGATCGTCATGCAATATCTGGATGCGCGGGGAGCCGATGGCAAAACCCGCAAGTACCGCGTCATGCTCGTCGACGGCCAGATCTTTCCTCTGCATGTTGCCATCTCCAGCCATTGGAAGATCCACTACTTTACGGCTGAGATGGCCGACAATCCCGAGAACCGTGCGGAAGACGCGGCGTTCCTGGAAGACATGCCCGCAGTGCTCGGCCCCCTCGCGATGAATGCGCTAAAACAAATTCAGTCCACTCTCGCTCTGGATTATGCCGGCATTGACTTCGGCTTAAATGCGAAGGGCGAGGTTCTGCTTTTCGAGGCCAATGCGACGATGGTAGTTAATCCGCCGGAACCGGATGAGCGATGGAAGTACCGCCGTCCTGCCTACGACCAAATTCGCAGAGCTGTTCAGCGGATGCTGATAGAGCGCTCCAGGGCCACGCAACTCCGCGGCCCGCTCATGGCCGCAGCATCCACATAAAAGAGACACAACAGAGCGTAGATATCAGCCTGGATACAGGTTTCCGAGCCAGATTCTGTCCGCTGCAAGGACCCCGCGCAAAAAGAAGAGGCGGAGCCAAAGCCCCGCCCATTCGTTGAACTGCGGCTGGAGAAGTACCCGCCGCTACTGTTTCTTGTCTTGCGCCGGCTTACTCTGCTGCTGTGGCGGCCGTTGCTGCGGAGCAGGCTTGCTCTGCTGTTGCGGCCGTTGCTGCGGAGCAGGTCTCGCTTCCTGTTGTGGCCGTTGCTGCGGAGCGGGCTTGCTCTGCTGCGGCGGTCGTTGCTGCGGAGCAGGCTTATTCTCTGGCCGTTGCTGCGGTGCAGGACGAGTCTCCTGCTGTGGCCGCTGCTGCGGTGCGGGCCGAGTCTCCTGTTGCGGGCGTTGCTGCGGAGCAGGCTTATTCTCCGGCCGCTGCTGCGGCGCGGGCTTGCTCTCTGGCCGTTGCTGCGGAGCAGGACGAGTCTCCTGCTGCGGGCGTTGCTGGGGAGCAGGCTTATTCCCCTGTTGTGGCCGTTGCTGGGGAGCAGGTTCATTCTTCGGCCGCTGCTGCGGCGTCGGTCGCGTCTGCGTTTGGGGCCGATTCGCCGGTTGCGCCGGCCGCATAGCCGGAGCAGGACGAGCCGGAATCACCGGAGCAATCGGTTTGCCTTCACGGATAGGTTGTGCGGCTGCGGCAACAGCTGGACGTCCGTGATTGACGGAGGCAAACTGCTGGCGGTTCTGAGCTGCCGCTTGCTGGTGCTGTAACTGCGTGGTCATGGGAGGAATCCGCCGCTCACGCATGCCGGCCGCTTCCGCGCTCGTAGGTCGGCGAGTGACGCCTCCGGGCCCGTTGTAGCTGACGCGGTTGATGGTGGTGTTGTTGATGACGGTGCGGTTGTACACGTTCGTAATATGGGTAACGTTCACATTGTTGACGGAGCGGTTGTAGTAGAACCGGTTGTTGTTCCAGTACCCGCCCTGATAGCCCATGCCGGTGTAGCCGTATCCATAGTTAATGCCACCGTAGTAGCCAATATGCTGGCCCCAATATCCGTAGTTGTAGCGATACACGCCGGCGACGAATCCCCAATATCCCGGCGTCCACAGGAAGCCCACCTGAGGCGGTTGCGTCCAGGCGCCAGGCACCCAGTAATAACCCAGGGGAGCGTAGCTCCAATATCCGGGCGTCCAGAGATAGCCTTCGGCGGGGCACGGAGGTTGCGAATATTCCGGCAACGGGGGCGGGGGCTGTTGGGCCTGAAGCACCGGCTGCCCGTAGGTCTGGTCCTGGGCGCTGGTGTCGTTATCGGAATAAGTTTGTCCCTGGTCGGATGCAGGTTGCTGATAGTTCTGGTCCGACGTCGCAGGCTGCTGATTGCTCTGATCTGACTGCGCAGGCTGCTGGTACGTCTGCTGTGCGGGCTGTTGTTGTGCGGGCTGCTGATAGGTTTGCTGCGCGGGCTGCTGCTGACTGGGAGCAGGCGACTGGGTACCGTTTGTGGGGGCCAGGTTGGCATCGGCGGGATTCTGCGACTGATCGCCCTGCGCCGGTTGGCTCTGCGCCGGTTGGTTCTGCGCGCTATTGTCCTGGGGATTGTTTGACTTGCATCCTGCGACTCCCAAGGTCAGTGCGATGGATGCGGCTGCCAGAACAATAAGAGGAAATATTCTTTTGGTTTTGCTCATAAACGGTTGTTCTCCGCAATAAGGTAGGATGCAGGATTTCAGGGACAAAGCTCACGGGACAGGAGTCGGCCTTAGTCCCCAATCAGCGCCAATATCCGAGATAATGATACAGCCTGTCCCGGTTTGTGCGTAGCACCAAACAAGCCAGCGCGGCCAAATTGGACCCAACTATTAGGCAAGGCGATGCCTGGCCACCGTAATCCCTGACCGTGGAATTGAAAGCCCCCCACCGGGTCAGCACACCGGTCCCCAGACCAGCTATTACGCCGTTCCCCACCGTTCCCGGCCCCAAGCTCTTCACAAAGGCACCCATCTAAGGGTTGCGACAAAGTTAGATAGGGTGGAAAATTGCAATCGTATGCCATTTCAAAGTTTGCGTCCCACGAGCGCTCCCAGGCGCCTAAGCGTCGGATTGTCAATTGCTGCGTTTCTGCTGTTGATCGCGGGTTTGCCTAACCTCACAACTGCTCAGGAGACGAAGCAGGCGAGGGAGACCGCCAAAGATAAAGATAGCGGCAATGCGTCGCTGGTCGACCGCGGCAAGTACATCGTGGTGGGAATCGCAGCCTGCGGTAACTGCCACACACCCCGCAGAGACAACGGCGAACTTGACTACAGCCGTTGGCTGGCTGGTGCTCCGGTGCCCTACCTGTCAGCCCGTCCCGACTCTGATTGGCCAATCCTGGCGCCACGCATTGCAGGCTCGCCACCGATGCCCGATGCTCAGATGATTACGCTACTGACCACTGGAATCTCGGACAGTGGTAAACCCCTTCGTTTGCCGATGCCCAGTTTTCATATGACGCGCGCCGACGCCGAGGCGGTGCTGGCATACCTGAAATCGCTGACCCCTGGTCGCAATACAACTCAGTAACCGGGCCCCGCTGCGTCGCCTTACCTCTATGCGCGAAGCAGGTGGGAGCAGTTCATGCCGGCTCCGCCAGTGCCTTGCTGCCGAGGATGAGATCGTTGTGTCTACTTCACGGCGTCAGCAGTTTTGTCGGCTCCTGTTTTGACGGCCTTTCCGGTGTCCTTGCCGGCCGTGCCCACGGCGTTGCCAGTTTTCGTGGCTGCTTTCGTGGTTCCGTGAGCAACATCTTTACTGGTGTCTTTGGTCACGTCCGCGGTTTTCACGGCGGCCTTCTTGGTCCCGTGGGCGACATCCTTGCTGGTGTCTTTGGCTACGTCAGCAGTTTTGTCGGCGGCTTTCTTGGTGTCTTGCGTAAGGTCCTGCGCGCCGACCGCAGTCCCGACTGCAAGGGCGGCTGCAGCCACGGTGATCAACATTGCCTTCATTGCTACTCTCCTTTTGCTCAAGAAACGAAATTCTCAGACGGAAAAGTGACTGTCGCGACTCCGCCGCCACCCGCTTCGATTTGCCATGCCTTTATCCGAGACAGTTTTGAAGCTCGTATTCACTTTATGCTCTCGTCAGGCCGGTCGAACCCCTCGCGGACGGCTTCTTCCGCTACTCTCTTCCTGCGAATCTCAGAATCCTTTTCTCGCATATCACGGGCACGGTCAGCAGCTTCGCGGGCCCGTTTGTGTACCTCCTGAAACGCGTTTAACGGCTTGTTGTTTTCCATTCCCTTAGTCTACGCCCTTCGCGCTGGCGGGGAACTTGTATGGAATCGACTTCCTCCTCGAAATCTGCTGACACCTTGTCTTGATCAATCAGATCAGCTTGCGAATCGGTCGATAAGCAGGCCGTGCCGCAGCCCTCGGTCGCTGACCGAGAGCTTGTCTTTGCCGAGCTTGTCCATCACCGTCTTGACGATGCACGCGCCCGCCAGGATCACGTCAGCCCGCTTCGGCTGAAGTCCGACAATTGTTTGGCGATCGTTCAGCGACCGGGAGCGATAGAGTTCGATCTGCCGCTCGATCTCGGCGCGTTCGATCACCGAGCCCTGCACGATGTTGGCATCGTATTTCGCAAGCCCGTGCTTCACTGCGGCGATGTTCGTAACTGCGCCTCCCATCCCGACCAACAGGTCAGGCGAGCGCTCTGTCCCCAGCCGGGCAAGATCGGCGGCGATGGCATCGAGCGCGGCACGGAGCTGTTCGGCGGAAACGACACCGCCGAGGCCATATTTCTCGGTATATCGAACCGCGCCCACGTTCACGCTGAAGCGCTCTTCGACCACGGTGCCGTGCCCGAAGGTGAATTGCGTGCTTCCGCCTCCGGTATCGAATATCGCCAGCGAGCCTTCCGACAGCCCGAGACCAGACTTGACCGCAAGATATGCGAGTCGCCCTTCTTCTTCGCCGGGGATTACTTCGATGCGGACGCCACAGCGCTGCTTGACCGCGTCAATAAACTGCTGGCTGTTGCGTGCAGTCCGCAGCCCCATCGTGCCGACCGCCGCGATGGCTGCTACTCCATTTTCCTGGGCCTCAGCCGCCATCGCTGCGATTGCGTCGACAGTCCGCGATAGCGCATCGCTACTGATTTCGCCAGTCTTCTCCAACCCCTCGCCGAGCCGCGTGACCTCGGCGCGATCTACTATCGTGCGCCAGCTTCCGTCGTCGCGCCTCTCGCTGATATTGAACTTTACCGAGTTTGTGCCAACATCAATCACCGCGTAGCGTGGCATGGCAAACACTCCTCAGCTCTTCGTCCCGACGAGTTGCTTCAGACCTCGCGGGTAGCTAATGTTTTCAAACCGGTCCAGTCCAAGTTTGCGCACCGTGCCGATCACTCGATCAGCGTCTTCGGATTCGAGCGCGACCGTGCGTGTCCTCTTGCCTTCTGCTACCACCTCAGTCATCTCGCCTATGCAGCCATCGATCTTGTATTGGGCCCGCTTCTTGTGTACCGGCACGACGCGCAAGCGCCCGCCTGGCTCTACCAGCTCCCCAACGAACTGTTCGAGCGTATAACCCGCGCGTGCCAACGGCGGCGCGGCGACACCGAGCGCGGTAAAGACGTTCTTCACTTCGGCGGCGGGAAGTGGAAAGGCGCGCTTCATGACCGGCTTCCACTGTTCCAGACCATCCGCATTGACCCGCTGAAGCGTCTTGATGTCCATCAGTAGATCGCGGACCTTGACGTTCTCATTGGTGACGGAAGAGAGCAAGTAGATCTCATCGCTTTCCTGGGTGCTGGTAGGCTCAAGCGCGGCGAATCGGTCGTCAGACACGCCAAAGCTCTCGCCGAAGGTTCTCCACTCCCAGCGAGGAATAATATTCTCCAAATGTCACACTCCAGTTGGACCGCGGAAAGGGGGAACGCGCGCGAGAGTTCGAGTTCCAACGCTCAAACCCTACTCGATACGTGCTACAGTTCCGTGAAAAAAATGTGAATTGACCTTGGATATTTTGGATCAGCATCGCCAACCATTTTGAATTCTATCGCTTAGATGAAAAGATTCGCACACAAAAATAAGTGGCGTTTGCACCAACCTTGGGCGTTGACAATTTTCCATCATAGGATAGGATCACTCTCGTCGACGGCAGAAAAGGGCGGGCAACAAATCGTAGCCAACCCGAAGTACGCTGAGTGATCGGTTCCGCGGGGCGACCTGAGGGAACCGCCAGACCCGAAAAAACCGACTGCGCTGCGAGGTGTCAGCCGGGGTTTGGAACTGCGAAAGCGGTGATCGCGTCAAGGGCTGTGACGGTGCATGCATCCACGCTGGTAACTCCCTCGCAGGAGTTGGCGGCTAGAGCATAACCAAAGTCACAGCCTTTTCCATTTGTCCGGCCGGGCACCGCCAGCCCGTAATCTCACAGCGGCTGCGTACCGACAACTACCAACAGCCAGCGTGAGCACCACCGTCCACGTGAATGGTCTCTCCGGTTACTTGATCCGCCTGCGCCAGGTAGAGAACAGCGTCGACAACATCTTTTACGACCGCGATTTTCCCCATCGGCTGCCTGATCTTAAGAGGTTCCCTGAGAGCATCCTTGTGAAGTGCTGTGTCCACCACGCCAGGGGCTACGGCATTGAAGCGGATACCTTCTTTTGCATACTCGATTGCGAGACTCCGAGTCACGGTGTTCAGACCTCCCTTCGTAATCATCGAAACCGAGGCATTTACGCCAGCGATTGGCTGATCTGCAAGCGCCGCAGAGATGGTCACAATGTTCCCCGATTTCTGTTTCAGCATCTGTTTCACGCTGAGCTGAGTGATGTAAAGGAATCCCAGCAGGTTGGTCGAGACCAGGGCATTGAAGTCCTCGGTAGTAAAGTCCGTGAAGGGCTTGGCGCGGTAGACTCCGGCATTATTCACCAGAACATCGATGGTTCCGAAATTCTCGATCGCTGCTTCGACAGCTTTGGCAGCGGTCTCCTGCTTACCGATATCGCCATCGACGAGAACCACGCTGGGCGCGGCATTCAATGATTGAGTGACATTGAGAGAGGTCGCGACGACGTTATAACCCTGTTTCAGGAGGGCCTCGACCAAACCCGCGCCAATACCGTGCGATGCTCCCGTGACGATTGCTGTTTTCTTTTCTGACATAGACGACTCTTTGTTCGACGGCTCTGGATCCAATATCGGTGTGAGAGAACTAGAGGCCCAAGTCGCTCAACCCTGGGTGGTCTTCGGGACGTCGCCCGAGCGGCCAGTGGTACTTACGATCTGATTCCAAAATGGGGAGGTCGTTGATTGACGCAAGCCGTGAGGCCATGAGCCCGTCATCATTGAACTCCCAGTTCTCATTGCCATAGGAGCGATACCAGTGACCCGAATCGTCGTGCCACTCGTAAGCGAAGCGTACCGCGATGCGGTTCCCCGTGAATGCCCACAGTTCCTTGATGAGCCTGTAGTCCAACTCCCTGGCCCACTTGCGAGAGAGAAAAGCGATGATTTCATCTCGTCCGTTGATGAACTCCGAGCGGTTCCTCCATCGCGAATCGATCGCGTATGCCAGAGCCACTTTCCCCGGGTTGCGAGTGTTCCAGCCATCCTCGGCCAGGCGCACTTTTTGAATCGCACTCTCGCGCGTGAACGGAGGCACAGGGGGACGGGTTGTCATCGTCGCAGTTGCCATGATTTCGGCTCCTTGTTCTTCGCGGTTCTCTCCTTGTTGTCGCGACGCAGTGCCGTCTCGCAGTAATTGGGAAAAGGTCCTCGTTACTTTTCCTTTTTCATGAACTCACGTACCAGCGTCGCAATCTCATCTGCTTTGGTATCGAGCGCGAAGTGTCCTGCGTCGAGTACGCAGACCTCCGCATTCGGCACATCCCTGCGAAAGCGTTCCGGCTCGCCGAGATCGAAAGAGAGATCGTGCTTGCCCCAGAGGACCAAGAGCTTGGGCCGGGTCTTCTGAAGCCAGGCCTGCCACTTTGGATAAGCAACGACGTTCGTGCGGTAGTCATAGAAGAGATCGCTTTGAATCTGCGCCTGCCCCGGCGCGTTCAGAAATGCGTACTCATCGGTCCAAAGATCCGGGTCATATAGCTCTATGTTTGGGTCGTCTCCGACATGGCGCGTCTTCGCGGCTGCAAGCGACAGCAGGTTTTCGCGCAGCGCTTCTTCATGAGCAGGCCGGTCCGCCCAGAATGCCCGCCGGGTTGCCCAGTACGCGCCCAGGCCTTCGTTGTGCGCCACAGCGTCCTGGATGACGAGAGCCACGATGCGATCAGGATGCGCCAAGGCCATGCGAAACCCTACAGGGCCGCCGTAATCCTGCATGTAAAGCGTGTAGCGCGAGAGCCCTTGCGCTTCGGTGAAGTGATTCATGACCTCGGCGTAGTGATCGAACGTATACGCGAATTTTTTCGGATCCGGCCACTCGCTGTGTCCGAAGCCAGGGTAATCGGGCGCGACAAGGTGATAGCGATCGGAAAGCCGGGCAAAGAGCGGCTCGAACATCCTAGATGATGACGGTAGTCCGTGGAGCAAGAGGAGCGTCGGCGCGTCTTTCGGGCCCACCTCCCTATAAAAAATGGAGAGCCCATCTATCTGCGTCGTGCGATAAGAAGTCAGGTACCTCATGGGAGGCTCCTTCCCTGGCGATCATGCCAGCAAGTGAAATGACGCGGGCATAGAAGCCGGCAATGCGGCTTTCAGCTCGGAACAGGCGCACGCCGCAGTTCGATCTGTCCGTTCCGCGTGCGGACTTCCAGGCAAGGCTGCGGGTGAACAGCTGGCCCGTCTAGTACTCGGCCATCCTCCAATGCAAACCGCGAGAAGTGATATGGGCACACAACGGCATCCCCTTCGAGTTTGCCTTCTGACAGCGGTCCGCTGAGGTGGGAGCACGTCTCAGCCATGGCGAAGAGACGATCTCCGCGACGGACAAGTAGAATCGGCGTGTCCCGGTACATCGCTCGGGTAAGTTTGCCGTCCACCAAACTTGTTTCCGGCAGAACGGCGGCAAACTGCTCTGGGAATACCTGGCCATCCGTGCGGTCAACGCCCACTCTGTGCTCATACACCAATTTGCCTCCGAGGTGGGCCGCGTAGCCCATAACCGTGTAGCCCAGAACACCCACGATGCGGCCGGCCACACGGGATTTCTTTTTTCGCAAAAATAGCGACGTTGCAAATAACGCGGCGCCACTCAAGTTGAGGAGACCATGAACCAATCCAAGGCGACGAGCCGGAGGATCAACATCGGACCAATCCGTCATCCCGGTTACGGCCGCGCCTGCCGCCCCGAGCAACCCGATTCCGATCGACGCTTCGCACGCTCGCGCGAACTCCCCGCGGTTGAAGACGAGATCCAGAGCGTCGAACGCCATGGCAACGGTCCAGGCCCCTACGGGCACATCAGTGAGCACGACATGTAAAGGTTCGCCAAGCCACGTGCCATTCAGGAAATTCCTGATCTTTTGCGCCGACGGGTGACCGCCGCCGTACAGAGCTTTGTCGAGCAACTTCTGTAATTTGTCGTCCACAGGCTGCGGGACCGGCGAGGGCGATGAGGCGCGAGTTGAATCCACATCCGACCCTGTTCCAACGCTGAGGTTTGGATCTTCCATATGTTCCTCGTTACGTACCATGTGGCAGTTGCGACTGACATTTGGATGCCACCGTTGTGAGGTTCGTCAGTTTTTTCTCCAAAGGCTTATTTGTCAACATATCGTTCACTTCCAACGATGTTTTGTATGGCAGAGCCCTTGTCGGGCCATCCGTCCTCCTTGGCGGATGGCGAAGTTGGCCAAGTTCACATGGTCAGAACGACACGAAACTGTGCCTTGCCGCTCAACATGCGCGCGTAAGCCTCGGCCGCTTTCTCGAGCGGATATGTCTCAATCATTGGGCGCACGCCGGTTAGTTCGGCGAAGCGCAGCGTGTCCTCGGAATCGGCGGGTGTACCCGCGGCCCAGCCTTGGATGGTCTTACTTCCATTAATGAGCTGTATCGGCGTGACCTGGATGGGCTCGAAGGTCGCACCGATCACCATAAGCTCGCCGTTCGGCCCCAGACCGTCGATCAACTCGGACATCGCTTTCGAGCTTGGGGCTGTCGCGAGGACCACCCGTGCGCCGCCCAACTTTTGCAAGGCCTCAGCTGCGTTTGTCGATTGGTCGTCGATGTAGACACTGGCGCCGAGTTTTATTGCGAGTGACGCGTCTTCGGAGCCGCGCCCGATGGCCACGACCCGATAACCAAATTTGTTTGCAAATTGAATTCCGAGGTGACCTAGGCCGCCGATACCCAGCACCGCAACCAGGTCGCCGGGCATTGCACCGCTGTGCCGCAGCGCGTTGTAGGTGGTGATGCCGGCGCAGAGCAGCGGTCCGGCGTCGACGTCACGTAGAGTTTCGGGGATCGGCACCAGCGCCTCCACGGGAGCCACCATGTACTGCTGGTATCCCCCGTCATAGCTGATGCCGCAGATTTTCTGATTGCGGCAATTGCGAAAATCTCCACGCCGGCACTCCCGGCACGTGTTATCGTGGCCACCGTGCCAGCCGACACCGAAACGCTGTCCCTTCTTCCATGCGGAAACACCGGCGCCCACTTCATCAATGATGCCTGCAACCTCATGTCCGGGTACGCGGGGATACTGAATTCCGGGCCATAAGCCGTCTTTCGTGAGCACGTCACTGTGGCAAACCCCACACGCCTGTACCTTGATCCGCACCTGTCCTGCGCCAGGCTTAGGAATCTCGCGCTCGACGATCTGGAAATCTGCTCCCGGTTTAGAAATCTGTGCGCTCTTCATTACTCCTACTGCGGCTGTTGTCGTTGCCATGAAAATCCTCCTAGTGAATTCTCGGCCTTGGTGTCAGTGGTCTAACTCGCAGGCTTCGACATTCGATTCGAATGCCACTCCTAGAGCGTTGCCTTCCAGGTTGGCGACTACACAGCCGCTGGATTGTGAGGTCAATGGTGCCTCAAACCTGGGAACCACGCAGACTTGACGACAATCCACCCCGAACCGTCCTGATTTAGAGCGAGTGAGCAACGAGCATGCGTGGCCACTTCGATTGAACAGTGGTTGGCATATAGGGAATTCATCGACAAGAACGTTTTCGAGTTGACACCTAAGCGCGGGGCGAGTCTTCACTGCCGGACTTATTTCAGGCCTAGCTTGCCATTATACTGTTGAATAACTCCGTAGCACTCGCAGGCGGAGTCCTCAAGTTTCTTGCGATTCACGATCTTCACCGCACCGCGGGTGTACTCGATGAGCTTCTTCCTCTGCAAAGCACCAGCTGCCAAGCTCACGGTAGGTCTATCTGTCCCTAGCATCGTTGCGAGAAAATCGTGAGTGATGGGCAGCGACCCTGAATCCACTCTATCCTGAGTCATTAGCAACCACCGCGCAAGGCGCTGCTCAATATCGTGCAGCCGATTACACGCGGCGGTTTGTGCAACCTGCATACCCCAAATTGCGGCGTAGCGGCTCAACATCAATTGCAGGTGTGGAGCGGATTCCAAAGTGTGTTGCAAAGCCCCGACCTCTACCCGAAACCCATCCCCCGTGATTTGTACTACCGCTTGAAGCGGACTTCTGCTCAGGCCAACAGCCGCCAGCGTTCCTGTAAAGCCCTCGTGGCCAACTATGCCAGCCTCGGCCGTTTTTCCATCTTTCATTACGACTACAAGAGAAATCAAACCGCGATTCGGGAAATACGCAAATTCTAGCTTTCCATCCGCCTCGTGAAGGACTAGATGGCTTGGCAAGCTGACGTATTCGAGATGAGGACGAAGCGAGCTGTAGTCGCTATCGGAGATTGCTAAAAGGATTACGTTGCTGACTGGTTTGCCATCGGCATTCGTCCGCTCGCCGGACTGCACGACTTGGGGGTTTTTGCGCGCCACAAACCAGAACCGAAAACCATCCCAGATGGCAGAGTGAACTAGTCGTGGCATGCGAAGCAGGAACCCTGCTTATTCGCTCCACGCCGCAAATTATACAGCGCCCTCCCCAAGGCTTCTGTAGGGTGCCCTACATTGGCTTTACCGCTGGTACGCGCAAGCATCACGACGTGCGAAACGTGACCCACGCCTAAGCGATTCCGCTGCTTCAAAGCAGCCCCGAAATCGGGCGTGCGAACCAACAACAATCTCCTGGGTATGTAGGATGCCCAACAGACATACCACCAAAATTGGCTTGTGATATTAGTGCAGCAGGGGGAATTAGTGGGTGCCCGTGGTTATGGCCGGGGCATCATAACCGCGGGAATCCCATTCTGTTTCAGCGCCGCCGGGCTAAAGTCGAAGCGTAAGCGCTACCGTTCGGAGGTATGAAATGAGCGCAAGGGGCAACCCAATCCGCAGGCCCAGTGATCCAACCGAACGGGTTCCGTTGGTTGATTCGGTGCGATCCGCAAAACCAGCGACAGGCGAAGTTTCAAAGCCTTCCCGCCTTAAAGCGCCTAAGCCGCGACCAAAGAATGGCGATACGGTTTTCGATCCCGAGGCCTTCCTCGCGCAGACGGGCGTGGGTAGGACGGTTCTTAGCCTGAAAAAGAATGAGACGGCCTACGCACAAGGCGACGCTGCCGACGCGATTTTTTATGTGCAGAAGGGCCGCCTGAGAGTAACTGTCACCTCCGCGGACGGAAAAGAAGCGACGCTTGCCTTGGTGGGTGGCGGGGAGTTCCTGGGGGAGGACTGCATGGTCTCAGCTCCTCTTCGCCTCGCGACTGCTACCGCGATGACCGATTGTGCGCTGCTCAAGATCAGCAAGGCGGAAATGGTCCGTGTCCTTCACCAAGAACACGCGCTATCGGATGTGTTCGTTTCTTTTCTGCTTACCCGCAACGCTCGGGTCCAGGCGGACCTGGTGGATCAGCTTTTCAATTCCAGCGAAAAGCGGTTGGCGAGGATTCTGTTGTTGCTCGCCCAGTTCGGCAAGGAAAGCAAGCCCGAGACGGTGGTTCCAAAGATCAGCCAGGAGATCCTGGCGGAGATGATTGGCACAACCAGATCCCGAGTGAGTTTTTTTATGAATCGCTTCAGAAAGCTAGGCTTCATCGAATACAACGGCGAGATTCGAGTTCACAATTCCCTCCTCAATATTTTTCTCCAGGAATAAGGGCGCTGCAATTTTTGGCGGACCTCCATGTGAAAGACGCTCCCTTAGAAGCCCCCAGGTTCAGCGCCCCGGAGGCGGCTTCAGTGCATTTCCCCAGCGCACTATCTTCCACTTGGGCACCCCGTAGCCTTTGAAACCCGAGTTTGTGCAAGATTGATCGGACATCGGAACGTATGGCGGAATATTCACAGCGAATCCCCTTCTTAGGGGATGACTTAAGTAGCACGGAAGCCTACGCCGAGGGCACCTTGGCGATTGTCCCCGTACCACGGACAACTCGGACGTGGCTTCCTCAAATTAAATTGTCCCGTCGCGCACCAGATGCCCGCAACGCCGCCTGCGCGTTATCATGTAAAGGTACTTTCAGGAACTACGTCATGATCAATGGCAAACGGGTCGCGGTCGTCATGCCGGCCTACAACGCGGAGCTGACGCTGGAGAAGACGGTCCGGGAGATCCCCGATCTCGTGGACATCCGCATCCTGGTAGACGACTACAGCAAAGACAAGACCGTGGAGGTGGCCAAGAAGCTGGGGCTGACGGTCTTTGTCCACGACAAGAACTACGGCTATGGCCGCAACCAGCAGACCTGCTATCGCGAGGCGCTGGCCGCCGGCGCCGATGTGGTCATCATGGTCCATCCCGACTATCAGTACACGCCGCTGCTGATTACGGCGATGGCCAGCATGGTTGCCTATGACGTTTACGATGTGGTGCTGGGTTCGCGCATCATCGGCGGGCAGGCCCTGCGCGGCGGCATGCCGTTATATAAATACATTTCCAACCGCTTTCTCACCGCGTTCGAGAATATGTTTCTGGGCGTCAAGCTCTCCGAATATCACACCGGCTATCGCGCCTTCAGCAGCCAGGTCCTGACCAAGCTGCCGCTGATGGAGAACTCGCCTGACTTCGTCTTCGACAATCAGATGCTGGCGCAATGCGTGCAGTTCGGCTTCCGCATCGGTGAGGTGTCGTGTCCCACGAAGTATTTCGAGGAAGCGTCGTCCATTAATTTCCGTCGCAGCGTGAAGTATGGCTTCGGTGTGCTGGGAACGTCCGTGCAGTTCAAGCTGCACAATTGGGGAGTGACGCATCTGCCCCGGTTCAGCCCCGACGGAAGAAAGCTCGAACTGGATCCCGCCATGAACGTGAAGGCATCGCCGATGGTCAGCAGTAACTGAGCTGGATCGTGCCCTGATACAACCCGCCAGGGTCTATGTGACTGGTTCCAGCACCAGTGGGAAAACATTTTCCACTGCTGGATATGCAGGCTCAGGCCGCGGCTGAGAAGGCGCAGCAGCCTCTCTCTTGCTGAAGATCAGTTCCAATCCCACTCTGGCAATCGTGTACTCCAGCGAACACTCAGGACACAGCCAATAGCAGTGGTCCGCGAGGCGGTCTACCTTCCACATCAATTCGGAATCTACCGGCGGGGGAAGCAGGAACAGCCGGCCCTTGCTTAAGCTGCGGAACTGACGATTGCATGGCGGATTCGAACACTTGGCTACCATCTCAGGCTCCTGATTTCTTAGCTTCCCTTGCAGGATTGCTCGATGCCATGCGGAGAATCGCCGCCTCATCATCGACGGAGAGAATGCAGCTGGTGCAATTCTTCGGAATGAGGGCAGCAAACCCGCGGTGCGGAGAGCGCATGGGAATACCCCACTCAGTATTTCGATAGTAGTGAGAAAGCAATGGCGTTGTCAGTACGTTATTAGACCAATCGCAAGGAAAGCTTGCATTCATTCCCGATTTGGGACAGAAGTTCTCATCCGGGAAAGTCGACCCGGCTCCTTTTGTGTCACCGCGGAGTTACCGTCGAGCCCGGCTCGACCATTCGGCTGTTTCACCAACGCGCTTGACGTGAAGTGTTACATTCTGTCCTTGGTGCAATAGCAACAGGGGATACTGCCTTGCCCAGCCTTTCGTCGTTGTTGCTCAAAATTTCCGACGAATTCAAGCCGGCGGCCGCGATCGGCATCGGGGCCCTGATGTTGGTGATCCTGGTGCTGTTTCACGGCGTCGGTCTGCACCGCATCCTGGTGCACTTCAAGCGGACCGAGCTGCGTTTGCAAACGGGCCGCCCGCATCGGGCCAAAGCCGGATTCCTGTTCGGCACGTCCGTCTTTTTCATGCTTTCTCTGCATATCATCGAGATCACGGCGTGGGCCTTCGGACTCATCTGGCTCGGACTCATCCTGCGCCCCAGTGACGCTATTTACTTCTGCGCCAATGCCTACACCACCCTCGGCTATGGCACCGTGGATCTGGACCCGCACTGGCGAAACATCAGCCCCATCATCGCTATCTCCGGATTGTTTACCTTCGCCTGGACCACTAGCTCGCTGGTCAACATTGTCACCGGCCACCTCAAGCTGGTGGGGCAACTGGAGCAGGAACGGCTGCAACAGTTGAATATGCGCGCGACCGCGCGAAAGGCCGCATGGGATGTCCTCGCCAAGGAGAAAGCGGGGGAACGCACGGGGAGGCTGGAAGCGAGCCAACGCGCCGCCGACGCCTCGTTCTTCGAACGCTGGCGGATTCGGAAAGAAGAGAAGCGTCTTGAAAAGGAAATGCGAAAATCAGTCGTAGCCGAGATGAACAGCATTCTTCAGAAAGAACGCCGCGACGAGGATGGGTTGGGACACGCGCCTTCGTCCGACGACCCCGAGGCGAAGAAATGAGCGACGACAAGCAGACTCGCCGCCCATGGAGTCTGTTCCAGAGCGTGCGCCCGCTGAACGGCACGCGCGCGGTCCGCGATGCCCTGGCCGGCTTCCAACTTGCGGCGATGAACATCCCGCAAGCCCTGGGTTACACCAAAATCGCCGGCACGCCGGTGGTCACGGGATTCTATACCCTGCTGCTGCCGCCGCTGGCCTTCGCCGCGTTCGGCTCGTCGCGTTACCTGGTGGTCGCCGCCGACTCGGCGACTGCGGCGATTCTTTCCGGCGGACTCATCGGCATGGCACCGCTGGGCAGCGCTCGTTATGTAGAACTGGCCAGCCTAGTCGCGCTCTTGACGGCCTTGTTTCTGTTGGCGGCGCGGCTGCTCAAGCTCGGATTTCTGGCTGACTTCCTCTCGCAAACGGTCCTCATCGGCTTCCTTACCGGCGTGGGATTTCAAGTCGGCATCGCCGTGCTCGGCGAGATGCTGGGATTGGAAATCGCCGCGCACCGGACCATCTTTCAACTTAGAGATGTGCTGCACAATCTGCCGCATGTGCATCTTCCCACGGTCGCTCTATCGGCCGTGGTGGTAGTCGGCGTCCTGTCGCTCATACGACTGTTCCCCAAGTTTCCGGGGCCGCTGGTGGCCGTAGTGTGCGCCGTAGCGGCCAGCTGGGTCTGGAACTTTGCCGGTCACGGTATCACCATCATCGGGCCGGTGGCCGGCGGTCTGCCGCATCTGGGCCTGCCTCACGCCAGTAGCAAGGATCTCCAAATGCTGATTGGCATTGCAGGCTCCTGCTTCGTGATGATCCTCGCTCAAAGCGCGGCCACGGCTCGCTTCTACGCTGCACGTCACCACCAATCGCTGGACGAGAACTCGGACCTGGTGGGATTGTCCGCCGCCAATGCCGCCGCCGCCTTCAGCGGAACCTTCGTTGTGAACGGAAGTCCGACGCAGACCGCGATGGTGGAACGGTCCGGCGGACGCAGCCAACTGGCGCAGATATCCACCGCCATTGTGGTTGCGGTGGTACTGTTGTTCCTGACCAAGCCGCTGCAGTACTTGCCGCGCTGCGTGCTGGGTGCCATCGTCTTCATCATCGCTATCAAGCTGATCGATTTGCGCAAGCTGGCCAGCATTCGCCGCGAGAGCCCCGGTGAATTTTGGCTGGCTGCAACCACGGCGGTCGTCGTCGTGGGCGTGGGCGTCGAGCCGGGGATCATTCTGGCGATGGTGCTGTCACTACTGCGCATTGTCCGCCACAGCTATCACCCGCACACCGGAGTGCTGGTGGCCGATGGCGATGCGGCCTGGCTTATGAGCCCTCCCGTTTTTGGCGCGATGACCATACCCGGCTTGGCTATCTACCGCTTTGGTGCGCCGCTCTTCTACGCCAACGCCGGCCGCTTTACGCACGAGATTCGCGCCGTGGTCGGATCCGCGCCCTCGCCGGTACGCTGGCTGGTGGTTGATGCCGAGGCGATCACCAATATCGACTACACCGCGGCGCGCATGCTTCGCGACCTTCATCAGGGACTGTCTCAGGCGGATGTCACGCTGGCCTTCGCGCGGGTGTCAGCCTATCTGCAAAGTGACTTCGACCGGCATCACATCACCGAGGTGATCGGCGCCGAAATGATCTTCGCCCATTTGCATGACGCGCTGAACGCCTTCGCGAAGTTCGACCAACAGTCCGGGGTCACGCCGGCTGCTGCCATCGGCCCGGGACAACTACCTCATTGAGAGTAGAGACGGCGATGATGATGCACTGGGTTCGCCGCGTTTGAAGGGACCTGCTTTTGAGTTTTTCGGCGGCCTGTGATGGCGTGCTCCACCCATCGGGATTCAGCAACGCCGCGCCAGCCGATCCTACCGCGCCCGCGCCAGCACCAGGGTCACATCGTCGGGCTGCTCGCCGCCGGCAATCCAATCGGCTACGGCGGTGGTCACAATGTCGCTGATTCGCGCCAGCGGCTGGTCGCGATGCTGCAAAATCAGCTCGATGAGCCGCTCCTCGCCAAACTCGCCAAATTCATTTTCCGGCTCGGTAATGCCGTCGCTGTAGGCCACGAAGATATCGCCCGCCTGCATGCCGACGGCGCTTTCGTCATACGCCACTTCGTCGAACAGGCCGACCACCGTGCCGGATGTTTCCAGTCGCCGCACATTGCCGTCGCCGCTCAGTACCAGCGGAGGCAGATGTCCCGCATTGGAGTAGGTCAGCGAGCGCGATCCCGCGTCGTAGCAGCCCAGAAACATGGTCGCGTATTTTGCCGCCGGCGTGCTGCGAAACAATTGGTAGTTCAACGTGGACATCAGCAGTGCCGGCGAAAGCTCCGCGTGGGAGTTTCCGTCGCCGCCGCTCGCCGTCAGCACCATGGTTTCGGAAACTCCCTCGCCCAGCGCCACCGAGGCCAGCGTCCGTTCCGGCTCCAGCGAATACGCGCGCACAAAGGCATGCACCGTCGCCATCAGCAGCGCCGCCGAGATTCCCTTGCCGCTGATATCGCCCACCGCAATCACCAACCGGTCTTCGCTCAGCGGAATGAAATCGTAATAGTCGCCGCTCACCGTGCGCGCCGGACGGCACACGCCATGCACTTCCAGCCCCAGCAGCCCACTCAAGTCGTCCGGGTAAAGCAGCTCCTGCACTTCATGCGCGATGGCCAGTTCGCCCTCCATCCGCTGCTTTTCCTTCTGCTCGGCAATCAGGTTGGCCAGCGACTGGGTCATGGAGTTGAACGATTGCTCCAGCGCCGCCATCTGATCGCTGGTGCGGAGCTGGATTCGATGCTGAAGTTCGCCGCGATTGACGTGCTGGGTCGCGGTATACAGCTCGGCCACCGACTTTGTCATGCTGCGCGTCAGGCGCACGCCAATGAACAGCGCAATCAGCTCGATGATGCCGAAGACAATCGCGATCAAGATCAACAAGTCACGGAAGATGCCCGCGTTCTGTCCCAAGGTGCTGAACAGCGTGGCATAGATCCTCGACGGCCGCGTATCGACTACCAGCAGACCGTTGAACGATTTGCCGCTTTCCCAATCGGTAACATCGAGCCGTGTAGCAAAGGGAAACTCCACGTCCAGGTTGTTACTGGGCGGGGGAACGCTGCCAGCTTGCACGCGCTTTGCTCCGCTGATGGCATTGTCCGCAAGATTGATCGTCAACGGGCTCGGACCACCGGCCTTGGTGGTCATGGTCGTGTGATCTTTGTCCGGGGGAAACAGGGTTATGGCTCCCAGCTCGGAGGTTGCGTGGCGCAACAGCTCCGCCGTGATGGGCAGATTGGAGATCACCGTCAGATGATGCTGGCCATCATCCACCCGCTTGACCGAGCGCAGATGCAGCCGCTTGTCCTCCAGAACGAAGCCGGCAAAATCTCCCGGTAGTGTGGTCGACGCTTTGATCGGCGGCATCGTGGCTTGGGCCGGCTCGGCCAGCACGAAGCCTCTATCGCCCTCCCAAACGCTCACCGAGCGGTGACGAAAATTCTCGTCCGAGGCGCTGGCAATCTCGCCGGCAAGCTGCTGATTCAGCTTGCCCTCGCGGGCGAGACTGCGAAATTGCGTCGCCAGCGAACCGTTGGTGGCATCCAGGTGCTGCAACTCCGATTGCAGGTCGGACATGGCCGCGAAGGTTGCGAACTGTCCAGCGAAAAGATAGGCGGCAACCAGCGCCATGCCCACCAGCAGAATCAGCGGAATCACGCCGATGAAAACATAGGTGACGATCAGCCGGTTGCGCAGCCGCCACAACAGCTTTCGCCGCGCCCAGCGCAAGCTCATCAGGAGCGCAAAGACAGCAAACACTAAGCTGATGAAGCTGGCCCAGCCGCTCAGAATGCTTCCAGGGGCAGAACGAAAGATCGCCTCCAGTATCTCCAGAGCGATCGCCAGATAGCCGAACCAGAGCGTGGTCTTCCCCAGCTTCGACCCGGGGCGCAACACGCGCCCCAGGAAGGCCCGCACGTCGACGGATGTGGGAAGTTGCATTGCCATAAACGAAGCTGTCAGCTCTCAGCCGTCAGCTGGTCTGACCGGCTGCGAAACAATCGATTGGATACCCTGTTCTGCTTCGGCGCTTTATGGACATGATACCTCCTCCAACTGCACCTGACCCCTGGACCGGGGCAGTTAGCTGACGCCTGACAGCTGATAGCTGACAGCTCTTTGCTAGAATCCCACTGGGCGCACCTCGCTGCATCTTTCATCGCGTCGCAGAATCAAACGAATCCCTATGCCAGACAATATTCGCAACGTCATCATCCTCGGCTCCGGCTGTTCCGGGCTGACGGCGGCCATCTATGCGGCCCGCGCCAACCTCGCGCCGCTGGTCATCGACGGCCACGAGCCCGGCGGCCAGCTCGCCATCACCACTCTGGTAGAGAATTTCCCCGGCTTTCCCGACGGCATCCAGGGCCCCGAGCTCATCGACAACATGCGCATGCAGGCCTCGCGCTTCGGCACAGAGTTCCTCGCCGGACACGTGGCCAGCCTTGACCTGAGCCGCAAAGCTGCGGACGGCAGCAAGAAGCCTCTCGAAGTCAACGTCGGTCGCGACAAGCTGCTGACCCGCACCCTCATCATCGCCAGTGGCGCGTCGGCGCGCTGGCTCGGTTTGCCCAATGAGCATGCGCTCATCGGCCACGGCGTCTCGTCGTGCGCCACTTGCGACGGCTTTTTCTTTTCCGGCAAGGAGATCGCCGTCATCGGCGGCGGCGATTCCGCGATGGAAGAGGCGCTGTTCCTCACCCGCTTCGCCTCCAAGGTCACCCTGATTCACCGGCGCGGCGAATTTCGCGCCTCCAAGATCATGCTCGACCGCGCCCGCAAGAACGACAAGATCGAGTTCCTCACCGACACCGTCGTCGACGACGTGATGGACGTCAACAAGAAAGAAGTGACCGGGCTGCGCCTGCGCAACCTGAAGACCGGCGAGCAGTGGGACATGCCCACCAGCGCCATGTTCCTCGGCATCGGACACACTCCCAACGCGCAGTTCGTCGGCGACCAGCTTGCCCGCGACGGCGATGGCTACCTGATTCCCGAAGGCTACGTCTGTTCGCGTGCGCCCGGAGTCTTCATCAGCGGCGACGTGGCCGACCGGCATTATCGCCAGGCCGTCACCGCTGCCGGCACCGGATGCATGGCCGCGCTGGAAGCGGAGAAGTATCTGGAAGAAATCGGGAAATGAGTGGGGCCGCAACGCTTTTCCACAATGTGTGTGTCATGAGTTTCGGTTTCCCAGGAGCTTGATGGTGGCCTCCGGTTCCCCAACAGCCTTCGTCAGTTACAGCCGTGCCGATTCTTTATTTGTTCAACGGCTGGTCGCGGAACTGAGGAGCGCTGGAGTGAGCGTCTGGTGGGACCAGGACATCGAGCCCGGAGCAGGGTGGGGCAACGCGATCCAGGAAGCTCTAGTCGGCGCTTCCTGGGTGCTGGCGATCGTGTCGGCCGCGGCCGGGGATTCGAAACAAACGGAAGCCGAGATCCTCTTCGCCTTAGATAAGAAAAAGACGGTCATTCCTGTCCTTTGCGAGACTTGCAATGTCTACTATATGCTCCGCCCATATCAAAACGTTGATTTTACAGGCGACTTCAACCTTGGACTTAAGAAGCTACTGGGGAAATTGCGAGTCGCGACGGGGCGAGAACGAGAAGAAGAGATAAAGAAACTGAAGCAGGTTCAGGAGCTAGTGGCGCGGGAGCAGGGCTCAGAGCGTGAACTCTGGGAGAACCGACTAGACGCGCCACGGGCGGCCTCGCGATTGGGCGAGGAGTTCCCACGCGCCCAGCAAGCGGCGCGTTGCATATTGGACCAAACCTCCCTACGACCCAGAACTGCGCTGGTGCTAGGGTCCGGACTGGGCAAGTTCGCCACTCAGCTACGGGATGCCATTCGCATTCCGTACGCCGAAATTCCTTTCTTTCCAAGAAGCACCGCAATTGGTCATGCTGGGGCACTCGTGATTGGGAGGTCAGAGGACACCGCTGTGGCCGTGATGCAAGGCCGCGTGCACTTCTATGAGGGCTACACCTTGCAGCAAGCGGCCTTTCCGGTACGCGTCTTTGGCTTGTTGGGTGTGAAGGCAATTGTCCTGACCAATGCTGCTGGCGGCATAAACCCCGAATATGGCCGCGGCGCACTGGTCGTCGTGCGTGATCACATCAATCTTCAGGGCAT
>Ga0302325_10005519_pt1 | contig 28701 bp, 28 predicted proteins | sample Palsa_T0_2_FD_201948 | JGI IMG/M metagenome (GOLD analysis project Ga0302325, IMG submission 201948) | Peat permafrost microbial communities from Stordalen Mire near Abisko, Sweden - Palsa_T0_2 | ecosystem: Environmental > Terrestrial > Soil > Palsa > Peat permafrost | place: Sweden: Abisko...
GCTCAGGGCTGCCGGCAGATCGACGAGGGAGCGAATCACACCCGCTGGGCCGGCCCGAGCGGCGCCCGTTCAGTGATCCCGCGACACCGTGAGATCGACTTCGCTCTTGCCAGGAAGATCTGCGCTCAGCTCGACATCGCTCCCCCAGCGGGATCCCGCTAACGGCGTGCGCTCAGGCTAGTCAGGTGTGCCGCGCGCAGCCGTTCGCGCACGCCGCGTGCCCTCACCGGTGCCCCCATCCGCACAAAAAGACGCGTGTTTGCAGGGCGGTTCGATCCCTGCCCGGCCCATCGTATTTGCAGGGCTTTTATCGAAATAGCGCCCCTCGGGGCGTACGTGTGTGGGTACGCACATCCGTGCGCGACCGCACATTCCTGGCCGGCTTCCCTCCGCATCTGGCCGTCCAGCGCCGGGACTCGATCTGGGCTGAGCCAGCTTGATGTATAGTTTAACTATACTAAGTGGTATAGGAAAATCATGCTTGGCTGGTCGAGCTTGACGACGCCGGATGGCCGCCCCGACTCACAAAGTATAGTTTTCTTGTACCAAAAAGTATGTTCATACTATACTTAATCTCTGCGCGGGCTCTCGATGATCACCGACGTCAACCCTTTCGTCTACTCCCATCCGCTTGCCCCGGAGGACATTATCGACCGGGATCAGGAGACCCACGACCTGCTCGCAAACGCGGTCGGCGGCCACTACGTGCGCCTCTACGCGCCGAGAAAGTACGGGAAGACGAGCCTCCTGAAGCGCGCCCTTCTGGAGGGCGAGTTGAACGAGGGCCTGACCCCGATCCTCGTCGACCTGTACCGCGTCGTTTCGATCGCCGATGTGACGATTCGCCTCGAGCGGGCCTACGCGACTGCTCTCAAGGGCGCGCTCCGCGGGAAGATCGAGAGCTGGCTGCAGCAGAACGGCCTCGGCCTGTCACTGGGGGCCTTCGGCATCAGCGCGAAGATTCAGCTCAGCCCGAAAGGCGTCGAACCGCTTGCGGCGCTGCACACACTGCTCGACCTGCCCCAGCGGCTGGAAGAGCACGGCAGTTACCGCGCGTTCATTGCGCTGGACGAGTTCCAGGATGTGAACAACATCCCCAGTCTCGACGGGATCATGAGGAGCCACTTCCAGCACCAGGCGGCGTTCGCGTCGTACGTGTTCGCAGGCAGCGAGCCCGGTCTGATGAAGCAACTGTTCGAGAACAGAGCACGACCGCTCTACGGATCGGCTGTGCCGATGCGGCTCGGTCGCCTCCCGCGGGACGAGCTTGCCGCGTATGTCGCGAATCGGTTCACACAGACCGGCAGGGAGGTCGGCGAAGCGCTTCATCCTCTGCTCAGCGCCGCCGACGGCCATCCGCAACGCTCGATGCTGCTTGCCTATCACCTCTGGGAGCAGGTCAACCAGGGGGAGACGGCAACGCTCGACAGCTGGGCGCGCGCCTACGAGGCCGCCCTCACCGAGCTCGACCCGGAGTTCGATGCCGCGTGGAGAAGGCTTTCGGTCAACCATCAGAAAACGATGCGGGCAGTGATCGCCGGCCAGGGTTCTCCGTACCGCGCGAGCGCCCTCACCCGCTTCGACCTTGAAAAGACCAACGCGCAGTGGTCTGTGAAGCAGCTGATCGGCACGGCTGATCTGGAGCAAGAGGGACGCCAGCAGCGGGTGGTCGATCCACTCTTCGCTGCCTGGATCAGGCGGCTCAACTTCGCAGGCATGCCGAGAGACATGGAGGAAGCGGCGCCCGGTCAAGCAGCCACCCCCGACACCTAGCCTTCTGGGTCCCTGGAACTTGAGAGGTTGTGACGTGTTTTAGGCGGCGGCTGTGAGTCGTGCTTCTGTGATCTAGTCGTTGACGGCGTGTTCGAGGGTGGCGAGCGCGCGGCGAACGTCGCCGCGCACCAGCCGTCCCGACGCCCCGACCACGAAAGCCTCGTCAAAGCCAAGTACGGCGACGGGGCAGCGCGTCAGCCGCGGCCGAACCCGAACCGGGGCGACAACCTCACAGCAGGAGCTCCCTACCGGGACCGGAAGCTCGTCGCATGATCGCAGCCCGGAGCGACCAAGCTTGCAGATGAGGCTGGGAAGCGCTCTTCCGCGCCCAATCCGCGCTTGCTCAGGAATTGGCCGCCAGGGACGCCTGGGAGGACCCCGTGCCCCGCGATTACGGCGTCCTCTACGCGCTGTCCTCCGCGCCCGAGGGTTTCCGGATCACCGAGCTCGGCGAGGACTGCTCCTCACCCAGCCTGGGATGTCTCGTCTCGTGGCTCGACTCGTGTCGCGCGGCCTCGTCACCGTGTAGACGATCCCGACGACCCACGCGCCTGTCGAATTCAGTTGACGCCTGCGGGCGTCGCCACGCAGCGACGTATCGGGCGGACACGCACGCGCCACGTCATGGAAGCAATGTCCCGCACGAACCGAACGTCGACCACCCCCATGCTGGCCGACCGCATCGCCAGGTCCAGCATCGAGCGGCTCCGCGAGCTCGAGCTAGAGGCGACAGTGACTGTAGTAGAGGTTGCACCACTCGCGGCCGACGTCGCGTGCGCCTCGCTGACCGGCGTGCCGTCAGCCGAACTCCAGGGCGTCATTGAACAGATCGCCGCCGCGGACGCCGTGATCGCCGCCGCCCCTGTCTACAAGGCCGGGATCAGCGGGCTCTTCAAGTCGCTCGTCGACGTGCTCGACAACGACCTGCTGATCGCGAAGCCGGCTGTGCTCGCAGCGACTGCGGTGAGCAGCCGGCACGCCCTCGTCGTCGATGACCCGATGCGCCTGCTCTTTGCCGACAATGCGTGCGCTCACGCTGCCGACTTCCGTCTTTGCCGCCCCTGAGGACTGGGGTGCCACCGAACTGAGCGAGCGCGTTGGTCGGGCCGCGACCGGGCTCGGCCTCCTCCCTACACCGCTCAGATCGAGCAGCGATTAGCCGACGGCGCCTGGTCCGCGTATCAGCACGAGTTCGCCGGCAACGCAACCCGCGCAAAGCTAGAAGCCGTGGACATCGACTTCGCATCGCCACTGATGCGACTCGCAGCGCCGCCGGCGCTGCTATCCATATCGGCGTGGTGGTGTGATCAAGTTCTGTTGGACCCGGGCTCGCCGCCTGCTTGGCGCGGCGTTGGGTGAGTAGGGAGCGGCGGCAACGAGCGATGTCGAGGAGATGGTGAGGACGATGAGGCGCGGCGATGGATAGACCGGTGTTGTTCTGTTACGACGGTTCTGAGGGATCGGGGGCGGCCCTCTCGGCCGCCGTGGAGCTGGTCATGCATCCTGCCGACGCTGTCGTCCTGGTCGTGTGGACGCCAGTCGCGGTGCAGTTGGCCAGAGGAGGTTCGTTGCTGGTGGCGGTGCCAAACGAGGGCCAGATAGACCAGGAGGAGATCGCCGCCGCGCGGCGGCTCGCCGATGCGGGTGCCGAGGGCCTCCTCGAGCGCGGTTACAACGCTTCTGCGCGTATCGCGGAGGCGAACGAGTCGGTGGCCAAGTCGATCGGTGAGGTCGCTCGGGAGATCGACGCCTGCTTGATCGTCTGTGGCCAGCGGGGACGGGGTGCGTTCGTCAGCGCCGTCCTGGGGAGCGTCTCGCACCAGCTCTCCGCGCACGCGGAACGTCCGGTACTGATCGTGCCGCAGCACCCCGCCCGGTAGGCAGGCGGGATCGATCCCGGTGGTCTCAGGACGCGGGGCCGGAAGCTGGGGCGTCGCGACGGTCCATCGATCCCTCTCGATCAGGCGGTCTTCTTCCCGGTGTCGGCGGCGTGGTGCTCGTGGGGAGGGAATGGGTCAGCGCGAGGGTGGCAGCGTCGAGGTGGTGGGCGTAGGAGATCCCGCGGGCAAGCGCAGTCCTGAGCGTGCACTCGCGCGCGCCGGCCTTCGAGGGCAGAATCAGCAGAGCCAGTACGAATCCGGTCGCGAAGAAGCCAGCCGCCACCCAGAAACCGGTCGTGTAGCCGTGGACGGCCGCGGCAGCGGCCAGGCCGGGAAGGCGGGGATGGGCGCGGGCGTAGTCGGTGGCGGCGCTCGCCGACAGCGTGCTCAGCAGCGCGAGCCCGACAGCCCCGCCGACCTGCTGGGAGGTGTTAACCATTGCCGACGCCACGCCGGTCTCATTGACCTCGACACCGAGGGTCGCGGTTCCGATCGCGGGCGCGAAGATGCACCCCATGCCCAGTCCGATGACGAGCAAGCCTGGGAGGATGTGGGTCGCGTAGGCACCGCCGGGGGTCAGCCGGGTGAAGATGATCATCGCGATCACCGCGAGCGCCATTCCGGTCATCACGAGCGGTTTGGCGCCGGTTCGAGGTAGTACTCGGGTCTGCGCGGTGATCGACGTGCCTACCAGCACGCCCGTCATCGGAAGGAAGGCCAGCCCAGCGGTCAGCGGCGAGAAGCGGAGGGTCAGCTGCATGTAGTAGGTGAGGAAGAAGAACACCCCGAAGACGCCAGCGGAGGAGAGCAGGACCGACAGGTACGCGTCGCCGCGGGCGCGGTCTCGCACGATGTGCAACGGCAGCAGCGGGTTCTTCACGCGGCTCTCGATAACGGCGAACGCGGCCAGCAGCACCGGGCTTGCGACAAGCGCGACGACCGTAGCTGTAGCCGTCCACGACTGGGTCTCGGCGTTCGAGAAACCGTAGACGAGCGCGAAAAGACCGGCCGAGGCGGTGAGCACGCCAGGCACATCGATACCCGATCGGTCGGGATCTCTGCGGTTGACCAGGAGCCGCAGCGCGACGATCCCCGTCGGCACCGCGATCACCAGGTTGACGTACAAGCACCAGCGCCATGAAAGGAGTTGCGTCAGGGCGCCGCCGAGAACGAGACCGACCGACGCGCCGCCGCCGGCGATTGCGCCGAAGATCCCGAACGCCTTCGGCCGGTCCGGGGACCCGGCGAAGGTGACCGTCAAAAGCCCGAGCGCCGATGGCGCCAGCAGCGCGCCGAACATTCCTTGCAGCGCCCGAGCGGACACGAGCATGTCGAAGTTCTGTGCCAGCCCGCCGATCGCCGAGACGATCGCAAAGCCAGTCAGTCCAGCTATGAACGTCCATTTGCGGCCGAACAGATCACCGAGCTTGCCGCCCAACAGCAGCAGGCTGCCGAACGCCAGCGCGTACGCGGTGACGATCCACTCCCGGTCGGCTGTCGAGAAATGAAGCGCCTTCTGCGCCGAGGGGAGCGCAATGTTGACGATCGTTGCGTCCAGCACCACCATCAGCTGCGCGGTTCCGAGCAGCGCGAGAACGGCCCACCGGTTCGGGGCGGCAGGCTGACCCGCGGCAGATGTGAGCGGACCGGTCATCACATACGCGGGCCGCGCGGAACGAACGCTCGCGCCCGGACAAGCCGGGCCTGCACGGCCAGCGGACTCGCCGCGCCCCTCGGTTCGAGCGCCACCGGCGCTACGCCCGACTTGAGCGAGAGACCCCGCATACCTTCACCGAACGCCATCCTCGAGCGCCCACCAACACAGCTTGGGTGCGAGTCACGACCTCACCCTCGGGGATTCCGATCTCATTGGCTGACCATTGTTAACCCCATCATAAAACGCGAGAGCCTTGAGCTCCGTGTCCGCGCGCGGCGGTCAGGTTCGGCGGCAAGACACCTCACGCAGAGGGCGTCAGCAGCCGGGACACGCGAACTAGCGCCGGCGACGCACAGGCTTGAGAACTCCAGCGAGACGCTTCGATTCGGCGCTCGGCCCGGGCTTTCGCCGAAATGATCGCGACAGCAGACGGAGGAAACGCACCGCGGGAGCCTACTCACGCACCAGGCGTCGCGCGGGCCCTCGTCGCTCGCGATGTGGCGCAGTCGTCACACCGCGGGAGACTGCAAAGGCGGCGTGGAGCACCGTGGCTAGCCTCGGGACGACTTCGGGGTGCGCCTGCTGGTTGTCGCACAGGCATCGTTGCTCCCGGGATCACCGTCTGGGCAGGCGCGAAGAGCGCGACTCGCCGTCGAACGACCCGTGCTCAGACTGCGACGCACGGATCGCCTTCCCACGCGGCGACGGTGACGAGAGCTCGCAGGCAGGCCGCAAACAGCTCAAGCGCCGGCGAACCTCCGACCACCCGCTAAAGTGATGGCCATGAGGAGGGCCTCTAATGTTGCTATCATCACTGAGTCTGTTCTCCGCCAGGGCGGCGGGGCACGCGAGGTGGTCGCGTCCGAGCCGATCTCCGTGATCGTGAACAACGAGGCGATCCAGGTCGCGGTGGTGCTCGATGCACATGGGACGATCGGGCAAATCGTGACGGCACTGCTGCGTGCTTGGCACGATGACGAGGAGCGGAACCAGCAGGTGATCGCAGCTCTTCTCCCCTCCGCCGTTCCTTCGACGGAGGCGACCGAGCAGCTGCGCCTCAACGCTGAGGCACGCAGCAAGTTCCTCGAAGAGTTCCCTGCACTCGGGGCGGCCGAGGTAGCGCGCCTGGCCGGAATCAAGTGGGCGAACCCGGCGGCGTGGCCGAGTCGGCTGCAGAAGGAGGGCAAGGTGTTCTCGGTCGATTACGGACGCCGCCAACTCTTCCCCGCCTTCCAGTTCGACAGCGAATGGCAGCCCCGTGACGCCGTCGCGAAGGTGCTCGCGCAACTTGCGAACGCCGGGCTACAGGGCTGGTCAATCGCGCTCTGGTTCACAGCCGCGAACGGCTAGTTTGACGGTGCCCGCCCCGTTGATCACCTCGATGAGAAGCCGGAGCAGGTGATCGCCGCGGCGGGCGAGGTCGGCCGCTTCCCCTTCTAAGTGCCCCGCAAGCCCCCGCGGTCGTTCAAGCCGCTCGTCGAGACCTGGTTCGCAGGCGAGCCGCTCCGTCGCGTTCACCCGGTCTCGCATCCTGCGAGCGAGCTGTACGCGACGGACCGACCTGCGCGCTTCCGCCCGCTTCGCACCACCGACGGCGAGATCGTGCCGATGCTGTGCGGCGCGGCCAGTGAGCAGGCGGCGATCGCCGAGAGCGTTCTTCACGATCTCGCGCCGCGAGGGCCGCGCGTTGTCGCCTTCGAATCGCTGGTGCCCACGGCGCTCAGCTGCCTCATCCCGCAGCGTGACCTACAGCTGGCGATGCTCCACTCGACCGGCCTTGATCGACTGCGGCTTCGCAACAGGAGCCTCATCGACACCCTGCCGTCACGCTACTCGGAGACGGTCCCGTGGGGCCAGGCGCTCTACGAGCACCCGCTGCACCTCGACGGCATCGTCTGGATGAGCCGCCGCGACAACAGCATCCGCGCCGGTGTCCTCTTCGGCTCGACGGCGAACGACCAGCGCGTCGAGAACAGCGATCTCGTCCTCGCGCCCGCACGGAGCTTTCCGACGCTCGCCTTCGGCGACGGCTATGAGCTTGTCGTCGAAGCCTGCCTCGCGGCTGATGTCCTGATCACGCGCCCCTAGCCATCGGCGCTGGCACCCACTCAACTGGCTCAACGTTCCGCGCCCTCAGCCGCCCAGGATTACAGCGCATCGCCAGCAAAATCGCACGAAGCCCTCAGTGCAGCGTCGAGCAAACGCGTCAGGTCTGCCGGGATTGGTGCGCTTCACGAGAATGCGGCGGCGTGGTCGGCGGCGAACTGCTCGAAGGTCCGCGCCGGCCGGCCAAGAAGCGAGGGCACATCGTCGGTGATCCAGTCGGAGTCGCCTTGGGCGAACAGGCTGAGCGCCCGGGCGTTCATCTCGGCGATGATTTCGGGGACGCCGGCGGTGATCACCGCCTGCTTTTGTTCTTCGAAGGTGAGCGAGTGGAAGGTAATCGGCCGGCCGATCACCTTCGAGAGTACGGCTGTGGCGTGAACTACGCATTCGGGCTGGCATGGCGCAATGCATGCCAGCGTTCCTCCATGGCAGCCAGGCGGCGTCGACTTCGCACCCGTGCCCCCGCTCTCGGTCGCCGCGCCCTGGTGCAGTTTGGCGCCAGCACGCGGACCGTGCGCAATGGCCTTCGGTCGCCTCCGTGGAGGGAGGAACCCCGCAATCGAAAGGGCGGCGCGGAGATCGTACGGGGGGGGGAAAGAGCAACTTCGAGAAGCTGCCGGCCGCAAGCAGAAGCATGCAACCGGCCGTTGCGTTCTCGCTGAAGTCCGCGAGCCGGTACGCCTCGCACATGGAAATACATCCGGTGCAGCTTCCCGTCGTCGAAGCCGTCGGGGCTCGTGTCGTGCCGGGATAGTGGCGTCCTGTGCCCCTGGTGGCGAGCAGAGGACCGCGGAAAAAGCCACGTCCACGGTTCACTCCGTAAGAAAAGCGAGAGCCGTCTAATGCGACGCTGAAACGTTGCGTCCCGGTCTGTCGCGCGTTAGACGTGTGGGGAACGGCAGTCTTTCGGCATGGGGCTGAGTGCGTGACCGTCTTGAGGTCGGCAGATACTTCGGCGGTGGACCTTGTCTCGCTGCGGCACGATGGGCAGGATCGTCCGTATCACCTTCACGTGCCGGCCGGTGCCGACGAGCTGGTCGCGCTCGTTGTCGAGCTGCACGGGAGAGGGGTCGACCCGATTCGCTTTGACGGTGTGACCGGTTTTCGGCCGCTGGCCGACGAGGTTGGGTTCGCGCTGGCGCTTCCGGCCGCTGTTGGCGGGATTTGGAACGATGGCCGCGATCCGCTTCGCTCGACGGACGACGTTGCGTATCTGGACGCGGTGGTCGAGGATGTTTGTCGTCGGAGTCCGGTTGATCCTCGCCGGGTCTATCTCGTGGGGATGTCGAACGGCGCGGCGATGGCCGGCCGCTTTGCACTCGAGCGAGCCGAACGGATAGCCGGGATCGGCCAGGTTGCGGGGACAGCGGCCGCGTCGATCGCCAGACAGCATCGTCCAGACCGATCGCTGGGGCTGCTGCAGATCCACGGCACCCGTGACGAGATCGCTCCCTACGCCGGTGGTTCGCGGCGGGCGCTGCGCGCCCGTCTCTTGGTGGCCCGATCATTGGCAGCGAGCATCGGTGTCGACGAATGGGCACGGCTCTGGGTTGAGGCGCTTGGCGGTGCGGAAACGCCGGAGTCGGAGACGCTCGTGCCCGACACGGCGCGGCGGACCTGGCGGGATGCAGACGGGAAGCCCACCGTGGTCTTCTATCGCGTCGAGGGAGCGGGCCACACCTGGCCGAACAGCAAGATCAAGCTTCCGCGGCATCTTTTCGGTCGCACGACCACAACCTTCGACGCCACACGGACCATCTGGGAGTTTTTCGAGACGATTCGCAAGCCCTGACGAACTCGAACGAGTCGTGATCGAGACGAACGACAGTTGGCTGGGCCAGTGTGCGGGAATGGCACCCGGGTCATCGGCGAATCGAATCGGTGTTAGTGTCGCTCGACGGAAAGCGCCGTTCCGACAGGGGAGGTTAAGGTGTTTGAGGCGTTTGTTGTCCGATCGCGCAACAGTGCCCGTTCGAATATTGGCTTCATTGGGAGGGCCGCGCTTTTCGTGTTCGTCTTCGTGGCCATTGGAGTCTCGAGCGTGAGCGCTGCGCCGACGCCGTTCCAGGCGCGGGGAATCTGGCTCTGCTGCGGGCCAATCGTGGCCGGCACGAACTTCGTGATCACCGGGGGAACGAACAGCAAGTTCAGCGGCTACGACGAAGGAACAGGCGGTAACATTCTCGGAACAATCAGCGGCGATGTGTCCGGAAAAACGATGACGATCGTGTTCACCTATAAGGTCAGCCCGTATGCCGGAGAGGTCACGACGTACGTCGCCACGATCGAGGCCGGCGGCAATGGTTTGGCGGGAACGTCCACGTACGCGATCCCGCCCAATCCAAGCAACGGCGTGAAGCAGAAATTTTCCGCCGTTCGCGGCACGAACGTGACCTGCGGGACGCAGGGGGGGAATCTTGGGTGCGAGGCGCTTCTCTCGACAAAGATCTGCGTGAAGGACTTCGGTGCGACCGCCTGCAAGCGCGCCCGCGCTCACATCACCTAGATCGCCCGGCTCGCCTCTGTGGCACCGACAGCCCTCCGCTTCGCAGCCGGACGCAGGCCAGGCGTCGTTGTGAACCGGGCCGTCGAGCGATCGATGGCGGTGGAGTACTCGGACGGCTGGATCGGGGTCAAGATCCGAATCGCCCCAGCGAAGCGCTTTCAGCTCCGTGACCGGGGTCCCGTCTCGCCCCGGGAACCCAACCAGAAGCCGGTCGGCTGGAGTGGACAACGCAGCGCGACGAGCCTGTCCAGCTCGCTGACGGCGAGATGACGCCGCCGCAGCGGGTCGCGGGGCGGTGTCGGGAGACGTGGCCGCGGCTTCGCAGCAATCACGTCCTTCGCCGCCGCGCTCAGTATCAGCGAAGTGGCGCGAGAATCCGTCTCACCGTTTCACCAGGAACGCCCACGGGGCGTCTGTTGTTCTCGCAGGTCGTATGCGCGTCGCCGAATCCGCCGCGCGTCATGCGTTTCGTCTGCGCTGAGCCGATTCTGGGGAGGACGTAGGTCTCAAGCTCTCGTCGGTACTCGCGTGCGGTTGCGGGACGCACGCGGACGAGCATGCCCAGCCACTCTTCGGCATAGTCGGAGACCGTGGGCCCTTCTCGTCGAGCACGCCGCCGGATTGAGCGTCGCTTTGGCCCGGAAGCGCTTCGCCTCGTCGACCGTCGTGCACGTCTTCTGTCGCTGCCGACCGCTCTGATCCCGGTGCGGACGATTGGACGACGCCCCGGCCTCGTAGATGCCTGGATGCCTCGTTCTGATCGACGGCCCACCACGGCCCGTTCATGGCCACCGCTCCGAACAGAGCAGCAAGACCTGGCATCGCCGGGCCGTCCAGACCCTCACCGTCGGCCAGGAAGATCCGAGATCGGGCAACGCCTACACGAACCCGTTGGCCGCTGCCTCAGCCATGAGGTCAAAGCGACCATTCCGCCTCAGCCATGAGACCGGCTGGCCCGATAGCGCTCGGCGAGCTCCGGGCTTTGTCCGCTGAAAACAGCCAGGTCGGCATGGGACACTGCCTCCAGCAGGCCGGTCTCCTCGACGCCCGGGGCGCAGACCACCTCGCCGAGCTCGAGGCCGCGCAGAGAGGCGGTGACCACGTCGGCTGCAGACATTCGGGGAACTGCGCTCAAGTCCAGCCCCTGACGTTCGTGGAACTCGGTGGCGACGACGCCGGGACAGAGAACCTGGATCCTCAACCCCTCGTTCTTCAACTCCTCGTGCAGGACTTGGGTCATAGCCACGAGGTGTGCGAGAGCGCCGGCGTAGACCGCGCGATGTGGCAGCCGCCCTTGAGGGGCGGGGCCGCTGAAAGCGATCATTCCCGCCACGTTGATGATGGTGCCTTCGCGGCGCGCGACCATCCCGGGCACGGCGGCTCGGACCAGCATTGTCGGGGCGACGACCTTCACGTGCAGGAGCTCGCGAGCCTTCTCGGCGGGAAGCTCCGTGATCGGCATGTAGTGCGCCACGCCCGCGTTGTTGATCAGCATCGTGAGCGGCTGCGACGCGCACACCTCGGCGACGGCGTCCACCCCCTCGTCGGTCGACAGGTCAGCCACCAACGGCTGGACGTCGACGTTTGTAAGCGACGTGGCGAGCGCTTCGAGTCGGTCAACGCGTCGGCCCACCGCCACGAGGTCGTAACCGTCGTCGGCCAGGCGCTCCGCGAAGGCCTTGCCGATTCCGGAGGAGGCCCCGGTGACGAGTGCTCGCTTGCGCATGGTGCTGCTCCCTTCGCAGTCCGCTAGCCTAGACCGGATCGGCCGATGGCGCAGAGGCGAACGTTGACGCTCGCGTGTGCCGTGCGGCCGGTGACTGTCTCCGAAGACCTGATCGATCCAGCGACCGAAGGCGAGCGGTCGAGTGGAGCTTCCACTCGACATGCGCCGGAGCGGCCCGCCGACCACCTACGACCTGGATGACGGTGGGGACAGAGCCCGCCTCGACGAACAGGTCCTCGGCGAAGGGGGCGACGACGACGACGTTCGCTCCTCCATCGACGGCGAGCAGTTGCGTCATCTCTGGGAGGAGCTCATGATGCCTTCAACCGTTGGCTGCGCGTGGGCCGGGTGGCTCGGGCGTCACCCGTACGGTTCGTAGGGCCGGCCGACTCGCTCCGACGCTCAGCGGAGACGAGTTCGGGCCCGCGGCGGGGCGTCGTGCCTAGGCGCTCGGTATCGTTCGATGATGACCGAGGAGCTCGCGCTCACGATCGTCGTCGAGTCGGGCGTGGACGGCTGGGTGATCGCGGCGATCCCGGAGGTTTCCGGCGTCTTCAGTCAGGGTTGCACCCGCGAGGAGGCTTGAAGAAACGTCATTGTCGCCCTGCGGTTGATGCTGTCTCCGGAGCCGACGAGCGACGACGACTACCGGGAACGCGCGCCGCTGCATCCGACGATCCCCGCGTGACGCGGCGCGAGCTCGAACGCAACCCCTCCGCTCAGGGCTGCCGGCAGATCGACGAGGGCGGGAATCGAGCCCGCTCGGCGGGGCCCGGCGGCGCTCGCTCGGTGATACGCGCCCCACCGCGAGATCGACTTCGCCCTTGTCCGGAAGATCTGCGGACAGCTCGGGGTCGCTCCGCCGGCCGGGCCCCGCTCACCGAGCGCGCCCGAGCATGTCAGACGTGCCGCGCGCAGCCGTTCGCGCACCCCGCGTGCCCTCACCGGTGCCCGATCTGCAGAAAAGTAGGCGCATTTGCAGGGCGGTTCGATCCCTGCCCGGCCGCCGCGAGAAGATAACGAGATGCAGCAGCGACGGCGCCTGAGGCACGGTGGTCTGGGACGCCTCCGCACGGGCAGCCTCGGTGACTACGTCAGCGGTCGCGTACAGGTGCTCAGGGCGACCTCGGTTCAGCTGCTACAGACGGCCGTGGCGGCCGGGCTCTCCTGGTATGTCGCGCACGACCTACTCGGGCACAAGAACGGCTTCTTCGCGCCGATCGCCGCCGTGATCGCGCTCGGTGTCATTCCCGGCAATCACGTGCGTCGGGCGGTCGAGATCGTGCTCGGCGTCGGCGTCGGAATCGCGGTCGGCGATCTGCTGATCTCCGTGATCGGCAATGGCTCGTGGCAGGTGGGGCTGGTTGTCCTTCTGGCCATGGTGGGCGCGCTGCTGCTCGGCGGCGGCGCGCTCGTGGTCTCACAGGCAGCGGCTTCAGGGGTGCTCGTGGCAACGATTTCGGCCTCGACCAGCGGTGCGATCCCGACCCGCTTCGTCGATGCGATCATCGGTGGCGCGGTCGGCCTGGCTGTGCTCGCGGTTGTGCCACGCAACACCGGGAAAATCCTGAAGGGCGTTGCCGCGCCGGTGTTCGCTTCGCTCGCGAGCGTGCTCGACGAGATCGCCGCGGCGCTGGCCGTCAGGGACGTCGATGCCGCGAACCGCGCGCTTGTTCGGGCACGCGCGATCGACGAGAAGGTCCTCGGCGACACGGTCCAGTTCGCAACCGAGGCGGTGCGGCTTGCACCCCTGCAGCGGCGCGAGCGCAGCCGCGTTGAGCGCTATGCACTGGCCGTCCCCTACGTCGGCTACGCGATCAGGAACACGCGTGTGCTGGCCCGGGCCGCCGTGCGCGCGGTCGAGCTCGAGCCGTCCGTCCCCATCCCGCTTGTCTCGTCTATCCGCCAGCTCGCGGTTGCTGTCCGTCGGCTTGAGGCCGCGCTGGACAGCGGTGAAGGAAGCGCTGCGGTGCGCGAGGCTGCGCAACTCGCCGCGGCCGAGTCAACCGGCTCGCTCGATGACGGAATGGGCTTCGCGATCGGCGCCCTCGTCAGCCAGGTGCGCTCGACCGCCGCCGACCTTCTCCGCGCGCTCGGCCTCGGGCGACGCGAAGCGGTCGGGCTCATCCGCCGGGCGGCAGACGCGACACGCACCGAGGAGCCCCGAAGCTCGGCTGGAACGCCCCGAGCAAACCGGTAGGAGCGGATTCCCCGAAGGAGCACATGGGCGCGGGTCCCATGCGCGCCGATGTCTCGGGCGGGGGCGCCGCGCTTCTCCTCGCTCGTCCTCGCCTGCCCGAGCCCGGCTCCGGTGGTGAACCCGGACGGAGCGATACGGCCCGAGCCGCTTTCTGCCTTGCGACTTCGCTCGAGATCCGGGCGCGTCGAGCTCAGCTTCGTGCGGGGAAGAGGTCGCCGATCGCGCTTCGGACGAGGGTGGCGACCTCGTCGACTGGCACATCGCCGAACATGCCGCCGGCGCCCATGAGCGCGCTGAAGACGGCGCCGACCGAGCAGGCCATGCGCACGCGCTGAGGGAGCGGGATCGACGGGTTGGCGAGGAACCGCCGGAACCGTTGCTCGATGTCGTCGTTCTCGGCCCGGTGGCGCTCGTTGTCGATGAGCTGGTGGAATGCCTGCTCGTTGCGCTGGTGGACGAGGAAGAGGTCGCGGTTGGCGAGCACCTTGTCGATGAACTGGTCGATGAGCCCGGGCCAAGCTGCGACGATCGCCTGCTCGTCGAGCGCGTCGAGTTGGTCGAGGAGGTCGCGGCCGAGGTCGTGCAGGCGAAGGTGGAGTTCGAGCAGGATGTCCTCTTTGCGCTCGAAGTGGTAGTAGAGCGCCGCCTTTGTCACGCCCAGTCGGTCGGCGATCTCCCGCAGCGAGGTCCTCTCGTAGCCCTGCTCGTTGAAGAGCTCGAGGGCAACGTCGAGGATCAGTTCGCGCGTCGCGCCCCGCGGCCGGCGGACATGAGTCTTCGGCTCGATCTGGCGCATGTCCGATAGTTTACTTGACGTCCGGCTAGTAAGCGGGTACGCTCGTCCGCGGAACACTACCTGCCGACCGGTAAGGAGAACGCATGAAGAGTCACGACCTGGCGATCGAGGCGCGCGGCTTGCGGAAGCGCTTCGGCGCCACGACCGCCCTCGACGGGTTCGATCTCGAGGTGCCGACCGGCGCCATCGTCGGTGTCCTCGGCCCGAACGGGGCCGGCAAGACGACCGCCGTTCGCATCCTCACGACGCTGACGATCCCCGACGGGGGCGCCGCGCGCGTCGCCGGACACGACGTCGTGCACGAGGCGAGCGCCGTCCGGAGCAGGATCGGCGTCACCGCACAGGACGCGACGCTCGACGAGCTGCTCACCGGCCGACAGAACCTCGTCATGATCGGCCAGCTGAGCGGTCTCCGGCGCAGCGAGGCGCGCACGCGCGCGAAGCAGCTGCTCGCGCAGTTCGACCTCGTCGACGCCGCTGCCCGCATGCTCAAGGAGTACTCAGGCGGGATGCGCAGGCGCCTCGACCTCGCCGCCGGTCTCGTCACGCGACCGCGGGTGCTCTTCCTCGACGAGCCGACCACCGGGCTCGACCCCACCAGCCGAGTGCGGATGTGGGGAATCATCCGCCAGCTCGTCGGCGACGGCGCGACGCTGCTGCTCACCACGCAGTACCTGGACGAGGCGGATGAGCTCGCGGACCGCATCGTGGTCGTCGACCACGGACGCGCGATCGCAGAAGGGACCGCGTCCGAGCTGAAGGCGCAGATCGGAGGCGCACAGGTCGAGGTCGCCCTCAGCAGCGCCGACCCCGCCGCGACCGCAGCTCTCGAGCGGTTCGTCGCCGGCAGCGTCCAGATCAGCCACGACGGACGGCGGCTGCGGGCACCCGTGCGGAACGGCACCGGCCTCGCGACCACGCTCGTCCGCGCACTCGACGAGGCCGGGATCGCCGTCGACGACATCCAGGTCCACCAGCCGTCGCTCGACGACGTCTTCTTCGCCCTCACCGGACATCCGGCCGAACCGGACAAGCCCGCCACCAACCTCGAACGGGAGGCAGCCTGACAATGAGCGTGATCTCGCTCGCATCCAGACCACCCTCGTCCGGCAGCATGCCGCTGCGACGCCTGCGCGACGTCGCGGTGCTCGCCGGACGCAACCTCGTCCACATCGCCCGCGAGCCGCTCCAGCTCTCCGACGTCACCGTCCAACCCATCCTCTTCACGATGCTGTTCGTCTACGTGTTCGGCGCCGGCGTCGCCCTCCCGAACGGCGGCAGCTACACCGCGTTCGCGATCGCGGGCCTGCTTGCGCTCAACCTCACCACGTCGTCGATCGGCACCGCCGTCGGGCTCAGCACCGACCTCAACGGCGGCGTCATCGATCGCTTCCGCACCCTTCCTATGTGGCGCCCGGCCGTCCTCGTCGGCCGTTCACTCGCCGACCTCCTCACCGCTGCTCTCTGCGCGCTCATCGTCGCCCTCACCGGACTCGCGATCGGCTGGCGACCGCACGGAAGCGTCGCCGCGACGCTCGGCGGCTTCGGTGTCTTCCTGCTCTTCAGCTACGCGCTGTCATGGGTATGCGCCTGCCTCGGAATCGTCAGCAAGGGACCGGAATCAGCGCAAGGGCTCGGGCTCGTGATCCTCTTCCCGCTCGCCATCGTCTCCAACGCGCTCGTCCCCACCGCACACATGCCGACCGTCCTGCGCGTGATCGCCGACTGGAACCCTGTCAGCGCGGTCACCGCAGCCGCCAGGCAGCTCTTCCACAACCCGAACCCCTCCGCATCCATCCAGGACTGGCCGATGCAACACCCCATCGCCACCTCGATCATGTGGTCGATCACGCTGCTCGCGATCTTCGCCCCACTCGCCGCCCACCTCTACCGGAGCCGCACCACCGATTGATCCGCGCTCCGGCGCGCACACGTACCCCCGACCAGCGAAAGTACCGGCTCGATCAGGAAGAACGTCCATGCCGGGCGTCCACGTCACCGTCGTCTCCGGCGTGCCGGCGGGATCGCCGCGATCGCTCCACCCACCGCGGCATGGCGCGGCGGCGGTAGCAGCTGCTTCGTTGTCGTCGCGCTGATCAGCATCCTCCGCCGCCCGCTCTGGCAATACCAATCACGCCCGCACGGGGTGAACGTGGGTACCGGCGAGCCGCACGCTGCCTCGCTTGACGTTCGACAACCACGGAGGCATAGTCGCCGTACGACCATCCTGGAGCAAAAGGGAGCAGCTATGCCCGCAATCGCAGTACCGCTTGCCGCCGACAAGCTCCATGCTGGGAGGCTTGGATCGCCGAGCTGAATGGGCCGCAAAAGGGCCCACTCGATGGGATGAACCTTCGCCACGGGTTGACGGAGCATCGGGCGTACCTCCAGCCGACGTCCGACGGCAACTTCCTCGTGCTCGCGATCCATCAAGGGCCCGGCAGCGAAAGCTTCATCGCGAACGTGGCGTCCTCCGACGACGAGTTCGATCAATGGTTCACGGGGACACTCGTCGACCTGCACGGGATCGACACGAGCGGCCCGATGCCACCGAGCGCCATTCGCAAGCTCTAGGGCACACGCCTGCCCGACGCGACGCCGCTCGCGCCGCGCCGATCGGCGCGGCACCTCGCGGCCACGTGGCGCGCAGGTGGCCGCAGTCCCGTCTCAACAGGTAGCCGAGCGAAGTCCCGGCCGGACAACGGACCTCGGAGGCCCGCGGGCACGACGGGCGTCGTGCTCCGTCGTCGTCCGGCCGCCCCGTCCGGATGACCGGACCGGGTTCGGGTTCTTGCCACGCCCAGGCTCACCGCCGGCCTTCGGACTCAGTAGCCGTAGCCCGGCGCGGCTCCTCCGTCGTTCGCCGTCCCCGGGCCTGCGCTGCCCGCCGTCGTCACGACCCCCGCGGGGGTGATGGCGAACCAAACTCGATGGGCTCCCTGGCCGTTAACCTGGCCGGGGAGCGTGTCACCACCGAAGCGGTACAGCGCGAGACCGTTGTAGGTGACCTGCACGTCGCCGTCGGGACGCTTGATCGTGCCGAGCTCAGAGGCCTTCACTCCTGGGCCTGCGACCAGCTTCGTCCGACGGTTGACCAAGAGCGGAAGCCAATCCTCCGCGCACGCACCGACGCAGTGGATCTCGCCCTTCTTCTCGCGCAGGTCGTGGTAGAGCGGGAAGCCGGCCGAGTCGACGAGGATGTTCACCCCGAGCGCACTGCTCAGCGTAATCCGGACGGTGATCGTCCTCGCACGCGGCGCCGCGTTCGCGGCCAGAACCCCAGCGACCAGCATGACGAGCAGGGGCAGTGCGCTGCGATATGTCAGTCGAATGCCCACACGCGACCTCTCGGTCGAATGACCGGTGAACAGCGACGGTAGCACGCGACCGCAGGCATGTCCGATTCATGGTTCCACGGACGCGAGCGATGCCGCCCGGCGCGGCAGTGCTCACGCGCGCGTGTGCTCCGCGAGGCGCGGCGACGCGGAAGCGTGCCAGACCGGCCGTGCGGATCATGTCCTGAGTTCGGAGAGCGGAAACGACCGGTGCGCACGCGGCGGAACGAGGAAGTTCTGGCGGTGTGTCCCCCGGATGATGTGGTTGATGCCCATGTCAGCCGAACGCGGCTCGAGCGGGAGAGCGGCCTCGCCGGGGAGCCTTCCGTCCATCGCAAGCCTGTTGCGCCGAAAATCATCGCCCGTCGGGTTGAAGACAACGAAGTGAAGGCCCGCCGCCGCGCCCGCTCGAAACCCGTCTCGGTCGGGGTCGCTGCTGAACGCGAATGGCTGATCGAGCGTGTTGAAGTCCGCGCGGTGGGGAATCGAGATGCCCTTCGGGTACAGCACCCCGTCCGCTCCCAGCACGTCGCGGTGGAGGCGCGAGGCCGGCTGAATCGAGCCGCTGTGCCCGACGAATCCGTAACGGCGGTAACCGCGGGCAACGTCGGCCTCGCTCTCCGATGCGGCGGGACCCTGGGGCAACGTCTGCGTTCCCTCCGCCGCCTCGAGCCCCGGCTGGAACATCGAGCCGACTCGCCGGGCGTGGGTCGAGCGGGCATACCAAGCCTCGATGTCCTCAAAGAGGTGCGAAAGGTGCATGTGCGTCCCGTGCCGGAAGTACCCGCTCGGGCCGAGATCGGCGTAGCCCAGCGTCTCGAAGCTCACGATCCGCTCCATCCCGGTCGGCCCCTTCGGCGTCGAGGTGAAGCCGAGGAAGAACTCCGCGCCGCGCGGGATCGAGGCTGCCCCGGGAATTCCGGCCGCAGTCGCCAGCAGCTTGGGAAGACCCGCGCCCCCCTCGAACCCGCCGCCCGCGAATCCCTGGCGCCTGCTCGTCACGCGCAGGAAGCTCGTCCCGGCGGAGAAGACGCACTCGAAGCCCTCGGCCACCCGTTCGAGCGAATCGCTGCGGAAGAGAACGGCGACGTCGTTCTCCTCGAGGATCAGGTCGTGTGGGTCACTCGGAAATCGCTCGGCGGGCTCGATCACCGACACCGGACGTCCCTGCGCCGCGGTGGCGCGTAGGTCGCGCGGAAGCTCGCGCCGCGCCTGTCCGGGCACCAAGCGCGACAAGTACGGAAGCCCCCAGGCGACCGTCACCGCGAGCCCGGCGGGAGTCGAGGGGTAGCGGTCGTCGAGAAGCTCGAGCCGGTGCTCGAGTTCGGCCCGAGCCTCGGCGAGCGATGCACGCGATGCGTCGAGCTGGACGCGCGCGGTCACCACCTCGCTGTAGCGCGGCGGTGCGAACACGACGACGCCCTCGCTCGTGAAGACCCGCAGGTCCTGAATCACGTTCTGCTCCGGCTGGTGCGGCGGCCACACCGAGGGCCGGCGCGGCGGCGCGGCCAGCGCGTCCGCGAGCCCGTAGACGCGCCCCGCGAGCGCCACCAGCGCGGCGTCGCGCACGAAATCGCGGCGCGTGCGTCGCATCTGGGTCGGGCTCACGCTCCGAGGAGCGAAGCCTGGCCTCCCCTCCGCGCCGGTGACACGAGCAGAGGATCACGGTCGAGCTGATCGGCAATCAAGGAATCGGGCGCATGCACGACTGGTGCGCCCAGCCTACAGGCGCGTTCGAGCGGCGCTGATGTCGGCCACAGCCCGGCGAGCTGATGACCCGCCGCAGGCGACAAAACGCCGCTATCCGCCACCGCGCCTGTCCAGGCAACGCACCGTGCTGCTCGGGTGAACGGCGTCCGCTGTCGCGGACGGCCGCTCGACCTTGAAGGCCGGCTGCGGCTCTTGACCTCCCCGGCTGATCGATACGGGCCCGGGGTAACAGCGAAGCTCGCTCGCTCACGTCCCTCACTCGTCGGTGGCCGCTCGGCCGCCGACCCTCGTCGTCCCGTTGCTTGTGGGCTTGGTTCGTTGATTCCTGCCCGGCAGTCAGCTCAGGCACCCGTTCGGGCCGGGAGGCTGCCGTTGGCATCGAGCACGTGTGTGCTCCGGAACTTCATGCTCGTAGCGGGTTTTCGATCCGGGGACGCTCTTGCGCCCATCTGCTGGTCGCGTAGATTGCCGTTCTCACCGAGCACGGGGCGCGAGTAAGTCGAGGCCGCAATCAGGGATCGAACGTGGAAGCCCGCAAGGGCCAGGACGGACGGTCAGTGGAGGCGGCGGATGAAAGCGTCACCGACTCGGTGTTCCTTTGCGCGCGGAGGTAGGCGCGCTCGTGCGCGAGCCCGGCATGGCGTCCGGCTCGCGTCCGTCGATCGCGGACGATCCTCGGCGACCGAGCCTGGCAGGAGGTCTTGCCGCCCTCAGCCCTCCGCGCCGCTGGCCGAGCGTCCGTTCTGCCACGGGCCGATGTCTGGGTTTTGGACGAAACGAGTGCGTATTGGACGAATCGAGCTTCTGAGACCGAGGCTTGCTCCGGTCTGCGAGGCTGCGGTGAGGTGGATGACTATCGCGATGTGAACCGTGCCAGGTGGGACGAGCGAGCCCCCGCCCATGCTGCCTCACCCGACTATGCGTTCGGCCGCTTCGCAGAGGATTCGTCGTTTCTGAGCCACGTGGTGCGGTTCGACCTCGTGCGGCTCGGGGATATCCGAGGGCTCGACGCCGTGCACCTGCAATGCCACATCGGCACAGACACGGTCTCGCTGGCGCGGCTCGGCGCTCGCACGACCGGAGTCGACTTCTCGCCGTCGGCGCTCGAGGAGGCGCGTCGTCTCGCCGCCTCGGCCGGCGCAGATGTGCAGTTCGTCCTGTCGGACGTGTACTCGGCGCCGGACATCCTCGGCCGTGGTCGTTTCGATCTCGTCTTCACCGGTGTCGGCGCCCTCAACTGGCTGCCCGACGTCCGCCGTTGGGCCTCCGTCGTCGCCGACCTGCTGCGGCCCGGCGGCAGGCTGTTCCTGCGAGAGGGGCACCCGGTTCTGTGGGCCCTCGCTGAGGCACGGAAAGACGGTCTCCTCGTGCTCGAACACCCCTACTTCGAGCACGAGCAACCGACCGTATCGGACGAGGCGGGCACCTACGTCCAGACCGACCAGGTGTTCGCGACGACCCTGGCGCACGAGTGGAACCACGGCGTTGGCGAGATCGTGGGCGCGGTTCTTGACGCCGGCATGGAGCTCACGATGCTCGAGGAGCACGACTCGGTGCCGTGGAACGCGTTGCCCGGCCAGATGGAGGACGTGGGCGGCGGCGAGTGGCGCCTCTCAGACCGGCCCGGCCGGCTACCGCACAGTTACACGTTGCAGGCCCGCCGACGCTGAGCGGGCGACTCCGAATCGGGACAGACCCCGTCCCAAAGCGGCCGGGCGGGGATCAAACGCCCGCGCCCGCCGCGAGGATGACCGGCTCGCTTCACGGTGACCCGGTGCCGTGAGGAAACACCACACCGAAGCGGTGGCGCCCGACCGTGCCATGCTCAGGTCGTGGATCTGGACGCGACGAAACTCGTGATGCCTGAACGCGACCGGCGCCCTCAGGTATGTGGAAACGCCACCGGGGGCGCGTCGATCACGATCGTTTCGGGGCGCAGCCTGTCGCCCGGAAACGCAAATACGGTGATGCGCAGCTGCTCCCGCCAGACGCGTTCTGCGAGGTCGGCGACGTGGCGCTCTCGGGTGTCGAACTCGTGCCGGTGGTCGCCGGACTCGAGCGTGAACCCGATGAAGTCGCCGAACTGGTCGAATCGGAGTGCGGCGATCTTTCCTGTCACGGGCTCGCTCGGGTGGTGACCGGGGTGCCCGCCATGGGGTGGCGGCGGGAAGCCGCCCGCTCCGGGTAGCGGCAGCCCGCCGGTAGGGGACGGGAGGATCTTGGTCGGATCGCCACCGAAGCCCTCGACGCGACCGGCGATCCCCTGCAGGTAGCGATGGAAGACGGGATACCACCTGGTATCCGGCTCGATCGCCTCACCGATCCATCGGAGGACCGAGAGCTGGAGCTCCTCCCGCGGCAGCAAGAACGACTTCTCGCTTACCGGGATCGTGAGCTGGAACGCGCCGATCACGAGGCGCCACTGGGATCGGCGCACGGTCGCGGATGCGGGCTCGACCTCGGCCTCACCGGTCGCGACGTCGCGCTTGGACTTCACGCGCCCGACGCCGTAGGCGCTCGTTAGCTGACGCACGACCACGTCGTAGGTATCGCCGCGGCGGAGACCGGATGATGGCGTGATCGAGAGAAGACCGGCGTAGTTCGGGCCCGTGCCCGGCGGAATCGGGAGGTACGTCACTCCGCGTGCCGGGCATGCGAGCGTGTCGTCGTCCACCCGCGCGAACGGGTGCGCGGTATACAAGCGGGTCGCCAGTGACAGGATCGCGTCGGCGCCGACCGCCGGTATGTAGATCTGAGCCTCGCTTCCGTGGGGCAGCTCGCCCCAGTCGATCATCAGCTCGTCCGGCAGCTGTCCCGGTACGAGCGTGGGGCTGGTCGGACGGATCTCGAAGGTGCTCAGCGCCTGGGCCGAGCCGACCGGGGCCCAGTCGATGTTGCGCTGGGCGAGCTTATCGTTGTCCGACGTGTTGGCGCCGACCGGGATCGGGTCGGGGCCGAAGGCCACCTCGGCGATCAGGCACTGGTGCAGGTTGCGTGCGATCACCTGGGCGAGCGGCAGGGGTGGATTGCTCGCGTCCGTGAACTTGCCGTCGAGCGGCGCTTCGGCGCGGACCGGAAGGATGTTGTTGGGCTGCATCGTTCCGGGCTTGAACGGCTGGTTCGTGTCGAGCCAGCACCCGAAAAACGTGTCGATCTCTTTGCCGGTCGGGTCGCCGTTGATGGTCTGCACGTTCCCGACCGCGTGCGTCCATCCGGGCTCGATACCGTCGGTCTGGGTGACCATCGAGACGAGTGTCGTGTCGACGCGCGAGTGCGAGAAGAAGGGGATCGTGACGTACTCGCCCGAGGCGACGCCCGCCAACGCGATCGGCAACCCGGCACCGTTCGTGCCGCGACGGTACTGCACGCCGGGCGGGTAGTCGTACTGGCTGGTCGTAACCTGGGCGGCGAAGAGCCGGAAGAAGACCTGTACGTTCGAGGCTCCGATGAGGCCGCGGTAGCGGACGCGGGCGAGAGCGTAGTTGAATACGAGCTTGCCGTGGGCGTCGGTCGGCGTCAGGTAGAGCGCCGAGGTCGCTTCGTCCGGAGACAGCACGGTGGGATCGTCGAAGCTCTGCCCGTCCGCGGTTCCGTTTCCCTGGCTGAGCGCGAACATGACCTGTTGGATGAAGCCGTTGGCCTTGGTCGCGTCGGCGCCCATCGTTATCCCGAACTTCTTGTCGCCGGGGCGCATGACGAACACGCGCAGGTCGATGCTCAGCCAGGACGGGTCGCCGTGGGTGATGTACGGGTTCGGCTGCTTGATGAGCTCGATCTCGGCCTCGGCCGTCGCGTCCGGGACGGACACCTGGAGAACGAGCGGCTCGGTGGGCGCTGCGAATGCGAACGCCGTCGGTTTGGGCGGCGCTCCTGTGAACTGGAATGAAACGTTGTAGTTGAATGTGAAGCGCTGGACGCCGGGTCCGTAGCCTCCGGTGGCGGACTCGTTGCCCGTACAGGTAATCGTCATGCCGGCGGTCGGCGTGGTGACGTCGAGCTTGGAGCTTGGCCCGGTCACCCCGAGGCCGACGGCCGTGAAGCCGTCGACGATCACGCGGAAGGCCTCCGTGAAAAGCGCATCCGGGGTGCCCTGGTAGGCCTTGAGGGCGGTCACCTCGTCCTCGCCGTAGGTGCTGTATTCCAGGACGAACATGCAGCCCTTTTCCGGCATGACCTGGGTCCACAGCTCCTGGATTCCGGTCCGTGTGTCGGTCCATACGGGGACGAATCCCTGAACGTTGGCGGACAGGCCCATGTAGTCGCCGATGAAGGTGACTTGCGAGTCGCCGTGCGACCAAGGTGCGTCGACGGTCGGATCCCACGGCTGATCGGTGATGGTCGAGTAGCCGAACGACTGACCGCCGTCAAATGATTGGGCGAGATTCACATCGATCAGCATGGTTGCCGGCTTCGGCCCGAATTCGTAAAAGACGCAGCCGAAGACCCCGTTCTGATCGACGGCCATCTGCGGATGGAAGTGCTGGAAGCTCGCGTTCGGCGAGCCTGTCAGCAACGGCGACCCCGCGGTCGGGGTCGTCCAGGTCGCGCCGCCGTCGACCGACCGCGAGTAGTAGATCCGCGACACCCCTTCCCGGTAGTCCGCCCATGCCACCAGCACGATGTCGCCGTAGACCGCGATCGTCGGATCGGTGAGGACGCGGAAGGTGCCGCCGGGAAACTGCGGAAAGCCGTACGGGGCCGGCAGCGAGTCCGAGAGCGTCGTGATGCCGCTCGCGGGCGGTGTCGCGACCTGGGTGAAGGTGTCGCCGCCGTCGTCGGAGGTGAGCATGTCGATCTCGTCGCCGCCGATCGTCACGACGAACACCGTGCCGTTCTCGGAGACATCGATCTCGGGGTAGTAGGTGCCGCTGAAGATCTGCGCGCCCGCGGCCGGACTGGCGGCCGTGCCGGTCCAGCTTGCGCCATTGTCCGTCGAACGGGCGAACAGCGTGGTCGAATCGTTGGTGTCGTCCCAGACGGCGTAGACGTGGCCGTGGAACGGGCTCGCCGGGTTCGCGTCACCCACGGCCCACTGCTTGTCATCGCCGCTGCTCTCGTGGATCGTCGTTCCGGCACTCCAGGTCTTGCCACCGTCGGTCGACTTGTACACGGTCATGCCTATCGAGTCCCACGTCGGCGGGTTGTTCCCAATCAGTCCGACGAGATAGACGTTTCCGATGTCGTCCCAGGCGAGCGTCGGATCGGTCATCACCGTCGCACCCGTGGGAAGCGCGAGTTCAGGGGAGGAATACCAGGTCCGTCCCCCGTCCTCGGAGTACTCAGTCGCGAGGCTGAAGTCGTACGTCTGGATGTTGACGAACTTCTTCGATGCGGCGACGACCTGTAAAGGGTTGTTCGGGTTGATGGCTACGCACGATTCGCTCCGCGCGTTCTGCGGACTCGTGTCATGAGTGATCTGTACGTTCGCCATGAACCCTCCATATGCGGACGGTGCCGATCCAGGGGTTACACGTCAGCCCAGACCCTGCGCGCCCGCGCCTGTTGCGCGAGGATGCGTCAGAGCGTGGGCAAGCGCAGACGTCAATGCGTGAGTCCAAGCGTGGTGCTCAAGTCAGAGCGGCGCGTCGCCACTCGCGTCGGGCAAGGGTTCCGCAAAGCAGGGTGAGCGCGAGGCAGGCGGCGACAAGTTCCCACTCGAACGATCCGTTGTGGTGATCCGGATCGAAGCCAAAGATCCCTTCGATCCAGTCATGCCAGGCGGCGGTGAGGAGAACTATGAACGCCGAGAAGGAAGCGAGGATCGCTTCAAACCAGAACAATGACCCGACACGCTTTCGCACGCCTTATTCGCCCACTTTCAAGGTGACATTAACGCCAAAATAGGCACTCACCGCTGCCAAGCCCTGCTCGCTCTACAAACGTTACGTATATCTCAATGAGCCGCGTGAGTCAAGCGCCGCTCAGGAATGTCACAAAGTGTCACTGGCATTGTTGCGGCACAACCCCGTCGAGGTCTCCCCGCTCGTGGGCGCCACCAAGGCCTCGCATACATCGACGACGCCATCGCCTCGCTCGAGCGTGAGCTGACCGACGACGAAGCGGCCGCACTCGAGGCCGCGAACACGCCGCACTACGACTTCCAGGGCATCTCCGGCGGCGCCGAACGCGCCCGCATCTCGGCCAGACTCGGCATCGAACCCGCCGACTCCTGACTGTCCCACCGCGAGTGGCCGGGTACCCGCCCGTTTGACCGCGACCTATCAAGCCTCACTGTTGCCCTTGTACCGGCGGCCATGTCAGTCCCTCCCTTCGATATTGGCGACGTCCTCGTCGTCGAGCTCGAGGCCGGCGGCGGCGAGGATCGGGTCGACCTGATCGGGCCGGCGGAAGCCGACGATCGCGCCGTCGACGGCCGGGTTGCGTAGCGTCCAGGCGACGGCGACCGCTCCCGGCGTCGTCTCGTGTCGGGCCGCGACGGCCTTCAGCCGCTCGACGAGCGCGAGGTGCTGCGCGAGCTGCGGCTCGTTGAAGCGGGCGTCGTGCTTGCGCCAGTCGTCGTCGGGCAGTCTGGCGATGCGCTCGCGCGTCATCCCGCCCGTCAAGAGCCCGGAGCCCATCGGTGAGTAGACGATCACACCGATCCCCTCGCGCTTCGCAAAGGGCAGGATCTCCGCTTCGGCCTCCCGGACGACGAGCGAGTACGGCGGCTGCAGCGTCTCTACCGGAGCGATCTGCTCGAGTCGACGCAGCTGCTCGACGTCGAAGTTGGAGACGCCAATGTGACGAACGAGGCCCCGCTCCTTCAGCTCGGCGAGCGCTGCCCAGCCCTCCTCGATGTCCCCGACCGGGAGCGGCCAGTGGATCTGATAGAGGTCGATCGCCTCGACGCCGAGCCGCTCGAGGCTCGCGTGTGCCTCGCGCAGGATCGAGTCGCGCTTCAGGCTGTGCACGACCTTCCGGCCCGGCCCTTCGAGCAGGGATGCCTTCGTGAACACGTACGGCCGCTCGCGAATGCCCGTGAGCGCCCGGCCGACGACCTGCTCGGAGCGGCCGAAGCCATAAGCGGCCGCCGTGTCGATCCAGTTGACGCCCAGCTCGAGCGCCCGCTCGATCGCCGCAACCGACTCCTCGTCCTCCTGCCGACCCCAACCGAACTGCCAGCCGCCGCCGCCGATCGCCCAGGCGCCGAAACCGACGCGTGTGATTTCAAGACCGGTTGCGCCGAGCGGCGTGGTCGCGAGTGATGCCTTGTCCATGGTGCTCATCGTGAGTACTCCTTTCCCTGGCTCATGACCCCTCGTCCGGATATCGAAACGATACTATCAGTTTCGTACTGAACGATGAAAGCCCTGCGGCTATTCCTGTGCACCCTCCTGCGGCTTCGCCGAGCTTGCAGACAGGAACGCAGCCCGCAATATCGCCTCGCGCGGCGTCGCGGAGTTGGCCGCTGTCAAACGACCAGACCCGCACGCGATCGCTTGCGTAACGCAAACTCCGGCCTTCGGGCCGGGCATTTGACCGGCGTGCCCGAACCCGGCATCGTCGTGCCGGACGAGCCGGCGTTGCGCCCGTTCCGCGCTGGCTACACTCGGTTGCGGCGACAAGTACTTGCCGGTCGCTATGGCAGGGCCGATGGTCTCCTCGACGTGACGTCCAAGCCCGACCTGGAACCGTTATGAGTCTGCCCGGGCCCAACCTCGAGGCGACGCATTCGCCTGCGATGGGTAGGCGGAGGGTCGCGCTGCCAAGGATCGACCCGCGCGAACTCGCCGCGATCTTCGTCGGAGGTGCGCTCGGCGCGGTCGCCCGCGTTGCGGTCGCCCGCGCGCTCCCCACAGGAGCGTCCGCGTGGCCATGGCCCACGTTTGCCGTCAACGTGGCCGGGGCTGCCCTGCTTGGCTTCTTCGCGACCCGCCTCGACGAGCGCCTTCCGCTCTCCTCCTACCGCCGCCCCTTCCTCGGCACGGGCATCTGCGGCGGCCTCACGACTTTTGCCACCATGCAGGTGGAGGCGGTCAAGATGGTCGACGCTGGCCGCGCGACCCTCGCGGCTTTCTACCTGGTCGCGTCGATCGCTGCCGGGCTCGCGGCCATGACGATCGCGACCGCGGCGGTCAGGCGCGTGAGGCGCCTCTAGTGGCCACATGGATCTGGATCGCTGTCGCCGTCCTCGGCGGCAGCTTCTCGGTCGCGCGTTTCCTCGTCGACGCCGTCATCTCCGAACGAACCTCCTCGGACTTCCCGTGGGGAACCTTCGTCATCAACGTCACCGGCAGCTTCGTGCTCGGCTGGTTCGTTGGCGCGTCGCTCACAGGTACGACACTGCTCCTCGTCGGCACCGCCAGCATCGGCTCGTACACGACTTTCTCGACCTGGATGTTCGAAACGCACCGGCTCGCCGAAGATGACGACCGTCGCCCCCTCGTTGTCTACCTCGTTGCAAGCTTGCTCGTGGGGCTCGCTGCGGCTGGCGCCGGCCATATTCTCGGCAGAACGCTGTGAACGAGGATTGCCTCAAGCTCACGACCTACTTCGGAGAGCGTGACCGCAGCAACGGCCGCTTGCTCGCCGACGAGCTGATCGACGTCTACGAGCAACACGCCCTGCGGACGAGCATCCTCCTGCGAGGAACCGAAGGGTTCGGGAAGCAAACACCGCCTTCAAACCCAGCGTCTTCTGAATGTCTCTCGGAAGACCTCCCCCTGGTCGCGATCGGCGTCGACTCCCGCCACCGAGTTGAACCGCTCATCGAGGAGCTCGAGCGGCGTCAGCTCGGCGGCCTCCTCACGGTGCAGCGCTCGCGCATGCTGGGCGGCCGCATCGGAGTGGTCGGCCTCCCGGAGGATCTCCAAGCGGTGGCCAAGCTCACCGTGTACTGCGGGAGGCGAGGGCATCCATGGTCAAATCGGCCGCCGTCGCAATTGTCGAGCTGCTTCAAGGCCACGAGGCCGCCGGCGCGACTGTTTTCCTCGGCGTTGACGGGTCGACTCACGAGATGCGACGGGTGCTGAACGACACCCGCTCGACCCCGGCCTTGCCCGGAGTCAGGAT
>Ga0302325_10005521_pt1 | contig 28695 bp, 28 predicted proteins | sample Palsa_T0_2_FD_201948 | JGI IMG/M metagenome (GOLD analysis project Ga0302325, IMG submission 201948) | Peat permafrost microbial communities from Stordalen Mire near Abisko, Sweden - Palsa_T0_2 | ecosystem: Environmental > Terrestrial > Soil > Palsa > Peat permafrost | place: Sweden: Abisko...
GCCTTGGGCATGCAGTTGCCGGAGAAGCCACGTATGCAATTATTCCTCTCAGACAGAATAATACACCGAAGCGGCAGGCAGCGATGACTGCGCCGCCGTCCGGGCCCGAGCGCCTGCCGCCCATTCCCGAATCACAGCAGAGTCCGGCACAAAGGCGGGTCGCCACGGCGCTGATCGCGGGCCCGCGTGGCCGGCTGGGCGGACCGTTCATCGCACTGTTGCGCAGTCCGGAGCTGTGCGAGCGCACACAGCGCCTGGGCGAGTATCTGCGCTACGCCAGCATCGTGCCGCCGAGACTGCGTGAACTGGCGATACTGGCCACGGCGCGCCACTGGCGCCAGAACTATGAATGGCAGGTTCACGCACCGATCGCCGAGCGCGCCGGCATCTCCCGAAAGCTCATCGATGCGCTGGCGGCCGGACGCGACCCCGAGGCGCTGGCGCCGGATGAAGACACGGTGCTGCGCTTCTGTATTCAGCTACAGCTCGGCCACGAGGTCGGCGATGCCCTGTACGGGCAAACTCGCGATCTGCTCGGCGAAGACGGCGTGGTCGAGCTGTGCGCCATCTGCGGCTACTACACACTGCTGGCCATGGTGCTCAATGTCGCGCGCACCGCCGTGCCCGCCGGGGCCGAGGCGCCGTTCGCTCAATGACGGGGCGCGGCAGCGCCCGCGCGATCCGTAGTCACGCTGGCCGCGGGCGCCTGCTTTTCCACCAGGCCCTGCTGCCATTCCTCGAGCTGCCGTTCGACCTCCTGCTTTGAGATCGCATAGGCCTCGATGATCTTGCCGGCCAGCACCTCGCGCCTGCCCTCAAGTGCCTCGAGGTCCTGGTTGCTCAGCTTGCCCCAACGCTGCTTGGCGCGGCCCTTGAATTGATTCCAGTCGGCTTGAATCTGATCCCAGTTCATTGCTGCTGTGGCTGCCTGGAAGCCGGCAGCAATCGCTATGCCATCGTTGACCGTGCCATCAGCGGCGAATGCGCACGCGAAAATAATACCCGCGCAAATCCCCGATCCTGCAAGGCTTACAAGTTCATCGGCCCCTCGACACCGCGCACGCACGCCGGCGCGGCCTCCCGGCGCTGCCCGCTGCGCTGGGGGCGTTCGTGCGCGCCGAATATTTCGTAGGGACTGTCCTACAGATTCGCGCAAGCCGCTGATCCGGCGAACTGCGCCACCGCAGGCGCGCCGGCGGCGCGCAGTTTGGCCCTTGCCTGGCACACGGCCTGCTCAGTACTGTTCACAGGCCCGCAGCGGGTATACATGTTGACGGTTATCCCTCCCTGTCGAGCCGTCAAGCTACTCGTACTGCGATATTAGGCGCATCGTGGCCACTCCCAGGCGATGCGCCTATTTTTTTCAGCCACGCACGCTAGGCCGCTCCGGCCGCCACCGCGACGTCATCGGCCAGACAGGCATCTGCCGCCAGCGGCGCCTGCGCGGCGTAGCGTTGATAGAGCGGCTCAAAATCGGTCGCATAACAGGCCTGGAATAGTTGCTCGACGCTCTCTAGGACGAAGTAGGTCTGTTGAAAGGCGTCGATTCGATATTCGGTGCGCATCACCCGCAGCAGATCGAAACGCCAGCGCCGCGGCTGCGCACTCTCGATGCTGTACACCGTCTCGCCCTTGGAGGAGAGAATTCCGGCCCCGTAAACGCGCAGCCCCGCGCGCGTCTGGATGAGCCCGAATTCCACCATGTACCAGTACAGGCGCGACAGCATGCTCAAGGCTCCCGGAATCGCCAGCGCCTTGGGGCCCGCCTCACCGTAAGCCTGCATGAAGCGCGCAAATGCCGGGATGGTCAGCAACGGCACATGACCGAAGAAGTCATGGAACACGTCAGGTTCGACCAGGTAATCGAGTTCGTCGCGGCGACGGATCCAGACCGTGACCGGAAAGCGCCGATTGGCCAGATGCTCGAAGAAGTTCTGCTCCGGAATCAGCCCCGGCACGGCGACGATTCGCCAGCCGGTGCTGTCGGCGAGCACGCGGTTGGCATCCTCGAAGCGCGGAATGCGTGTGGCGGAGGCGCCCAGCGCGCGTACGCCGTGCAGGAATTCAGGCGCGGCATAGCGTTCGATGAGCTCGATCTGGCGCCCATAGAGCTGGGCCCAGATGGCGTGATCGTCCTCGGAGTAGCTCCGCCAATCCTGCTCTACTGTGTAATCGGCACCGGCCCGCGAGTAGTCGCCGCGCAGGGTTTGCGGCGCGTGCACGGGCGCTGACGGCGGCTCGACCATGAAGCGGCTCCCCCTCGAATCGGTGGCGCAGTTTAACCCGTGGCACGGGCGGCATGGCTGGCGCGATGCTTCCGGCTTAGGGCCGCGCCTGAGCGATGGCGATCTGGTCAATTCAAAGTGAAAATCAATGTAGAACAATCACTTGAAGTTGGGTCGGGTGGGGCTCGAACCCACGACCAACGCCTTAAAAGGGCGCTGCTCTACCGACTGAGCTACCGACCCGCGGATCGCCACGCGAAGGGGGAGAAATAGGGCCGCGCATGATACCGAAAACAGCTCAGCCCGGCACCGGCTTCAGCCGTAGCGGGTCGGATCGGGCAGACCGGCGGCCTCGAAACCCTCGCGCCGCAGCCGGCAGGAATCGCAGCGCCCGCAGGCGCGGCCTTGCGCATCGGCCTGGTAGCACGACACCGTCATGGCGTAATCGACGCCCCACTGCAGCCCGCTGCGGATGATGTCCGCCTTGCTCATGGCGATCAGCGGCGCATGGACTGTGAAGCGCGCTCCCTCGACGCCGGCCTTGGTCGCGAGCGCAGCCAGCGCCTCGAAGCTGCGGATGAATTCCGGTCGGCAATCCGGATAGCCCGAGAAGTCGACGGTATTGACACCGACCACCAGGTCTCTCGCGCCGAGCACCTCCGCCCAGCCCAGAGCCAGCGCCAGCAGCAACGTGTTGCGCGCCGGTACATAGCTGATCGGAATGCCGGCGCTGGCCCGCTCGGGCAGCGGAATGCTCCAGTCGGTCAATGCCGAGCCACCGATGCCGGCGAGGTCCACCTGCATGATGCGATGCTCGCGCGCTGCCTGCGAACGCGCCACGCGCGCGGCCGCCTGAAGCTCGGATTGGTGGCGCTGGCCGTAGCTCACCGACAAGGCGTAGGCCTCGAAGCCCTGCCGGCGCGCCCACGCGAGTGCCGTGGCCGAATCCAGACCGCCCGAGAGCAGCACCACGGCGCGGGCCGGCGGGTCAGTGACCGGGTTCATTGCCCCACAGGTACTTGTGCAACTGGATCTGCATTCGCACCGGCAGACGGTCGGCCAGAATCCAATCGGCGAGCTGCCGTGCCGGCAGCTGCTCGTGGCTGGGCGAGAACAGCACGCCGCAGCGCGCGGCGAGTTTGAGTCGCTCGAGTGTCGCGCGGCTCCAGTCGTAGTCGGCGCGACTGCACAGCACGAACTTGATCTGCTCCTCCGGTCTCAACAGCGCGAGCTGCTCATAGCGATTGCGTTGCTCCTCGCCGGAGTCCGGTGTCTTGACGTCGACCACCCGAATGACCCGCGCATCCACCGCCTCGATCGGCATGGCGCCGCTGGTTTCCAAGGAGACGCGATAGCCGGCGTCGGCAAGCGCCTGCAGCAGCTCGAGACAGGGTTTTTGCGCCAAGGGCTCGCCGCCGGTGACGCAGACATAGCGCGCGCCGAGTGCGCGCACGCGCTCGAGAATCGCATCCAGCTCCCACCATTCTCCACCATGGAAGGCGTAGGCCGTATCGCAATACTGGCAGCGCAGCGGACAGCCGGTCAGGCGTACGAAGACCGTCGGTATGCCAACCGTGTCCGCTTCGCCCTGCAGCGAATGAAAGATCTCCGTGAGCTTCAGACGCACGCGCGCTACGGAGCGTCCGGCGGAATCTTCGTCAGCCGGTCCGCGGCCAGTTTGGCTGCATCGGTACCGGGATAGCGCTGCACCACCTGGTTCAGCGTCGCGCGCGAATCGGCCACGTGCTTGAGCTCGTACTGGGCGAAACCGATCTTCAGCAAGGCGTCGGGGGCCTTGCGCGATTGCGGATACTGTTCGCCAAGGGCGCGGAAGGCAGCGATGGCGCTATCGTAGTCGCGCGTGACGTAAAAGCCCTCGCCGAGCCAATACTGCGCGTTATCGGCCAAGGCGCTGCGCGGATACAGACGCAGAAAGTCACGGAACTGCGTGATGGCACCGCTGTAATCCGAGGCCTTGAGCGCATCGAAGGCGCGGTTATAGGCCGCCTGATCGTCCGCCCCAGCGCCAGCGGCCGCCGGCACGACCCCGCCGCCCGCTGTCGGCGCGAGCCCCACGGCAGCGCCGCCGCCGGCGGGCACTGCACCCGCCTTGATTCGCCGATCCAGATCCGCGTACAGATCGCGCTGCTGCTTACGCAACGCATCGTTGCTGTTCTGCAGTTCATCCACCGTGCCGCGCAGTTCGCGCACCTGAGCCTCGAGCACGTCGATGCGCTGCGACAGGCTCAGCAGGCTCTGGTTGTTGACCACACGCTCGACGCGTCCGAGTCGCTGATCGATGTCGTTGAGTTTGACCTGGGTCGGATCAGGCTCGGCTGCATTGGTCTCGCAGCCGGCCAGCGCCACCGCGCAGCACAGCAGCGCCAGCCATTGGCACAATTGTCTCGACATCGCGTGACTTCAGTTCAGGTAGACGATTTCGACGCGCCGATTCTTCGACCACGCCTCTTCCGTATGCCCGGTCACCGCGGGCCGCTCCTCACCGTAGCTCACCGTGGTGATCTGAGATTCGGCCACACCCTGCAGCAGCAGCGCCCGGCGCACGGCCTGCGCCCGGCGCTCTCCCAAGCCGATGTTGTATTCGCGCGAGCCGCGTTCGTCGGTATTGCCTTCGAGGCGCACGCGGATGGTCGCATTGGAGGCAAGATAGTGGGCATGCGCGGTAATCAGCGCGCTGTAGTCCGACCTGATCTCGCTGCTGTCGAAGTCGAAATAGATCGTGCGCGCCTTCAGCTGCGCTGCCGAGGGTCCGGCGACACCCTCGCCGGAACCGTTGGCGATGGCTGCCCCATAGGCTCCGGAGGTATCGGCGCCGGAGGTCTGTGACTGATCGGAAGGCACCGTGGTGCCGGCAGGAGTTGTCGTGGGACGCGGTTTATGGCTGCTGCAGCCCGCGAGCACGACAGCGCCGATGATCGCGGTCCAGATGAGAACACTCTTACGCATTGCTTGACTCCGAAGTTCGTGGCGCAGACGCTGCAACCACCTTATTACCATACCGCGACACGGCCGACATCTGTTTGCCGTGTCTCATGGATCGACCTGCCGCATCCGTTGTCGCGCTCCAGCTAGTGCTGGAACGGCTCCCAGGCCGGCTCGCGCAGCTCGCCCTGGCTCGAAGTCAGGCGCTGCGTGACCTGGCCGTCCACCGATACGGTCTGAAGTGTCCCGACCGCACCCTCGCGTCCGGCGTAGATGATGGTTGCACCGTTGGGCGCAAAGCTCGGCGATTCATCGAGGTTGCCATGAGAGAGCACGCTGACCGTGCCCGAGGCCAGATCCTGCACGGCAATGCGGTAACTGCTGCCCTCGCGCGTCACGAACGCGATCTTGCTGCCATCGGGTGACACCCGCGGCCGGGCCACATAGCCGGAACCGAAAGTGATGCGCTGGATGCGTTTGGGATTGGCGATGTCGAGCTTGTAGATCTGCGGACCGCCGGCACGATCGGAGGTGAAATAGATGCTCTTGCCGTCCGGGGCCCATGCGGCCTCGGTATCCACGGCCGGATCATCGGTCAGGCGCGTGAGCCCCTGCGTCGCCAGATCGAGCAGCCAGATATCGAGATTACCACCGCTGCCCGACAGCGTCAGCGCCAGGCGCGTGCCATCGGGCGAGAACGCGGGCGCGCCATTTACGCCCAGACGCTGCGACACCAAACGGCGCTCGCCGGTGCGCACGCGTTGAATGAAGATCGCCGACAGGCGATTTTCGAACGACACGTACGCCAGCCACTGATCGTCCGCCGACCACGTCGGCGACATGATCGGCTGCGTGGACTCCAGAATCACCTTGGGCGCTTCGCCATCGGAGTCGGCGACGATGAGCTGATAGTGCTGACTTGGGGCCTGGCCCTGCACCGCGACGTAGGCGATGCGGGTGGCAAAGGCCCCGCGAACGCCCAGAATCGCCTCGTAGACGAAATCGCTGACCATGTGCGCGGCGTTGCGCAGGCTGGCATTGCTGGCGACGAAGCGCTTGCCGCCGATGCGCTGGCCGGTCAGCGTATTGACCAGATCGCAGTCGACATCGATCTCGCTCGGGTTGGGGGATGTCACCCGACCCACCAGCACGTAGTCATTGCCTGCGGCCTTCCAATCCGCCGCCTGCACCTCGGCTGGGTGGCTGGGTGTCGTCAGCATGTCGTGCCGCTGCATCGCGCGGAAGCGGCCGCTGCTCTCGAGATCGTGCTGAACTACCGCGGCCAGATCGAAGCCGCCGTCGGCCGGCACGGCGCGCGCGAATGGCACGATCGCGATGGGGATCGGATCGGTCACGCCCTGCGTGACATTGACCTGAAGCTCGGCTCGCGCCGGCGGCGCCGCCAGCAGCACGGCGGCCAGGATGGCACTCCCCGTCAATGCGGACACGGCCCGGCGAAGGCAGCGCGGCATCGGCACAGGTCCCCGAAATGATGGATGGCTATTCATTGGGCGCGAAGGTAACAACCAGATCGCGATCAAACAAGGCCGGATCGGACGGTGCCGGTAACGGCGAGGCGCGGTAAGCGGCATCCGAGATCGACTGGCGCACCGCTGCATCGCCGTTGCAGCTGCCGATCTGCACCGCCGTGACTGCCCCGCCGGGCACCTGCGTGATGTGGACCTCGCAGTTGATGCCGGCGCGCGCACTGGGCGGTCGGATCCAGGCGTGCTGAATCCGAGCGGCAATCATGGCCTGATACTGTGCCAAGGCGCCGCTTGATCGCGCCGCATCCAGATGCTCCTCGGCCTGAAGCTGCGAGCGCAGGTCCGCCTCGCGCTGCGCGCGCTCTTGCTCGATTTTGCGTTGCTGGGCCAGTTGTTGCGCCTTGCGATCCGCCTCCGCCTTGGCCGCAGCGTCCGCCTTGGCCTGCGCCTCGGCAGCGGCCTTACGCTCGGCCTCGGCCTGCTCCTCGCGCTGCGCCTCGGCCTTGGCGGCCGCCTCCTTCTCGGCCTGTTCGTGCTGCAACTGTTCGGCCTTCTGTTGCGCGGCCCGTTGCTCGGCTTCCGGATCCACAGGTGGCGGCACGGGTGCTGCAGGCGCGGGAACTGGCGGCGCCGGAGCCGGCGGTGCCGGAGCCGGCGGCGTGCTTGGCGCGGCATCGTGCACGACCGTGCCCTCGATCGCCAGCACCTGGGGGGCCGGCTTGGGCGCACGGTATTGCCACCAGCCCCATACCAGAGCGCCAACGATCGCCGCGTGAATGAGGATCGACAGCAAGATCGACAGGACGCGATCGCTGCGGCGTTCGCTCATGGCGTGGTCGGCGGCTTCCGTGGCGGATCAGTCAGAAAGCCCACCTTGCGTGCGCCGGCCTGCTGCAGCAACACCATGGCCTGCACCACGCGGCCATAGCTGACCGCATGATCGCCATTGACCACCACGGCGCGCTCGGGAGCGCGCCGCAAGGCCGCGCTGGCGCGCACCAGCAATGTCTGATCGTCGATGGGCTGCTTAGGGCTAGCGCCCACATTCAGGTACAGCCGCCCCTGCGCGTCCACCGTCAGGACCAGCGGATCACTTTGCGGCGCCAGTGGCTCGGCAGCAGCCTTGGGCAGATCGACTTTGATACCCTGGGTCAGCAGCGGCGCCGTAATCATGAAGATGATCAGCAGCACCAGCATCACATCGATATACGGCACGACGTTGATCTCGCCCATGAGCCGGCGCTTGCCTTTCTGCACTGTTGCCATATCAACCTCCTCGTCCGGGCGGGCGCGGCGGGGCGGCCGGAGCGGCCGCGAGCGCGCCGCCCGCCGCCACCGGCCCGGGAGCGCCAGCCGGACCGCGGCCCGCATAGCGCTGCAGAATGGTCGAGAGCTCTTCCATGAAGCCGTCGTAGCGCAGCTCGAGCCGACCGACCTGGTCGGCATAGCGGTTGTAGGCCACTACTGCCGGTATGGCCGCGAACAGGCCCATCGCCGTGGCAATCAGTGCCTCGGCAATCCCCGGCGCGACCATCGCCAGCGTCGCTTGCTGTACGTTGCCCAGTGAACTGAAGGCGCTCATGATCCCCCAGACGGTACCGAACAGCCCGACATAGGGGCTGGTCGAGCCGACCGTGGCCAGCGTCGCGAGGCTTTGCTCCAGTCGCTCGATCTCTTTGAGCTGCGCCACGCGCATGGCGCGTCGTGAGCCCTCCAGCAACATGTCGGCAGCGACCCCGCCCTGCGCGCGCAGGCGCGCGAACTCGCGGAAGCCGAACTCGAAAATGCTCTCCATGCCGGACGTCTTGCCGCGCGCCTCCACGGTGCGATACAGCGAACTCAGATCCCCTCCCGACCAAAAGCTGTTCTCGAAGCGATCGGCATCGCGCCGCGCGCGGCTCACGACCATGCGCTTGCGGAAGATGATGGCCCACGAACCCATTGAAGCGGCCAGCAGGATGCCGAGCACGATCTGCACCACCAGGCTCGCCTGTACCACCAGGCGGACAATCGACAGCTCACCGCCCATCCACTACTCCTTGGCAACAACGCTGCGCAGCTCATGGACTATGACTTGCGGCAGACGCCTGGGTTTCAGGCTCCGCGCATCCAGGCAGGCGATGCGCACGGTCGCCTGCAGCAGCAGCTCGCCCTGCATGGTATCGCGCCAAATGCTTTGTTCGAAACTGAGGCTGGCGCCGCCATTGAGCGCCGGTTCACAACTGATCGCGATCAGATCATCGAGCCGCGCCGGTCGCCGGTACTGCGCCTCGAGCCCCACGACCGAGAATACGACTCCCGGATCGAGCGCGAGCGCGCGCTGCGAGATGCCGCGCAGCCGCAGCCATTCGCTGCGCGCGCGCTCGAGAAATCGCAGATAGTTCGCATAATAAACGATCCCACCGGCATCAGTGTCTTCCCAATACACCCTTGCCTGCCAGACAAAGGCCTTCAAGCGCCTTCGCCGAACAGCGACAGGTTGGCGGCCGCGCGCTCGGGGACCTTGAGACCGAAATGCTGCCAGGCCAGGCGCGTGGCCACGCGCCCGCGCGCGGTGCGGGCGATCAGACCCTGCTGGATCAGGAACGGCTCGATCACGTCCTCGAGCGTGCCGCGCTCCTCACCGATCGCGGCCGACAGGCTCTCGATACCGACCGGTCCGCCATCGAACTTCTCCATGATCGTCAGCAGCAGTTTGCGGTCCAGGGCATCGAGTCCCTGCGGGTCGACCTGCAGCAGGTCGAGCGCGGCGTGCGCGGCGCCGTCATCGATGCGGCCATCGGCCTTGACCTGCGCGTAGTCGCGCACCCGGCGCAACAGGCGGTTGGCGATGCGCGGCGTACCGCGCGAGCGCTGCGCAATGCGCAAGGCGCCGGCAGCGTCGATTTCCACACCCAGGATCCGGGCCGAGCGGTGCACGATACGCTCGATCTCGGCGATGGCGTAGAACTCGAGCCGCTGCACGATGCCGAAACGATCGCGCAACGGCGAGGTCAGCAGACCGGCTCGGGTGGTTGCGCCCACCAGAGTGAACTGCGGCAGATTGAGCTTGATGGAGCGCGCCGCGGGACCCTCGCCGATCATGATATCGAGCTGATAGTCCTCCATTGCCGGGTAGAGAATTTCCTCGACGATCGGACTGAGGCGATGAATCTCATCCACGAACAGCACATCGCGCGGCTGCAGATTGGTCAGAATAGCTGCGAGGTCACCGGGTCGTTCCAGCACCGGACCGGAAGTTTGCCGCAGATTCACATGCAGCTCGGTGGCGATGACATGCGCCAGGGTGGTTTTCCCCAATCCGGGCGGACCGAAAATCAGCACGTGATCGAGTGCCTCGGCGCGCATGCGGGCCGCGTCGATGAAAATGGCCAGTTGGGATTTGACGTGCTCCTGGCCGATATACTCGGCCAGCGCGCGCGGCCGGATCGCCCGGTCGATCGCATCATCCGGTGCGGCCGCGGCGGCGCTGACCAGCCGTTCGCCCTCGAGCGCGCTCATTCGCGCACGGCTCCTTGCAGCGCCCGGCGAATGAGTTCCTCGGTCGACAGCGCGCTGCCCTCGCTGCCCAGCCCCTTGAGCAGCCGGGTCGCTTCCACGGGCCGGTAACCCAGGGCGACCAGGGCGCTATAGGCCTCGGCCTGCGCTCCGGGCTCCAGGCGCTGCGCGTCCGAGCCCAGAGCCGCCGCCGCGGCCAGGATGTTCGGATCCTCCAGCCGATCACGCATCTCGATGATGAGCCGCTCGGCGATCTTGCGACCGACTCCCGGAATGCGCGTGAGCGTGCCCGCGTCCTCGGCGCGCACGGCCTGCGCGAACGCCGCGGCCGTGACGCCCGAGAGAATCGCCAGCGCGATGCGCGGGCCGACACCCGAGACCTTCAACAGATTGCGAAACAGCGCCCGCTCCTGCACGGTCGCGAAGCCGTACAGCACATGCGCATCCTCGCGCACCACCAGGTGAGTCAGCAGCCGGGTCGGCTGGCCGACCGCCGGCAAGGTGTAGAAGGTCGACATGGGCGCTTCGACCTCATAGCCGACGCCCCCGACCTCGAGCAGCAGGTGCGGCGGGGATCTGAATGCCAGCAGCCCGGAGAGCGAACCGATCATCGCGCCGTCACGCTGCCGGCGCGCGCCCGATCGCCGCTGTCGGCGCCGGCCAGTGCCCCGAGGCGGCGCGTCTGCGCGTGACACAGTGCCGCCGCGAGCGCATCGGCGGCATCGGCTGCCAGCGCCGCCTCCAGCTGCAGCAGCGTTCGCACCATCTGTGCGACCTGCGGCTTGGCCGCGGCACCGTAACCGGTTACCGCCATCTTGATCGCGCGCGGTGCGTACTCGTGCACGCTGGCGCCGAGCGAGGCGGCCGCGCACAACGCCACGCCGCGTGCCTGGCCGAGTTTGAGCGCACTGTCGGGATTGCGATGCAGGAACACCCGCTCGATTGCGATCATGTCCGGCCGATGCTCGCCCACGAGTGCGCTCACGGCGGCATAGATGCGCTGCAGGCGCACCACCATTTCGCGCCCGGTCACATCGATGCAACCGCTGGTGATGTGGCGCTCGCCAGCGGCATGACAGTCGATGATTCCAAAACCGGTACGCTGCGAGCCCGGATCGATGCCGAGCACGCGGCACTGGTTCGCGATCAGCGTGATTGATTCGAGGCCGTCGTGCGGCCGGAAAGCGCGCCAGGATCGGGTCGAGTATCGCGCCATGGATTGATACCCTCAAACGCGCTTGCTGTGGCCGGCCATACCCTGAATGATAGCCGGAAGACACCGGCCCCACAGCATGGAAACCGCGACCCACGCACCGCCCGAGATCAGCGCGAAGCTCGCTGCCGCGCGCGCTGCCCTGCTCGAGCTCGGTGCCGAGCACGCCACGCTAGCGGCCGGTATCGAGGCGGCCGAGGCGGTCGCCGCGCTGACGCAGGACATCGATCTCGCCGTGGCGACCGCGCTTCACTGGGCGCGTCTGGGCGGGCTGGCGCGCGAACCGCCCGCGGCCGAGATGCGCCTGGGCCCAGCGGCGCTGCGCCTTGCCGCCGAGCTGGGGCGTCTGGGCGAGCTGAGCTTGCCGGCGAACTGGTCGGCCCGACAGGGACTGACTGCGCAGCAGGCCGAAACCCTGCGCAAGATGCTGCTGGCAGTGGCCGCCGACCCGCGCCTGGTGGTCGCGCGCCTGGCCGAGCAGCTGGTTCGATTGCGCCATGCGCGCGAACTGACGCCGCCACAACAGCAGCGGCTGGCGCTGGAAACACGCGAAATCCTCGCGCCGCTGGCCAACCGCCTCGGGGTCTGGAACCTCAAATGGGAGCTCGAGGACCTGGCCTTTCGCTACCTCGAGCCCGCGGAATATCACCGCATCGCGCACGCGCTGGTCGAACGTCGCATCGATCGCGAGCGCTACATCGACTCGGTCTGCGCGCTACTCAAGCGTGAGCTGCGGCAGGCGGGCGTGGCCGCCCAGGTGTTCGGCCGGCCGAAACACATCTTCAGCATCGCCCGCAAAATGCAGCGCAAACAGCTGGGATTCGAGCAGCTGTTCGACGTCCGCGCAGTACGCATCGTGGTCGAGTCGATCGCCGAATGCTATGCGGCCCTCGGGGTCGTGCATGGCCTGTGGCACTACGTTCCGGGCGAGTTCGACGATTACATCGCCACGCCCAAGGGCAACGAATACCGCTCGATTCACACTGCGGTCATCGGCCCGGAGGACAAATCGCTGGAAGTGCAGATTCGTTCGCGTGCCATGCATGAGCAGGCCGAACTCGGTGTCGCGGCGCACTGGCGCTACAAGGAGGGCGGCGCACGCGATGCCGGCTACGAGCGCAAGATCGAATGGGTGCGGCGCGTGCTCGACCCCACGCAGGCTACTGACCTGGACGGCGATCCGATCGAGCGGCTCAAGCTCGAGCTGTTCGCCGACCGCATTTACGCGATGACCCCGCGCGGTGAAGTGGTGGATCTGCCGCGTGGCGCAACGCCGCTGGACTTCGCCTACCATGTGCACACCGACCTCGGTCATCGCTGTCGCGGCGCGAAGATCAACGGTCGCATCGTGCCGCTCAATCAGCCGCTCGCCAACGGCGAGGTGGTCGAGATCATCACCGGCAAGCAGGCCGCCCCGAGCCGCGACTGGCTGTCGCCGGAACAGGGTTTCCTGGCCTCGGCCCGAAGCCGCGCCAAGGTGCGTGCCTGGTTTCGGCGCATCGATGAGTCCGATCACCGCGCCAGCGGCCGCGAAAGCCTCGAGCGCGAACTCACGCGCGCCGGGGCCGGTGCCGAGCTGATCGCTCCGCTGGTTCGTGAATTGAAGGCCGGCAGCGCCGAGGACCTGCAGCGCTCGATCGGGGAAGGCGGCATCAGCGGCAACGCCCTGACGCAGGCCATCGCCCGCCTGCGCGCACCGGCACCGGCGCCGCTGGTCCCGGTACGCACGCGGCCCCAGCGCCGGGCTGGGCGTTCGCCGGTGCAGATCGAAGGGGTCGGGGACCTGCCCATCACGATGGCGCGTTGCTGCAGTCCGGTGCCGCCCGAGGCCATCGCCGGCTACGTCACGCTCGGCCGCGGCGTCACGATACATCAGGCGCGCTGCCCGAGTCTGCTGCGCATGCGCGCGCTCAAACCCGAGCGCGTGCTGAACGTAGAATGGAGCCTGGATTCCGATAGCCTGATGCCGGTGCGCATTCGCGTCGAGGCGTACGACCGCCGCGGGCTGTTGCGCGACGTCTCGGACGTCATGGCGCTGGAAAAGCTCAGCATCGAAGGGGTCAATTCCGATACCGATCCGAATGACCGCATCGCCACCATTGTCATGCGCACCGCGGTACGCGACCATGAGCAACTCGGCCGGGTGTTGCAGCGCCTGAGCGCCGTGCCGAACGTGCTGCGCGCTCAACGCCTGCCTTGAAGGAGAACAGTCGATGCCGCATCATCATCTGAGCGCTCGATGCCAGGAGCCAGGACCATGATCATCCTCGTCACCGGCGCAACCTCCGGCTTCGGTGCGGCGATCGCACGACGCTTCGCCGCCGACAGCCATCGCATCATCGCCGCGGGCCGCCGCCGCGATCGCCTTGCGGCGCTGGTCGATGAGCTCGGCGCTGCGCGCATCCACCCGCTGGCGCTGGACGTGCGCGATCGCGCGGCGGTCGAAGCCGCGCTCGCCTCACTACCACCCGAGCTCGCAGCGATCGACCTACTGGTAAACAATGCCGGTCTGGCGGTCGGCTTGGAGCCCGCGCAGCGCGCCGACCTGGCCGGCTGGGAGCGCATGGTCGATACCAACATCAAGGGACTCATGTACGTCACGCGTGCGGTACTACCCGGCATGGTCGCGCGCCGTCGCGGACATATCATCAATCTTGGCTCCATTGCCGCCACCTACCCCTATCCGGGCGGCAACGTTTACGGCGCCACCAAGGCCTTCGTTCGACAGTTCTCGCTGAACCTGCGCGCCGACCTGCTGGGCACGGCGATTCGCGTGACCGACGTGGAACCGGGACTGGTCGGAGGCACCGAGTTCTCAACGGTGCGCTTCGGCGGCGATGCGCAGAAGGCGGCCAAACTCTATGACGGCGCGGATGCGCTCACCCCCGAGGACATCGCCGAGACTGTGCATTGGGTCGCGAACCTGCCGGCGCGGGTCAACATCAATGCCATCGAACTCATGCCGGTCACGCAGTCTTTCGGAGCGCTGCCCGTGCATCGTCCGGGCACGGCGTCGTGATCCGCTGCCGCGCCACCTTCAGCGGTTGATGTTGTCGATCGCGCGCTTGTCGACGGCCAGGGCGGCCTCGTGCAACGCCTCCGCGAGCGTGGGATGGGCGTGGATGGTGCGCTGCAGATCCTCGGCGCTGGCTTGGAACTCCATGGCCAGCGTCGCCTCGGCGATCAGCTCCCCGGCCATGGGACCGATGATGTGCACGCCCAGGATGCTGTCGCTGTCGCGCGCCGCCAGGATCTTCACGAATCCGACCGCCGCGTCCATCGCGCGGGCGCGGCCACTGGCCGCGAACGGAAACACGCCGCTCTTGTAAAGCGTACCGCTAGCTTTGAGCTGCTCCTCGCTGCGCCCGACCCAGGCAATCTCGGGCGCCGTATAGATGACCGAAGGAATGATCTCGTAGTTGACGTGCGCATAGCGACCGGCGATGCGATCGGCGACGGCGATGCCCTCCTCCTTGCCCTTATGGGCCAGCATCGGGCCGCGCACACAATCCCCGATCGCCCAGACGTTTTCGGCGCCGGTACGGCACTGCGCGTCGACCTGAATGAATCCGCGCTCATCGAGTTCGACGCCGCATTCGGCCGCGAACAGATTCGCGCTGAACGGTCGACGGCCGACTGCGACGATGACCTGGTCGGCGCTGAGGCTGTGCGCGCTGCCGGCTTTGTCATGGTACTGGACGCTGACGCTGGCGTTTGCGAGCGCCGCAGCGGTGACTTTCGCGCCCAGTCGAATGTCCAGACCCTGCTTGCTGAAATGCCGCGCAGCCTCGAGCGCCAGCTGCTGATCGGCGATCGCCAGAAAACTCTCGAGCGCCTCGAGTACCACCACTTCGGCGCCCAGGCGGCGCCATACGCTGCCGAGTTCGAGGCCGATGACGCCGGCGCCGATCACGATCAGCTTCTTGGGCACCGAGGCCAACTCGAGCGCATCCCAGGAATCGATGATGTAGCGGTGATCGAAGGGCAGCGCCTTGAGCTCGGTGGGCACCGAGCCACTGGCCAGTACCACGTGACGGGCCGCGAGTTGGCTGCGCGCGCCCTCGGGCGAGCTGATCTCGACCTGCCGGCCAGGCAGCAGTCGGGCGCTGCCGTAGATCGCGCTGACGCCTGCGGCCTTGAGCAGCGCGGCGACTCCGCCGGTCATGGTGCGCACGATGCTCGCGCGGCGCTGTTGCATCACGCCGAGGTCCAGCGTGATGCCGCCGGCCCGGATGCCGTGGGTGGCGAATTCGGACTGCGCCCGGTGATACAGTTCCGAGGATTCGAGCAGCGCCTTGGAAGGTATGCAGCCGGCGTTCAGGCAGGTTCCACCGAACGCGGCGCTGCCATCGCGATTCTTCCAGGCATCGATGCAGGCGACTTTGAGGCCGTTCTGCGCCGCGCGGATCGCTGCCGGATAGCCGGCCGGCCCCGCGCCGATCACTACGACATCGAAGGCGTCGGCCACCGTGTTCAGACCCCGAGCAGCAGCCGGCCCGGATCTTCCAGGCAGTCCTTGACCGCGACCAGAAACTGCACGGCCTCGCGCCCATCGATGATGCGATGATCGTAGGTCATCGCCAGGTACATCATGGGCCGCACGACCACCGCGCCTTGCACGACCATCGCGCGCTCCTGGATCTTGTGCATGCCGAGGATCGCGCTCTGTGGTGCGTTGACGATTGGCGTGGACATCAGCGAACCGAAGATGCCGCCATTGGTGATGCTGAAGGTGCCTCCGGTCAAGTCCTCCAGCGTGATCGAGCCGCTGCGCGCCCGGGCTGCAAACTCAGCGATGCGCTGCTCGATCTGCGCGAAGCTCAGAGCATCGGCATCTCGCAGCACCGGCACCATCAGGCCGCGCTCGGTCGAGACCGCGACGCCAATATCGAAGTATTCGTGATAGACGATGTCGCTGTTCTCGACCGAGGCGTTGACCACCGGAAAGCGCTTGAGCGCCTCGACCGCCGCCTTGACGAAGAAGGACATGAAGCCGAGTTTTACGCCGTGCTTCTTCTCGAAGCCCTCCTTATGGCGCGCACGCAACTCCTGCACCGCGCCCAGATCGACTTCGTTGAAGGTGGTCAGCAGGGCCTGGCTCGCTTGCGCCTGTATCAGCCGCTCGGCGATGCGCGCTCGCAGCCGCGTCATCGGCACACGCCGATCAACCCGCCCCGCGCGCGTCTCGAGCGCCGCCGGCTGAGCTTGCGGCGGGCTGGCGGCCGATGCGGCCGCAACCGCATCCGCCTTGGTTATGCGGCCGCGCTCGGCAGAACCTGTCACTGAGCCGGGCGCGAGATTGCTCTGCTCGAGCACGCGTCGCGCAGCCGGGCCCGTTCGGGGCGCGGCCGCACTGGCCGGCGCCGCGCCATTGCCTGATTCGACCGGCGCGGCAGCGCTCACCGCGGCGCTCACCGCAGCACCCTTCGCGGCGCTCACGGCGGCACCTTCCTCGATCAGCGCGAGCAATTCGCCGCTCTTGACCGAAGTGCCGGCCTGCACCTTGATCTCGCGCAGCACACCGTTCACGGGAGCCGGTACTTCGAGCACGACCTTGTCGGTTTCCAGGTCGGCCAGGTTGTCATCGCGGCTGACCTGCTCGCCCAGTTGCTTGCGCCATGTCACGAGCGTGGCGTCGGCGACGGATTCGGGCAATTGCGGAACACGGATCTCCACGCTCATGAGCTTTGCTTCCTGATCGGCGTGCTGATGGCCGCGGCAGAGGGGCTGAGAGTCAGTCGCGGCGTGTTGCGCAGGGTCTGTTCGATCGAGGTGGCATTGAGCGCGGTCTCGACCAGGCGGCGCTGCTCGGCCTCGTGCAGCTTGCTCAGGCCGGTGGCGGGCGCGGCCGCGGCCGCACGCCCGGCGTAATACACGCTGCGAGGCATCGCCAGATCCTGCAGGCGGTGACGAATCTGATACCAGGCGCCCTGATTCTGCGGCTCCTCCTGGCACCACACCAGTTCGGTGGCATTGGCGTAGCGCGCGAGCACCGCCTGATATTCCTCCACCGGGAACGGATACAGCTGCTCGAGGCGCACGATGGCGACATCGGGCTGCGCGGCAAGCCGGCGCGCCTTGAGCAGATCGAAGTACACCTTGCCGCTGCAGAACACCACGCGTTGGGTCCTGGACGGCTCGATGGTGTCGATCTCCTCGATGATATTGGCAAAACCGTTGTTGCTGAGCTCGGCCAGCGACGACACCGACAATTCGTGCCGCAGCAGGCTCTTGGGCGTCATGACGATGAGCGGCTTGCGAAACGGCCGCAGCATCTGCCGCCGCAGCATGTGGAACATCTGCGCCGGCGTCGAGGGCACGCAGACCTGCATATTGTTCTCGGCGCACAACTGCAGGAAGCGCTCCAGGCGCGCCGAGGAATGCTCCGGGCCCTGCCCTTCGTAGCCGTGCGGCAGAAACATGGTCAGCCCGCACACGCGTCCCCACTTGGCCTCGCCCGAGGAAATGAACTGGTCGATCACGACCTGTGCGCCGTTGACGAAGTCGCCGAATTGCGCCTCCCAGATGACCAGGCAATCCGGACTCGTGGTCGAGTAGCCGTATTCGAAGCCGAGGACGGCTTCCTCCGACAGCACGGAATCGATCACGGTAAATCGCGGCTGAGCGTCCCGTACATGCTGCAGCGGAATGTAGCGCCGACCGCTGCTCTGATCGTGCAGCACGGCGTGGCGATGGAAAAACGTGCCGCGTCCGGAGTCCTGGCCGCAGATTCGCACCGCGACACCGTCGTCCAGCAGCGAGGCATAGGCCAGCGTTTCAGCCGCGCCCCAGTCGAGCGGCAGCTCGCCGGACATCATCTTGTTGCGATTGGCAATGACCTGCGCCACACGCGGATGCAGCACCAGGTCGCCCGGGATGCTCGCCAGACGTTTGCCGAGCGCCGCGAGGCGCTCAACCTCTACGCCCGTGCGCGTACGCTCCGACCAATCGGCCTGGGCGTAGCGCGACCAGTCGATGGTGAACTTGTTGCCGATCAGGCCCAGCGCCGGATGCACTTCAAGGCGTCCTGAATCCAGCGCCTGCCGGTACTGCTCGACCATGCCTTCAGCCTCGGCGGCAGTCAGGACGCCATCGGCGACCAGCCGGTCGGCATACAGCTTGCGGGCCGTCGGGTGCTGTCGTATCGCGCGATACATCAGCGGCTGGGTCGCCGCCGGTTCGTCGGCCTCGTTATGCCCGAGGCGCCGGTAGCAGACCAGATCGATCACGAAGTCCTTGTGAAAGCTCTGTCGGTAGCGCAGTCCCAGACGCATGGCAAACACCACCGCTTCCGGGTCATCGGCGTTGACATGCAGGATTGGCGCCTCGAGCATCTTGGCCACGTCGCTGCTGTAGGTGGTCGAACGCACGTCGCGCGCATCGGAGGTGGTGAAGCCGATCTGATTGTTGATGACGATGTGAATCGTGCCGCCAGTGCGGAAACCGCGTGCCTGAGACAGCTGCAGGGTCTCCATGACGACGCCCTGGCCGGCGAAGGCGGCATCGCCGTGCATCAGCACCGGTACCACCTTGTCGCCGCAGGCGTCATCGCGCCGCTCCTGGCGCGCCCGCACCGAACCCTCGACGACCGGATCGACAATCTCCAGATGCGATGGATTGAAGGCCAATGCGACATGGATGTTGCCGCCCGGCGTGCGCAGGTCGGCAGAAAAGCCCTTGTGATACTTGACGTCGCCGGAACCCTGGCTGTGGTTCTCATCGTATCTGCCCTCGAATTCCGAGAACAGCTGCGCCGGGGATTTTCCGAGCACATTGACCAGCACGTTGAGCCGGCCGCGGTGCGCCATGCCCAGCACGAACTCCTCGATTCCGGCACTCCCGCCCTCCTGGATCAGGTCGTTCAGCAAGGCAATCAAGGCATCGGCACCTTCGAGCGAGAAGCGCTTCTGGCCGACGTACTTGGTGTGCAGATAGCGCTCCAGACCCTCGGCGGCAGTGAGCTGCCACAGCAGATTGCGCCGCTCATCAAGCGGGAAGCGATACTGCATGCGGCCGAGCTGGAACTCATCCTGCAGCCAAAGTCTCTCATCGCTGTCCGAGACATGGGCAAATTCGGCGCCGATGTGGCCGCAATACACCGCCACGAGCCGGGCAATGATTTCGCGCAGCGTCGCGCGCTTGGCGATCCATTCGTTGCGGGTGGCGGTATAGAACTCGGTGTCGAGGTCGGCATCGCTCAACCCGGCATAGTCCAGATCCAGCAGCCGCGGTCGCGAACGCTGCTGCAAACCGAGCGGATCGATCTGCGCGATCAGGTGACCGCGGCTGCTGTAGATCTGCATCAGTCGCGATACCGCCGACTGTTTTTCACTGGCCGCATCCGCGGCCGGTACGCCGCCGGGCGCGGCCGCAGGGAGCGCCTGGGTGCGCGCCGCCACCGCGGCAATGACCGCACCGTGCGCCTGCTCGGGGCCGCTGCCGGCCGGCAGGGCGTCAAAGTAGCGGCGCCACGCGGCATCGACGCTGGCCGGATCGTGCAGGTATTGCTCGTACAGCGCTTCCACATAGCTGGCGTTGGCGCCAGAGAGCGGCGTACTGGCAAGTTGCTCGAGCAGGGATGGCGGCATGAGGAGTCCTGGTGGAAAAAAATCCTGTCTACTCAATGGGCTAGATACGAGCGGACAGCCTCCCATTCTATCGGATCGGGCCTGCCAATGAAACGCGCGAGAGTGCCTGCCGCAGTGCGTTATTGAAATACAACGGCCAACAATAGCCGCTGCGTCCCATCACAATCCTGACAACTGCATTGCACTGCGCCGGCCGCCCCGGCGCCTGCGGCGTCACGGCTGCTGCGGTGTCAGGGCTACTGCGGCGCCGGGCCCTGCGTCACCCTGACCAGATCGTCCGGACGCATCCATTTTTGAAACGCGGCCTGCACTTGCTCAGGGGTCAGCTCGATGTAGCGCCGGGCCGCAATCGCCGGCTCATCCAGCGGCAGGTTGAGCTCGCGACGCTCGATCAGGCCATGCGCGATGCCGTCAACGCTCGCCTCTGCCAGCGGGATCTGACGCAGCAGCAGCGCCTTGACGCGCAGCAGCTCATCAGCGCCGACCGCAGCGCTCTGCATGCTTCTGAGTTCCTGCACGGCGATGTTCGCAGCCTTGCCGACATTCTGCGGATCACAGGCATACTGGATCAGATAGGCGCCGCGGGTTCGGCCGGCCTGCAGCGTCGATCCGACCGAATACACCAGCCCGGTATTTTTGCGCAGCTCGATGCTCAAACGGGTGGAGTAGAAACCGCCGCCGAGCACGGCGCTGCCGAGCTCGAGCGGATAGTAGTCCGGATCGGAACGCGTCAAGGCGAGATTTTGCGCGAGCGTGACATTGTCCTGCACGCGGCTGGCGTCGGGCACGGCCACGGTGCCGGGTTTGTTGGGCGGAACCGATGGCAGATCGGTGTCCGGCTTGGGGCCGCTTGCACTCCAGTCGCCGAAATACTTCTCGATGGTCGCGCGCGCCTGCTCGGCCGAGACATGGCCGATGACGACGATGCTGGTGAGATCGGGGCGAAACACTTTGCGGTAGAAAGCGCGAACGTCCTCGAGAGTAAGCGCCCGCACGCTCTCGGGCGTGGCTTGGCGCAGACTGGGATCGTCCGCTGGAAACAGTGCCGCGCGCAGCGATCGCTGCGCCAGATATCCGGGGCTGTGAATTATCGCGGCCACGATCTGCACCAGCTGTCTGGCTGCGACGCTCATGGCCGCCGCCGGCAGCGCCGGATGCAGTTCATTGTCCGCCAGCAGCGCAACGCCGCGATCGAAGTCCTGCGACAGCACCTGCAGATCAAATTCGGTGCCGGCATGCTCGTCGGCGCCGATCTCATCGAGCGCACTCTGAAATGCCAGTCGGTCCAAGCGCTCGCTGCCATACGAGAGCAGCGGATCGAGCAATTGCGCGATGCCTTGCTGGGCGGCCTCCGCCTCGACTTCAGGGCGGTTGCGTATGCGCCCGAAGACACTGACCGTGTCGCTGACGTCCTCGCTCTGCACGATCAACGTCAGACCATTGGGCAGCGTGCTGACCACAGGCTGGATGCTCGAGGGTTTTACCTCCAGTCGCTCCAGTGCCGCGCGTGCCCAGTCCGGCAATTGTGTCGGGCGGGCCTCGCCCAGCGAGATACTCTCCTGTCCGCCAAAGCCACCGCTGGCGGCCACGGGGCGTCCGGTCCCCTGCGGGATCATCACCGCCGAGACCGCATGTGCAAGATCCAGGTACTTGCGTGCCACGCGATTGACGTCCTGCACGCTGACTTTCTCAATGCGCTCCAGATCCTCTTCGGGCGAGTTCAAGCCATACAGCGCCACGGCATCGGCCCAGATCGAAGCCAGTCCCTCGATGGAATTCTTCTGGAATTCCGCCTGCCGGCGCTCCTGCAGCTTGGCCGCCGCCACCAGTTCCGGCGGCACGCCGTGTTGCGCCACTTTCTCGAGGATCGAGCGCACCTCGGCCTCCAACGCCTTGGGATCCTCCCCCTTCGCGAAGGAGACTTCCGAGTACGCCAGGCCTGCCTGCGGCAGCGGATCGAGCGCAAAGGCGGCGCTGATGGCCTTGCCCTGCGGCACCAAGCCGTAGAGATCGAAGCGCTGACTGCTCAAGACATCGGAAAGCACTTCCAGGGCCGGAAAGTCCGGGCTGTGCAGTCCCGGCACGCGCATGGCGAGCATCTGCGTGCCGGTGGGCCGGTCGGTGTCGACCTGCAGGGCGGCAGCGCGCGCGGGGCGCAGGCTGACTACAGGCCGAACAGGTACCGGCTTGGCGCTGATATCGCCAAACAGCGCGCGAATCCTCTCGAGCGTCGAGGCAGGGTCCAAATCACCCACCACCACCAGGATCGCGTTGTTCGGAACGTACCAGGTGTCATGGAACTGCTGCAGCATCTGCACCCTGGTGAGATCGAAGGACGGCCGGGTGCCGAGCGCATCGTGCGCGTAGGGCGTGCCGGCGAACATCGCCGCCCGCAGCTTCGCGTACAGCACATAGCCCGGATTCGACAGATCCTGCGCCACTTCCTGCTCTATCGCGCCGCGCTCCTGATCCCAGTCCTGGCGGGTGTCGAGCACACCGCGCATGCGAGTCGCTTCGATATGCAAGGCGACATCCAGATCCTCGGACGGCACCGTGAACAAATACTGCGTCAGACTCTCACGCGTGTTGGCGTTGAAATTGCCGCCCATCACGCTGCCGATGTCCGCCAGCTGGTCGGCCGACAGCCCTGGGCTGCCGCGGAACATCATGTGCTCCTGCGCATGTGCCGTGCCCGGAAAGCCCGCAGGCGCCTCATCCGAACCCACCAGATAGTTGACCGAAGTCGCGACCACGGGCGCAAGGGTATTGCGCACCAGGATCACGCGCAGGCCGTTGGCCAGCGTCGCGCGCAGCACCGGCGCGGTCACCGGCATCGCGGCGCGTGCCGGCACCAGCGTCGCGGCCATTGCTAGCCACAGCCCTGACAATGCCGCCAGCTTAGCGAGCGGCGCTGTCATGAGCCGGAACCTGCGCCGTTGACCGATGGTCGGCGCGGCACCAGCAGCTTGGCGGTAAAGATCTGTACCGCCTCGCCACGTTCGTTGCAAGTCTTGGAGCGCAGCGTGACCACGCCGCGATCGTGGCGGCGCGATGGTGTCACGGTCAGCACTTCGGTCTCGACGTACAGCACGTCGCCGGGTCGGGTCGGCTTGGGCCAGCTGATCTCCCCGCCCAGACCGATCATGCCGCCGGCGATGGGCAATCCACTGGTGACCAGCAGGCGCATGGTGATGGCCGCGGTATACCAGCCGCTCGCGACCAGACCGCCAAAGATGCTGCCGCGCGCAGCATCGGCGTCAAGATGAAACGGCTGTGGATCGAACTGCGCCGCGAAGCTCTTGAGCTCGGCCTCCTCGAGCGCATAGCGCTGCGTCGTATAACGACGTCCCGGTGCCAATTCGTCCAGGTAGATCGGGCTCGCTCGCTCGACGGTGCCGCTGGTCATAAAGGGCCTCTGATTGCGTATCCCAAGCATACATGCGCCGAGCCGTTCACCCGGGTTAATAGGCTTTCATGTCCTCAGGCCCAGAACGATCGCACCGGCCGCGATCAAGGCGATGCCGCACCAGTCCCGCACAGTCGGCCGCTCATCGAGAAACAGCAGCGCGAACAGCGCCACCAGCACGACGCTGAGTTTGTCGATCGGCGCGACCTGGTACGCCTGACCGAGCTTGAGCGCACGGAAGTAGCACAGCCAGGAGGCGCCGGTCGCGAGCCCCGAAAGCACCAGGAACAGCAGGGTTTGCGGCCGCAGCTGCAGCGGATTGCTCCACTTGCCGTTGGCGGCAACGAAAGCGCTCAGCGCCAGCACGATGACGAGGGTGCGCAGCAGCGTCGCCAGATCGGAGTCCACGCCTTGCAGGCCGATCTTGGCGAAGATCGCGGTCAGCGCCGCGAACACTGCCGACAGCAGCGCCCAGTAGAACCATGCAGATCCGGTCACCGTGCCGCGAGCATACACCGCGAGGCGCCGGCGTTGCGCGCTACGGTATGATGCGCACGATGAGCGCCATTCACCTGATCGGCGGCGAGAAAGGCGGCGTAGGCAAATCGCTGGTCGCGCGCATTCTCGCCCAGTATCTGATCGACCACGCTCAGCGGTTTCAAGCCTTCGATACGGACCGAACCCACGGCGCGCTGCTGCGCTTCTACGCGCAATACACCCAGCCGGCGCTGCTCGATGAATTCCACAGTTTTGATCGCGTGCTGGAGGCGGCGGCGGCTGAGCCTCAGAAGACGATTCTGGTCGACCTGTCGGCGCAAAGCTTCGCGCCGCTGGTGCATTGGATGCAGGAATCGCAGGTACTGCAGACCGCGAACGAGCTGCGCTTGACGATCGTCTATTGGCACGTCATGGATGCGGGCCGCGATTCGGTGGAGCTGCTGCGCCTGCTGCTCGATCAATTCGATGCACGCCTGCCGATGGTGCTGGTGCTCAATCAGGTGCGAGGCGAGGCATTCGATATCCTGGAACGCTCCGGCCAGAGAGCGCGCGCCGAGCAGCTGGGCGCCAAAGTCATAATCCTGCAGCGCCTGGCCGATATCACCATGCAGAAGCTCGACGCTGCCAACAGCAGCTTTTGGGCGGCAGTGAATCAGAGCAGCACCGCCAGCGGCACCCTGGGCCTGCTCGAGCGTCAGCGCTTGACGGTATGGCTCAAACGGGCCTACGAGCAGATCGATCTGCTGGGGCTGTAGCGGTCAACCCCCGGGCGGCTGGCGCGCTGTAGCGGCACGGGGCTCAAATCCGCTGTGCAGGAGAGCGTGCGTTGACCGTCGATGTTGCCGCTGCCATTGCCGCCAATCGCTTCGGCCTGGGCGCGCGCCCAGGCGATCTGGCGGCTATCGGCGATGATCCGCGGGGTTGGCTGCGCGGACAGCTTGCGGGCGCCGCGCCGCTGTGGCCGACGGCCGGGCTGCCCAGCACCGGGCAGATCCTGAGTGGCGCTGAACCGATTCTGCGTGCGCGTCGCGAGGCGCGCCAGGCCGCTGGCGGCGGCGCATCGGCACCGGCATCGGCCGAGCTGGCCATGCGCCTGCCACAATACCTGCGTCCGCTTTATGTCAATGACGCCCGCGCGCGCCTTAGCGCCGCGTTACTCAGCGAACGGCCGTTTGCCGAGCGACTGGTGCATTTCTGGAGCAATCATTTCGCCGTCTCGGTCGACAAGCTGGCGGTGCTCGGCATTGCCGGCAGCTTCGAGCGCGAGGCGATCCGCCCGCATGTGATGGGCCGCTTTCGCGAGCTGCTGCTGGCGGTGGAAATGCACCCGGCCATGCTGCTGTATCTGGACAATCAGCAATCTGTCGGTCCGAACTCACCCGTGGCACGCCGCGCAGCGCAGCGCGGGCGCACGCTCGGACTCAATGAGAATCTGGCGCGCGAGATCCTGGAGCTGCACACGCTCGGTGTCGATGCGGGTTACAGCCAGGCCGATGTGACCAGTTTTGCCAAAGTGCTGACCGGTTGGTCCCTCGGCGGCGGACAGGGACGGCTTGCGAGCGGCCCAGTCGGCGCCTTCGTGTTCCGACCGGAAGTGCATGAGCCGGGCCTGCAGAATCTGTTGTCCAGGCGCTACGCCGAGGCGGATCAAGCGCAGGGCATGGCGGTGCTGGCCGATCTCGCCGCAGCGCCGGCGACCGCCCGACACATCGCGACCAAGCTCGCGCGTCACTTCATTGCCGATGAGCCCCCGGCGGCGGCGATCGAGCGCATCGCCGGCGCCTTCGAGCGCAGCGGCGGCGATCTGCCGGCCGTGTATGCCGCCATGATCGAGTCACCCGAGGCGTGGGACGGGGCCAGCGCGAAGTTCAAGACTCCGCAGGATTATCTGTTTTCCCTCGGACGGGGCCTGGCGCTGCCGCCGGAAAGCGAACCGCGCCTGCTCGGCGCATTTGAACTGCTCGGCCAGCGCACCTATGCACCGGGGTCACCCGCCGGCTGGCCCGATCGCAGCTCGGACTGGGACGGCGCCTCAGAGCTGCTCAAGCGCATCGAACTGTCCGATGCGGTCGCGCAGAAGCTCGCGGACCGGCGCGACGCCATGCAGCTTGCGCCGCAGTTGCTCGGCGGCACGTTCAGCGCGGCAACGCGCGAGAGCATTGCGCGCGCCGCAAGTCCCGCGCAAGCGCTGACGCTGCTGCTGACCGCGCCCGAGTTCCTGCGGCGCTGAAGCCCCAAACCACGGAGCCCCCATGCCCTCGCATCACCGGTCTTCTTCGCCCGACGTGCCCGGCTCGCAGCCGCAGCGACTGTTGCGGCGCCGGCGCTTCCTGCAGCTCGGACTGGCTGCCGGAGGCAGCGCCTTCGCCGTGCGCTATGCCTTTGCCGCCCGTGCCGTCACCGATGCGCGCTTCGTGTTCATCAACATGCGCGGCGCACTCGATGGCCTGTCGGCGGTGCCCCCCTACGCCGATCCGGACTACGCCCGCCTGCGTGAGCAACTGGCCCTTGACGCCCCCGGTACGGCCGATGGCTCGCTGCCATTGGATGGACACTTCGGTCTCAATCCCGGCCTGTCGTTCGTGCGCGAAGCGTTTGACGCCCGCGAGGCACTGATAGTGCACGCGGTAGCAACCCCATACCGCGAACGCTCGCACTTCGATGGTCAGGACGTGCTCGAGAGCGGGTTGACGCGACCACATGCCACGCAGATCGGATGGCTCAATCGCGCTGTGGCCGGGCTGCCGGCAGGCGCAGGCCACGGCGCGGAACTCGGTGTTGCACTGGGTCAAAATGTGCCATTAGTGCTGCGCGGGCCGGCACCCATTGCCTCCTGGTCGCCCTCGAAGCTGCCGGCTGTCGATGACGATACGATGCAGCGGATCGCCGACCGCTACGCCAGCGATCCGCTGCTCTCGCAGCGGCTCGGTGATGCGCTTGCGGCCGATCACATCGCCGCTGAGTCGGCGGCCGCGGGCGAGGAGCCCGCATCCACCGCGTCCACGGCAGCAGCCAACATGAGCGCTGGCGCGGCGGCCGGGGCGGCCGGCGCTGCCGCGAACCCTGCCGGCGCCGCCCGATATCTGGAAACCGTGCGCGCCGCGGCAGGCTTCCTCCAGCGTGAAGACGGGCCCGCGGTGGCGGTCTTTGATACCACCGGTTGGGACACGCATTTCAACGAAGGCGGGGCGCAGGGCCAATTGACGCAGCGCCTCAGGGCATTCGACGGTGCGCTGCGGGCGTTCAAGGAGTCCCTGGGTTCCACCTGGTCGCGCACCGTGGTCTTGATTGCCACCGAATTCGGTCGCACCGCGGCCGCCAACGGCACACGCGGTACCGACCACGGTACCGGTACGGTGGCGTTCCTGCTCGGCGGCGCTGTTCACGGCGGCCGCGTGGTGTGCGACTGGCCCGGCCTGTCCGCGCGTGTCCTGTACGAAGGCCGCGACCTCAGGGCGACAACCGACCTGCGTTCCGTGACCAAGAGCGTGCTGCGCGATCATCTGCACATCAGCCCGCGCAGGCTCGATGCAGAGGTCTTTCCCGCAGACAATCTGCCCTATATCGAGGATCTGATCCGCGTCTAGCCAGCGCTTGAGGGCGATACCTGATTCACCGACAATCGGCGCATGCGGGGTGTCAGCGCCATCGAATCCTCGCCCGCCGCACGACCATTGCAGGCCTTGTCGGCCGCCGCGCTGGCCGAAAGATTTGCCCTGGCGCTGAAGCGCGCTGACGGTGTCTCCGGCGCGCATTGCATTCATGAACTGTGCATGCGCGGGGAATTGCCCACGCGCATCGAAGCTGCCCTGCAGCGGCTATGGCAGGCGGCCGCGAGTTCGATTCCGGACTGGCTGCCGATGCGCTACATCCACTTTTTGCCGCTGCTGTACAGCACCGCGGCCCGCTTCCGGGGTGACAGTCGTGGTCGCAGCAATGTCTATCTGGTGCTGCTGGATTACGGGGATCGCGGCGGCGATCCCTATGGCATCTACGTCGGCATGAGCGGCTACTCTCCGGCGCAGCGCTTCGATCAACACAAGGCCGGCATTCGCTCGGCCGGCGCCGTTTTGAAGCGCGGCCTGGAAGTGCTGACCGGTCCGACGCTGCATCTGCAGCAGATCGCGCGCGCTGAGGCCGCGCGCATCGAGACGCAGCTGGCGATCGCTCTGGGCGAGGCCGGACTATTCGTGCAGGGTGGCCACTGAACGTCCGGCGCAAGCGCCGCGCACTGCGCGCCGCCCTCAGGCAGCGCCGCCGTGCTCGTCAGGCCCGGCCCACCGGGCCGGTGAAGTCGGGCTTTCCAAGCTTGACGCCGTTATGACGCAGAATGTCATAGGCGGTGGCGCTGTGGAAATAGACGTTCGGAAACACGAAGGTCAGCAGATAATTCCAGCCGTTGGCGAACGAGAGTGTGGCCGTCGGGAACTTGAGCTCGATGGGCCGCTCCTCGGCACCCTGGAAGCGACTGGATTCAATGCCCTTCAGGAAGCTCGCGGTCTTTTCAACGCGCGTCTTGAGCTCGGCGAACGAGCCTTCCGTATCGGCGAATTTTGGCGGCTCCACGGCGGCGAGCCGCGCCGAGGCGCCCTTGGCCTGATCCGAGAGGATCTGGATCTGCCGGCTGAAGGCAAACATGTCCGGATAGAGTCTTGCGGACAACAACGCGCCCGGATCGATCTTTTCCTTCTCGCAATGCGCGCTGGCCTTGTCGAGATAGGCGGACGCATTGCCCAATGCGAGCAGCAAGCTCGGGACGGTGGCGTCATAAATGGATAGGGCCATGTGAATTTCCTTCGGCGCCTGGCGGCGCACCTGCGGTGGTCACTTTTCGGTG
>Ga0302325_10005522_pt1 | contig 28694 bp, 29 predicted proteins | sample Palsa_T0_2_FD_201948 | JGI IMG/M metagenome (GOLD analysis project Ga0302325, IMG submission 201948) | Peat permafrost microbial communities from Stordalen Mire near Abisko, Sweden - Palsa_T0_2 | ecosystem: Environmental > Terrestrial > Soil > Palsa > Peat permafrost | place: Sweden: Abisko...
GTGACCGTCAATTGCATCTGTCCCGGTTGGGTGGACACGGCGCTGGTGGCGCCGCAGGTCGCTGAGCGTCGCAGTCAGTTAGGCGTGTCAACCAAGGAAGCGATCGAAGCCATGCTCGTGGAAAAGCAACCCTCTCGGCGTTTGTCATCGGCCGCCGAGATCGCGCGACTTGCCATGTTTCTGTGCGACCGCGATGCACACAATATTACCGGAACCGCCATTCCTGTGGATGGCGGCTGGACGGCGCAGTAAGCCGTTCCCCGGACCTTTGCCGTGTTGGCGTCGGCTCGTTGGAAGCGTAAGGTACTCAACTTTCAATGGAGGAAGAGCGTGCGCCCGAGCGAATTACCCGATTTTTACTTTCCCAGCGTGCAGGCTCGCGACATCGATCGCTTCATTTCGCTGTTCGCCGACGATGCAATCATGATCCTGCCGGACGGACGCGAGGTGTCGGGTGTAGCGGCCATTCGCAAGATGGAACTGAGCGTATTCGAATCGTCCAGTCCGCCCTCACCGAAGCCAGTCACTATCATCGCTAGTGAGGACTCGGTCGCCGTGGAAATCGACGTACAACTGCCGAATGGTCAGGTTCTCAAGATGGCGAACTTCTTTCAACTCAATGGCCAGGGACACATTCAGCGTCTGAGCATCTATCGCAAGGTTGGCTGACGCCGGAGGATCTCCGTTACATCATGATGCTGCCGCCGTCGATGATGATGGTCTGCCCCGTCAGAAAGCAGTCCGGGTTGGCCAAATAGGTAACCAAATTGCCAAGATCCTTGTAGCCATCGGCCGGGCGGCCCATTGCCTTTTGCGCAAAGGTGGCAGCCAACTCCTCCGGCTTGTCCTTGAACCAGTTTTCGTAGCTGGGACTCCAGGCGCCGGGGCACACGACGTTGACGCGGATCTTGTCTTTGCCCCACTCGCGCGCGGCGACCCGGGACAGTGCCCGGATCCCTTCCTTGGCGGCGGCATAGGAAGCCGTGCCGATGTTGCACGCCATGCCCTGTCCGGAGCCGATATTGATGATCGATCCGCCGTTGCGCTTCATCGCCGGATAGGCAGCCTGCATGAAATACATCGTGCCGAAAAGCCCCGATCCGATGACTGTCTGCATGTGCTGGTCATCCTGCTCGATCAGCGGAACGGGCAGGCTCAGCGTCTGGGCATTATTGATCAGCACATCGAGGCGGCCGAAAGTTTCGAGGGTCCGGGCCACCGTGGCAACCGCCGTCGCCCGGCATGCAACGTCACCGGCAATCGCCAAAACCTCGGCGCCCTGCTTCGTCAAGACCCCGGCCTTTTCATCGAGCTTTTGCTGGAAACGGCCGGTCAGGACGAGCTTGGCGCCCTCATCGGCGAAGGAGCGCGCCATATCGAAGCCGAGACCTTGGCTGGCGCCGGTGATGATGACGACTTTCCCTTTCACGTCTTATCAAGCTTCAGGCAACAGCGCCGATCTTTTTGAGCCGTTCGATCCGGTTCCAGTCCAACCCCAATTCCACGAGAAAACTCTCGGTGTGCTCGGAAGGCTGCGGCGCGCGCGTTGTTTCGACCGGTGCGTGATTGAACTGGACCGGACCGCGAACGAGTCGAATCGGGGCGCCTCCATCAGCTGCCTCGACTTCGAAGACCATGTCGTTCGCCAACGCCTGTTCGTCCTGGGCAACGTCGAGGGCGCTTTGGAATACCGCCCATTGACCCTTCATCGTGCGCAAGCGCTTGCGCCAATAATCGAGTGGTTTGCTCAGAAACATTTCCACGATCAGCTTGCTTGCTTCTGACCAATTCGCCATTAATCGCTCGGCGGTGGAAAAGCGCGGATCGTCCGCCATATCGCGCATATCGAGATGTTCGAAAGTATCTAGTAGATAGCGGGCGGGCGACAGGATGCTGAGGTAGATCGTCCCACCATCCATCGTCTTGTAGGTCCCGGAAAAGGGGTTACCCACGCTGCCGCCTGAGCGCGGCATCCGGCTATGCGTCAACTTGCCCGTTTCCATGGCGAGATTGATGCCACCCGCGCTCAGCCACCACGCAGTGCTCAGCAGGGAAACATCCAGCTCGACGGCCTCACCGGTGCGCTCCCGATGGAACAGCGCCCCGGCAATCCCGCCGGCTATGTTCATGCCCCCGGTCGAATCGCCCATCGCCGGAATGCCCTGCATGAGCGCGCCGCCGATCTCAGGCGGCGACAGCGCATAGCCAACACCCCCACGAGTCCAAAATACGCTGGCATCGAAACCGCCGACTTCGCGCTCGGGCCCCTTGTCGCCATGAGCGCTTCCGCGTGCATAGATGATGTTCGGATTGACCGCGCGGATATGCTCGACATCCATTTTGAGCTTTTGGCGCTGTGCCGGAAGATAGTTGGTGAGGAAAACATCGGCCGTCTTGGCGATCTCATAGATCAGTTCCTGGCCTTCAGGTTTAGTGAGATCGATGCCGACGCTGCGTTTGCCGCGATTAGGATGCTCGATCGCCACATTGCGACTCGGGTCAAGCACGATCTCGCCCACGGCCTTGAAGCCACGCTGCGTGTCACCGCGCACTGGATGCTCTATCTTGATGACGTCCGCGCCCCAATCGGCAAGCAGGGCGCCGGCCGCCGGAACAAAAGTATATTGAGCGACTTCCAATACGCGGATGCCTTTCATGATCTGAGTCATCGGAACCTACACCGTTACGTTGCTTCTTTCGTTAGCCGCATTGCGATCCATCATCGCTTTGATGTCGCCTGAGGTCACCCGGCGCGGGGTTTCGCCTGGTGCCAGCGGGCTTGCCCCGCCGGTGGAATGGCGAGCTATGTCCACGCCGTCTTTCTTCGCCTGCGCTCTCAGAGCACCGACGGTCAGCGCCTCACGCTTGTGATATTTGAACGGATCGAACCGGAAAAAGCGCATGGCGTTCTCGTGCGTGACCTTGTCGATTTTCTTCGAGCTCAAATGCTTGACCCGCTCCCACAAGATTTCGGGCGCCCTGGGCCAGACCGAGTCCGAATGCGGATAGTCGCATTCATAGGCGACTATATCCTCTCCAACATCTTCCAGATGTTTCAGGCCATGTGCGTCGTCGATGAAACAAGTCAGAAAATGCTCGCGGAACACCTCGCTGGGCTTCTTGTCCTTGAAGCCTGAGTGCGTCCAGGCCTTGTGCTGCTCATGCGTGAAATCGCTGCGCTCGAGGAAATAGGGAATCCAGCCGATCCCGCCTTCGGACAAAGCAATCCGCAGATTGGGATGACGGTCGAGCGCCGACAGATTGAGCCAATCGGCTGCGCTTACCGAAATCGCCATCGGCATGGTGGTGATCCAGGCCTCGATCGGCGTTTCCATCGACGCATGCGGCGCCGGATTACCGAAGCCGATATGCAGGGCGATTGTCACGTCAAGATCGGCCAATGCCGCGTAGAGCGGATCCCAATGGCTGTTGTGTATGCTCGGCAAGCCGTGGATCGTTGGATTATCGTTCAGGCAAACGGCCGTGAAGCCCTTGTCTGCGAGCCGTTTCAGCTCCGTTGTTGCTGCATTGACGTCCCAATAGGGCAACATGCCGCACGGAATGAAGCGCCCGGGATGCGCCCCGCACCATTCGTCGTAGTGCCAATCGTTGTAGGCACGCATATGGACGAGCGCGCGGGCGCGATCCGGCGCGCGCAGAAATACGCTGCCATCGAACGCAACGCAACTCGCAAAATTCAGCGAGGCAGCAATCCCGTTGACATTCATATCCCCGATCCGGGCATCCACGTCATAGCAGCCCTTGCGCACGTGCTCCAGTGCCGTGGGCTCCATTCCATATTCCTCGGGAACTCGGCCCGCCACGGCGTTCAACCCAGTCATCGGAATTTTCCGGCCCTGGTATTCCCAGAAATTCGTCCCTTGCGGCGTACGCTTCAATTTGGGCGCATCGGCCAGATCAGCCGCCGACAAGTGATTGTCGAACAGGTTGCCGGGTTCGACGATGTGATCATCGACGCTGATAATCACCATATCGTTAACACTCATTGTCCGCCTCCAATCGACAAAGAAAATTCTCCAAGGAGAATGCTGAGCGCCGGTTATGCGGCGTCGAGATGATACAGCTTTAGGGCATTGGTCCACTTCACCTTGCGCTTGCTTGCATCGGAAACACCGGAGAGCTTGTCGATGTCCTCATGGGCGCAGATGTAATCGCGTCCCTCCGGATGACTGAAGTCGGTGGCGACGACAATATTGTCCTCGCCAATGCTATCAATGACGGCCTTTATGCCCGGATCGCTCGGTTCGGTGGAGATATAGCACTGGCGCCGCCAGTAATCGAGCGGCGTCATCTTGAGACCGGGAATCAGCGCCTTATTGGCACCCTGCCCCGCGGCTTGCAGCCGATACAACCAGAAAGCCACCCATCCCGAGCCCGCCTCCAGATGCGCGACACGCAACTTGGGATGTCGTTCCAGCACGCCGCCGATGATGAACGAGGCACAGGCTGCCATGTTTCCGATGGCGAAGGCAGAGATGCCCTGGGCATACATGAGGTTCGGAAAATAGTCGTAGAGAAACTTATCGCTGGCATTCAATGCACCACAATGCACGCCGACGGGAACATCGAGATCGGCGATCGTGGCCCAAAGGCGATCCATCTCCGGCGCGTACAACGCAGGGGCTCCATTGACAGGGGTCGGGTTGATGGTCACGGCTTTGAAGCCAAGTTCTTTGACCGAGCGGATCGCTTCACGCGCCGCCTCCTCTGGATCGCGTAGGTCGAGGGCGCCTGCGCCAATCAGCCGTCCACCGCTACCTGAGCAGAAGTCATGCAGCCAGCTGTTGTAGGCGCGTCGATAGGCAGCGGCGACATCGGCCTTGGTGGCGGGCGCTTGGTTGGTATAGAGGCATGCGGTCGGATAGAGGACCATGTAGTCGATCCCCGTCTGCTCCATCGCATCGATATAGCTGCTCGCAGGGAAACCTGCTGCTGCGTATTCGTGATATCGCTCACCGAGATTATCCGCCAACGACAAATGGCCATGAAATCCCAGCGGCATTTTGACGTCACCGATAGTGACGTCGTTATAGAAGCCAAAGCCGCGTTCGTCCGTCTTATAGCCAACCCTCGTGATCGGGGCGTCATCCCGATACTTGCGCTCGAGATATTTATCCCACAAGTCGTCCGGTTCGATTACATGCGAATCGGTGTCGATGAGGCCATATTTCTCCATCAAATTCCCCAGCTGAGGCTGCGACGGTTATTCTTGTGATATGGACGTCAAGAACTCGATATTTCGAGAAGAAGCTCAAAATACAAAGTATCCGCGGCACCTGATCATGTCAAGCTGGGCTTCCCCCCGACGGATCGGGCGCTCGCTTCAGCTTGCCGGAGGTTGGGTGCGCGTCTAGCGACCGCGGCGTAATTCCTTGGGAAACTGTCCGCCTCCGGACTTCGTAAGCAATCTCGTCATCTGCAGCAGGCGTTCGACATGAGCGAGAACCTCTCGGCCATCCAGGCGCGGCACACCATTGATGACTACGTTCATCAGCACCTTGCCCTGCGGACTGAACACGGGCGCCGATATATTTAGACTCTCGTAAGGTCGGCCCGCCTTCGGATGCACGATTTTCAGGTTGTTGCCGAATTCCGCCATCGCCGCCTTTACCGCGTCATGACGCTTGCGGTCTCGAGGACGTTCCGCCAGGGTTTCAAGAGCGGCAGCAGGTCGAAAGTCCACATTCTTGTAACGAATCACGGCGTAGCCCTGGGAACGTACTTGAGCGAGCTCTTCGTTCAGTCGGCGTCGATCCAGCTTGTAGTCGCCGTACTCTGCACGATCCATCCAGTCACTGATCTCCGCAGGAGAGCTCCACGCCATGAAGGTGTGTCCGATGGGAGCCATGAGCGGATAGCGAAACCCGACGCGGATCGCCGGCGAGTAGGAACTGGGACGCCCGGCCTCGGCGACCACGACGGTCTGATCACCGACCGGGACTGTTGCAAAGCACTCGATCTCGACGGTGTCGGATAATTGCTTGAGTTCATCAGCAAGGTGTGCAAACGCCCGATGTTGAGCGCTCGTTACGAGGCCCACCGCAAGCAGAGCCGGCCCCGGCTCGAAACTTTTGTCCTCTGGGTGCCGAACGAGGTAACCCGCGTCCGTGAGCGACTTCAATACCGACATCAGTGAAGGAACATTGACTCCAATCGCCCTCGACAACTCGCTGAGTGTGAATGACTCTCCAGGATGTCCGACGATCCAATCCAGCGCCGCCAGTGCCCGATTCGCCGAGAGAGCGGAACTAACCATCGTATGCTCCCGTCGATTTGCGCTGCCTTTTCACACGGAAAATGTTAGCAGACTCAAAAGCCGTCTGCCGCGCATGCGATCTCGGATTGACATCGTGTTGAGCACCGCATACTTTGTATTTCTAGTCTGTGCTCGAAATGTCGAGTCGACACGGGCGGCCAGAACTAGACGGGCGTGAATTCCTCATACGACATCATCATAGTGGGAGCGGGTTCCGCTGGAGCCCCGCTCGCCGCGAGGCTCTCCGAAGACCCTGGACGCTCGGTGCTTCTCATCGAAGCCGGCCCGCGCTTCATCGGTGCTGATGCATTTCCGCCTGAGTTGAGGTACGGGGCCTTGCTGAGCGCAATGATGCCGGAACATCCGCACAACTGGGGCGCGGTGGCAACCTTGCGGCCTGGTGTGCGGCAGCCAAATCCCAGAGGCCGGGTGGTTGGCGGATCGAGCGCTCTGAACGGGACCATCTTCACTCGCGGCCTGCCGGAAGACTTTGACGGCTGGGCGAGCCAAGGCAATCCTGAGTGGTCGTACGAGCGCGTCCTGCCGTATTTCAAGAAGCTCGAAGCCGATCAAGATTTTAACGACCCATATCATGGCGCCGAGGGTCCCATCCCGGTACGGCGAGCCGGCGGCTCAGAATGGGTGCCGATCGACCACACGTTTGTGGCGGCGTGCCGCGAGGCCGGCTTTCCTGATGACCCTGACATGAACGGTCCGAGGTCGATCGGGGTGGGCGCTCTACCCGTCAACAACGTCGGCGGCATCCGCATGAACACCGCGATCACCTATCTCGATGCGGCGCGGGACCGCTCCAATCTGAGCGTGCGCGATGGTGCGCTCGTTCTGCGAGTCTTGCTCGACGGCAACAATGCGACCGGTGTCGAGGTGAAATGCGCGGGGAAAATATTCCGCGTTGCCGCCGGCGAGGTCATCATCAGTGCCGGCGCGATCCGCTCGCCGCAGCTTCTGATGCTGTCGGGCATCGGTTCTGCCCAGGAACTTCAGCGTGTTGGGATCACCGTGAAGCACGAGTCCCCCTTGGTCGGACGCGAGTTCACGGATCACTGTTCATTCAGAATCCCCTTCCGCGTGACGAAGCGCCGCAGCCCGGTTCCCAATCCGACGAAAAGCGCCTGGGCGCACGCGGCGATGCACTTCACCAGCGAAGCCTCCGCGGGCCACAGCGACATGATGTTCATTCAATCTTCCATTCCCACGAATGATTCCATTCTGTACGGAGCCTCGCTGCTGACACGCTTGAAAATGCTGCGATCAATGGCGGGCAAGATCTCGCTGCCGAAGCTCTATAACTTCGCGCGGAGCGGATGGGATCATGGCCTGACATGCATCATGCAGCAGGATGCGAGCCGCGGTGAAATTCGACTATCATCGGCCGAGCCGGATAAGAATCCCGAGCTCTACTACCACTATCTCGAATCGGCGACGGATCGCCGGCGCCTACGTGATGCTGCACGGCTGGCCGTGAGGTTGATCGATAGTGCTCCTTATCGTGAGCTCGGCGCGAAGCGCGCAGAGCCTGGCGACGCCATTCTCGGATCTGACGCACTGCTCGACAAATATCTCATGGACCATCTTGGCACATCGATGCACATGGCAAGCACCTGCCGAATGGGCCCATCAGCGGAATCCGCGGTCGTGGATCAATACTGCCGCGTCCACGGCATCGACCGGTTGCGCGTCGTGGATAGTTCGATCATGCCCGTGGTCGTCAGGCGCTGCCCGGCAGCCACCGCGGTCATGATCGGGGAGCGCGCGGCGGGATTCTTTAGCTAATGGATAGATCAAGCTGAATGATAGATCAAGCTGAATGATAGATCGAGCTGAATGATAGATCGAGCTGAATGATAGAACGAGCTGAATGATAGAACGACAACGCTACTCGAGGAGAGATACATGCAGTTGGCCGATTACCAGACGCGGTATGAGACGATCCGATTTACGCGCACCGATGGCGTGCTGGAAATGGTTCTCCATACAAACGGCGGCGAAGCCCTGTGGAATGTCTCCAAGCAAGGCCATCATAACGAACTCGGCCTGGCATTCGCCGATGTTGCCCGCGACACCGAGAATAAGGTTGTCATTTTGACCGGTACTGGCCGCAATTTCATTGCGGCCCGGGACCCGAGCGAAAAAATCCTCGAGAAGAATCTACACGACATGTGGGACCGTATGCAGGAAGAGAGCATCTGCATGCTGGAGAATTTTCTCGCCATACCCGTACCGGTGATCTGCGCCGTCAATGGGCCTTCGTTGATCCACTCCGAGATCCCGGTCATGTGCGATATCGTGCTGGCGGCAGAACACGCGGAATTCGCCGACACGACGCATATGCGTAATGGTGTCGTTCCGGGAGACGGTACCCAAGCGATTTGGCCGCTGCTCTTGGGCCCTAACATGGGACGCTACTTTCTGCTGACCGGCCAATCGCTGTCTGCGCAGCATGCGCATCGCTTGGGCGTCGTTGCGGAAGTCCTGTCCGCCGATCAGCTAATGCCCCGCGCCCGGGAACTTGCCAGCCGCATGGCGGCATTCCCGAGGCGCACACTGCGCCATGCCAAGACATTGCTTGTGCGGCATCTTCGCGGCAGGCTACGCGATGAGCTGGACATTGGCCTGCTGGCGCAGGGAATGGCCATGATTAACTGAGGGCCAAGCAGCATGAACGAATTTCCAATTCTGACGAAGGCCAACCTGGACCTGAAGCAAATGGCCCTATGGGATGAGCTGACTCTCGGTCCGCGCGGTTTTTACACCGGCGGTCCGGATGCCAAGCGGCTGCCCGATCTCTACAATGCTTGGCTGCAGTTTCCCGAATTTGGACAATTACTACTGCGCCTGGGCGATGAAATTCGTGCCCATACGGAGCTTGCAGGAAAGTACCGAGAGTTGGTCGTATTGACCACGTCAGCCATGTTGGGCGCGCGCGTAGAGTACGAATTTCACGTTCCTTTCGCGCAAAACGAAGGTTTGCCGGAGAGTGTCATCACCGCGATCGGCGACGGCACAGCCCCTGCCTTTTTGGACGAGGGCGAGCGGATCATTTACGAAGCTAATGTGCAATTTCTAAAGACTGCGACGCTAACGGAGCGGACCCGTGAAGAAGTAATCGACCTTATTGGGTTTGACGGATTGGTACAGCTGATCGCGGTCATCAGCCTGTACGTGATCACCGCCTATACGACCAATGTGGCAAGGGTCAAGTTGGCCAAGGACTTTTCGGCGGATCCCGAAGATTTGAAAGCTTTTTTTGCCGGCAAGCGCGTGGATTGAAATTTAAAACTCGAGAGACATGGATCGGGAAGATCGTCATGCATTTACGCACCTTGGGGCCAACGGACCTTAGAATTGCGCCGCTGGTTCTCGGCGGAAACGTATTCGGATGGACAGCGGACGAAACCAGCGCGGCGCTCGCCGCCGCGACAGGGGTCGTGCGCGGTACCAGGTGGCTGAGCCTCACTACAATCTGATTGAACGGCGCCAGTACGAGGGCGAACCCGAAGATGTTTGTGTCGCCCACGGGCTAGGAGTCAATGCCCGCATGGGCACGCTCTCCAGGTACGTGAATCCGGCGGGCCTCAAGCTCCTGGATTCACTCGATATCGTGGCAACTCGCCATGGGGCAACACCTGCACAAGTTACGCTGGCGCAGCTGATGGCGCGTCCGTCCGTGACAGCCCCGATTTGCAGCGCCACCAGCACTCAGCAACTGGCGGACATCCTCAAGTCGGTGGACCTTCAATTGGTGCCGGAAGATTTCGCGGTGCTGGACCCATTGCCTCAAGGCCCGGCACTTACTTGACGACGACCCGTACGCGGCCCAGATTCTGGGCCCGCGCATAGGGCGTTTCCGCATCGCCCTGGCGCTGCGAGGTGGCGCGGATTGCAGCGAAATAGGTGCCCGGTTGCGCGTATGCATGGCTGGCCGTCACGGCGACTTTTGACGACTTGTGATCCTTAAGTTCCCCGCCTGTCGGGTACTCGCCCGTGCCCTCGAAGTCCCAGTCGGCAGCCACTACCGAGCCCGTGCCCGGCGGTGTTTCGATTGTCGCCGTGAAGGTGACGGGCTTACCGACGGCAACCTCGGTGCGCACGCCGCCATTGACCTTCAAATCGACGACGGGCTGAATGCCTTTACGCGCCGCAGCAGTGGGCGGAACATGCACCTGTCCATCCTTTACGGTAAAGCTGGTACTGGTGGGCGGCGCCACGCCTTTCTCGACCCACGCACTAAGATCGCGTAGTGCCTGCTCCAGGATACCTTGGTAACTGATGACGTGAGTCTTCATCAACGCGGTCGTTGGCGCCGTGTGCTGGGCATGGTCGTTGTACCAAAGGCGGAAGTTGCCGTCGAAGGCCGCACCCATGGCCTCGCGCACCTTCGATTGGTACCACGCGGCCTGCCACGGGAACGCATCCCCATCCATGAGGTTCTGCAGCGCGATCATCTTGCCGTGGATCTGGCCTTGCGTGACCACAACATTGATCGTGTTCTGCGCCAAACCCACATTGATCTCGCGCTGAACGTATTTCGGGCTGCCATCGGCGTTGCGGAAAGAATCGTACGTCGGGGGGAAGTCAAAGGCCGATCCGCGCTTCGGAAGCGAGTGGCGGTAATATGTGAGGATCGCAAGGTAGTTCGAGTTGTCGATCGTCACCTTGTCGCCTACATGGAAACGGTGCACTACCGCGGGGATTGCGCCAAGGCGGAAGGAGACTGTGTTGCCATTCACCGTGCCAATGGGCGCGCTTTGACCCTTGGCCTCGCCGCTAGCGCCGATCAAGTCGGCACCGTTCAGATCGCCGGACGGGACGTTCGAGAGTTCGAGCTGCGTTCCTACCACGAACGGGGAAGCCCCAGGCTGTTCGTTCACCCGAACCACCGTCGCTGAGCTTTGGATGCGCTTCGCCGTGGCCGTTGAGCTAGGAGCGAGATAGCCCGGCTTCGTCCAATAGTCGGTCAAGTACGACGGATCGAGCAACGGTACGAAGGCGGCGACAAAGCCAAGCGGTCCCGTGCCTTGCGGTACATAGTTGTGCCACGCCCGCGGCGGAAATCCGTAGCGCGTCGCTTCGTCGAGCGCTACCTTCTCTTCCGCCGTAAGTCCAGGATACGGATCCCCGCTGCCGCCCGGTTCGAATGCATCTATGACGGCTGGCCATTTATCTTTCAGCACGGTCAGCGCATGCGCTCGGGACAATAACCCGCTTGGGTTGGCGGCTGGGTCGGCCATCACGAACGGGATGAATCCGTCCCAGACTCCGGAGGTGTTTTGCGCGCTGTCGATGGTTTGGAATGCGCCGCCGCTGCCGCCGTAAAGATAACCATAGGGCCGGGGCGTGCCTTCGCCATAAATGCGGTGCGCAACGACGCGCGAATACTTTGCCGCCGCCGCATTGGCGCGGTAGTTACCTATGCTGGGATCGGTGTGACCGCTGGCGTTGTCCTCCGCTGAGCGGGCGATCTCCGAGCCGCCCATATTGCTTTGAACGAGATAGGCGCCGGCCGCGAGCGTCATCGCCACGTTGTACGGTGATGAATTCTCATTCGTCAGAAGCTGGTGGGTGGCTTGGTAGAAGCGCCCCTTATATAGTTCTTTGGGCGGGAAGTAGAACGTGAACTTGGTGTCGGTTCCCTTAAAGCCGCCATGAACATATAGATGGCGCACTTTGATCGGAGCGGCTCCCTGGCGCTGGGCAGTGTCGCCAAGAGGGTTCGGAACATCAGCCGGGGCATCGCGCCATTCTTCGACGTCGACGTAAGGTTGGTTGAAGTGCGGATCTTCGGCGTCGCCGGTAATGAAGGGAAATTTGCTCTGCGCCATCAGTGGCGCAGGACCTGCCAGACAGAGTGCAATGGCGATTGAAGAAGCCATGGAAAAGAGAAAACTGCGACGCCGTGCCATTTGTTCCCCTCCCGGCATTTCTAACGACCGTGTTATTGTACGGTGTATAAAAGCACCGACGTCAATCAAAGTAAAGAATATCCAGCGCGTGGCCTGGGTAACTCCAATCGTCCTACTACGAAGTGGGACCTTTGTGGGATCATCAGCGGATGCCCGAGGAGACGCCAAGGACCAGAGGGGACACCTACTCGCCGCGCGCCGTGCTGCTGGCACTGGCCGTCATCCTATTGCTGGTCCTCGGAGGCTTGTACCTATTCTATGGGCTTCGCGATGCGTCAGAGAGTCAGGATTGCATGATGCAGGGCCGGACGAACTGCGCCCCGACCGAGCCGGCCACTCCCTAATCACTTGCTCGCGCCTTTGCAGCGGCGAACTCCGAGGGACGACCTCCATGAAGAGATGGCGCGATCGCGTCGCGGACTCTAACGGCCGAATTATGGCCTCATGGCCGGATCATGTAGCCGCCGTCGACGGTGATTGTCTCACCGGTAATGAAGGAGGAGGCGTCGCTGCACAAAAAAGCGCCTAGTCCTTCAAAGTCTTCCGGATAGCCTGCACGCTGGAGCGGCGTTCGCGGCCCATAGAGATCGGCGATGTATTTCGCGCTTTCCTCGCCGCCCATCATCGGGGTGATGATCAGGCCAGGCGCTACGATATTGGCGCGGATCTTCCGCGGCCCCAATTCGACGGCAAGGCAGCGGATCACCGCGGCCGTGCCGCTCTTGGCAGCGGCGTAGTTCATCTTGCCCGGCAGGCCTTGGAAAAGCGAAAGACTGCCGCAAGCGACCAGCGAACCGCCCGGCTCGCCGGCATCGGCGCGCTTTACCATGTGTCGTGCACCTTCGCGCAGGGTGAAAAACGCGCCGTGGAGCGCGACGTCGAGAAATTTGTACCAAGCCGCGGTGGGCATATCGAAGACGGAATCATAGGCCGGTGGCCCTCCCGCGTTGGCGAAAACGCAATCGAGTCGGCCGAAATCCGCCATCAGTTGATCGTAGCCGGCAATGATTTCCGCCTCGGAGGAAACATCGACCTTATAGGTAATCACCCTATTGGCGCCGGCCTCTTTAAGCTGGGCCTTGGCGGCGGCGTTTTTTTCCTCATTGCGCGCCCAGATCGCGATGTCTCCCGCCATCTTGGCGATCCCCATGGCAAAACCAAAGCCGATCCCGCCATTGCCTCCGGTTACCATCGTGACTTTTCCGCTGCAGTCGAACAAACGTTTCGCCATACGTTTCTCCCTATGCGATTTTGGCTGAGCCCGTGAAAATCTCTCTCACCGCATCACCGCGAGTACACCGCCGTCGACCTTGATGTCGGAGCCGGTTACGAAAGATGCATCCGGCGAGCACAGGAAAACCGCGACGGAGGCGATTTCGTCGGCCGTGCCGTAGCGGCCGAGCGGGGTCTTGTTGCGCATTTCAGCCATGATGGGATGCACCTCGGCCTCCGCACGCCCCATCGGGGTATCGATCAGGCCTGGGGAGATCGACATGATGCGCGCCTTGCGCTCGCCAAACGCCATCGCCTGCCGCTCGACCATGCGTTGCACGCCCCGCTTTGACAATGAATAGGCATGTCCCGAGTTCGAGGCGATTTTGAGCAGCGACGCTGCAGTCCCGCCTGGCGGGATCGCATCGATCATCGCGTCAATTTCGGGCGAAATCGCGGAATAGCCCGAGGAAGACGCGATCAGCACGGCGCAGGCGCCTTCCAGCATCCTAGGCCGCACCGCTTCTACTAAGCGCGAGGTGGCATCGTAATTGACGGCAAGAATTTGCGCGGCGTCACCCATGGTGGGAGAAAGCCCCGCCGTGTGGATCACCGCGCCGATCGGCCGATTGCCTAACACGGCCAGGAGTGCCGCTGGGAAAGCCGGATCGGCGATGTTCCCGGGCAGACTTTCGATCGAGTGCCCGGGTTTGCGCAATGTTGCGGCGACGCCCTCGAGCCGTTCCGCGCTGATGTCGCACAGAATGAGCGGCCAGCCCTGCGCGGCCAACCGCGCTGCCGACGCCGATCCCATGCCCCCCGCCGCGCCGGTAACAATGGCGACGCCAGCCTTCTTTTCACTAAGTTGCATCATTCTTTCTCCGTTTCTGTTCTAGGAACGCATGTAGACGCTTAATCGCGCGATCCGTCCGGCGGGAGACAGCTGGTAGAAATTGGCTGTCCGGCGGACGCTACCGTCCGCGAGGCGGGCCTCGATTTCGACGGCCGCTGCATTCGCACCAAGCACTTTATTCACGATAGTGGGAATCGGTGCTGCACCCGCAAATACCCCGCGCTGCATTTCGCCAATCGCTGCAGTGCCGCGGAACTCCTTGCCACTGGGTATTGTGACTGTTGCGTCCTCCATATAGAGCGCCAGCAGACTGTCGATATCCCGTGCCCTGATGGCGGCAAAGTAACTCTCAACCACGGTCTCGATGCTCAATTGAAGTCTCCTTAAGTCCGGCCGGAGCGCGCAATCCATCAGTTTCGTGAGATCATCTTAAGGGGTCTCACATGCAGACCATCCGGAGATTGCATTGTCTGACATTGAAAAGGCAACTTTTATCGGACTTGGCAGCATGGGCGCGCCGATCGCCCGTCGGCTCGCGCGTTGTGGCTACAGCGTCGTCGCCTGCGATGTTTTGCCCGCAGCTCTTCAGGCATTCGACGAGCCCGGCACCACGCGAGAGCGTGACCCTCAGGCCGCGGCGCGACACGCAAAGCTGCTTGGCATTTGCGTCCGAACCGACGAGCAGCTAGAACAACTGGTAAACGGCGGAGAACTATTCGTTGCGATGGGCGACGGCGGACTAGTGATACTGCATTCGACCGTAGCACCTGAACTCGCACGCCGCCTGGCCGTTCTGGCGCGACAGTCGGGAGTCGACCTCATCGATGTCGGTGTGTCCGGCGGCGGTCCGGCCGCGATTGAAGGCAAACTTTCGCTATTCGTGGGTGGTGACAAAGCGGCCGTCGAGCGTGCGGGTCCCTGGCTCGAGGCCATTGGCAAGTCTGTGGCCTATCTGGGTCCGGTCGGCCGTGGGCTCGAGGGCAAGCTGCTCAACAATCTGATCTCGATTGCGAACTACGGGATGTCCGCCGCGATCGTCGATGTCGGCGCCAGGCTTGGGTTCGATACCGCGGAGCTCTCCCAGGCGCTGATGGCCGGTTCGGCCCAGAGTTTCGCGCTGAAAGTTTCGCCGGGATGGATAGCGAAAAGCGCGGCGAATACGTCGGCGAGACTTCTGGACCTGCACGATCTTCTGAAGAAGGATGTGGATCACGCGAGGAACCTTCTTCCTGCGGATGACCCCGCGATGGCAGCGCTGCTTGCCTCGTGCGAGGCCATGCTCGCTCGCCTGAAGGTCGCAGCGGCGCAAGCTTAAATAAGCCCGAGGCCCTTCGCGGCTTCTTCGATCCGCTGGAATCCCTTCTGGTCGGTCATGTCATCGAGGCCCACCACGAGACGCGTCACACCATGCTCCGCATATTGCGGAATCAGGTCGCGCGCCGCTCCCAGAGTTCCTGCAAGCGCCCAGGGCGGACGCTCGCCGATGTTCATATAGACCGCCGGCATCAGCAGCGTGATGTCCATTTTCTCGAAGTCGCGTCCCTCGGCGTCGCAGAATTCTTTGAGTTCCTTGAGCTGTTCCTTCACCTGTTGCGGGGTGAGGTTGGCAGGAAGCCAGCCATCCGCGATCGCAGCGACGCGCTTCAAGATGGGGGTATTGTTCGATTTGTCGTTGCCGGACCCAATCAGGATGGGCGGATGAGGTTTCTGCAGCGGCTTCGGATTGCAGTAGACCGCCGGGAAATTGATGAACTCGCCAGAAAAGCTCGCCTTCTCTTCAGTCCACAATGCCTTAAGCGCGCGAACAGTTTCCGTCGCTCTTTTTACGCGCTTCTTGAACGGCACGCCCATGATCTCAGATTCCTCCTGGATCCAGCCATGCCCGACGCCGAACACCAGACGGCCACCTGAGATACGATCCAGCGTCGCTATCTCTTTGGCCAGGATGAGCGGATTACGCTGACTGATCAGGCAAACGTCCATCCCAAAGACCAGCTTTGTCGTCGCTACGGCTGCGGCGGTCATTGTGACGATGAGTGCCGGCATGTGTTTGTAGTTATCCGGCAACGGCACGCCGAAGCGCTGAGGATCGGCAATGTCGACCGGAATGATAATGTGTTCGCCGGTCCACATGGATTCGAACCCGCACGCTTCGATGTGTCTCGCCAGATCGACGACCGGTGGGCCGTACCAGGGAAAACTAGCCGACAGTCCGAATTTCACAGGCTTTATTCTCTTATCTGCCGCTCCGCGCTTTGTTAGTGTGAGGAATCACCTGGGCGGGCGCAAGGAGGAAACATGCGTTTCATTCTCATTCACGGCGGGTTTCACGGCGCCTGGTGCTGGAACTATCTGATACCCGAACTTAAGCGCTTGGGACATGAAGCGCTCGCCATCGACTTGCCTGGCCACGGCGAGAGGCGGGCTGAACCTTCTACTCTCGAGAACCGCAGTGATGCGATCGTGGAGGTGTTGAAGCCGGGGGATATATTGGTCGGCCATTCCGGCGGGGGTTTTGATATCACGCTGGCTGCCAATGCAGCGCCCGACCGCGTTGGACATCTGATTTATCTTGCTGCGGGATTGCCCATAGAGGGGCAGCCGCTGGTTCGAGCAACGGGTGGCGCAACCGATACCGGAAAAGTGGAGCGTCTCAACGAAACCATTTCCAGCACGGTGCTGCGCCAGACGGAGGACGGACGGCTCGCATGGACGGACCGGGATGCGGCTGCTGCCCTGTTCTACCATGACTGCCCCAGCGAGATAGTCGATTGGGCCTTCGCTCGATTTTCTCCGGCGCCACCGGGGATACTGCTCGATCCAGTGAGTTTACCTAACTACTGGGCCGTCGAACTGCCGCGTAGCTACATCCTATGCCTGCGGGACCGCGCCCTGCCGTTCGCGACCGCAATGAAGTTCGCGGGTCGTCTCGGTGTCGTGCCTCACTATATCGATAGCTCGCACTCGCCGTTTCTCAGCCGACCCCGCGAACTTGCCGCGTTGCTGAGCGGCGCGGCCGCGGATCAGCCCGTAGCACCGCTTCAACCTGCTTGAGCGCTGGTCACGAAGCAAAGAATCGCCGTCCGTAGAGCTCATAATTGATGAAGGGCGAGGCAGCGTGCTGATGTTCAAAGACATGCACGTCGCGAAGCAGCCGCTGTAGAGACTTGGTTCGATGGATCTCAGTGGATGGCGATAGAGCGAAGAGGCTTTCGATGACGCCACGTGCAAGCTCGAGACACCGCACCGAGCCTAAGGATAGGACAGCGGCCTCGTCCGGGTCGACAACGGCCCCGCCCGTTCGCGCCGACAATACATATTGCTGAAACGTTTCGATCAGCTTGACATCGACCGCAGCTTTCGCGACTGCGGCTTGGACAACCGGGGCGTCGGCCATCCGCGCGTAGCCCAGATGATTGATTCCCGCTGTTCTTGCCAGGTTTAGGAAGGACTCCATCGCGTGGCGAGCCATGCCCAACGGCAGCGCGCAACTCTGCGCCGCAGATATCTCGGGATTGGCTACCGCCCGCAAGTCCTGCGGCACGCGTGCCACGCGGTATGCAGGAATAATCAAGTCCCCGCAGGACACCGAAGCGCTGCCCGTGCCGATGGCGCCCATCACGTCCCAGTCATCGCATATCGTCAGATCCGACATGGGGACGGCAGCGAACGCCGGCCATCTCGCCCCGTCGCACTCCTCCACCGTCACGAGCAGGAGGTCCCACGCCGCGTGATGGCAACCGCTGTTGAACGGCCATCGCCCCTCTCCGCGTACGCGATAATCACCGTTGGCCTTCTGCACCACCGCGCCCGCCTTGCCGAATACGCCGGCGATCCTGGCGTGTTCCTCCGCATAGATTTCGACAAGCGCTTCTTCGCTCAGCAGTTCCGCGAGCTGCGCGACGGAGCTGTAGATGGACATTATCCATGTGCTCGACGCGCAGCCGCTGGCGATCAGCGTCATGACTTTCGAGATGGTGGCCGCATCCGTGCCATAGCCACCTCGCGCGACCGGCTGGAGCATGCGAAATAGGCCCGCCTCTTCCAGCTCTCGGATCGTTTCATCGGGAAGGCGGCGCAACTGCTCTGCTCTCGTGGCGTTTTCCCGCAACACCGGGACGAGCGCGGCGGCACGTCCAACCAGATCGTCGGAAGACGGCTTTGTGGCCACGCTTATAACTACTCCCTTGGGCTTACGTAATGACGGAGGATGTGCTTGACGAGAATGTCGACATACAGGATATTCGGAATATGCTGAATGAGTCAAACAGCGGTCTTACCAAGCGAAAGCGGGAATTCGTGGACAGTCTGGCGTCCATCCTGGCGCCCTGCAATATACCGGCCACGGCCGCGCGGCTTTGGGGCTACTTGCTGCTTTGCGAGGAGCCGATGAGCCTGGATCAGATTTCTGCCGATCTCGATATGAGCAAGAGCAGCGCCTGCACGGCGGCGCAGTTGCTGGAGCGGCTGCGCAGCGCCAGGCGCTACACGGAGCGCGGAAGTAATCGGGTGCTGTACGGTCCGTCCGACAACTACGCCGGTCCGTTGTCCGAGCAGAGCGCGCTGATGGACGCACTCGGCAAACAGCTGCAGGACGGCGGCGCGAAAGCGGCCTCTGGTCCGGCGCTGAAGCGCATGCGGACTAAGGCCAAGTTTTTCTTTGCCATGCGTGATGCTTTGAACCAGGTCGTGGCCGAATTCGAAGCGAATAAATAGCATTCATTGGCATCCTTCGGTGATCGATGCCCAGTCGAACAAGGGAGCACATATGCCGTCGCTGCGGAATCGATTGGCAATCGGAAGACTGGTGATTTGCCTGGTGCTCGTCTTCGGAGGATGCGAGGTCGGGCGCGACTATCACACCCCGTCAGTCGGCACGCCCGATCGATACGCGGAGGTGTTGCCCGCGCAGAACATTGCAGCAACCGACATCCGATCATGGTGGCGGTACTTTCACGATCCTGAACTCGACGCACTGATCGAACGAGGTCTGTCGGCCAACTTGGATATGCAGTTGGCGGCCTCGCGCATCCGGCAGGCCCGCTACCACGAGAGAGAAGTCCACGCCCAAGCCTTTCCCAGCGTGGATGCCGACGCCGGTGCAACACGCACACGGCTCAGCCGCAACTCTATCTCGTTGGGGGGGTTGGACTTGGGCGGCGCCAACTCGTCCGGGACGTCGACTTCAGGGACATCGTCGAGCAGCGTGCCGGCTCTGGGCATTCCCGGCACGGAGTTCAACACTTTCCAATTGGGATTCGACATGTCGTGGGAACTCGATCTATTCGGTAAAGCGCGGCGAACCGCGGAGGCCGCCACAGCCGACACCGAAGTGCTTGTGTGGAGCTTGCGCGATACGTGGGTCTCGCTGGCCGCGGAAATCGCAGAAACGTATTTTCAATTGCGAGCCGCACAGCAGCGAGTCGCCGTTCGACTGGCGCAGACAACGCGTGAGCGGCGCGAGGTCGAACTGCTCCGCGCCAAGGTTGCCGGCAAGCTTGCCACGTCACTCGACGTGCAGCAGGAACTGTCTCAGCTGGCATTGAGCGAATCTCAGCTGCCGCCGCTGCAAGCGGACGTTCAGGTGCATGTGCACGCCCTCGGCGTTCTTCTCGGACAAACCCCGGAGAGTCTCGTGGCGGAAATGGCCGCGGACGGACTGCCCCTGACCGAGCCGCCTGCCATTCCGGTCGGCCTTCCGTCGGAATTACTGCAGCGACGGCCGGATCTGCGCGCAGCAGAGCGCCGGCTCGCGGAGGCCAGCGCCAAGACCGGCGAGGCTACGGCGGATCTCTACCCCCGCATTACTCTGACGGCATCGCCGGCGCTCATCAGCACCGCGCTGTCCAACCTACTCTCGGCGGGCAGCATAAATGCATCGTTCGGTGGAAGTCTGGATTGGAATGTGTTCGACGCCGGAAAGCGCCGGGCCGCTCTTCACGAAGCCGACGAAAGCGAGCGCCAGTCGTTGCTGTCGTATCAGAAGGCGGTACTGGTCGCACTGCAGGAAGTGGAGGATGCGCTTTCGCATCTTGCCGCCGAGTCCGCCGAGACGAATCACCTCGAACAATCCTATTCGGCGGCGCAGAGAGCTCAGACGATCGCCGAGGCACAATATCGCGCCGGCATCGCGCCACTGACGACCGTGCTTTCAGCCGAGGCCAATCAACTAGATGCCCAGGATCGATTGATCGTAGCGCGGGCCGATGACAGCAAAGACACGGTGGCGCTCTACAAGGCGCTCGGGGGTGGTTGGGAGACCCACGCGGACACGGAAAAACCATGAAAAATATCGTTCAATGGGGTATCGGACTCGTGTTGGTTGGTGCGCTGATTTGGCACTCTTGGTATCAGGGTGGTCATAGCAGCCAAGGCCTGATCGGTTATATCGACGGACAAGATCTCTACCTGGCCTCGCCGATCGCTGCGACGGTAGACCGGCTCGCCGTAGAGAAGGGTCAGCGTGTCGACACGGGTGCCCCGCTGTTCACGATGGATTCGCAGATCGCCGCGGCTCAGCGACGTGCGGCTGAGGCGCAGCTCGCGCAAGCCCGCCGGCAGACGGCAGCGGGGATCGCCAAATTGGAGCAGATGCGGGCTAATGCCATTGCAGTCAAGGTGCAATCGTCCAATGCCGCCAGGGATTTTGCGCGCTACCGCACGGCGCTCAGCATCGATCGCGATGCAGTCACCCAGCAGCAAATAGATAATGCTGAAACGGCTGCCGCTAACGCCGTGAGTCAGAGCCGAACCGCTGACGAAGACATTGCAGCGGCCACCGCGCAGTTGGAAGTCAATCGTGCCCAGGAAGAGCAGTACGCCGCGGCGCTCGCGGAAATGGATAGTCGTCTTGCTCAGCTCTCGCGCAACAGCCCGGCCGCCGGGAGGATCGATGACGTCTTTTTCCGGCAGGGCGAATGGGCATCAGCCGATCAGCCGATCCTCGCCTTGCTTCCAGATAACAGAGTCAGGGTCCGTTTCTATGTCCCGGAAACAGCCGTTGCGAGCTACCGGCCTGGTACCACCATTCATTTTGCCTGCGACGGATGCGCGGCCGGCCTCACGGCACGAATCGACTTCGTCTCTGCCCAACCCGAATTCACGCCTCCGATCATCTATAGCCGCAGCTCGCGGGATCGCATGGTATTCATGGTTGAGGCGATTCCCGCCGATCCAAAATCTCTGATGCCCGGCCAGCCGGTAGATGTCACACCTTTGCACGCACCGGTAGCATCCTCTTGACGCTCGCCATTGATGTTCACGGCCTCAACAAGACCTTCGGCCGGCTCCATGTGGTCAAGGACGTGGAGATTCAGCTGGAAGAAGGACATATCTGTTGCTTTCTCGGCCCCAATGGTGCCGGCAAAACCACGACCCTTCGCATGCTGTGCGGTCTGCTGACACCTGATTCGGGTCGAGGTACGTGCCTCGGCCTCGACATACTGACGGAGTCGGCACAGATCAAGGTTCTCACCGGATACATGCCTCAGGGTTTTGCGCTGTATGAGGAACTCACCGTCCAGGAAAACCTCGAATTCTTCGGCCGAATGCATGAGCTGCCTGACCGTCGCGCCCGTGTCGATGCCGCGGTGGAACGGCTGGGCCTCGTCGATCGTCGTCGCCAATTGGCCAGGGAACTCTCCGGAGGCTGGAAGCGCCGTCTGGCTCTCGCCGCAGCCATTCTGCACCGTCCGCGCCTCCTTTTGCTGGATGAGCCAACCGCGGGCGTCGATCCGGAGGCGCGGCGTGCGTTCTGGGAACAGATCCACAGTCTCGCCCGAGAGGGCATGACTGTTCTCGTGTCCACCCACTATATGGATGAGGCAGAGCGCTGTCATGAGATCGCCTACATCGTTGCCGGTCGCCTCAAGGCGCGCGGCACCGCCGAGCAGGTGGTCAACTCAGCTGGCCTGGTCACGTATGAAGCCGCCGGCGGCCGCGCCGACTATCTGGCCACCGAGTTTGGAAAGCAGCCCGGAGTCGACATGGCAGCGCCCTTCGGTAAAACGCTGCACGTCAGCGGTACAGACCGAGCCGCGCTCGAAGCAGCTGTGGCGCTTTGGCGGCGCCCGCCTTACGTTTGGCGGGAAATCCCACCGTCGCTCGAGGATGTGTTCATCCATCTGATGGAAGCGGAAGCGATCGAGCCATGAGGCGCATTTCCTGGGGACGCGTGGGGGCGATGCTCGTGAAAGAATTCACGCAGCTGCATCGTGATCGCGCCGTGCTGTCCATCGTGCTGGTGATGCCGATCATTCAGCTGTTGCTGTACGGATATGCCGTCAATGCGGACCCTCACCATATCAAGACGGCGGTTTTGGTCGAGGACCAGGGCCCATTCTCCCGCGGAGTGTTGGCCACCATGCAAAACTCCGGCTATTTCGATATCGTTGAGACGGCTCATTCGCCGGCGGAACTCGACAAGATGATGGCGCTCGGCGACGTCCTGCTCACGGTCACCATTCCCGGGGATTTCACCAGGCGCGTCGTGCGCCACCAAAACGCGGAGATTCTCATCGAAGCTGACGCTTCCGATCCCTTGGCGATCGGAGGGGCACTCGGGGTGGCATCATCCCTGCCGGCCAACGCTCTCGTCCACGAACTCTTCGGCCCGCTCGCGCAACCGGGGGGTAATGCGCCGTTCACCGCGGTGGTTCATCGCCGCTATAATCCCGAGAGCGTCACGGCCTACAACATCGTTCCAGGCATGTTGGGGATTCTGCTGTCGATGACGCTGGTCATGATGACTTCGAGCGCGCTGACTCGCGAACGCGAGAGCGGCACACTGGAAACATTGCTGGCAACCCCCGTTCAGGCGACGGAGGTCATGATTGGCAAGATCGTTCCCTACGTCGCCCTCGGCGTGGCGCAGACCGTCATCATTCTTACGCTGTCGCAGCTGCTGTTCGATATTCCGATGGCGGGCGGATGGGATGCACTCGCCTTGGGTCTGTTCCTGTTCATTATTGGCAGCCTAGCTCTCGGGTTCCTGATTTCCGCCATATCCCGCACCCAGCGGCAAGCGCAGACCATCGCCACGTTCTATTTCATGCCGTCGATGATGCTTTCCGGGTTCATGTTCCCGTTCGACGGCATGCCAGGGTGGGCGAGAGCCATCGGCAGCGTCGTTCCAATCACGCATTTTTTGCGTATCGTGCGTGGCTCGGTCCTCAAAGGCCATGGGATCGGCGACGCGTGGCCGAGCCTGGCGGCACTCGGTGTGTTCGTTCTCGCCGTAACAAGTTTAGCGATCGCCCGTTACCGCACGACCTTGGACTGAGTATTGTTCGCGGCCACAGATCGGCTTGATTAATGTCCTTTCGGCGTTCCCCTCATCAATCCTTTCACCGGAACCGCGCGTGAGAGCGTAGGAGGCGACGCCGGGCCGCACCCCTAATCGCGGTTTTGTCCTACATCTCGCTACGTGTCTTCCGCTACCAAATGCCACTCGCACGCCGCATTCTGGCCACAGGCAATTTGGAGATTCACCACCATGAAGAATGACACACAAATTCAGCAGGACGTTCTCGCTGAGCTCGAGCGTGATGAAAACCTGGCGCCTGGATCAATTGGTGTCGAAGTACATCACGGCGTCGTGAAACTCGCCGGCCGCATCAGTGACATGGAGACGAAAAAGCGTGCCGCATTCGATGCTCGTCGCGTGGAGGGCGTCACCAATATCGTGTTGGATATGGGTATCGAGACGCGTTGAGCCTGAGGCTTTTCGACTAAGGGCTTGGGACTATACCGTCGGCGAGGGTTGCGCCTTCGCCGGCCGTCCGTTGCCATTTAGGGTAGACAGGTAAAGTGATCATGATAAAACCGCTCAGTGCGCAGCCGATCGCTCCGGCAAGCAGGAATGGCCCATAACCTCCCCAGTGGTCGTAGCTGACTCCGGCAACCATTGGACCAAGCCCCGAGGCGAGGGCCATCAGCGCCGCCATGACGCCATAGATCACGCCAAAACTCCTCATGCCGCCGTAGCTTGCCGTGAGGAAGCCGGTGATCTGAGTCTTGGTGCCGAACGCATAGCCGTTGACTAGCATCGCAATGATGATCAGGACAGGCGAGCGGATGCCGTCCATCAATAGGAGAAAGACCACTGCAGCCACGCCGAGTGTGAGCCCCCCGATCAAATTCGGCCTGAAACGATCGAGCAAAATACCTGTCACGAGTTTGCCGGCGATACCAGCTATTCCGGCGAGGCTGGTAAGCCACGCGGCGTGCGTGCGAGAAACACCAGCCTCCGTCAAAATCGGAAAAAGATGGATGGCGAGGCCGATGGTCATTACCATCACGATGAAGTTGGAAATCCCTACCCGCCAGAGGGCGGAATCCCACAAAGCCTGTTTCGGCGTGAGTCCGGGCAGGTCGACCGAGGTAGACGCTCTCGTGCCCTTTTCTGCCGCGGGCAGCGTTGCCGCCAGACGATCGCGCGCGTCGAAGAAGAACAGCACGCAGAGAAGCAGAGTGGTGCCGCCCCACCCAAAGGCCAGCCACACGTAGGCGCCGCGCCAACCAAAATGCTCTATCAGCCAGTTGCCAAGCGGTGGCACAGCTGCTTGTGCCACGGCGGTACCAGAGATCGTCAAACCCAGGGCAAGACCGCGGGACCGAGCGAACACTCCCAATACTGCGGCAGTCCACGCCGTCGACTTGATCGAAACCGAGAAAAAACCAAACACTGCCCACAACAGCAGCCACTGGACCGAAGAGCCACTGGCTCGACTGAAGGCTGCGATCGACAGCATCGTTACCACCAACCCAGGCAGGACCAGGCGGCGCGAACCATAACGGTCGATCAAGACGCCGAAGAAAGGCGATAGGATGGCCGTCACGGTGGTTGCGATCGATGGGCCTGACGAGAGTAGCGTGCGGCTCCACCCGAATTCGTGAGCGAGAGGCTCCATGAAGAGCCCCGAGGCCGCGAGCAGGATGGAGAAGAACGAGAAGCCCATCGACGACGCGAGCACGAGTGTCCATCCCAATTTCCACTCCTGCGCGGATGAAAGAGTTGCGGCGTTCACTGCCCCCCACTATCGATTTTATTAACACGAAGTATCAGCTCGGCGAGCTATTACATCACAACAATGCCCATCGCACCCATGGACCACCGGTACTGTCGAAGTGAAGCCGAACGACAAGGGTCCTGGATTCGTCCTCGCTTCCAGCAGCGATGTCCGACGCGAGTCCACTGATTCGCAAGCCGCGGCGCGGACCGTGGCACGGGTGCAGCGGCGAGGCGGTTGAGACACCGATGGTGTTCTGGATGCTGGTGCTCTTATGGCCGGCGACATCGATGCGGCAGCGACTGACCCGCATCGCCATCGGCGTGCCGCTGTTTCTCACCCTCGAGGCCATCACGACGGCCGTTCAATTCATCCACGTGCTGCCCGAGGTCTCGGGGCGATTGGCCGGCGAGACCGATCCGCTCACTCTATTGGAGCGATGGTCGCGCATTCTCGAAGCGGGAGGCCGCTATGTCGTCGAGGTGTTCTTTGTTTTAATGACGATTGCAGCGGCAAACCGCATGTCTCAAGAACCGCTGGCATCCGGCCTCCAAAACTAACTACCAGAGCGCGCGCTGCTGCAGCGTTGCACGACGGTCACGGATTTGCTTGTCCCGCTCCGCTGCACTGATCGTCGGGGTCTCGGCGGGAAGCGACTTGCGCACATCCGCCAGTGCCACCTTGCGGACGGAGGGAATGGGTTTACTGCTGCATTCCATCCAGCGGCCCTGCACGACACCCGTGGGATAGCCTGCCGTATCGAGCCAGTTGGCCACACCCGGATCGCGCGCGGAGACGACGATGCGCAGAACGCCATCTTTGTCTACCGGTGCCTGCGCAGCGTTGAGACTGCTATGGTTGTTGTACCAGTCGGTGGTCTCGTAAATCTCGTTGGTGAGAATGAGGGAACGATAGGTGCAGTGCTCAGGAACCTTCGTCTCGACGATCAGGGCCTCATCATCTTTCAACTCGTAGACGCCTTCATAGTAGAACTGGCCGGCGAGACCGCCCATCTGGGAGAAATCGACGTCCTTGAGCTTGTTGACGTAGCCCTCCGCGCGCAGCTTCTCAGGCCGGTCGACAAGGAGCGGCGCAATAAAGCCGGCTGATGCCGGGATGGAACGCAGACTGGCTTCGAGCGTCGCTGCGGCCGGCCGCGGCCGGGGTGCCGGAATATCGACGCGCTCGATGGAAAGCGTCGGCTCCACTTCTTTTCCCCAATCCGAGCCGACCATACGGACGAGCAGCATATTGGAACTGGGGTCGAGCTCCCACCAATCGCCCTTGTAGCCTTGCGGCCGGGCGGGGCTGAGCAACACGTCATAATGACCCGCGGCATCGACCTTGAGCGTGTTCAAATCGTGGACCGGCCGGGGTTTGCCGAGGTTCACACTGCCCTCGGTTTGTTTGGGACGAGGGCCAACCTCTGCGATCCTGGCCTGGTTCATGGAACCGCGCCGTCCCCGCAGGCGATATACGCCGCCGGGCGCAATCTTGACGGAGCGGTAATTGGTGTCCGCATTAGGCTGGCCGGTCGTGATGTAATTGTTGATTTGGGGCAGGAAGACGGGGTGGTCGGGATCACCGGCGAGCGCATCGATGGTCGCCGCCGCCACCGCGGACAGCGCCAAACGCCCGACCTCCTGCCGGATCTGTGGGTCGTTCCGCTGATCCGTGGGAAGCCGGGCAAGAATGCGATCCGGCAGGTCTCGCAAGCCGTCGAGAAAGTCCGTCCAGCCGGGCACCGCGCCGGAAGCAGGCGGAGCGGCGGGGGTTGGCGGAGTGGCCGGCGTTGGCGGAGCGGACTGGGTTGATGGAGCGGCCTTCGGGGCCAAGACCGGCAATAGGGCAGCGCCGATGGCAAGGAGGGCGGTGCCCTTGAGCAGACGACGAACAAGCATAGGTTTTCTCCCAGTCAGCCCACTAATCTCGCTACATTTTGCCCGATAATCTGGGCTGCAAAGCGTTCCATCTCTTCGGCTTGCGGACTCATTTGCAACAGCAATAAATCCAAGCCTGCCGCTTCGAACTCAGCCACCCGCGCCCGGATGTATTCCGGCGTGCCGATCAACTTGGGACGCAAGCCACGATTTGATACCGAATACTCGTGCCGTTTGAGCTCGCGTTCCAATTGTGTGCCCGACAACCATTGATCGAAGTTGGCAAAACCCGGCGCGTTGGGATCGAGCGTCGTGATGCGCTCCACTTCGCGCTGTGCGTCCGCTGCACTGTCACGCACGATCGCATACGCGGCCATGCCGTAGTGCATCGGCGGTTTACCGGTGCGCTCACGGCGCGCACGCATGTCCGCTATCTTTTCCGCAACGACTGCAGGCTCATCGCCATGCATGACATAGGCGTCGCAGCACTCGGCGATCATGGACTTGGCGGCCTCCGACTCGCCGCCCGCATATATCGGCGGGCGCGGCCGTGCGACGGGTTTGGGCGCACAAATAGCGTCCGTGAGTACGTAACGCGGGCCGCGATGATTGAAGACGGGCTGCGACCACAATCCATCGACTACCTCGAGCCACTCGCGGGTTCTACCATAGCGGTCGTCATGTTCGTCGAAGGTCAGGCCGTACTGCACGGCCTCATCACGCCACCAGGATGATACGACGTTCAGTGCCAAGCGACCGCGCGCAATCTGATCGATATTGGCGGCCTGTTTCGCAAACAACGCGGGCTGATGAAAATTGGGGCGCACCGCCACCATGAGTTCGATGCGCTCGGTCACGGCGGCGAGCGCCGCGGCGGTAGACCATGCATCCATCGCGGGCTCGCTCACGCCTTTGATGTCGTTCAAATTAAGTTCGGCGATCAGCGTCAGGTCATAGCCGATTCTTTCGGATCGGCGTACCAAACGGCTCATATATTCCCAACTGGCCTCCATTCCCTCATCGGGAACATTGCGCAGCCACCCGCCGAAAACCGGTGCCCAATAGCCGTACTTCATGCCGCTCGCCTTTTCGTGCCGATGACCTCGGTCAGAAAATCCACCAGCTTCTCATGCGGGTCCCATCCCAGGACGTTCATCGGCTGCGCGACGAAATTGGAGAGCGCATTGATGTCGTAAAATTTCGCCACACCGTCGCGATCATCGATCATATATTCGATGCCGCCGACGTCGAGGTGCGCCGCGCGGGCAATGGTCTCCACGGCCTGCACGATATCGGCCGATGGCTGGAACGCCTCGATGCTGATGGTTGGCTTGTCCACCATGCAGACATCTGCCGGGCACAGATCGAAAGTCGATCCAGCGCCGTTCAGTGCGATCGCATAGAGGAAGCGTCCGTTCAGCGTTTCGCAGCGGATCACCCGTGCTTGACGGCAGGGCACGTACTCCTGAACCAAGGTGACGCCGTCCACCCCCACCGGGGTATCGCCGGAGGCGAGCTGCGCGCGCAACTCCGCGGCTG
>Ga0302325_10005523_pt1 | contig 28692 bp, 24 predicted proteins | sample Palsa_T0_2_FD_201948 | JGI IMG/M metagenome (GOLD analysis project Ga0302325, IMG submission 201948) | Peat permafrost microbial communities from Stordalen Mire near Abisko, Sweden - Palsa_T0_2 | ecosystem: Environmental > Terrestrial > Soil > Palsa > Peat permafrost | place: Sweden: Abisko...
CCTGGCCAGCTTCAAGGTCCCCAAAGCGCTCCACACCATCGACGCCATGCCGCGCAACGCGATGGGCAAAGTCGAGAAGCCGCGTCTCCGCGAGCTATTGGCGAGTCGGCGGTCTCACAACAATAAAGGTCTAAATATGATATACTAGGTCCGGCAATGGCTGCTAACCAATCATATTTCGATCCTAGACTCTACTCGACTGGCGAGGTCTGCCGGATGATCGGCGCCCGGGCTCGCGACTTGCGAATTGCTCGCTCGCTTCGCCAATCGGATCTGGCTAAGGCCGTCGGGGTCACGACCGCGACGATCGGCCGCTTCGAGCAGACCGGGAAAGTCGGCTTCGAGGTCGTGGTCGGTGTCGCCATCGCGCTCGGGGCCGAAGCCGAGTTCGCGCGTCTCTTCGCTCAGCCACAGCTCCGTTCCATCGACGAGATCGTCGCCGCGAAGACTCGTCGCTCGCGCGTCCGGCACCGATGAAGCAGCTGTCTTCGAGCGCGATCCTCGACGTCGACCTCGTCCAGTCATCCTCCACGTTCGAGCACGTCGGGCGACTGGCGATCGATCGTCCGGGTGCCGTCTTCGAGTACGACGCCACGTTCATTGCAAGCGGGCTCGAAATCGAGCCACTCGCAGTCCCCGCGCCGGGACCGATTCCCGCTCGTGAACCGCGCGTCTTCGACGGGCTGCACGGCGTCTTCGCCGATAGTCTTCCCGACGCGTGGGGTCAAGAACTCGTTCGGCGCCGCTGTCGTCGCGAGGGTGTCGCGTACGAGAATCTGACAGCGCTCGAACGGCTTGCGATCGTCGGGAGGCGCGGCATGGGCGCTCTCGCCTACCGGCCGGCAGTTCCCGACACCGGCGACGACGCTATCGACTTCGACGATCTAGCGCATGGCGCAACCGAGATCCTCGCAGGTCGTGACAGCGATATCCTTCCCGAGCTCGAGCGGCTCGGTGGTTCGTCAGGCGGCGCGCGCCCGAAGGTCCTCGTCGCTTTCGACGCGCACGGGAATGCGCGCGCCGGCGACGACGAGATACCGGATGGATTCGATGGCTGGCTCGTCAAGTTTCGCAGCTCCCACGACGTGAGCGACATCGGTCCGCTGGAAGCCGCGTATGCCGGCATGGCGCGCGCGGCTGGGATCGACGTACCGGACCATCGGTTGATCCCGTCGGCGACGCGCGGCGGTGGATACTTCGCGAGCAAGCGTTTCGATCGAGGCCCCAACGGGGTGCGCCGGCATGTCGTGTCGGTCTCCGGGACGCTCGACATCGATTGGACCGTTCCGCAGATCGACTACGGGAATCTGTTGCGGCTCGTTCGCCGCGTGACACGCAGCCAGGCCGAAGTCGAGCAGATGCTTCGGCGCATGGTCTTCAACGTCGTTGCGCACAATCGTGACGATCACGCCAAGCAACACGCCTTCATCTACGGCGAGGATCGCCGGTGGCATCTCGCGCCTGCATATGACCTCAGCTACTCGGCGGGGCCGAACGGCCAACACTACTTGGCAGTCGCCGGCGAGGCTGGCGACGTCGACGCCGATGCAATCCGCCGGACCGCCGACGCGCAGGACGTGAACCGTCGACGCTTGAGCACGATCGTGACGGACGTACTGGACGCCGTCGAACGCTTCGAGCAATTCGCAAGCGACTATGGTGTCACTCGGCGAACGATGCAGGCCGTCCAGCAAGGCGTGCGTCCGGCGATCGGTCGGATCGCCGCGCTACGTCAGTAGGCGGCGCTCGGCGTCTCCTCCAAAGCACAGGACTCGTACTCCGCGCCGATGTCCTGGTTGGTGTAATCCTTCATCGCGTTCGCCGCCAGCAGCGAGATCACGGCGCACGCCGCGATGTAGATCGCGATCGCGTAGCCGGTGTGGTACGTCGCGAACAGCCAGGCGGCGATCAACGGGGCCGGGCCGCCGGCGATGATCGAGGCAAGCTGATAGCCCAGCGACGCGCCGCTGTAACGCAGTCTGGGCGTGAACGACTCGGCGATGAACGCCGCTTGCGGCCCATACTGGATGTCGTGCGGGATGAGCGAGAGGAAGATCGCGAGGAAAATCAGCGCCGGCGCGCCGGTGTTGAGCAGCGCGAAGTACAGGAAGCCGAACACCAACGTGATCGCGCTGCCGATCATGTAGGTCTTGCGGCGCCCGATGTGATCGGAGAGCTGCCCGAACAGTGGAATCCACACCGCCGAGCCGAGCGACGCGACGAGCACGGCGGTGATCAAGAAGTTGCGCGGCTGGCCGAGGACCGTTGTGCCGTACGAAAAGATGAACGCGGTGAAGATGTAGAACGGCGCCTGCTCGGCCATCCGCGCGAGCGCGGACAGGATGATCTCGCGGCCCTGCAGCCGGATCACCTCGGTGACGGGCGTCCGCTCGACCCGGTTCTCGGCCAGGATCCGCCGGAACGTGGGCGTCTCGATGATCCCGAGCCGAATCCACAGCCCGACGCCGACCAGGATGATGCTCAAGAAGAACGGGATGCGCCAGCCCCAGTCCAGGAACGCCGGGCCGGACAGCGCGCTGAACGCGAGCACCGCGACGTTGGCCAGAAAGAGTCCGGCCGGGACGCCGAACTGCGGCCAGCTCGCGATCAGCCCGCGGCGTCCGTTCGTCGACGCCCATTCCATCGAGAGCAGCACCGAGCCGCCCCACTCGCCGCCGACGCCGATCCCTTGGATGAAGCGCAACACCGTGAGGATGACCGCACCCCAGATGCCGATCGAAGCGTAGCCCGGGACGAATCCGACCAGAAACGTCGCGATGCCCATCAGCAAGAGCGTCGCGATCAGCGTCGCCTTGCGCCCGATGCGGTCGCCGAAGTGGCCGAAGATCGCGGCGCCGACCGGACGCGCGATGAATCCCACCGCGTACACCAAGAACGCCTGCAGCGTGCCGACCACCGGATCGCTGTTGGGGAAGTACAGCTTCGCGAACACCAACCCGGTGACGGTGCTGTAGAGGAAGAAGTCGTACCACTCGATCGAGGTGCCGATCGTGCTGGCGATCACCGCGCGGGTGAGCTGCGTGCGATCGCCCGCGGGGGGCACGGCGGCTGCGCTTGCGGACATTTTTCCTCCAAAGCGGCAGGCGCCGCCCGGCGCTTTTTTCCGGCCTACCGTCTCGCTCCCGCCGTCCGGGAGACTTGCGGCCCGCGCGCGTCGAACAGGCGTGCGATGGGTGAAGCGACGACCATCGTTCACTGCGCCGACGTGCACTTGGAGACGGCGTTCACCGAGCTGCGCGGAGGAGCGCGGCGGCGGGCGGCGCTGGCCGATGCGTTCGTGCGCGTCGTCGACCTGGCGCTGGAGCGACGGGCCGACGCGCTGACGGTCGGCGGTGACCTCTACGAAGCGCAGCGCGCCGGGCCGCAGACCGCGCGCTTCATCTTCGAGCAGCTGGCGCGGTTCGGCGGCCCGGTGCTCATCGCGCCCGGCAATCACGATCCCTATTCGACCCACGCCCTGTACGCTCGCGACGACCGGCCGGCCAACGTTCGCGTCTTCGCCGAGCCGGCCTGGAGCGCACACGCGCTGGCGCCGGACGTGACGATCTACGGTTTCGGCCACGCGCCCGCCGAGCCGGGCCGGCCGTTCGCCGGCGCGCGCTTCGACCGTCCCGGAACGCGCCTCGCGCTGGTGCACGGCAGCGACGAGGACCGCTGCCCGCCCGGCAAGCGCGCGACGGCGCCGTTCACCGTCGCCGAGATCGTCGCGTCGGGCGCCGACTGCGCGCTGGCGGGCCATTACCACGGCGGCGCGACGGTTCGCGACGAGCAGGGCAAAGCGCGCTTGGCCTATCCCGGTTCGCCCGAGCCGGTCAAGTTCGGCGAACGCGGCGCGCACGGGGCGCTCGTGGTCACCATTGACGGCGACGCGGTGGAGATCGAGCACGTCGAGCTGGCGCGGACACGGCTGATCGATCTCGACGTCTCGCTCGACGACGCAGCCAGCGAGCACGCGGTGCTGGCCGTCTTGGAGCGCGCGCTGCAACCGTACGGCCGCGACGATTTCCTGCGCGTCCGGTTGTGCGGAACGATCGCGCCGGGGACGCGTGTCGACCGCGAGCTGATCGCCGACCGCTGCGTGGCCGGCCTCGGTGCGCTCGAGCTGCACGATGCGACGGTCGCCGCCGATTACGCGGCCATCGCGCGCGAACCCAACGTCCGCGGCCGCACCGTCGCCGATCTGCTCGAGCTCGCCGCGAACGGCGACGAAGACGCGACCGGCGCCTTGCGCTACACGGTGGCGGCGTTCGCCGGCGCGGAGCTCAAACCGTGATGCGCGTATCGGTGCGGCGGTGAGATTTCACACGCTGCGCGTCGACGGGTTCGGGCGGCTCGCCGATCGCACGTTCACCTTCGGGCCCGGGCTCAACGTCGTGGTCGGTCCGAACGAGGCCGGCAAGACCACCTTGGCTGCGGCGCTCGTCGCTTCGCTCTACGGGCTGCAGCGCGGCGAGAAAGACCGCTGGCGGCCCTGGACCGGCGGCGCGTACGCGACCGTGCTGGCGTACGAAACCGCCGACGGAGCGCGTTGGGAAGTGCACCGCGCGTTCGAGCGCGACACGAAGGGCGTGCGCGTCTACGATGCCGGCGGCGCCGACGCCGCGGCGCGCATCGGCAACGGCAAGACGCTGAGCCCAGGCGACGCGCAGCTCGGCATCTCGCTCGACGTGTTCGCGCAGACGGCGTACGCGCGGCAGCGCGCGATCGGGCTCGACGGCGCGTCGGCCGGCGATGTCTCGACCGCGCTGGCGCACGCGCTCGACGGTGGACCGAAAGAGGACGCAGCGCTCGGAGCGCTGGCCCGGCTCGACGATGCGCTGCGCAAGCACGTTGGTACCGAGCGCGCGCACAAGAACGCGCCGTTGCGCGCGTTGCGCGACGAGTGCCAACGGCACCGCCGGGCAGCCGACGACGCGCGTTCGGCGGTCGACGCGCTGGCCGCGCTGCGGGTGAAGATCGGCAACGCGCGCGCCGATCGCGATCGCGATGCGGCGGCGACGGTCGAGCTCGAGCGCGGGGTGCGCTCGCTGCGCGCGGCGCGCCTGGCGGCACGCTTGAGCGCGTTGGCGGAGTGCCGCGACGAGCTCGCCTCGGTGCACTCGGAGCGTGAAGCCTTCGACGACGTGCAAGACTTCGCGGCCGAACGCGTCACCGCGCTCGACGACGCATACCACTCGTGGCGGTCTGCCGAGAGCGTGGCGGAAGCCGCTGCGGCCGCGCTCGCCGAGGAACGGCTGACCGCCGCCGAAAGCGCCGAGCTCGACGAGCGCGCCGCCGACGCCGGCATGTTCGACGACGACGCGTTCGACGCGCTGCGCGCGGCCGCCGCGCAAGCCGACGGTGCGCGCGCGCGCGCGGCCGGGGCCGCGCACGACGCCGCGGGCGCGCGGCACGATCTCGAAGGCGGCCGCGCGCCGGCCGGGATCGTGCTGGTGTTCGCGCTCGTCGCGCTGATCGTCGACATCGCGTTCGCGATCGCGCACGAGTGGCTGTGGAGCGCGTTCGCCTCGGTGTTCGCGATCGGTTTCGGCGGCGCCGCCTTCATGCGCGGCAGCGCGCACGCGGACCGGCGCAAGGAAGCCGAAGCGAAGCAGCGCACAGCCGACGCCGCGCTGTCCGACGAGCAGCGTTCTGCCGCGGTCGTCGCGGCCGTGCTGGAGCCGCTCGGCCTCGCGACGCTCGACGAGCTCGTTCGCCGCCGCGAACGCTACACCGCGCTGCGCGCGCGCGAACGCGCGGCGCTCAAAGCCGAGGCGCGCGGCCAGACTGCCCAGGCGGCCGTCGGTGCGGAGGCGGAACGCTTCGACGCGCTCGCCGACGCGCTCGTTTCTGATGTGGCCGCCGATCGCGCCGTACGCCGCGCGGCGGCGCAGCTGCGCGCGGCGCGCCGCCGCCAGCGCGACGGGCTCGACGCGCGTCTCGCGATGCTGACCTTGCGCCGGGGCGACATCCTCCAGGGCGACGACGACTTCGCGCTGCAAGCCGAGTACGACGCCTTGCTCGCCGAAGGCGTCGTGCCCGCACCGCAGGACGATTCGCAACTGTTGCGCGCGCTCGAGCGCGAACGAGCCGAGCTCGACGAGCGCGCGCGCGAGTCGGAGAAGAGCCTGGCGACGTTGGAAGGCGCGTTGCGCGCGGGCGAGGCGAACGTGCCGGACGTCGCGCAGCTCGACGAGGCGGTGGCGCAGACCCAAGCCGAGATCAACGCGCTCGAGGCGTTCGAACGCGCGGTCAAGCTCGCGCGGCGCATCATCGACGCGCGCAAGGAAGAGGCGCATCGCGCCTTCGCGCGCCGGCTCGAAGAGTACAGCGCCGGCGTGCTCGGCGCGATCAGCGGCGGACGCTACCGCGAGATTTGGGTGGATCCCGCGACGCTTGAGATCAACGTGCGCGTCCCCGAGACCGGTGCGATCGAAGTTCTCGACGCGTTGTCGGCGGGAACACGCGATCAGATCGCGCTCGTCGTGCGCTTCGCGACGGCGCGGATGTTCGCCGAAGGGCTCGAGACGCCGCCGGTGCTGCTCGACGATCCGTTCGCGTACTGGGACGCCGATCGCGTCGCGCGCTGTCTGCCGGCGCTCTTCCACGGCGCGCTCGGCGCGCAGTGCATCCTGTTCACCGCCAGCACCGTGCTCGCCGGCGCCGCTGTGGCGAGCGGTGCAACGCGCATCGAGCTCGAGCCGGCCGCGGTGCTCTGCTGACCGAGGTCAGGCCGCCGGAACCGGACGCGCCGCGAGCAGCTCGGCAAAGGCGCGCGCGAACGCGTGCACGTCGCCCGGCCAGCGCGCCGAGACGTACGAGCCGTCGCGCACGACCCAGGCCGGACGCGCATCGGTCGCGCTGTCACGCGCGATCCCGTTGGTCTTGAGCGCGTAGTCGGGCGCGTCGCGCGGCACGTCGAGGAAGTCGCCGGGCGAGGCGAGCGCGCGGGTCACTTCGGCCTGCACGCTCATGTAGCCCGGTGGATCGCCGGGACGTTCCTCGTAGGTGCGATAGTAGCTCGGATCCCAGAAGCGCGCGATCCGTCCGATGCGCCACGCCGAGCGTTCGAGCGCCCAGGTGAGCGCAGTGGTCTTGCGGCCGTGGAGCACCGATCGGCCAGTCGACGGCGAGATCGAACGCGCCGCCAGCAACACACCGTGACAGATCGCCGCGACCGGTTTGCCGGTCGCGAAGAACTCCGCGACGAAGCGCTGCAGCGTCGCGCTCTCGAGATATTCACGCATCCCACGAGCGCGATGTCCGCCCGGCAACAGCAAACCATCATAGTCCGCGACGCGCAGCGCGTCGTACGCGAGCGGCGCGCCGAACGCCGGATCGTCGAGCAGTCGCGCGTAGTCGGCGCGCGCATCGGGGCGGGCGCGCAGCAGCGGGCCGAACAGCGTGAGCCCAAGTCCGTCGAGCATGATCGGGTCGCCGGCGGCCCGCGACCCATCCGGCGTGGCGAACGCGACTTCGATCCCAGCCGCGCGGAGCACCGACCAGCTCACCGCCACCTCCGACGGATCGAAGTCGAGCTTCGGCAGCGGGATCAGCACGCGCATACCGTCTCGAACCGCACCGGCGGCGCGCTCGTTTGCGCGGCGGGAGCGAACCCTTACGAGGCCAGCTCGCCGGCAGCGGGGACATCCGGGCTCGCGGTGACCGTCTCGCCGGCCTCTTCGAGCGGCGCGACGACGTTGTACGACTCGAGCGCCAGCGCGCCGTCCGCCGCGCGCAGGTAGGTCGTCACCGCGCAATTCGCCACGTCGCCGGCCCGGTCGATCGCGAGCAGCTCCTTCTCACCCAGCCGTTCGAGCACGTAGCGAAAGCACAGCACGTTGACCTGATGGCACACGACGGCGACGCGGCCGCCGGCGTACTCGGCGCACATCTCGTCGAGGATGCTGCGCAGCCGCAGGATCACGTCGGTCCAGCTCTCGCCGCCCGGCGGCCGGTAGTAGAACTTGCCAAGCCGGCGCCGCAGCTCGGCCTGCTCGGGGAAGCGCGCCTCGATCCCGGCCCGCGTCAACCGGTCCAGCAGGCCGAACTCCTTCTCGCGCAGCCGCTCGTCGATCACCACCGGGACCTTCCAGCCGGCGGCGTCGAGCGCGATCGAGGTGGTCTCCTGGGCGCGCACGTAGGGCGAGCAAAAGATCGCGTCGACCGGCTGGAGGTTTCGCGCCCACCAGCGGCCCAGCGCCACGGCTTGGCGTTCGCCCAGCGCCGAGAGCGGAACGTCGCAGTCGCGCAGCGCAATGTCGATGACCGGCGCGCCGGCGGCCAGCGCCGCCGCGCGGGCGACGTTGCCGGCGCTCTCGGCGTGCCGAATCAATCGAAGCTCTGACGGCTGGGCCACGTTCATCTCAGCGGTCAGCCGGCTGAGCCGGGCGCGAGTGCGGGCTTGACCAGTTCGCGCAAGACGGCGAGGGCGTGCTCGACGTGGCTGGACGCGTCGAAGCTCTGCAGCGAAGCTGCAATCGCACCGTCGGGCGCGATCACGTACGACGTGCGGTTCGCGAAGCCGATGAGGGCCGCATCGTACTCCTTGGCCACCCGCAGACCGGGGTCCGATGCGACCCAGAACGCCGACCGGCACTCTTGGGTCGAGAACGCGCGCTGCATGGCGATGTCGTCGCCGCTCACGCCGATCACCGTCACGCCCAGGAACTCGAACTCGGCGGCGTGCTGGGAGAAGAGATACGCTTCGACGGTGCAGTCCGCCGAGAACGACTTGGGATAGAAGTACAGCACGACGGGGCCATCGGCCAGCGCATCCCGCAGCGCGATCGTCTCGACGACGCCGCCCTTGGCGGCCTCCAGCGCGAAGGCGGGCGCGGTGGCCCCAACGGCGAGGTGGGCCCGAATGCGCCGCCAACCGAGCAGCGCCGTCAGGGCAATCGCCGCGCCCACCAACACGTCGACGGGGCGATAGCGCATGGGATTCCCCTACAACCCGATCTGCTTGGCGATCACCAGCCGCTGGATCTCGTTGGTGCCCTCGCCGATCTCGTTGATCTTCTGGTCGCGGTACATGCGCGAGATCGGATACTCTTCCATGAAGCCGTAGCCGCCGTGGATTTGGAGCGCCTCGTTGACGACCCGGCGCGAGACCTCGCCGGAGTAGAGCTTGGCCAGCGAGGCGCTCAGCTCGAAGGCGCGGCCCTCGTCCTTCTCCCACGCCGCGCGCAGCACCATGAGCTTGGCGTGCTCGATCTCGGTCAGCATGTCAGCCAGCTTGAACTGGATCGCCTGGAAGCTCGAGATGGGCTTGCCGAACTGCTTGCGCTCCTTGGCGTACTTGAAGGCCTCGTCGTACGCGCCGATCGACAAGCCGACCGAGAGCGCCGCGACGGAGATCCGCCCGCCGTCGAGGATGGTGAGGAAGTTGCGCAGCCCTTTGCCGCGCTGCCCCAGCAGGTTCTCCTCGGGGACCTCGGCGTCGACGAACGAGAGCTCGCGCGTGTCGGACGCGCGCCAGCCCATCTTGCGGTATTTCTTGGAGCGCCCGAAGCCCGGCGTGTCCTGCGGCACGATGATGGTCGAGATCTCGTTGCGGCCGTCGCGGGCGCCGGTGACGGCGGTGATCGTGGTGCCGCCGGTGATGTCGGTCCCGCTGTTGGTGATGAAAGCCTTGGTCCCGTTGATCACCCAGCGACCGTCGCGCAACTCGGCCCGGGTGCGCGTCCCGCCGGCATCGCTGCCCGCGTCGGGCTCGGTCAGGCCGAATCCCCACAGGCGCTCGCCGCGGGCGAGCGGTACCAGGAACTCTTCTTTCTGTCGCTCGGTGCCGAAGAGAAAGAACGGCGACGCGCCCAGCGAGACGTGCGCCGCGAGCGTGATCGCGGTCGAAGCGTCGGCCCGCGCGATCTCCATCACCGCCAGCGCGTAGCTGACCGTATCCGCGCCGGCTCCGCCGTATCTCTCCGGGAAAGGCAAGCCCATGAGCCCGAGCTCGGCCATCTTCTTCACCAGCTCGTAGGGGAAGCGCTCCTCGCGGTCGTTGCGCTCGGCCTGCGGAGCGACTTCGTCGCGCGCGAACTCGCGGCACAGCGACTGGATCGCCCTCTGCTCTTCGGTGAGATCGAAGTTCATGGTCTGCCGAAGGTATGTACCCCGTCCCGCCCAATACCTCCGTAATCCCAACGCCGGAGCGCGTCTCACCCATGATCAGTCTCCGCGGCGTTACGCTCGTCTATCCCAACGGAACGCGGGCGCTCGACGACGTCGATCTCGAAATCGAGAAAGGCAGTTTCGTTTTTCTGGTCGGCCATTCCGGGACCGGTAAATCGTCGCTGCTCAAGCTGCTGTACCGCGAAGAGCTGCCCAGCACGGGTCAGGTCGTCGTCGACAACATCCGGGTCGACACGCTGCGGCGCGGCCGCGTGCCGAAGCTGCGCCGGAACATCGGCGTCGTGTTCCAAGACTTCAAGCTGCTGTCGCACAAGACGGTCTGGGAGAACGTCGCCTTCGCGCTCCAGGTCACCGGAACGCGCACCAAGGACGTGATGCGCATGGTGCCGCGCTCGCTCGACCTCGTCGGGCTCTCGCACAAGGCCCGGGTGTTCCCGTCGGAGCTGTCGGGCGGCGAGCAGCAGCGCACCGCGATCGCGCGCGCGCTGGTCGGCAATCCGAAGATCCTGCTGTGCGACGAACCGACCGGCAACCTCGACCCGTCGAACACCACCGAGATCATGGAGCTGCTGCAGCGGATCAACATCAAGGGCACGACGGTCGTCGTCGCGACCCACAATCAGGCGGTCGTCGACCGCATGCGCCGGCGCGTCGTGCGTCTCGAGCACGGCCGCATCCTGCACGACGACGAGAGAGGCTATTACTTCCGTGGACTGGGGCAGACTGCGCTTCTTCCTGGGTGAGGTCTTCACGAACTTCACCCGCAACGCCGGGATGCAGTTCACCGCGATCGGAACCGTCGCGGTCACCATCGTCCTGCTGGGCTCGTTCCTGTTCGTGCGCGACACGATCGCCACGTTCGGCAGCGGCGTGCTGTCGCAGATCGAGATCGCCGTGTATCTCAAAGACGACGTCGACGACGCCAAGGCCAAGGATTTGGCGGCCAAGTTCGCCGCCGACCGCCGCATCGCGTCGGCCAGCTACGTGCCGCGGCGCGACGGCCTCAAGCGGATGAAGGACGTGCTGGGCTCGGACTTCGACACGTCGCTGCTGACCAGCAACCCGCTGCCCAACGCCTTTCACGTGCGGGTGAAGGACGCCGATCTCGTGCCCGCGGTCGCGCGCTCGATCGATCGCGATCCGCGCGTCGCCAAGACCGACTACGCCGCGGACACCGTGCAGAAGCTGCTCAAAGCGGCGACGGTGCTCGGACGCGTCGGGATCGCGCTGATCGCGCTGCTGTCGATCTCGGCCGCCATCGTGATCGCCAATACGATCCGGCTCACCGTGTTCGCGCGCCGCCGCGAGATCGCGATCATGCAGCTGGTCGGCGCGACGAACATGTACATCCGGATGCCGTTCATCGCGGAGGGGATGCTGGCCGGACTGCTCGGCGCCGCCGTCGCGATCGGCGTGCTCGCGCTGGCCGCGTATCAAGTCGTGCCCAAGCTCGCGTCGACGCTGGCGTTCGTCACCTTTCACGTCAACGCCGGGGCCCTGTGCGCCGAGCTGCTCGCGGTCGGCGCCGCGGTCGGCTTGGTCGCATCGTGGTTCAGCGTCGGTCGGCACCTGCGCGCGTGAACCTTCGACCGGCGGTGACCGATGCGGGGACGATTCTGCTGATCGACGACGACTTGCGACTGCGCGAGATCCTGCGCGCCAACTTCGAGGTGGTCGGTTTCCGGGTGCTCGACGCGCTCGACGCCGACAGCGCGCTGGCGGCGCTGGACCGCGGGCGGCCCGACGCGATCGTGCTCGACGTCGTGCCGGTCGCCAGCGACGGAGCCGGCGTCGTCGAGCGCCTGCGCCGCCACCCGAACGGCTCGCACGTCCCGCTGATCGTCCTCACGCCGCGCATGCACGCCGACGAAGCGGTGCGCTCGCTCGAAGCCGGCGCCGACGACGTCGTGACCAAACCGTTCGCGCCCGAGGAAGTGCTGGCGAGGGTGCGCGGGCGCATCAAGCGCGCCGCCGATGAAGTGTCGCTGCAGCCGCTCACCAAGCTGCCCGGCAACGGTCCGATCGAGGCGGAGATCCGCCGGCGCCTGGCCGCAGACGCGCCGTGGTCGGTACTCTACCTCGACCTCGACGGGTTCAAGGCGTTCAACGACGCGTTCGGCTTCGCCAGCGGCGACGACGTCATCAGGCTGCTGGCCACGACGATCGTCGAAGCGGTCGGCCGGCACGGCGGCGAGGACGGCTTCGTCGGACACGTCGGCGGCGACGACTTCGTGGCGGTGATGCAGCCGGTGCGCGCGGCGGCGACCGCCCAAGCGGTCGTGGCGGCGTTCGACCGCGGGATGCGCACGTTGCAGCGTGACACGCGCGTTCCATACTGCAGTGTTTCGATCGCGGTGGTGGACGGTTCGCGCGGGTCGTCGACGTACGAGGAGATCGGCGAGCGCGCCGCGCGGGTCAAGAAGGAAGCGAAGCGTCGCCGCGGCTCGGTCGTCGTCGCCGAGCACGAGGTCGCATCGTGACGACGGCGCGCGTCTCGCGCGTCCTCGTCGCCGCCGTTCTGGGCGTCGCGCTCGTGCCGAGTCCCGGCGTCGGCAAGAGCCGGGTCGACGAGAAGATCCACCAACAGCAGGCCAAGATCCACAACGTTCACCTCCAGCTGCACCAGAAGCGCGGTGAGCTCGAGGCCGCCAGGGCGCGCGAGAACGATCTGCAGTCGCAGCTCGCCGCGACGAATCGCAACATCGCGTCGGTCAACGCACACTTGGCCGATGTCCAGGGCCGCATTCGCTCGACGCAGCGCAAGCTGGCCTGGAACGAGATCCAGCTCAACGCGGCCAAGGCGACGCTGCGGCGCCACCAGGACGCGCTCAATCGCCGACTTGTCGACGCGTACGAGCACAGCGACCTCGGGTACGTCGACGTGCTGCTGCGCGCGCGCTCGTTCGCCGACTTCGTCGAGCGCTGGAACGACATTCGCTTTCTGGTCAAGGCCAACGAGGCGACGATCCGCGCGCGCAGGAGCGACGAAGCGCACGTCACCACGATCGAGAACGGGTTGCTCGGCGTGCGGGCCGAGCTCACCGGTGAACAGGACCAGGCGCGCCAGCAGCAGCACGCGCTCGACGGGCTGGCCGTGCAACGCCAGGACCTCGTCGCCGCCGCCGACGCCGAGCGGCGCGACGTGCAGGCTCAGGTCGTGCAGCTCGACGACATGTCGGCGGCCGAGGAGGCCGAGCTCGAAGCGCTGATCGTCCAGAAGCAGCGCGAAGAAGAGGCGCGCCGGCTGGCGGAGCGCCGCGCGCGTCAGCTCGCCGGCGAGGAGCTGCCGGCCGAGCCCGGTGCGCCGGGCGAGTTGCTGTGGCCGGTCTCCGGCCCGATCACCAGCCCGTTCGGGATGCGGATGCACCCGGTCTATCACCGTCTCATCATGCACAACGGGATCGACATTGCGGTGCCGACCGGGACGCCGGTCGCCGCCGCGGCCACCGGAACGATCATCGTGGCGAGCTATCAGGGCAGTTGCGGCAACATGGTCGCCATCGACCACCACGGCGGCCTGTCGACGATGTACTGCCACCTCTCGCAGATCTTCGTGGGCGTCGGCCAGGAGGTCCAACGCGGCCAAACGATCGGCGCAGCAGGCGCCACCGGCGACGCCACCGGACCGCACGTCCACTTCCAGGTCATGCAGAACGGCCATCCGGTCGACCCGATGTCGTTCCTGCGCTGAGTCTGCGGATTCCCCGCTCAGGGGGGTCCAAGGCTCTTCCCTCACGGTTAGAGGCCGATGATGGAATGGAACAAAGGGAAGAGCGGGCGTGTTCAGTGGAGGAAACGACTCGCAGCCCTCTCTTGCTAAGGACCGCCGTTTGACCGCCCGCACCCGCCTGTTGTCCGCCGCGCTCGTCGTCGGCGTTGCCGCCTCGGCCGGCGCCCTCTATGCCGGGCGCGCCGCCGCCGTTCCCGCGCCGGCGCAGACGATCGTTCTCGGATCCGGCCAACACATCGTCGGTCTCGACTTCGGCCCGCTGCTGGACAATGCCGATCAGCGGCACATGCTCGCGCTCGCATACGAGAGAGTCGAGCACGCCTACTACAAACCCGTCGCGGACCAGTTGCTGGTCACCGGCGAGCAGCAGGCACTCACCAACTTCCTCAAATTCAAGCGCATCAGCGATCCGCAGGTGCCGCGCAGCAGCGCGACCGGCGACCGCGGCCGCGACATCGCGATCCTCGAGACGACCTTGTCGACGGTGCAGCACCGCTACGCGAAGATCGCGCCAGCCGATACGTACACCCAAGTCGCGCTGACCGGGATGCTCGGCGGCCTCGGCGACCCGTACACTACGTATCTGTCGCCGCAAGAGATCAACGGGCTCGACGAGTCGCTGCGCGGCGGCAACTTCGGCGGCATCGGGGTCTACATCCAGCAGGACAAGGCCGGCAAGATCGTTGCCAATCCGATCGACGGCAATCCGGCGATCAAGGCCGGCGTGCGTCCGGGCGACGTGATCGTCGCGGTCGACGGCCGCTCGACGTCGGGCCAGAAGATCGACATCGTCGAGCGCGAGATCCGCGGACCGGTCGGCACCGTCGTGTCGCTGACGCTCAAGCGGCACGCCGCCGGAATCCAGACCGTGCAGGTCACCCGCGCCGACATACACGTGCCGTCCGTCGTCAGCAAGATCGAGAACGACATCGAGTACGTTCGGCTGGCCGAGTTCGGCCAGACCTCGGCCGACGAAGTTCGCGATGCGCTGCTCAACGGCAAGCGACACAACGTGCGGGGCTACATCCTCGACCTGCGCTTCAACGGCGGCGGCCTGCTCGATGCCGCGGTCGACATCTCGAGCCTGTTCATCCCGCAGGGCACGATCGTCTCGACGATCGACCGCGCCGGCGACCGCGACGTGCGCAACGCGAGCGGCCACGCGCTCGACGCCAAGCCGCTGGTGCTGCTGGTGAACCGCTACACCGCCAGCGCGTCTGAAATTACCGCCGGCGCGATCCAAGACTACGACGCCGGCACCCTGGTCGGCGAGAAGACCTTCGGGAAGGGTGTCGTGCAGAGCCTGTACACGCTTCCCGACAAGGGCGCCCTCAAGATCACCACCGCGCGCTACGTCACCCCCAAGGGCCGCGACATCCAGCACAAGGGGATCGTCCCCGACGTCATCGTGAGCCAGCCCGTCGACCAGCCGATCATCGACACGCCGGCCGACAAACAGCTCAACGCCGCCAAAAAGATCATCGAAAGCAAGAGTACCGACTAACATGAAACGCCTCGTCCCCGTCGCCCTAGCGGCCCTGCTCACGCTGACCCTGACCGCCGGCGGCGTCCCGGCCGCAAGCGCCGCGCTGCACGTCGTGCACGGCACGACGCTGTCCGCGCAACAATCCGAAGAGCTGGTCGCGAGCTACGTCCGCCTGACCGGCGAGTTCTACAAGAAGGTCGACCGGCAAGCGATGCTCGACGGCGCGCGCACGTCGATGATCGACTATCTCAAGAAGCACAAGGTCGCCAACGCGACGCTGCCGGCGCTGCACGCCGGCGACGACGACGTCACCAATACGGAGGCGCTCAACCGCGAGGTTTCGACCGCGGTCGGCGAGTACGCGACGAAGCTCGAGCCGGTCGAGTCGATGACGGGCTCGACGCAGATCACCTATGCGGCGATCGCCGGCGTGCTCGGTTCCGTCAAGGACCGCTGGACGGTGTTCTACACGCCCAAGGAGTACGCGAGCATCAACGACCTCCTCGACGGCACGTCGTTCGGCGGCGTCGGAATCTCGTACGACATCGACGACGCGACCCACATGCTGCACGTCGAGAACGTCATCCTCGACGGACCGTCCGATAAAGCCGGGCTGCAACCCGACGACATGATCGCGGCGATCAACGGCAAACCCGTCTCGGATCTGCTCGCACCGGCGCTTCCGGAGAAGGACGACCAAAAGCGGCTCACCGCCGAACAGAACATCGTGACCGCCCAATTGCGCGGCAACCCGGGGACGCGCGTGCAGCTCACCTTGGTGCGCGCCGGCAAGACGCTCGATCCGGTGACGATCACTCGCGAGACGATCCATCAACCCAGCGTCAGCTCGAAGATGCTGCCCAACGGCATCGGCTACGTCGACCTCGCGGTCTTCGGCCAAACCACCGCGCAAGAGCTCAACGTCGCGCTGCGGCGGCTCGATTCGGAGGGCGCCAAAGCCTTCGTGCTCGACCTGCGCTACAACGGCGGCGGCTACTTGAACGCCGCGGTCGACGTCTCGTCGAAGTTCATCGCCAGCGGTCCGATCGTCAGCGTGCAATCGCGCGCCGGCAACGACACGGAGTACGACGCCGACAACTCGGCGATCGCGCCGCGGCCGCTCGCGGTGCTGGTGAACCAGCTCACGGCGTCGGCGTCGGAGATCACCGCCGGCGCGATCCAGGACAGCGGTGTCGGCACGATCATCGGAACCAAGACCTTCGGCAAGGGCGTCGTGCAAACGATCTACCCGATGCGCGACGGCTCGGCGCTGAGGATCACCACGGCGCGCTACTTCACGCCGAAGGGGCACGACATCAACATGGTCGGCATCGAGCCCGAGATCGTGAGCGATCTGCCGAAGAACACGCGGATTCGGCCCGGCGATCCGGCGCAGGATCCGCAGCTGGCGGCCGCGGTGAGCTTCCTCGACGGCCGCATCGCACAGAACGTCTCGCAACCGCCGCCCAAGTCGCGCTAAGCGCCTAAAGTTGCGGCGGCCATAGCGCCGTAGCGATCTCGTCGAACGACGAGAAGGACGTACACTCCAGGCCGCGCTCTCGGCAATATCGCTCGAGAGCGCGGCCTTTCTTCGCGAAGCGCACGTCGGCCGCGAGCGCACCCTCGAAATCGCTGATGCCGTCACCGACGTAGACGGTGCGCGCACCGGCGGAGGCCGCGCGCACGCGCGCGGCTTTGTCGTGCCCCAGCGCGGAGTCGTCGATGAACGTCATCCGCCAGCCGGCGGCGTCGAAGTCGACGTCGTTGGCGAACAGCGGGACGTCGACGCCGGCGCGCTCGAGCGCGGGGCCGATGATCGACCGGATGCCCGCCGAGACGACCGCGACCCAGTGCCCGCGGGCGTGCGCCTCGCGGACGAACGGGGCGAACGTCGGATCGACACGGGCGCGCGACTCCAGCGCGGCGAGCGCCTCGGGCCGCGACAGCCGCACGAACGCCGCCTGGCGCGCTAGCGCTTCGCGCAGCGTGATGCGGCCGGCGCGCAGCTCGCGCTCCAGCTCGTTCCACGCGTCGTCGCCGGCCGCCGACCGGACGAGGACGTCGAACGTATCGACGTCGGTGATCGTCCCGTCGTAGTCGACGAAGATGGCGAGCCTCGGCCCCGTCATTCGAACCCGAGTCTCGGCGCGCGCGGCGCCGAGACGCTCAGGACTTCTTTCGGGTCGTCGCAGCCTTTTTGGCGGTCGACGTCTTGCGAGTGCTCGGCGTCTTTTTCGCGCCGGCCGCCTTCGCCGGTGCCTTCTTCGCAGCGGTGGCCTTGGTGGCCGGCGTCGACTTCTTCGCCGCGCGCGTCCGCCGAGCCGGAGCCGGTTCGGCGGCCGCCGGTTGCGGGACGGGCAGGGCCTGCATCGGGGCCGCCGCTTCGAGCCGGCCGGCCGGAACCGGCGGAGCCTCGGAGACGCGGCGGCGCCCGCGCGTCGGACGGGCGGCCTTGACCGGTTCGACGCGCTCCGGCGGCGGCATGATCACCGGCGGCGGAGGCTCGACCGCGACGTCGCCGCGCTTGCGGTTCCACGGCGCGATCGCGCGCGACGGCACGGGCGGAGCGGTCTCGCCGGTCGCCTGGGCACCGCCGCCCGGGCTCACCCGGAAGATGTGGCGGTCGGGAACCGCTCCCGCCGGCGCGGCGGCCGCGGCGGGCTCGCTGCCGCCAGCGGCGACACCAGCCGGCTGAGCATCGCCCTGGCCCCGCCCGCGGCGGCGGCGACGGCGACGGCGGCGCTTGCGCTCGCCGGGCTCACCGACGACCGGTCCGTTCTGTCCGACGGCGGTTGCCGCGACCGTCTCTTCTTCTTCGTCGTCCTCCAGATCGGCGTCGACGGCGCGCCCTGCCCCGGCGGCGACCGGCGCGGCGGCGTGCGCGGCGACGTCGCCGGTGCTCCGGCCGCCGCGGCGGCGGCGCCGCCGCCGGCGGGGGCCGGCCTCATCGGTTTCGACCTCGGTGGCAGCGCCGGCCGAACGCAGCGGGATCGGCGCCGGCGGTGGCGCGCCGGTTGCGGCGACACGGTCGCCCGACAGCTTCTCGCCCGGCAGCACGGTGCGCGTGCCCGAGGGCAGCGGCGCAGTCGGCGCGGAGCTCGGCCGGTCTTGACCTTGCCTGATGGTCGACGATCCCGGCAGCAGCGTGACGCGGCCTTCGGCGGCCTTCTGCGCGGTGGTCTTCGGCGTGGCGACCTTTGCGACGACCTCTTCGACGGTCGAGATGCCGATCGAGGTACGGCCGCCCAGGCCCTTCTCGGCCTCCTCGGCCAGCTCGCGCAGCTCGGCGGTCTGCTCGGCGGCGGTGAGCTCGCGCTTGCGGCCGCGGCCGCCGCGGCGGCGCTTCTTGGCGCGGCCCTCGCCGATCGGCACGGCGGCTTCGATCCGCGTCCGCGCCTCGGCCAGGATGTCGCTGCCGTCGACGTCGATGATGCGAATCTTGATCGTCTTGCCGGCGGCGTTGGCGGCGTTCTCGACCTCGATCAGCCGGCCGGCGACGATGGCCGCCGCGGCTGTCGCATTGGGCAGGCGCGTCTGGAGCAGCTCCACTTCGAACTCGTCGCCGACGCGGATCGGGGCGAACGGCGGCAGGTTCTCGTCGCCCCACACGACGCGCGGCCGCTCTGGGTGCACGGCGGGATCGACGAACACGTCGATCTGCGCGCCGACGCGGTCGGCGAGCTGGGTGCGCTCGTCCTCGTACCAGTACTCGGCCTGCGCGGCGACGTTGGGCGCGGCGGCGATGTGGACGTGCTTGGCGGCGCCGTTCGCCTTTCCGGCGCCGGTCGAAGGACCGTGCGCGAGGATCTCGCGGAACGTGCCGATCGTCACCGACTCGGGCGACATCACGCTGCCCAGACCCTCGCAGGTCGGGCACTTCCCGCGCAGCTGCTGGCCGAGATCCTTACCGACGCGCTTGCGGGTGAACTCGAGCAGCCCCAGCGGTGAGAACGACTGGATCGTCGAGCGCGTGCGATCCTTGCGCAGCCCTTCCTGCAGCGCCGAGATGACGCGGTTGCGATCGGCCTCCGACGACATGTCGATGAAGTCGCAGACGATGATCCCGCCGATGTCGCGCAAGCGCACTTGGCGCGCGATCTCGCTCGCCGCTTCGACGTTGGTGCGCACGATCGTGTCGTCGAGGTTCTTGCCGCCGGTGAACTTGCCCGAGTTCACGTCGACGACGGTGAGCGCTTCGGTCGACTCGATCACGATCGAGCCGCCCGACGGCAGCTTCACGGTCGGCTTCATCAGGCGTGCGATCTCGTCGTCGATCTTGAAGTCGGCGAACAGCTTTTTGCCGCCCTCGTAGTACTTGATCCGGTCGACGTACTGCGGCCCGAGCAGACGCATGAAGTCCTTGACGTTCTCGGTCTCGGTCTCGTCGTCGAGCCAGACGTTGTTGACCTCGGGCGTGATGAAGTCGCGCGCGGTCTTGTAGACCAGGTTCATGTCCTTGTGCAGCAGTGCCGGCGCGGGGACGCGTTTGTACTGCTCGAGGATGCCGTGCCACATGCGGATCAGCACGCCGAGGTCGGCGATGAGCTCCGCGTTCGACACGTTCGCGGCGGCGGTCCGCACGACCGTCGCCATCCCCTCGGGCCGGATCGCCTTCATCACCGCCTTGAGGCGGTTGCGCTCCTCGGCCGAGTCGATCTTGCGCGAGACGCCGCTGAACTTGCCGGTCGGCATCAGGATGAGGTAGCGGCCGGGCAGCGAGATGTTGGTCGAGACGCGCGCGCCTTTGAGTCCGCGCGGCTCCTTGACGATCTGCACGAGCACGTCGTCGCCGCGGCTGACCTTTTCGGTGATCGTGTAGCCGCTGCGGCCCGAGGTGACCTCGACGTCGCCGATGTTCAGCGGCGTCTTGTTGATGTCGTCGACGTAGAGAAAGGCGTTCCGCCCGAGCCCGATGTCGCAGAAGCTGGCACCCATCCCAGGCAGGACGTTGACGACCTTGCCCTTGTAGATGGAACCGATGACGCGCTCTTCGCGCTCGACGTAGATCTCGGCGAGACGACCTTCCTCGAGGATTGCGACGCGGTTCTCCCACGGATCGCTCGAGATGAGGATGTCGGTTGACAAACTGGTAACTGGCCTCTCCATGGGCCGATCACGGCCGTCGTCCGCGCGCACATCGCGACAACGCTATGCGTCATCGAGCGGGCGCCGCAGGCGGACGCTCCCGTCCCTCTGGTAAATCGTGAAAAATCTTGCTCAACGCATCCGGACGATCCAACGCGAGCCCCTTCGAGCCGCGCAATCACCCTTCGAATGCGGTTGAGCTTGCAGTTCAGGGAACCCCTAGGATGGTCCTTCGCCCAGCGCCCGAGTCGTGAACGGAAGACAAGCAGCCTTTCGGTGACTCTGGGCAGGGCAGACGGCCAGCGCGTTCGGCGCCATCAGCCTCCTGGCGATCCCGACCATATTCCCGCTGCTCGGTCTGGCGGCCGGCGAGTGGATCCCTAAGCCCGCCGCGCCGAGGCGTCGCCGAAGACGAGCATGTCCTTCTGCAGCACGATGTTGAGCAGGATGCCGACCGCGACGTAATCGGTCATCAGCGCGCTGCCGCCGTACGACATGAACGGCAGCGGGATGCCGGTGATCGGCATGATCCCAATCGTCATCCCGACATTGACGATGATGTGGAAGGCCAGCATCGCGATAAGCCCGACGGCGAGCAGCACGCCGAAGCGGTCCTTGGCCGCGACGACCGCGCGCATGGCGAAGCCGACGGTGATCGCGTAGAGCGCCAGCAGCACGATCGCGCCGATGAAGCCCGCCTCCTCACCGACGGCGGTGAAGATGAAATCGCGTGAGTTCTCCGGGACGAACGCGAGCTGTGTCTGCGTGCCGTGGAACAGGCCCTTGCCGAACCACTCGCCGCTGCCGACCGCGATCTTCGACTGGTTGAGGTTGTAGCCGACCCCCTGCGGATCGAGCTTCGGATCGAGGAACACCAGCAGCCGCGCGCGCTGGAACGGCTTGAGCAGGTGCTCGCTGGTGAGCACGTATGCCGCCGCCGTCGCGATCGTGGCGAGGTACAAGCCGAAGTCGAACAGGTTGGGCAGCCCGAAGTACAGCTGCGCGGTGAGAATCGCGCCGATCACCATCGTCGTGCCGAGGTCGGGCTGCTTGAGGATCAGCACCGCCGGGATCGCGACCGCGAGCAGCGGCAGCCACAGCTCCTGGATGCGGCGGAACGTGCTGCGCGACAGCAGTGCGGCGATCGTAATCGCGAGTACGACCTTGGCCGGCTCAGACGGTTGGAACTGGAACGGACCGATCTGGATCCAGCGCGCGGCGCCGAGCACCGAGTGCCCTTTGAAGGTGATGAACACCAGCAGCGCCAGCGTGACGACGTACAGCGGCAGCGCCCAGCGCCGCCAAATGCGGTAGTCCAGAAACGCCGCGCCGACCATCATCGCGATCCCGACGCCGCCGTAGACGAGCTGCTTGCGCCACTCGTCCGCAGCGTACGGCGCGTGCAGCGTCGCGGACCGGATGAACACGATCCCGAGCATCGTCACCACGACCGGCGCGATCGCCAGCGGCCAGTTGAACCGCGTGTACCACGGGCGTTCCACTGCCGCGCCTCTTCGGCGCGCACGCAACCGGCCCGCTTGCGCCGGCCGTCAAACGCGCGGGGTCGTGGCTACGTCGTCGCGGGGGCGGTGGTGCCGCTCGTCATCCCCTTGCGGCGCTTGCGCCTGGCGGGACGGTGGCCGTTCACCGCGCCGTTGGCTTTGGGCTTGGCGGGCTTGGGCGCGGCCGGCGGGGCGGGATCGGCGACCGCGACCGACGTTTGGGCGGCGGCGGGCCCCGGCCCGGCGGCGTATGGTGCCGGGGGCGGCGGCATCGGGCGCGGGTGCACCCCGAGGATCGGGATGTTGGCCAGCATCGCGATCTCTTTCTCGCGCTGCTCGAAGGTGACGTCGCAGTGCGGCACGTCGACGTCGAGGTAGCGTGAGATGACCTCGATGAGGTCGTGCTTGAGCGCTTCGACGACATCGGGCGCGAGCGAGAGATGGTCGGACAGCAGCACGAGCCGCAAGCGTTCCTTGGCGGTTGCGCTGGACGGCGGCTTGCCGAAGAAACGCTGGATGAACTGCAACACTATTTGGCGCTCCCAAAGAGCTTCTCGAAGAACGTCGGCTCGCGCGGAACCTCGGGCGGCGCGGTCAGCGTTCCGCTGATCCGCTGCGCGATCTGACGATAGGCCTCGCCGACCGGCGACGCGGCGTCGAGCGCGACCGGCTCGCCGCGATTGGTCGAGACGATGACGTCGGGCGCTTCGGCGACGACGCCCAGCAGCGACAAGCGCAGGATCCCGTTGACGTCGTCGACCGACAGCATCTTGCCCTTGCGCACCAGCGCCGGCCGCAGCCGGTTGATGATCAGCTTGATGCTGCGGTTGTCGCCGAGCAGTCCGACGACGCGGTCGGCGTCGCGCACGGCCGAGACCTCGGGCGTGCACACGACGATCGCTTCGTCGGCGCCGGCGATCGCGTTGACGAAACCTTTCTCGATCCCGGCCGGGCAATCGATCAGCACGTAGTCGAAACGATCGCGCAGCGACGAGATGAGGTCGCGAAACGCGACCGTGTCGACGTCGTCCTTCTCACGCGTCTGCGCGGCGGCCAGCAGGCGCAGCGACGGAACGCGCTTGTCGGTCACCAGCGCGTCGTCGAGCGTGACCTTGTTCTCCAGCACGTCGAGCACGTGGTGGCGCACGCGCGCCTCGAGGCCGAGCACGATGTCGAGGTTGCGCAGGCCGACGTCGGCGTCGACCAGCACGACGCTCGCGCCGCCGGCGGCCAGCGCGGCGCCGACGTTGGCGGTGGTCGTCGTCTTGCCGACGCCGCCCTTGCCGCTGGTGACGACGATCGCCCGACCGCGCTCGCGCGGAACGGCGCTCTGCGCCGGCGCCTCTTCGTGAACCATCTCGTGCATCACGTCAACCGGCCTTCCGGAAGAGCCGCCCGAAGAACCCGGGCGTGCCGAACTGGGTGAACGCGACGACATCGCCCTCGAGCCGCCGGGCGATCTTGTCGTAGATCGCGCCGAGCCGCGATTCGGTCTGCAGCGCGACGGGCTCGCCGCGGTTGGTCGTGTCGATCACCTCTTCGTCGTCGGGAACGATCCCGAGCAGTTCGGCCGACAGGATGTCGGTGACGTCGTCGACCGACAGCATGTCGCCGCTGCGCACCATCTCGGGCCGCAACCGGTTGATGACGAGCCGCACCGGCATTCCGCGCTCGCGCAGCTTGCCGATCACGCGATCTGCGTCGCGGATCGAGCTGACCTCGGGCGTGGTGACGATGATCGCTTCGCTCGCACCGGCGACCGCGTTGCGGAACCCGTGTTCGATCCCGGCCGGACAATCGATCAGCACGTAGTCGCACAGCTCGGCCAGCTGGGCGGTGACCTCGGCCATCTGCAGCTCGCCGATCGCCGTCTTGTCGCGCGTCTGCGCGGCCGGCAGCACCAAGAGATTCTCCAGCCGCTTGTCCTTGATCAGCGCCTGGCGCAGCTGGCAGCGCCCTTCGACGACCTCGACGAGGTCGAACACGATTCGCTTCTCCACGCCCAGCACCAAATCGAGATTGCGCAGCCCGATGTCGGCGTCGACCAGCACGACGCGCTTGCCGCGCAGCGCCAGCGCGGCGCCGAGGTTCGCGGTCGTCGTGGTCTTGCCGACCCCGCCTTTTCCGGAGGTGAGGACGATCCGGCGCGCTGCGCTCACGATGTGTGCTCCCGGCGGAGGTCCGCCTCGGCGAAGGGTACGACGACGATCCGCTCGTCGACGATCGAGGCATGCTCGGGGCCGCGCGCTCGGGTGCCTGCGTCGCTGGTCGCGATCAGGGTGGCGATGCGCAGCTGGGTCGGCGCCAGCTCGAGCGCGATGACCCGCGCGGAGCGATCGCCTTGCGCGCCGGCGTGCGCGACGCCGCGCAGCGCCCCGAACACGACGATGTCGCCCGACGCGACCAGCTCGGCGCCCGGGTTCACGTCGCCGATCACCACCAGGTTCCCGAGGTTGTGCAGCGCCTGGCCGCCACGCAGCGTGCCGCGGTGGTAGAGCGTTGCGATCCCGACCGGCACCGCGCGCGCGGCAGCGGTCTGCGGTAGCGCGACGCCGGCCGACGCGAGCGTCGAGGTCGCGGCGGGCGCTTGGCGGCGGCGCACCATGTCCTGGCGCGCGCCGGCGAAGTCGGCGATGAGCGAGCGGGCTTCGTCGGAGATACGGACCTCGCGCTCGCGCCGCGGCCGCGGGAGCGCCGAGACCTCGGCGGCCGCTTCGGGCGCCGAGCCGAGGTAGGCCAAGTCGAGCTCGGCGACGACCGGCGCGATCGACTCGACCCCGCTGACGCCGTCGAGGGTGATCCCGTACTCGGCCAGCGCGTCGCGAAAAGCGGCGATCTCGGCCGCCGGCGGCTCGAGGATGCCGAGGTTGGCGACGGCTCGACTTCCTCGGTAGAAGTCCGGCCGGCCGGCGAACTGCGCGCGCATCTCGTCGACCGCCGCTCCCAAAGCGCGGTCGACCGCGATCTCGAGATTGCGGCCTCGCCCGCGCACGGTGCTCATCGGCGTCCCTCGCGGTTCATGATCGGCGGCCGTTCCGAGCCGGCGCGAAGCCACCCTGCGCGTTCCACATCCCATGCACGGGAAAGTACGGTTGTCCACACACGCCCCACAGGTTTGGCGGATGGGAGTGGAGAGTTCCGGGACGCCGTCGAACGATGGAGCCCGGCGTCGACCGGACGCCCGCCCCCCCCGAGGACAACGCTGTGCTGTTCCGCCGTTTTGCCGTCATCGTCTTGATCGTATCGATGGCGTGTGCCAGCATCCCGGCACCCGCGTCGGCGCTGAATACTCCGACCGAGATCCAGATCGGCAAGGAGTACGACAAGCAGATCACCGACCAGTCCGTGATCGTGACCGACCCGCTGCTCAACCAGTGGGTGAACGAGATCGCGAACAAGCTGTGGGCGCAGACCGCCCGCAAGGACGTGCCGTACTCGATCAAGATCATCGACGAGGCCGACATCAACGCGTTCTCGACTCTGGGCGGGTACATCTACGTCAACGCGGGGACGCTGGACTTCGTCCAGAGCGACGACGAGCTGGCCGGCGTGCTGGGCCACGAGACCGGCCACATCGAACGCCGCCACGCCGTCACCATGAACAACAAGGCGTCGATCCTCAACGTGCTGTTCGGCGTCGCGTCGATGTTCATTCCACTGGTCTACCAGTTCGGGTCGCTGGCGCAGGCCGGCTTGCAAGCGCGGATCGCGCGCGATGACGAGAACGAAGCCGACAAGTACGGTCTGATGCTCATGGCGCGCGCGGGCTACGATCCCGACGCGATGCATTCGTTCATGGCGCATCTCGGAGCGGTCGAGGAAGAGAGCCACGACGTGCTCTCCAAGTATCTCGCCGACCATCCCGGGACGCCCAAGCGGCTGGCGAACCTCAACGGCGATCCCGAGCTCAACCCGGCGCTGCGCACCGACGATCAGCGCATCGCGCAGGGGATCCACGACTACGATACCGCGCGCTACAACGTCGCAGCGATGAAGTTCACCGACATCCTCAAGCGCCGCGCCGACGATGCCACCGCGCGCTTCCAGCTCGGTCAAGCCGAGCTCGCGCTCGGACAAGTCTCCAAAGGCGAGCAGAACCTCGCCGCGGCGGCCGAGCAGGTCTCGCCGCAGGCCAAGGCGCTGGCCGACGTGCGCATCAAGGCGCTGCGCGACGCGGAACGCCGGCTCGATCTGCTGCACCCCGATCTCAGCCCGCTGCGCGACCAGCTCGCGACGGCGCAGACCCAACAGACTCAGGCCGCCACCGCAATCGTGCTGCGCCGCCAGCAAGGCCTCGACCAGCTCAAGTCGCTCAAGGTCCGCATCGAGGACATCGTCTACGGGATGCCCGACTTCTCGCGTGTCCAGCCGCGCAAGGACTCGCGGCTCGACACGCTGCTGCACAACGTCAACTTGATGGCCAAGTCGCTCAACGTCGCGATGGGCAAGGCGTCGGAGACGATCTCCGGCGTCGGCTCGCTCGAACGCAACAAAGAAGGCGGACTGCTCAAGGAAAACTCGGACATCCTCACCGAGCTGGGCGCGCCGCTGAAGCTCGACAACCCGCCGCCGCAGTCGCTGGCGACGTTCCCGGCCTACCCGCGGATGCTGACCTCGATCGGTGCCGCCGACTCCGACATGGTGCGCGGCGTCGACGCGGCGCGCGCGTCGCTGGCGATGCTCGACATCGCGCTGGGCGATCTCAACATCTTCGTCAACCAGCTCAGCCACGCCAAGCTCGACAACTCGGGCGACATCACGATCGGCGACTACCACGGGATCGAGCCGCTGGTGACCAAAGCCGTCGACTCGCTCAACAAGGCCGCGGTCGGTGCGACGCAGGCGTCGCAGTTGTACAACATGGCCCGCGCGCGTCAGCTCGAGACGCGCATCGACATGCTGGGCCTGCAAGAGTCGCCCGACCGCTACGCCACGTTCCAGCACGCGCTCGACGTGCGGTTCCACGTCAAAGGCCCCGACTACGACCAGCTCGAGCGCGAAGACCTCACCCCGGGCGACGTCGCGGCGGCGGTCATCGTCGGCGCCGACACCAACGCGGCGCCGCAGGCAGTGCTGGCCGAGGCCAAGGCCGACGGCAAGACGATCATCGACTTGGCCAACGCCCGCGGGATGTACGCGCAGGCGCTGGAGATCTTCCTCGGGCTGATCTACCTCGACTATACTGACGACCCGGACAAAGAGGCGCGCGGCGACCTCAACAAACAGGCGCACGGCGGCGTGACGTAACCCGCCGAGCGCGGCGGGGTAGAGACCGAGCGTGAACGCTTCGTCTGCCGCCGCCGCCTTCGAACGGCTGCGTGGATCGCTCAACCCGAGCGCGGTCCATGCCGGCGCTCGGCGTCCGTTCAAGTTCTTCGTCTGCGGCGACCCCGGCCTGATCAGCGAGCTGCGCCTGCTGCTGCTGGCCGGGCACGACGGCGATTCGATCCCGCCCGAGGCCGCCGCCGCGTTCGAGACGCTCGACCTCGACCGCAGCGTCGACACCACCGACGCGCGAGCCGTCATCTGCGCGGCGCGGTCGACCGACCGCGGTTCGCTGGGCCTCGAGCGCCTCGCCGCGCTGCGGCTGCCGGTGCTGGTGCTGGTGGTCGACCGCGACGTCACCGCGCCGAGCGGGCCCGCCCAAGCCCCCGGCCCGGGCGGGGTGGAGGAGTACGTCGTCGACCGGCTCGCGATCGAGACGCTGCGCGGCCGCTTCCTGCCGCATCTGATCGACTGCTGCCGGGGGATCGAGGTCGCCGTCGGGCGGCGTCTGCCGGCGCTGCGCGAGACCGTCGCCGCCAAGCTCACCCGGGACGCCGCGATGAACGCGCTCAAGGTTGCCGGGGCGAGCGCGGTGATCGACCACGTCCCGATCCTGGGCGTGGTGCTCGGCGCGTTCGCGTCGGGCGCCGACATGTTCGCGATCACCGGGATCCAGATGACGCTGCTGCTCAACATCGGCGCGACGTACGGGCGCGATCCCGACCTGTCGGCGATGTGGGAGCTGCTGCCGATCGTCGGCGGCGGCTTCGGCTGGCGCGCGCTAGCGCGCGAGCTGTCCGGTTTCATTCCGGTCGGCGGGGTCTTCATCAAGGCCGCCATCGCCTACGCCGGCACCGTCGTCGTCGGTGAGGGCGGCACGTTCTACTACCGCCACGGCAGGCAGATGGGCGTCGAGGACGCGGCTCGCGTGTACGACGAAGCGAAGACGTCGGCGCTCAGCTTCGCGCGCGAGATCCTGGCGCGCTTCCGCGGCGGCGGCAACGGCAAGGGACCGGCCTAGCGCCCGGCCAGAAACTCGAGCAGCGTCTCGTCGTCGAGATGATCGAACCTGGCGCGCAGGGTAGGCCGCACTTGGCCGGCGATGCGCGCGGCGAGGCGCGCGCGCGCCGCTGGGTCGAGCGAGGCGCGGCGCGCCAAGAATCGCTCGACGAGAATCCGGTCGGGCTCCGACAGGCCGGTGTCCGGCCGAACGGGCGGCGCGAGGAACGCGTCGAGATCGGCCGGCGTCTCGCCCCGGTCACGCACGACGATCGTCCCCGCCGCAAAGTCCCCCAGCCGCTTGTTCTCGCGCGAGATCAGCGCGCTGATCGCCGAGAGCAGGTAGAACCCGACGCCGAACTCTACGATCCGCACGACGTTGCGGATGATCGATGCGCCCGGGTCGATCGGAAAGCCGCCGTCGCGCACGACGCGCAGTCCCAGCGCGCGCTTTCCCGGCGTGCGTCCCGACCACCAGATCTCGAAGATGA
>Ga0302325_10005527_pt1 | contig 28683 bp, 34 predicted proteins | sample Palsa_T0_2_FD_201948 | JGI IMG/M metagenome (GOLD analysis project Ga0302325, IMG submission 201948) | Peat permafrost microbial communities from Stordalen Mire near Abisko, Sweden - Palsa_T0_2 | ecosystem: Environmental > Terrestrial > Soil > Palsa > Peat permafrost | place: Sweden: Abisko...
AGCGGCTGCACGACAAGAACATTCCGGTGATCGACGTGATCAACGGCATATCGTCCAAGGATCTTTCGGCCAAATCTCTGGTGTCGTTCGAGACCATGGGCTTCAAGGCCGGCGAATATATCGCCAAACAAAACCCCAAGAGCGCCGGCGAAGTCGAAGTCGCCTGGTTTCCAGGACCTCCCGGCGCCGGCTGGGTCGAAGCCGGCAACAAGGGCTTCAACGATGCCGTCAAGGACAGCGGGCTCAAGGTCGTCGCTACTAAATACGGCGACACCGGCAAGGAAGTGCAGCTGAAACTGGTCGAGGACACGCTGCAGGCCAATCCGAATATCAAATATATTGTCGGCACCTCGCCGACGACCGAGGCCGCCGTGCAGCTGCTGCGCGAGCGCAACCTCTCTGACAAGATCAAGGTCCTGTCCTATTATTTCACGCCCGGCGTCTACGAGAACATCAAAGCCGGCCGGGTGTTGGCGGCACCGACGGATTCGGCGGTGGTGCAGGGACGCGTCGCGATCGATCAGGCGGTACGCATCCTCGAAGGCAAGGACTATCTGAAGCACGTCGGTCCGAAGATTTACGTGATCGACAAGTCGAACATCAATTCGTTTGACTACGCCTCGTCGCTCGCGCCCGCGGACTGGAAGCCTGTCTTCCTCGTCAATTGACGTTGGATTGATCTGAGACGCGTAAATGGAGTTGGCGGCAGCGACATTGGCGCCAGCAGAAGGCGTGGGCGCGGCAAACGTGCCCACGCCGGTTTTACGGGCCGGCGGCCTGTCCAAGCAGTTCCCCGGCGTGCTCGCGCTCGATCGCGTCGACTTCGAGCTCAACCCGGGCGAGGTCCATGTCCTGTTCGGCGAGAACGGCGCCGGCAAGTCAACGCTGATCCAAATCCTCGCCGGCGTGCACCGTCCGACCGAAGGCGGCCTCGAGTTCAGCGGACAACCGGTCGACCTCCAGGGCGTGCATCACGCGCGCACGCTCGGCATCAGCGCGGTTTTCCAGGAATTCTCCCTGGTGCCGACGCTCAATGTCGAGGAAAACCTTTTTCTTGGTGCCGAAGTGACCCGGCACGGCGTCCTCGACAAGATCGAATTGCATCGCCGCGCCGAAGCGATCCTCGCCGAGCTTGGCTTTCCGTTGCGCGCGCGCCGGCGCGTGCACGATCTCACGCGCGCCGAACAACAGATGGTGGAGATCGCCAAGGCGTTCTGTACCCGGCTCTCGGTGCTGATCCTCGACGAGCCGACCGCCTCGCTGACCGACCGCGAAGCCGAGCGGCTCTTCGTCCTGGTCGAGCAGGCGAAAAAGCGCGGTGTCGGCATCATCTATATCACCCACCGTATGAGTGAAATCCGCCGCATCGGTGACCGCATAACCGTGCTCCGCGACGGCAAACTCGTGGCAACGCTCGCCGTGGCGGATGCCGACGACGAACGGCTCTTGCAACTGATGACTGGCCGGGTGATCAGCCAGGTGTTTCCCAACATCGCGCATCGGCCCGGCGCGCCGCTTCTGGAAATATCAAACCTCACCACTGCCGAGCACACCGTGAAGGATTTCAACCTCGAGGTCTGTGCCGGGGAAGTCGTCGGCCTCGCCGGCCTCGTCGGCTGCGGCAAGTCGGAGGTCGGCCGTGCCTGTTTCGGGCTTGAGCGTATCCTCTCGGGCAATATCACTTTCGACGGCCGCGACGTCACCGGGCAAAGCGTGCGCAGCATGCTCGACCGCGGCGCGTTCTATCTGCCGCCCGATCGACGGGAGGAAGGGCTGGTGATGGCGCGCAGTGTGCGCGAGAACGTATCGCTGCCGTGGCTCGGCACGCGTTTCTCGCATTTCGGCGTGCTCGACCGCGGCGCCGAGCGCACGACCGTGCGCGACCTGGCGCGACGACTCAATCTGCAGCCGCCCAATACCGAAGCCGATCTCGAACGCTTCTCCGGGGGCAATCAGCAGAAAGTCCTGCTTGCCAAGGGCCTGGTCTCGACGGTCAAGCTGTTCATCCTCGACGAGCCCACCGTCGGCGTCGATGTCGGCACGCGCGTCGCCATTTACGAGTTCATTCGCGATCTGTGCGAGGGCGGTGCCGGCATTTTGCTGATCTCGTCCGATCTGCCGGAGATTCTCCACCTCACCAATCGGACTTACGTCATGTATCGTGGCGAGCGGCGCGCCGAACTTGCGGGGGAAGAGATTACGCAGGACCGCGTGCTGGCCAATTTCTTCGAACGGGCGCAGGCATGACCGAGCGGATCGCAGCGCGCCGGCCCGGAGTGAGCGTGCAGCTGCAACGCCTGTTCGTTCGCATCGGCGTCTTGCCGTTCCTCCTGGTGATCGCGCTCGTCGTGTTCTCCGCGCTGTCGCCGCGGTTCCTGACCAGCGAAAACCTGATTACCGTGGCGCGCCAGGCGACCTACCTCGCCATCGTTTCCATGGGCCAGATGCTGGCGCTGCTGACCGGCGGCTTCGACCTTTCGGTCGGCAAAATCATCGCCATCACCTCGGTGATCACGGCCATGACCATGGCGCAGCTTGCGGCCGCGCATCCCGACGCCATCGCGTTGACGTTGACCTTGGGCATTATTGCCGGGGTAGGGGCGGGGACGCTGGTCGGTGTCGTCAACGGCATCGGCGTTGCCGTGTTCAACGTATCGCCGTTCATGATGACGCTCGGCACGGCGACGATCAGCTTCGGCATTGCACTCACGCTGACCAGCGGCGTGCCGGTCTACGGCATGCCCGACGCCTTCGGCACGATTTTCAGCTTCGCCCGCATATTCGACATTCCGTCGCCGGTCTATGTCACTGCCGGACTGTTTGTCGTCATGTACTTTCTGCTCAATTGGACGCGCATGGGCCGCTACTTCTATGCCGTAGGCGGCAACATCAAGGCTTCGCGCCTCTCCGGCATCAGCACGCGCTTCTATCTTTTCATGGCTTATGTGCTGTGCGGACTATTGGCTGCGATCGCCGGCGCGCTGCTCACCGCGCGGCTGGAGACCGGCGAAGCCAATATCGGCGCCTCGATGCCGCTCGATTCCATCGCCGCCTGTGTCATCGGCGGGGTCAGCCTCCGCGGCGGCATCGGCCGCGTCGGCAACGTCGTGCTGGGCGCCGTATTCATAGGGCTGATCCAGAATGGAATGGACCTCGCGCAAATCCAGTCCTACCTGCAGGAAGTGGCGATCGGCGTGCTGCTCATCCTGGCCGTGATCGCCGATCAGCTTCGGCAATTCGTCATGTTGCGGCTGAAGGACTGACAGGCCCGAGAGAAAAACGAAATTGGGCATGCCCGCGTCGCCAGGCGATAAATCTTGGCCCGCTTACGGGACGAGGAGACAAACGGAATGGCCGCCAAGTCAAACGCAAAGCTCGCAATTAACTGCGACATGGGCGAAAGCTTCGGCCTTTACAAAATGGGCGACGATGAAGGCATGATGCCGTACATCACCATCGCCAACGTCGCCTGCGGGTTTCACGCCTCCGATCCGTCAGTCATGGCGCATACCGTGCGGCTGGCGAAGCAGCACCACGTCAGGGTTGGTGCGCATCCGTCGCTCCCCGATCTGCAGGGATTCGGCCGGCGCGAGATGAAAATGCGACCCGAGGAACTGACCGATAGCATTGTTTATCAGGTTGGCGCGCTCAAAGGCTTCCTGGGCCGTGAGGGGATGGAGCTGTTTCACGTCAAGCCGCACGGCTCGCTCTACGGCATGGCCGCGAAGTCGCCGGAAGTGGCGAAGGCGGTGGCCGACGCCGCCAAGGTCTTTAACGTGCCGGTGCTGGGGATGGCCGGCACCATGCACGAAAAGGTCTATACCGCCGAAGGCCTGGAGTTCATTTCCGAATACTACGCCGATCTCGACTATGCCGACGACGGCACGCTGATCATCACGCGGGAGCATCCGCCGGTCGATCCGGTACGCGCCGCCGCGCGGGCGTTGCGCGCCGTGAAAGAGGGTGTCGCCGAGTCGGTCAACGGCGCGAAAGTCACCGTCCGCGCCGATTGCATCTGCGTCCATTCCGACACGCCGAATGCGGTCGCCGTCGCGCAGGCGGTGAAGGCGGCAGTCGCGGACTATCTGGCTTAATCGATCGAGAAAGGGGTGCAAGGATGGCGGAGCATCAGGTACTCAGTCCGCTGCCGGGAATTTTCTATCGGCGGTCGGCGCCGGACAAGCCGCCGTATAAAGACGCCGGCGATCGCGTGGAGGAAGGCGACGTCATCGGTTTGATCGAAGTGATGAAGCAGTTCACCGAGGTCAACGCCGACGCGTCCGGCAAGGTTGTGCGCTTTCTGGTCGAGAACGAGGCGCCGGTCGAAGCCGGAGATGCCGTGCTGCTCATCGAGACCGGCTAGTGTGGCGGTTCATAAGTCCGCGTTATTTTCGGCGCACACTCGTCACGCGGACTTCTGAACCAAAGCCACACTAGATCAATACGCTAGTGTCCGTTTGATTCCGAAGTTCGCAAACCAGGGTGCAGCATCGTCATGCGAACTTCGGAACCAGGACATTAGCGCGTGTTCGACAAGCTTCTGGTAGCCAATCGCGGCGAGATCGCGGTGCGGGTCATCCGCGCCGCCAAGGAGCTTGGGCTGCGCACGGTCGCGGTTTTCAGCGACGCCGACAAGGATAGCCTCGCGGTGCGCTTCGCCGACGAAGCGGTCCGCATCGGTCCGCCGCAAGCGGCCAAGAGCTATCTCGACGGCGAGGCTATTATTGCCGCCGCGCGCCAAACCGGCGCCGGCGCCATTCATCCCGGCTACGGATTTTTGTCCGAGAACGCGCCGTTTGCCGACGCCGTTGCGGCCGCCGGCCTCGTCTTCGTCGGCCCGAGTGCCGAAACCATCCGCACCATGGGCGACAAGGCGGCGGCGCGCGCCGCCGCACAAGGGGCCGGCGTTCCGATCGTGCCCGGAACCGAAGGCGAAGTCGCCGATCTTGCGCATGCGCTGGGTGAGGCGCGCCGGATCGGCTTTCCGGTCATGCTCAAGGCCAGCGCCGGCGGCGGCGGGCGCGGCATCCGCGTTGCCGCGAACGAGGCCGAGTTCGAGCATCATTTTCATACCGCGCAAGCCGAGGCCACCGCGGCGTTCGGCAGCGGCGCGCTTTATCTCGAGCGGTTCCTCAACCGCGCCCGGCACATCGAGGTGCAGGTCATGGGCGACGGTGAGCGCGTGCTGCATTTCTTCGAGCGCGAGTGCTCGCTGCAGCGCCGGCGCCAAAAGATCTGGGAGGAGGCGCCGTCGCCCGCGCTTGACGACGCCACACGACTGGCGCTCTGCGCCTCCGCGGCGCGGCTTGCCGAACGCGTCGGCTATCGCGGCGCCGGCACGCTTGAATATCTCTACGATGAGGCAACCGGTGAATTCTTCTTTATCGAGATGAATACCCGCATTCAGGTCGAGCATCCGATCACGGAGATGATCACCGGCGTTGACCTCGTGCGCGAGATGATCCTGATCGCGCAGGGCGAGACGCTCAAGCGCACCCAGTCGGACGTGACCGCGCGTGGCGCCGCCATCGAAGTGCGGATCAATGCCGAGGATCCGGATAAGAATTTTCGGCCCTCGCCCGGCCGGGTCAGCGCGCTCACGCTTCCGGCCGGGCCGGGGGTTCGCGTCGATACCATGCTTTACCCGGGTTACGCCGTGCCGCCTTACTACGACTCCCTCCTTGCCAAGATCGTTGTGCATGCGGAAACTCGGCAGGGCGCGCTGGCGCGGTTGCGCCGGGCGCTGGACGAGTTCGCGATCGAGGGGATTGTCACGACGGCTCCGTTGCATAAGCGCCTGGCGCAAATGGCTGACGTGCAGGCGGGGCGCTTCGATACCGGATTTCTCGAACGGCTGCTGGCGGTTTGAGTTGCCGCCGGCCGCAGCGCGATTGGGGTAGGAGCAAAGATGGGCGCGATCCGTTATTCCTTCGGCGGCGATGAGCACGTCTTCGCCGAGATCGACGAGGAAATGTCGCTTGAAGCCTTCTTCAAGGGCATGGCGGTCTGCACCGAGCTGCAGACGCGCAGCATTCCGGGTGTGACGGAAATCTGTCCGTCCAACGCGTCCTATTTGGTGCGGTTCGATCCCGACGTCATTCATCCCGACAAGATGCTCGGCAAACTGAAGGAGATCGAAGCCGAGCTCGGCAGCGCCGATCTGGAATTGCCAACGCGGATCATCGAGATACCCGTGCTCTACAACGATCCGTGGACGCACGAGACGCTGATGCGCTTCCGCGAGCGTCATCAGGATCCCAACAGCACCGATCTCGAATATGGTGCGCGTATCAACGGCTACAAATCGGTCGACGACTTCATTGCCGCGCATGCGAGTGCGCCGTGGTTTGTCTCCATGGTCGGATTCGTCGCCGGGTTGCCGTTCCTGTTCCAGATGGTCGAGCGCGAGAAACAACTGGAAGTGCCGAAATATCTCCGCCCACGCACCGACACGCCCAAGCTCACGGTCGGCCATGGCGGCTGCTTCACCGCGATCTACTCGGTGCGTGGCGCTGGCGGCTATCAGCTCTTCGGCATCACGCCGGCGCCGATCTACGATCCAGCGCAGAAGCTGCCTTACCTGAAAGATTTCATGGCGTTCTTCCGGCCCGGCGACATCGTCAAGTGGAAACCGATTTCGCGCGAGGAATACGACCGCGACATCAAGGCGGTCGAAGAAGGCACGTTTGATTTGACCATCCGTCCGGTGAATTTCTCGCTGAAATCCTTTCTCGCCGATCCCGGTGGCTATAACCGGCATCTGCTGGAGGTGCTCCATGGCCATTGAAGTCATCAAGCCCGGCCTCGCCACCAGCGTTCAGGATGCCGGCCGGCCCGGCTATTACAACATCGGCATTCCGCTCTCGGGCGCGCTCGATCAATACGCCTTGTGCGCGGCCAATTTGTTAGTCGGTAACGAAGCGGGCGCGGCGGCGCTGGAAGCCACCTTGCTGGCGCCCGAGCTTGTTTTCCGCGCACCCGCCATCGTCGCCGTCACCGGCGCCGAAGCCGCGCCGAAGCTTAACGCTGAAGCGCGGCCGCGCAACGAGTCCTTTGCCGTCAAAGCCGGCGACCGGCTCAGCTTCGATTTCATGAGAATAGGCGCGCGCGTCTATATCGCGGTCGCCGGCGGGATCGACGTTCCGGCGGTTCTCGGCAGCCGCTCGACTTATGCGCTGGGCGCGCTGGGCGGATTCGCCGGCCGCAAGCTCGCCGCTGGCGACGTGCTGCCGGTCGGCCAACCACGCTCCGGCGCGCGTGCCGGCCGCGCATTGCCGAAGGATCTCGTTCCGACATATCCAAAGTCGCTCGAACTGCGCGTGCTGCCAGGACTGTATTTTCATCGGATTACGGACGAGTCGGCGAAGTCTTTCTTCGCCGACACCTGGACGGTCGCGCCGGAAGCCGACCGCATCGGTTATCGCTACCGCAAGGGGACGCCGCTCGCGTTTCGCGAGCGCAAGCAGCCGTTCGGCGCCGGCTCCGATCCTTCCAACATTGTCGATGCTGGTTATCCATACGGCTCGATCCAGGTGCCGGGCGGGCTTGAGCCGATCATCTTGCACCGCGACGCAGTCTCTGGCGGCGGCTACGCCATGATCGGCACCGTGATCAGCGCCGACATGGATCGCGTCGCGCAAATGCAGCCCAACAACTTGGCGCGATTTGTTGCTGTCGATATGGATGGCGCGCTCAAGGCGCGCGCCGAATACAAGGGCCGCGTGGCGAAGCTGGTCGCATCCCTGCAGTGAGCCGACCGTCGGAGGCGAGCGCGGCGGCTAAGTCTTCAGCCGATAACCGGTGCGGAAAATCCACCACACCACCGCCAGGCATAGGGCAAGAAAGAACAGGATCGCGGCAACGCTGATTTCGATATTGACGTCGGCGAGCCCGAAGAAGCTCCAACGAAAACCACTGATCAGATAGAGGATCGGATTGAACAGCGTCACGGTGCGCCAGAACGGCGGCAGCAGATTGGTCGAGTAGAACGTGCCGCCGAGAAAGGTTAGCGGCGTGATGATCAAAAGCGGAAAAACTTGAAGCTTGTCGAATCCGTCCGCCCAGACGCCGAGAATAAATCCAAACAGGCTGAAGCTGACCGCCGTCAGCACCAGAAAGGCCAGCATCCAGAATGGATGGTTGATCTGCAACGGTACAAACAGCGCCGACGTAGCGAGGATGATGAGCCCGAGCACGATCGACTTGGTGGCGGCGGCGCCGACATAGCCGATCACGATCTCAAGCGATGATGCCGGCGCAGACAGGATTTCGTAGATGGTTCCGGTAAAGCGCGGGAAATAGATACCGATGGCGGCGTTGCTGACACTTTGCGTCAACAGCATCAGCATCATCAAGCCGGGTACGATGAAAGCGCCGTAGCTGACGCCTTCGACGGTAGTCATGCGCGACCCGATCGCGGCGCCGAACACCACGAAATAGAGCGAGGTCGAGATCACCGGCGAGACAACGCTTTGCAGCCAGGTGCGCCGGGTGCGCGCCATTTCAAACCGGTAGATTGCGGCGACTGCGTAAAGGTTCATTTGCGCGTGCTCACCAGCCCGACGAAAATGTCCTCCAACGAACTTTGCGTAGTCGACAGATCCTTGAATGCAACGCCGGCATTGCGCATCTCATCGAGCAGCTCGGTGATGCCGGTATGTTCGCCGCGGGTATCGTAGGTATAGATCAACCTGCCGCCGTCGTCGGTCAACGTCAGGCCGTAGCGCGCGAGTTCGGCCGGCACCGCGGCAATCGGCTCGCGCAATTCCACCGTCATCTGTTTCTGCCCGAGCTTGCGCATCAGCTCGGCCTTGTTTTCGACCAGGATCAGCTCGCCTTTGTTAATGACGCCGACACGGTCGGCCATTTGCTCGGCTTCTTCGATGTAGTGCGTAGTGAGAATGATGGTGACGCCTGAAGCGCGCAATACGCGAACCATCTCCCACATGTCCTTGCGCAGCTCGACGTCGACGCCAGCGGTCGGCTCGTCGAGAAACAGAATGCGCGGCTCGTGCGACAGCGCTTTGGCGATCATCACCCGGCGCTTCATGCCGCCGGAAAGCGTGGAGATCTTGCTGTCCTTCTTCTCCCAGAGCGACAGGTCCTTAAGCAGCTTCTGGATATAGGCGGGAAAGGCCGGCTTGCCGAACAGCCCGCGGCTGAACGAGACCGTCGTCCACACCGATGAAAACATGTCGTTGGCGAGTTCCTGCGGCACCAGGCCGATCAGCGAGCGGGTGATGCGGTAATCCGCAACAATGTCATGGCCATCGACGGCGACGCGGCCGCTGGTCGGATTGACGATGCCGCAGATGATGCTGATCAGCGTGGTCTTGCCGGCGCCGTTTGGGCCGAGCAACGCGAAAATCTCGCCGTGATCGATTTCGAGATTGATGTCCGTGAGCGCGTGGAAACCGCCGGCATAGGTCTTGGTGAGATGGGAAACGGAGATGGCGGAGGTCATTGCGCTGTATCGGCGTCGTCACCGGGCTTGAGCCGGTGACCCATCTTAACGGCTGCGGGAGAGCAGATGGATTGCCGGATCAAGTCCGGCAATGAGGAGCGAAGGCGCCATTCGGCTTTCCTCAAATCCAAGGCCGCGCTGCCCTGGCCTTTTCCTCGAAGCTGTCGATCTTGCTCTTCTTGACCATGGTGAGGCCGATGTCGTCGAGGCCTTCGAGCAGGCAATGCTTGCGGTGGGGATCGATTTCGAACTTGATCACGCCGCCGTCGGGGCCGCGGATTTCCTGTTTCGCCAAATCGATGGTGAGCGTCGCATTGGCGCCGCGCTCGGCGTCGTCAAACAGCTTTTCCAGGTCCTCGGGAGAGACCTGCACCGGCAAGACGCCGTTCTTGAAGCAATTGTTGTAGAAAATGTCGCCGAACGAGGTCGAGATCACGCAGGTGATGCCGAAATCCAACAGCGCCCAGGGCGCGTGCTCGCGCGAGGAGCCGCAGCCGAAATTGTCGCCGGCGACCAGGATTTTCGCCTTGCGGTAAGCCGGCTTGTTGAGCACGAAATTGGGATTCTCGCTGCCGTCCTCGCCGTAGCGCTTCTCGGCGAACAATCCCTTGCCGAGGCCCGTGCGCTTGATGGTCTTCAAGTATTGCTTGGGGATGATCATGTCGGTGTCGACATTGGTCATCTTCATCGGCGCCGCGACGCCTTCGAGTGTTGTGAACTTTTGCATGGTATTTCCCAATATGCGGGTGCGGCCGCTTCGGCTAAATGGTACAGTCAAGCGCGGCGGTCAACCCTGCGCCGCCACCGCCCCGGTAGCCGGTTGCGCGGACTCCTGCGCCTTGAATTTTGTTTCGCGATCGAGCGTGCACACCTGGATGTGATACTCGGTGTAATATTTCTGCCGCGCCAGTCTTTGCGCGGCAAGGTGCTCGGGGTTGGTGCGCCACGCGCGCTGGCCTTCTTCATGCTCGAACTCGACAATGGTCACCCGCTCGCCGTCGTCGGCAAAGAAGCCTTTATGCGAAATGTAGCCGGGCATCGTTTCGGCGATCGCCGCCATGTGATCGACCAGGGCAACGTAATCGTCTTTAACTCCCGGTTTCAGGCGGGAGCGAAACACCGTCACAATCATGGCATTGCTCCTCGTTGCGAGCGTTAACGCTCGCCGGTCTGTCTACCACAATTGCGAGATTTGTCAGCGCAGATGGCTGGTGTTCTGCTGCGTCTCGCTTTTTGGCAGATCGGCAAGATTCGTTACCCAAGGCCGGGCCGAACGAGCCCAAATCTGCAGCTTTGGGTGCAAACGATCGCGCTGGCGCAGGATGCTGACGCGCAGCATGTATGACTCCTTGGGCCCGTCTCCCGGCGTCGTCGAATAGATCGGCGTCCCGCATTTTGGGCAGAAGCCTTGCGCGCGGCGGTTGCCGCTTTCCGCGGTCTTGACGTAGATCGCCGGTTCGCCGGTCGTCTTGAGGGCATTGCCCGGAACCGGAATGGAAATGCGGAACGCGGATCCGCTGATGGTTTGACAATCCGTGCAGTGACAGATCGACACCTTTTCCGGATCGACTTCCGCTTCGACGTTGATGAAGCCGCAATGGCAGGCGCCGTCGACTTTCATGAGACTGTTCCCTTTGTGTCGTCGGCCGTTGCTTCAACGGCCTCCATATCGGCGTCCGACAAACCGAAATGATGGCCGATCTCGTGGACCAGAACGTGTTTGACAACAGCGCCGAGTGTTTCGTCATGCTCGGCCCAATAGTCGAGGATGGGCCGGCGGTAAAGCCAGATCATGTTCGGCATCTGCACCGGCGCGCTTTCCGAGCGGAAGGGCAGGCCGACGCCTTGAAACAGGCCGAGCAGGTCGAATTCACTTTCCGCGCCGATCTGGTCGAGCACTTCCTCGGTCGGGAAATCGTCGACCTGGATGACGACGTCAGTGCACAAATCGCGAAACCTTCGCGGCAAATGCCGGAAAATCTCGCCGGCGAGGATTTCGAGCTCGACGAGCGACGGCGCCTTGATCGGTCGCCACGCCAGCGGATCGGATGTCATCTCGGGCATAAGAATATTGTAGAATGTTCTAGTGGAGCGGATTTGACATTCGCCACCCACCAATCCGCTGGTTCCTGAAGCGAATGTCAAATCCAAAGCTCCACTAGCACTTATATTTGCTAGGGGTCCTTTGATTCTAACATTCGCATGATAGCCTACCAAACCGGGATGCGAATGTCAGAATCGGACCACTAGCGAGGCTGGAAACGCGCATTGCGCTAGACCGGCATGCTCCCGCTGCGGGAGCCTCGAACGTTGTGAGGCAAGAGGTCATGGCGGCAGTGTCGCGTATACGGGTCTTTGCTCTGGCGCTTGTGCTGGCTGCAATCGCGACGCCGGTAGCGCAGGCGCAGGATTCAACGGTAAGCGGCGGGCCGTCATTTTCCCATATCGTCGGTCCGCCCGGCGTTCGCATCAATCCGCGGCCGCTCTACCGGCGCTGCAGCAGCTGGTACGTGGTGCAATACCGGCCGAGCGGCCGAGTGCTGTTTCCGGAAAAACATTGCTGGTGGGTGCGCGGTTAAGGAGCGCCGGCAGGCGCCGGCCTAACCGCGCGCTTCGGTTTTGGATCGCCGGCCCATTCCGCCACGCAGCTTTCCAGATCTTTAAGGTTGTTGCGAATCTGTTCCAGCGCGAAGCCGAGCGCAAACAAGCGTTCCACGTCCTCGGCGGACAGGCTGCGCGTCAGCGCTTCGCGCCGCAGCGTCTGGATTTCGACGGCGTAGCCCTTGAGTATCGCGTCGGTCGCCTCGAGCGGCGGCGCTGCCCGGTTTGCTTGAAGCGCCGCCGCGCTCGCGCGCAAATAATCCGCGGCAGCGGCGCCTGTCTGCGCCAGCGCCGGCGCAAGCCGTGTGCGAAACGGTTCGGGCAACGGCACCGTCGCCGCTCGTCCGATCATCACCAGATCGTGGCGCAGCCGAAGCAGCATGCGCGACAGGGGGCCGGTATCAGGCCCGACGGCCAGTCCCGCGGCGCGCTCGTGTTCCGCCTCGGCGCAGACCTCATTCATCTGCACCAGAGCTCGCCCGATGCCGCCCTGGATGCGATGGAGCGCGTCAAAGTCGAGACCGGTTTCAAGGCCATTCAGCAATTCGCCGAGTGCGCGCGCCATCTCATTGAGCGCCCGGGCAGCCGCGCCGATGACCAGCGGATGGGCTTTCGAGGGCAAGAACAGCACCGACACGACGGCGCCGGTGACGCCGCCAAGCGCCACCTCCATGATGCGGTCGATTGCCGAGCTGATAGCGGAGCCGTGCGTCAACTGCGGCAGCAGCAAGACGATGATGGCGGTGACCGGCGCGGCGGCGAATCTGGGATTGATGCTGGCGATGAAGGCGAGCGGGCCGACAACAACAGCAAGAACGGCGAGCAATGCGATTTCATTATTGTGCGGAATAAGCACTGCGACCGCACCGCCATAGATCGCTCCGCCCAGCGTTCCAATCAGATAATCGAACGACGCTTTCAGCGACCGCCCGACACTCATCTGCGTCACGATCAGGGCGGTGATGACCGCCCATAACGGCAACGGCATGTGCAGGAGCTGGGACAACGCCAGCGCGGCCAGCGCGGCAATTGTCACCCGGACGGACAGCACCAATTGTACCCGCCGCCGCCGCAACAGCGTGCGAAGCTCAACGCGCCATCTGCTAAGGCGTCTCACGTGCGGGAATGTAGTCGAAAAGCCTGAGGGACTTAAGCTAGCGTGTTAATTCCACTCTCTGACATCGACGAAATGTCCCGCGATCGCGGCGGCTGCGGCCATCGCTGGCGAGACGAGATGCGTGCGGCCCTTGTAGCCCTGCCGGCCCTCGAAATTGCGGTTTGAAGTCGAAGCGCAGCGCTGACCGGGTGCAAGCTTGTCGGGATTCATGCCGAGACACATCGAACAGCCGGGCTCGCGCCACTCGAAGCCGGCAGTGAGAAAGACCTTGTCGAGGCCTTCGGCCTCGGCTTGCTCCTTCACCAAGCCGGAGCCGGGGACGATCATGGCGCTGACGCTGGCGTGGACCTTCTTGTCGGCGATGACACGCGCCGCGGCGCGCAAATCCTCGATGCGGCCGTTAGTGCACGAACCGATGAACACGCGGTCGATCGCGATGTCGGTGAGTTTCTCGCCGCCCTTCAGCCCCATGTAATCGAGCGAGCGTTCGGCCGCTTCGCGTTTGTGCTCAGGAACTTCGTCGAGGCGCGGGACGTGGCCGGTGACCGACACCACTTGCTCCGGGCTCGTGCCCCAGGTCACGAGCGGCGGCAGTTTCGCCGCATCGAGCCTGATCTCGCGATCGAAGTGCGCGCCGTCTTCGGAGGTGAGCGTATCCCAAAAGCGCCGCGCTTCGTCCCAGGCCGCACCCTTCGGCGACTTCGGGCGATCCTTCAGGTAGGCGAAAGCTTTTTCGTCGGGCGCGATGAATCCGGCTTTGGCGCCGGCCTCGACCGACATGTTGCAGATCGTCATGCGGCCTTCCATCGACAGCGCCCGGATGGCCTCGCCGGCATATTCCAGCGCGTAACCGGTACCGCCGGCAGTGCCGATCTCGCCAATAATGGCGAGGATGATGTCCTTGGCGGTGACGCCCGGCGGCAAGACGCCGTCGACGACCGCGCGCATGTTCTTCGACTTGTTCTGAATCAATGTTTGCGTCGCCAGCACGTGCTCGACTTCGGACGTGCCGATGCCGTAGGCGAGCGCGCCAAAGGCGCCGTGCGTGCCGGTGTGGCTGTCGCCGCAAACCAGCGTTACGCCGGGCAGCGTGAAGCCTTGCTCCGGCCCGATAATGTGGACGATGCCCTGGCGCTTATCGAACTCGTCGAAATATTCGAGGCCGAACAGCTTGGCGTTGTCGGCGAGACACGCGATCTGCTGCTCGCTTTCCGGATCGGGATTTTTCTGCCGCCGGTCGGTCGTCGGCACGTTGTGGTCGACCACGCAGAGCGTCTTGTCCGGCGCGCGCACCTTGCGCCCGGAAAGCCGCAAGCCTTCGAACGCCTGTGGGCTCGTCACCTCATGGACGAGATGCCGGTCGATATAGATGAGAGCGGTCCCGTCCGGCTCTTGGTCGACGAGATGATCTTCCCAGATTTTGTCGTAGAGAGTTCGCGGCTTCGCCATGGACTAATCCGCCGCTTTCTCCTTGGCGGCCGCCGCCCCGGTTGCGGCGCCACTGTGATCCTGCCGCTCGACAATGCGCGCCGACTTGCCGCGCCGGCCGCGCAGATAGTAAAGCTTGGCGCGGCGCACCTGGCCGCGGCGCAAAACCTTGATCGAGTCGATCATCGGCGAGTACAGCGGAAAAACGCGCTCGACCCCTTCGCCGTAGGAAATCTTCCGCACCGTGAAATTCTCGTTCAAGCCGGCGCCGGCGCGGCCGATGCAAACGCCTTCATAGGCCTGCACGCGCGTTCTTTCGCCCTCGACGATCTTGACGTTAACGATGAGCGTGTCGCCCGGACGGAAATCGGGGATGTCCTTGCCGGCGCTGAGCTTCGCCACCTGCTCGGTTTCAATTTCCTTGATCAGGTTCATGGCAATTCTCCAACGGCTGCGTATCGGCTGCGCTGCGGGCGCGGTCTCGAGCCGGAGCTAAGCGGGTTGCGCGAGCTTCTACGCTACCGCGTGGGCTTTGTCACCCTCCCGTAGACCCGTCCGCTGCGGCCTGCTCCCCCCTTTTTACCTCTCCCTATTGGGGAGAGGTTTGACGTGACGCGCCCATAAATCCGGCCGGCGCTCGCGGGTCAGCCGCTCGGCTTCGGCGTGCCGCCAAGCGGCAATCTTGCCGTGATCGCCCGACAGCAGCACGTCCGGGATCGCCCGGCCTTCCCAAACTTGCGGCCGGGTGTAATGCGGATATTCGAGCAACCCCTGGCTGAAGCTTTCCTCTTCGCCCGAGGCGGCCCGACCCATGACGCCCGGTAGTAGGCGAACGCATGCGTCCAGGAGCGCCATGGCCGCGATCTCGCCGCCGGAAAGCACATAATCGCCCAGAGAGACTTCTTCCAGGCCGCGCGCCGCAATCACGCGCTCGTCGACCCCTTCAAACCGGCCGCAAACGAGGACGACGCCGGGTTCTCTCGCCAGGGTCTCGATCCGCGCTTGCGTCAACGGCGTCCCGCGCGGCGACAGCAAGAGGCGAGGGCGGCCCTCGGCGCCAACTGTATCAAGCGCACGGCCGAGCACATCGGGCTTCATGACCATCCCGGGGCCGCCGCCGGCGGGCGTGTCGTCGACCGTGCGATGCCGGTCGGTCGCGAAGTTGCGGATGTCGATCACGTCGAGCGACCAAACACTCGCCGCGAGTGCCTTGCCGGCGAGGCTTGCGCCCAACGGGCCCGGAAAAACATCCGGAAAAATGGTCAGCACGCTCGCCGGCCACATGCGAGCCTCCTAACTCTTCCCCGCGAGGGGAGAGGGCACGACAACAATCTTCCCAGCGGTGACATCGACGGCCGGCACGTGCGTGGTGTCGAACGGCACGAGTTCGGTGGTGCTCACGCCATCGAGCCGCACTTCGATCAAATCACCGGCGCCGAAGTTGTGAACGGCGACCACGGTGCCGAGAGCCTCGCCCGCCGGATCGACGACGGAAAGACCGACGAGATCGGCGTGATAAAACTCATCCGCATCGTTTGGTGGCGGCAACCGTTCGCGCGGGACGTAGAGCCTTTTGTTAGTCAATTGCTCGGCGGCGTTGCGATCGGCAATGCCCGAAAGCCTCGCCACGAAATGATCCTTGGCCGGCCGCAACGATTCGATCGTGAAAACACGCCCGTCCTCGGTTTCCAGCGGCCCATAGCCCGCAATCGCCTGAGGGTCGGCGGTGAAGGAACGCAGCCGAACCTCGCCGCTGGTGCCGTGGGCGGCGCCTATTTGGCCGAGACAGATGGGGCTGCCGCCCGGCATCACGCTGCTTTCCTAGTGGAGCGGATTTGACATTCGCTATCCGCTAGGCCGCAACCTCGTCAAGCAAATGTCAAATCCAAAGCTCCACTAGCATTTATAGTTGTTAGTGGTCCTTTGATTCTAGCATTCGCATGATAGCCAACCGACCCGGGATGCGAATGTTAGAATCGGACCACTAGGCGGCGGGCGGAGCGGCCTCAGCAGGTGCGGCGGCCGGCGCCGCGGCAGGTGCTGCTGCGGGCGCGGCTTTCGCCGCCTCTTCCTTGGCTTTGCGCTCTTTGCGCGGCACGGCCTTTTCCGGATTGTTGCGCTTTTCCCGCTTCAGGATGCCGGCGGCGTCGAGAAAGCGTGACACGCGGTCGGAAGGCTGCGCGCCCTTGGCGATCCACGCTTTGACTTTGTCGAGATCGAGGCGGAGCCGCTCCGGCTTGTCCTTGGGCAACAACGGATTGAAATAACCAAGGCGCTCGATGAAACGGCCGTCGCGCGGCGCGCGGCTGTCGGCAACGACGATGTGATAAAACGGCCGCTTTTTAGTTCCAGCGCGGGCCATGCGGATCACTACGGGCATTTTCGTTCCTTTCCTGTGAAGCTTTAGAATTTGTCAGTAACAAGAATGCGGCCTTTGGCGCCGACGGCGGTTTCGCCGGTTTCTTTGCGCACACGGCCGCGCAAGTCGATGACCTCGCCGTTCAAGCGGGCATTCGGTTTGACGGATATCACCAGCCATTCGAGCGTGATTTTTTCGTCGGCATAGACAGGCCGGCGAAACCGCACCCAAAATTCCAGGCCGAGCATCGCGCCACGCGTAGAAAAGTGCGAAGCGGTCAGCGCCAGCAAATGCGCGGTGGTTTGCGGGCCGCTGGCGAGCAAACGGCCGAAGCGTGAGTTTTCCGCGAGATCGGCGTCATGATGGATCGGATTGGTATCGCCGACCGCCTGCGCGAACGCGCGCGTGTCGCGCGGATCAAGAGCCACCACCGTTGAAAAGCGCTCGTGCGGTTGCGCGTATATCATTTTTTCTTTCCCAGCCCGGGAAATCCGGGCGGCAGCCCGCCGGGCAGCTTCGGCCCAAGACCCGGCAGTCCGCCGGGAAGTCCACTCGGCAGGCCGGGGAAATTCGGCGGTAAGCCCGGTAAGCCGCCGCCTGGCCCGCCCGCCGGCAATCCGCCAGGCATCTTTTTGGCCAGCGCCGCCATCTGCTCGGCGCTCGGCATGGCGCCGCCAACGCCACCAAGCCCAAGCATGTTGGCGATCCCAGCCATCGGTCCGCGCTTGGCGCCACCCATGGCTTTCATCACGTCGGCCATGGTGCGATGCATTTTCAGAAGCCGGTTGATGTCTTCCGGCTTGGTGCCGGAGCCGGCGGCGATACGCCGCTTGCGGCTTGCCTTGAGGAGATCGGGATTGCGCCGTTCTCTCGGCGTCATGGAATCGATGATCGCCATCTGCCGCTTGAGCATCGTCTCGTCGAGATTGCGCTCGGCAAGCTGATTTTTGATCTTGGCAACGCCAGGCAGCATCGCCATCAGCCCGCTCATGCCGCCCATATTCTGCATCTGCGTGAGCTGTTCGCGCAGATCGGCGAGATCGAACGCGCCTTTGCGCATCTTTTCGGCGACGCGCGCGGCCTTCTCGGCATCGATGGTGGTAGCGGCTTTTTCAACGAGCGCGACAATGTCGCCCATGCCGAGGATGCGCCCGGCGATGCGCGCCGGATCGAACTCTTCGAGTGCGTCGAGTTTTTCGCCGGTGCCGATCAGCTTGATCGGCTTGCCGGTGACCGCGCGCATGGACAATGCCGCGCCGCCACGGCCGTCGCCGTCGACGCGGGTCAGCACAATGCCGGTAAGGCCGACGCGCTCGTCGAAGCTGCGCGCAAGATTTACCGCGTCCTGCCCGGTCAGCGCGTCGGCGACGAGGAGGACCTCGTGCGGCGCGGCGATGCGGCGGACTTCGGCGGCTTCAGCCATCATCGCTTCGTCCAGCGTGAGACGGCCGGCAGTGTCGAGCAGCACAACGTCGTAGCCGCCGAGCCGCGCCGCTTGCACGCCGCGGGTCGCGATTTGTGCCGGGGCCTGACCGGCGATCACCGGGAGCGTGTCGACGGTCACTTGTTGGCCGAGCACGGCGAGTTGCTCCATGGCCGCGGGACGGCGCGTGTCGAGCGATGCCATCAGAACTTTGCGCTTCGCGATTTCGGAAAGGCGCTTGGCGAGCTTCGCCGTTGTCGTGGTTTTGCCAGACCCTTGCAGGCCGACCATCATGATGACGACGGGGGGCGGCGCATTGAGATCGACCGGCTGGGCCCGCGCGCCCAAAGTCTCGACCAACTGGTCGTGCACGATCTTCACGACCATTTGGCCGGGCGTGACCGACTTGATCACCGCCACGCCGACGGCGTGCTTTTTCGCCTCGTCGGTGAAGGCGCGGGCGACATCGAGCGCGACGTCAGCCTCGATCAGCGCGCGCCTGACCTCTTGCAACGCGGCGTCGATGTCCTCCTCCGATAGCGCGCCTCGCCGGGTAAGCCGGTCGAGCACCGCATTTAGGCGTTCGGAGAGACTGTCGAACATTTGTCGTCTTTCTCCATCAAGTCCGGCAACGGCAATTGACACCCGAGGGCGCATCGCGCTGTCGGGTGGAACCTCCGGCCTCTCGGGCCGGTCGGCGCCGGGGTAACGTTCGGTCGCTTGCGAAAGTGCCCGGAAAATAGGGGCGGGCGTCGCTTCCGTCAACCCGTTCGCCTGGGCCCGCGCCTGCGCTGCGAGGGGAAATGTCTCGATATTACAACGGGCCGGTCAGCGATCACTTTGACGGCGAACGCTTCTTCCACCAGCGCGGCGTGCCGCCCAAGGGCCGTGGCGACTTGCTGCGCTGGTTATCCGGGCGGGGGCGCACACGGGCGAAGTGGCCGAAATGGGCACCCTCGCCCTACCGCGATCGCCCGCCGCCCCGCGTCCACGGCTCGACCTGGCGCATCGCTTATGTCGGCCACGCTAGTTTTCTGGTGCAGACCGCGGGCCTCAATGTGCTGCTCGATCCGGTGTGGTCGCAGCGCGCCTCGCCGCTGCGGCTTGTCGGCCCAAGACGCGTCAACGATCCAGGCATTGCGTTCGCGGACTTGCCGTCGATCGATGCGGTCCTTGTCTCGCACGGGCACTACGATCACCTCGACGTCGCCACACTCTCCCGGCTCAACGCCGCGCACCACCCGCGCGTCATTACCCCGCTCGGCAACGACGCCATCATGCGCAACTACGATCGCAGCATTGCCGCGGAAGCCTACGACTGGGGCGAACGAACCGAACTCGGCGCCGGCGTTACGGTGACGCTGGTGCCGACGCAACATTGGTCGGCGCGCAGTTTGTCCGACCGCAACATGTCGCTGTGGGCATCGTTCATTATCGAAACGCCGGCCGGGACGATCTACTTTGTCGCCGATTCCGGATACGGCGACGGCAGCACATTCCGTAATGCGCGGGCCGGCCACGGCCCGTTCAAGCTCGCGATTTTGCCGATCGGCGCCTACGAGCCGCGATGGTTCATGCGCGATCAGCACATGAATCCGGCTGAAGCGGTGCAAGCGTTCGCCGATTGCCGCGCCGAGTTTGCCCTCGGCCACCATTACGGGACGTTTCAGCTCACCGACGAGGCGATCGATGCGCCGGTTAACGCGCTTGCCGCGGCGCTGACCGAAGCCGGCATTGCGCCGGATCGCTTTCGGACTTTGCGGCCGGGAGAGACGTGGCAGCTCTAACTACTTCACCAGCACCAGCACGTTGACGATGAGGTGATCCTCGTCGGTCGACAGCGGATCGGTCACGTATTGCTCGATGAACAGGTCTTTGGCTTCCATGCGCCGTTCATCGAGGTAGTTCGTGATCGCCTCGTAGGTGTTATCCAATCCGTCATATGAACCGCGATGCACGAATTTCAGCGCGCGGCCTTCCGGCGAGGTGCCTATTCCAATTTCGCCGTGCGGCGGATTTTTCGGCGGCGCCGCGATCGGCATGGCGGCCTGGAACTGAAAGCCGGTATCGTCGGTCGCGGTGAAGATGGTCATCGGCTGGCCGTCGGCGGTCAGTCCTTCCTTCTCGATGTAAGCTTTTAGCTTTTTCAAGGACGCGGTGATGGTGTCGAAGGCCTTGTCCCAGGTGCCGGTGCCTTTGATAAACACCATCGGCTTGGCGGTCAGCGTCGTGTCTTCGCCGAACGGATCGCTGGATTGGGGCGGAGGCGGGACGTCAGACTTGCCGGCGGCAGCGGGAGGCGTCTCCGCGGGTTTCTGCGCCCAGGACGGTGGTGCCGCTGCAAAGACCAAGGCGGCAGCAACACCGACACAGAGCGCAAAGCGGAGCAGCATCAAGGTCTCCTATTTGGCGCCGCCGGCGCCCTGGTTCATTTCGCCCGGCCTCTTTCTAGCATGGCAGGCGGTTTCCGCGGGCGGGATTGCACTTGCGACACTACTGGCGACTACTAGCGTCTTGGGCCCCAGACCTCATATAAATGCCCGCACATTTCGGCTTTATCATGGGCGCGCTGGCAAACCTGCACTACGTCAAAATGAACGGCCTCGGCAACGAGATCGTCATTGTCGATTTGCGCCGTGCGCCGCGGCCGATTGCGGCCGCGGAAGCGCGCGCCGCTGCGCGCCGCGAATCCTACGACCAGCTCATGGCGCTCTATCCGGCGCGCGGCGGGGCTGACGCGTCAGTACGGATTTACAACAACGACGGGTCGGAGGCCGGCGCTTGCGGCAACGGCATGCGGTGCGTGGCTTCGCTGGTCGGCGCAGAGACCGGCAAGCGCGAGATGAGCTTCGAGACCCCGGCCGGTCTGGTGTCCTGCCGGCGCGACGCAGACGATATGTTCACCGTCGATATGGGCGCGCCGCGCTGGCGCTGGGACGAAATCCCGCTGGCGAAGGAATTTCCCGATACACGCGCGATCGAATTGAATTACGGACCGCCGGACGCGCCGCTATTGAGTTCGCCCTCGGTCGTCAGCATGGGCAATCCGCACGCGATTTTCTGGGTCGACGATCCGGGCAGCTACGATTTAACGACTATCGGTCCGCCGCTCGAACATCACCCGCTATTCCCGGAGCGCGCCAACATTACCCTTGCCGCAACGGTTTCGCGCGATCGCATTATCATCCGCACCTGGGAGCGCGGCGCTGGCCTGACCAAGGCTTGCGGCTCGGCGGCGTGCGCCACCGCGGTTGCGGCGGCGCGACTAAACCGCACCGGCCGCAAGGTGACGGTCCAAGTGCCGGGCGGTGAGCTCGGGGTCGAGTGGCGCCAAAAGGACAATCATGTGCTGATGACCGGGCCGGTCGAATATGAGCACGACGGCGATTTTCCCGAAGCGCTCACTGCTGATGCCGAAACGGCCTGATCCAATGAGCATCGACGTGGTCACCTTTGGTTGCCGGCTCAACGCCGCCGAGTCGGAAGTCATCCGCCGCGAAGCCGAACGCGCCGGACTGACCGACACGGTGGTGGTCAATACCTGTGCCGTTACCGCCGAGGCCGTGCGCCAGGCCCGGCAAACCATCCGGGCGCTCCGCCGCACCCGGCCGCAAGCGAAGATCGTGGTCACCGGCTGTGCAGCGCAAACCGAGCCGCAAACCTTTGCCACCATGCCCGAAACGGATCGCGTCCTCGGCAATTCTGAAAAACTGAACGCGGCGATGTGGCAACAAACACGCGCCGCTTTCGATGTTGCGGCGTCGCCGAAGACAGTCGTCAACGACATCATGGCGGTCCGTCACACCGCCGCGCATCTGGTCGAAGGCTTTTCCGGCCGCTGCCGCGCCTTCGTCCAGGTGCAGAACGGCTGCGATCATCGCTGCACCTTTTGCATTATTCCTTTTGGCCGCGGCAATTCGCGCTCAGTGCCCATGGGCGCAGTCGTGGCCGATATCGAGCGCCTTGTGGCGAACGGTTACAGCGAGATCGTTCTTACCGGCGTCGACCTCACAAGCTACGGCGGCGACCTTCCGGGCGCGCACAGGCTTGGCACTTTGGTCAAGCAGATCCTGCGCCACGTGCCCGCGCTCAAGCGGCTGCGGCTGTCCTCCATCGATTCAATCGAGGCCGATCGCGATCTCATCGACGCCTTCGCGCAGCATGATCGCCTGATGCCGCATTTGCATTTGTCGCTTCAGGCCGGCGACGATCTCATCCTCAAGCGCATGAAGCGGCGGCACGCCCGCAACGACGCTATCTCTTTCTGCCGGCAATTGCGCAGCATTCGTCCCGACATCGTGTTCGGCGCCGACATCATCGCCGGTTTCCCGACCGAAACGGAGCAGATGTTCTCACGCTCGCTCGACCTGGTCGACGAATGCGGACTGACGCAGCTTCATGTCTTTCCGTTTTCGCCGCGGCCGGGAACGCCGGCGGCGCGCATGCCGCAGCTCGATCGCCGCACCATCAAAGAGCGCGCGCAAAGGCTGCGGCTTCACGGCGCGCTGGCGCTGCGCCGGCATCTCGACGCGGAAGTGGGTAATACGCGGCGCGTACTCGTCGAATCCGAGGCGCAGGGCCGCACCGAGCAGTACCTTCCGGTGAAATTTTCGCGCTCTGCCGCGCCGGGCGCGATCGTCAACGTAAAAATCGGCGGTCACGACGGCGAGCGGCTGCTCGCTGGGTAATTCCCGCATCACTCGGCGGCCAGAGTCTCTTCCTTCCAGCCGCACGCCGCCAGCGCTTCACGCATATGCGCCGGTGCCGGCGCGGTCACGCGAATCGGTGGGCGGTTCTTGTAGAGCGGGACGACGATTTCGCGCGCATGCAAATGCAGCACCGGGCCGCCATGTCGCGGCGCGTTACCGTAAATGCCGTCGCCGACAATGGGCCAGCCCATTTCCGCGCAGTGGACGCGCAGTTGATGCGTGCGCCCGGTTAGCGGCTCGAGCGCGAGCCAGGTGAAGTCCTTAGCCTCCTCGCTTCGTTCGCCGGCCTCTCCCGTCCGGAGGGAAGTGAAGGCCCGGCCTAAAACCTTCCACTTCGTCACCGCAGGCTGGCCGCTAGGATCATGCTTCATCCACCACCCGATGGTGTCATCGAGGCGTCCCAGTGGAAATTCGATCACACCCTCCTCGGTGGCCGGAGTGCCTTCGATCACCGCCCAATAAAGTTTGTCGATGGCGCGCGACTTGAACAGCTTGCCGAGCTGCGCCAGCGCCTTGCGGTGGCGGCCAAGGATGAGGCAGCCCGTGGTGTCTTTGTCGAGCCGGTGCGCCAGCGCCGGCGGCCGCGGCAGGCCGAAACGCAGCGCGTCGAAGTGGTCCTCAACGCTTTCGTTTTGATTGCGCGAATTCGGCGGCCCGGCATGCACTGCCATGCCCGCCGGCTTGTCGATTACCAGCATCAGCCCATCGCGATAAAGGAGCCGCGACACCATCTCTTCCGGAGTCATGTTTGCCTACCTGGCCGAAACGGCTATCACGAGCAAGCGATGAACGACAGCAGTGAAGGCAGTTGGTGGCGGCGGCTGAACGGCGGGCTTAAGCGCACGTCCGCGGCGCTGGGCGGCGCTATTTCCGACCTTCTCACCAAGCGCAAGCTCGATGCCGCGACCATTGGCGAGATCGAGGATGTGCTTATTCGCGCCGATCTCGGCCTCGACGCCGCCCATCGTATTGCCGTTGCGCTGGGCGAAGGCCGCCACGGCGCCGGGATTTCTCCGGCCGAGGTGAAAGCCGTGGTCGCGGCGGAAATCGAAAAGGTGCTCGCGCCGGTGGCGCAGCCGCTCGTGATCGACACAGCAAACAAGCCTTTCGTCATTCTGGTCGCCGGCGTCAACGGTTCCGGCAAAACAACGACCATCGGCAAGCTCGCGGCGAGACTACGCGCTGAGGGCCGCTCGGTGATGATGGCGGCGGGCGACACCTTCCGCGCCGCCGCCATCGATCAGCTCAAAATCTGGAGCGAGCGCACCGGGTCGGCGTTCATCGCGAAACAAGCCGGCGCGGACGCCGCCGGACTTGTCTTCGACGCATTGCGAGCGGCAAAAGAGCGCAACATCGATGTGCTGCTTGTAGATACTGCCGGCCGCCTGCAAAACCGCACCGAATTGATGGAGGAATTGCAAAAAATCGTGCGCGTTATCAGGAAGGCCGATCCGTCGGCGCCGCATGCCGTCTTGCTCGTGCTCGACGCCACTGTCGGACAGAACGCGCTCTCCCAGGTCGAGATTTTCCGCAAGGTCGTAGGCGTGACTGGGCTAGCCATGACCAAGCTCGACGGCACGGCGCGCGGCGGCATTCTCGTCGCCATTGCCGGCAAGTTCGCCGTGCCGGTGCATTTTATCGGTGTCGGCGAGGGCGTTGAGGATCTGGCGCCGTTTTCGGCGAGTGACTTCGCCCGCGCCGTCGCCGGAACGGACGCGTGATTGAATGCGTGGCGCAGCCGCGCTAGACCACCACGCATGATTGAAAGCACGAAACGGCAGCTCAACCCGATCGTGAAGATCGCCCTCGACCTGGGGCCGCTCGTTCTGTTCTTCTTTGCCAATTCCCGTTTCGGGATTTTTACCGCGACCGCAACGTTCATGGTTGCCGTGCTGGCGGCGCTTGCGGCGTCCTACGTGCTGACGCGGCGGCTGCCGATCATGCCGGTGGTGACCGCGATCATTGTCCTCGTCTTCGGCGGCTTGACGCTTATTCTGCACAACGACACCTTCATCAAGGTCAAGCCGACTATCATCTACGCGCTGTTCGGCGCGGTGCTGCTTGGCGGACTTCTATTCGGCAAGACGCTGCTCGGCGTTGTGTTCGACTCGCTGTTTCATCTCACCGAGGAAGGCTGGCGCAAGCTGACCGTGCGCTGGGCCTTGTTCTTTTTCGTGCTCGCCGTACTCAACGAGATCGTTTGGCGCAACACCTCCACGAATGTCTGGGTGGATTTCAAAGTGTTCGGCGTCATGCCGCTCACCCTGGTGTTCGGGGCGCTGCAATATCCGTTGCTGCAAAAATACGCGGCCACGCAGGCGGCCGCCGAGGAGTGAGCTGCCGCATCGTCATTGCGAGCGCCAGCGAAGCAATCCAAATTGCTTCGTCGTTTCACTCCTCGCAATGACGAGAAAGTCTATGACTCCGCCGCCAGCGCCTTCTCGATCTCCGGCTTGAGGTCGCTGACAAAATTGTCCGGGGTGATCGGTCCGACGAGCTTATAGGCGATGCGGCCGTCGCGGCCGATGACGAACGTCTCCGGTACGCCGTAAACTCCCCATTCGATGGAGGCGCGGCCGTCGCGGTCGGCGCCCGCGGCAGCGAACGGATTGCCGTAGCGGCCGAGGAAGCGCCGGGCGTTTTCCGCCTCATCCTTGTAGTTGATGCCGATCACGCGCAGGCGCTGGTCCTGCGACAGCTGCATCAAGAGCGGCGCCTCGTCATGGCAAGGTACGCACCATGATGCCCAGACATTTAAGACCGTCACCGCACCTTTGAAGTTCGCCGGATCGATACCGGGCACCGGCTTGCCGTCGCGATCGAGGCCGGCGACGCCGGGCAAGGCCGCCTGCGGCGCCGGCTGACCGATCAGCGCCGAGGGAATGCGCGAGGGATCGCCGGCAAACAGGCGGATCAGAAAGAGCGCGAATAGACCGAGAAACGCAATCAGCGGCACGACCAAGAGCATGCGGCGGCGGCGAATATTCCCGTCGTCTTTGGTCTGTTCGCTCATGCGTCTTTGCTGGCTTCCTGAATCGCCGCTGCGTGACCGGCGATGCCGCGAACGGTTCCTTTGCTCTCGAGTTGCGCGAGCTTTGCCGATTGCGTCCGATAATCGAGCGTCACCCAGGCGATCAGCGCGGCGACCACGCCGCATCCGGCGCCGTAGGCGGCGATAATGAACACAAGGTGGTTTCCGTCTTCCATGTTCAGCCCGCGACGCTCGCCCGCATCAGCCGCAGCGTGCGCACCCGGCGGCGCAGGATTTCATTGCGCATGGCGGCGAGCAAAAGCGTGATGAACAACAGCGTGAACGCGCCGGTCATGATCAGGAGCGGAACAAGAATGGACGGATCGATGGTCGGGCCGTCCATGCGGAACACCGAGGCGCCCTGGTGCAGCGTGTTCCACCACTCGACCGAGAATTTGATAATCGGCAGATCGACGGCGCCGACCAGCGTAAGGATCGCCACCGCGCGCGCGGCGCGCGACGGCTCCTCGACCGTGCGCCAAACTGCGATCACGCCGAGATAGAGCAGAAAAAGAACAAGCACGGAGGTCAGCCGTGCATCCCAAACCCAATAAGTCCCCCACATTGGCCGGCCCCACAGCGATCCGGTGACGAGGCACATGAAGGTAAAGGCGGCGCCGATCGGCGCAGCGGCCTTGGCGGTGACGTCGGCGAGCGGATGACGCCATACCAACGTGCCGAGCGCGGCAATAGTCATGATCCCCCACGCCAACATGCCGATCCACGCTCCCGGCACGTGCAGAAACATGATCTTGACCGTAGCGCCTTGCTGATAATCGTCCGGCGCGAGGACGGCCAGAATAATGCCGACGGCGAACGCAATGACCGTGAGCCTGCCAAGCCACGGGATGGCGGGATTGGCGATTTTCAGAAACCGCGACGGGTTGGCCAGATCAACAATCGCCATCGCAATCTTGTCCTCAACCTTTTGTTCAACACGCCTTGGCGCCGCGCGCCATTCGCCTTTCACCAGACAACCGCACTTACAACACGCGTCATTCGCGCATCAATCGGGTTGCTACTCCATTTCCAGCCGCAGTGCCGCCGCCGCGGCGAAGGGTCCCACCACAAGGCTCGCCAGTGACAATCCGCACAACGTCATGAACGGCGTTTCGAACGGTATCGGCCCGCTCACTGCGGCGTTAGCCGCGGCGACGCCGAAAATAAGGATCGGCACCGTCAGCGGCAAAACCAGCACCGCCAGCAACAGTCCGCCACGCCGCAAAGTCACCGCGATGGCCGCGCCGATTATTCCGATGAAGGTCAGCGCCGGCGTGCCGACGAGGAGCGTCAGCACAGTGGCTGCGCCGGCGCGGCCGCCGAGATTGAGGAAAATGCCGACGAACGGCGCGACGACAATAAGTGGCAGCGCGGTCGTCACCCAATGGGCACAGCCTTTGGCCAACACCACGAGCTCGAGCGGCGCCCGGCCCGTCAGAATCAAGTCGAGCGACCCGTCCTCGTGATCCGTGGCGAACAGCCGGTCAAGCGCGAGCAGGCTCGCCAGCAGCGCTGCAATCCACAGGATTGCCGGGCCGATGCGATTGAGCAGCGCCAAGTCCGGTCCGATTGCGAACGGCACGAGCGTGATGACCACCAGGAAGAAGAGAACGCCCATTAACGCGCCGCCGCCCACGCGCACGGCAAGGCGCATGTCGCGAATGAATATGGCAGAGAGCGCGGTCATTGCTGTGCCAAAGCCTCCCCATCGGCGAACGAAGCCGTAGCTTGCGCAAAAGCCGGCGACAGCTGATCGAGCAGGAGTTCTTGTGCGCCGTCGATGCCGAGCGATGCGTGCGTCGCCGCGACGATGAGGCCACCGGCGGCAAGATGCGCCCGCATGAAATCGCGCAGGCGGCGCTGTCCCGCCGCATCGAGCGTGCTGGCCGGTTCATCGAGCAGCCATATCGGACGTTTCACCGCCAATAATCTCGCCAAAGACAAGCGGCGCCTCTGGCCGGCGGACAGATAGCCGGCGGGCAAGTCGGCAATGGTGTCCAGGCCAACGGCTGCCAACGCGTCGCCTCGGCTCGCTATCGCCGGACCAAGAAAGCCTACCCAGAATTCGAGGTTCTCGGCGACCGACAGCGATGGCTTGAGCGCGTCCTGATGGCCCAGATAGTGGGCCTGTTCGCCAACGGTCAAATCGGGGTCGCCGGCGTCTAAATGGAGCTTGCCATGCGTAATGTGGAGAAGCCCGGCCAACATCCGCAGGAGCGATGATTTTCCCGCCCCATTGCGGCCGCTCACCATCAAGGCTTCGCCGGCGCCGACCGTAAAATTGAGGCCCGCGAAAATCTCGCGCTCGCCTCGCCGGCAGCTCAGATCAGTGCCGGAAAGGCGCATCACTTAGGTCCAGTCGTGGCTTTGGCCGCCGTGTCGCCCCGCAGCCGGTTGGCAACCAAGAATCGCGCCTTTTGGCATATCCGCATCGCGTTACCGGTCTGGTGTGGCGGTTCAGATGTCCGCATCATTTTTGCCGCAACCTATCATGCGGAATTCTGAACCAAAGCCGCACCAGATCAATGGTTTGCCAGTGTCCCTTTGATTCC
>Ga0302325_10005528_pt1 | contig 28683 bp, 24 predicted proteins | sample Palsa_T0_2_FD_201948 | JGI IMG/M metagenome (GOLD analysis project Ga0302325, IMG submission 201948) | Peat permafrost microbial communities from Stordalen Mire near Abisko, Sweden - Palsa_T0_2 | ecosystem: Environmental > Terrestrial > Soil > Palsa > Peat permafrost | place: Sweden: Abisko...
CCGGCATCGTTTCCTTCGGTGGGGTCTGGGCGTTCGGGCCTTAGCTTCGGGCTCTTGGTCGGCTTGCGGGCAGGGCGGCTCGTGGTACCGCAAACCGTCCCCGCCAAGAGGAACGGGTACGGTTTGTGGCACCACGACCGCCACTTTCATCTTGGACACCATGCGAGCGGGCTCAGCCGACGAACGGTCAGCCGTCGAACCTTCTGACTGAGCGAGCTATCGAGCGTAGGAGCTGCCCAGCGATGGTATTAACCGAGATGACGCGCTAAGCCCTCGTGTAATTTCGGCCACCACCAACGAGCTCACGACCAGGGCGATCGTCGAGCGGCAGGCAGAAGTAGCAGCGTTGGTGCTACTCGTCGCGGCGGGCACCAGCCATCTCCCTGGCCAAGTCTCCCATCGTCTTGACCTCCAGGCGCCCGGCCTTCCGGAGCGCCGCCACCTCCCCGAGGATGCGGTCGAGGCATGAGAACATCCCAGGCCGGTCAACCGCCAGGTTGAAGGGATGGAACCACAAGTGAAAGACCTTCCCCTCGCTGACGGCCCGGTCGAGCCCTCGCCTGGCTTTTCGTACGCGAGCGGACAACGGGATGAAACGACGGGCCCCGAGGCGAGAAAGCAGGAGCATCGATCCGGGAACGTTCCACAACCCATCCAACGTCTGCGCTGGTAATGAGACCGGTGGTGGCAGCGACAGCGCCTGGTCGAACAGGTGAGCCAGACGGCCGGCGGGCCCTGTCAACGATCGGTACCAGGTTGGGTCCGCGCCTCGGTAAGCCATGAAACCCTTGCCGGCGAGCAGCTCGTGGTGGCCCTCAACATTACGTGGGAAAACAAAGCTCCTGAACTCCAGTGCATTGTCTTGGCCCACCTTGACCACCTCTTCGAGGTCGGCCGAGACGCTGGCCAATGGCGCGTCGTACTGCCTGTGGACGAACGAATGAGACCCGATCTCCTGCACTGGATGTGCCCCTCTTATCATGGCCAAAATGTCATCGCCGTAGAAAAGCGGGAGATTAGACCTGTTGCCCGCGACGCCACACGCGACATCTCCGTGCTGTCCCGTACAGGATCCAAGAAGGAGATGACCGACGATTGCCCAGGTGGCGGTAATTTCGTGGTGACCGAGCATGTTAATCAGCTCGGCTATGACTCCGCGGACATCTGGGTACCGGGCAGCGAACTCCTCTGGCGTCATGTGGTCCAAGCTGCCCCAGACGAGCTCGGTGTCCAGGCTAAGAACGAATGTCGGCCTCATAACATGAACCCAAGACGGGCCTCAGCGGCGACCGATTAGCACCAGGTGGTTGGCCAAATCGCGGGTGAGGTCGCGATCAGACCACTTGTCGTCCCAAGGCTCAAACCGCCGAAGCAAGGGAGGCACCGATCTTGGCGCGATACGCCCCAGCACGTGCCAAGGCCCGATAAAGCGTCCGTGGATTTCACCCTGACGAAATCCTGCGACCCTCAGGGCTTGCCGCGCGGAGCGAGTCGTCATGAAAGATGTCTCAACCTTTGTGAAGGTGGGCACCGCCACACGGGAAGTTACAGCACTAACCAAAGCGTAACCGTTGAGCGCGTATCTTGGCGTTGCTGTCACAAAGGCGGCACCGCTCGGTCGTAAAACGCGAGCCAGCTCAGATAGGGACTTTTCCGGCTCCGCCAGGTATCTGATGACCTCGATGGAGATCACGAGGTCGAACGTGGCGCACGGGAAGGGAAGGTCCTCGATGTCTCCATCAATGATCGGTATATCGGGGTACAAGGACCGAGCGCGAGCCCGCATCCCTTCGGACGGCTCGATACCCACGACGTCAAAACCGCGGTCTGCAAGCTTGCGGAGGGTAAAACCTGTCCCGCACCCGGCATCGAGTATGCGCCCCCCCGCCGGGACCCCATCAACCACAAGATCGAGGAGCTCCTCGATCTTCTTGCGCCCGTAAGTGAAGGTGTTGGCGTATGGGTTGTCTACAAGCGTGTCATAGCGGTGCGCGAACTCCCCAGCCATGTCGGTGTGTAGCTCTACCGCGTGATCTTTGCGCCGCACCCCGAAAGGGTACCAAGTAGTCAGCTGAGCCGGGTGCTCACTTGGCGCCGGCCTCTAGCAGCGATCTCACCAAAGCGTCTGCTGACACCCCGATGCCGTGGTTCGGCTCGCATGGCCTCGGGCCGCCCACCTATCCTGGCTGGGGGCCCCGGCCATGCCAGGAATTTCCACGAGAGGCTCTTGCCACTCGCGGTCGATGCTGGCGACAAGGGAGGGAAGAAGGACCTTAGGTCGATGCCGATGGCGTCGGCATCTCAGCCCAGGACGCCGGCGAGCGGGCTGGCGGGAGCGGCTTGACCGCCAGACGGGTCCTGCCGCACTCGCCGGCCAGGGTCCTGCAGTACGCTTTTCGGGGATGGAAGCACCGCTCGAACCTGTTCCCGTCCGCGTCCTGTATGTGATGGGCACGTCGCGTAGCGGCACCACCCTACTGGGCGAGGTTCTGGGCCAAGTGCCCGGGTTCGCATTTGGCGGGGAGTTCCGCTGGCTATGGGACCAGGCCGCTTCGGCAGGAGCATGTGGTTGCGGTAGTGCGCTCCCACAGTGCCCGGTGTGGCCGCGGGTCCTTGCCGAGACCGGCGAGTTGTTCCCCGAGGAAGACTACCTCCCTGTCACCTCACGCCTTATGGCTGCGGCGGTCGGCCGGAAGCACACATGGGAACGGACGCTAGGAATGCTGCTGAACGCCTGGGTGAAGCGAACCGGTCCCGCGGCAGCCGGACAGTACGGTCAACGCCTCGTTGCCACGTATTCCAGCTTCCTCAGCCAAGTAGGCCAGGAGTGGGTGGTGGACAGCTCATCTGAGCCTTCTGACGCGGCACTCCTCAGTGGTTTGGCGAGCGTCGACTTGCGTGTCGTGCACATCGTTAGGGACCCACGAGGGGTCGTTTACTCACACAAACGGGCCGAGAACTCAACTCTCTGGTCTTCCCCGGATCTGCGTTCCGTCTACGTGGCCGGTGCTTGGCTGGCCTCCAACATCATGGCCCAGTTGGTCCTGAGACGGCTGGGCCCTGCCCGTTCTCTGCAGATCCGGTACGAAGACCTCCTCGTCGACCCGGAGGGCACTCTACGCCGAGTTTTGGGGCTAGTCGGAGCTGGGCTACCGGACGGGCTCATTACTGACGGAACGGTCAAGCTGGGTACCACCCATTCGGCGGCGGGCAACCCGCGCCGCTTCCGGACCGGGGAGGTTGAGCTGGTCGAGGATCTCTCTTGGCAGAGCGGGCTGTCGCCGTCCCAGCGGCATCTCATCCAGGCTCTCTGTGTTCCTCTGATGCGTGCGTATGGGTATCGCTAAGAATCTGTGATGACGTCGCCGCCGCTGACATCTGAACCGACTTCCGTAGTCCCGTTTAACACGCCGACGCGGACGGTACTGCTGGGGCGTGGCGCCTTCGTGCTCAGCATTGACACCGAACTTATGTGGGGAAGCTTTCACCGGATGTCGGCGTCGGAGTTCGAAGCGAGAAATGGCCGCCTGAGAGAGGTTATAACCCTGATCCTGGCAATGCTGGACCGCTATAGCGTCGCTGTTACCTGGGCCCTGGTGGGGCACCTTCTCCTTGATACGTGCATCAGGGGCCAAGATGGCAGAGCGCACCCCGACCTGGCGCGCCCTAATTACGCGTGGTACCCGCACGACTGGTACCGGCAAGACCCATGCACCGACCTGGCGACTGACCCCCTCTGGTATGGAGCCGACGTTGTGGAGATGATCCGCTCTGCCAGAACCCAACATGAGATCGGGTCCCATTCGTTTGGTCACCTTGTATTCGGTGACCCGGGTTGCTCGACCGAGGCTGCCCACGACGATCTAGAGGCCTGGTCTGCCGCGGCGCGCGACCGCGGGATCTCCGGACAAAGCTTCGCTTTCCCGCGAAACCGGATTGGCTACCTCGACCTGTTAGCGGCGGCCGGTTTCAGGTGCTATCGAGGTTACCGTATGCCCGCTAGCCAGAGCCTTTCGCACCGGGCGCCGGATGCCATTAGGGATGTGCTGGGCCTGCCGGCGAACCCGTCCCGGCCTGCGGTAACAGCGTCGGGTTTGGTGGAGATCCCTGGTTCGATGCCATTTCTCGTGCCCAGCGGGCGGTTGCGCAGGTGGGTCTCGGTCCGAGCACGGGTCGCCAAGGCAAAGGGCGGCATCAAGCGGGCTGCGCATCAGCGGGCCGTTTTCCACTTGTGGTTCCACCCAATGGACATGGCCGAAGACCGCGACGCTCGTCTGGGGGGGCTGGAAGCGATCTTGTCCGAAGTTGCCCGCCTGCGTCAGGCTGGTGACCTGGAGCCGCTGACCATGGGGGCGCTCGCGGCAAGGTACCTCGACGGGCCATGAGCTCCGGCCCCACCCTTCAAGCCGATGGCCGGCGCGCGGTTGTCCTTGAGTTTGCCCACCTTCGGATCGGGGAGGGCTGGTTCGACGGGGAGCCACCGAACTCAGGAGTGCATGTGCGCCGGTGGCGAATGCACCCTAGCCCGGATCGAGAAGGGGTGCGGTGGATCCCTTTCGATACTCTGCGTCTCGACCTCCACGAGACGGAAGAGACTTTGCTGGGCCAATTCGACCAGACGACAAGGTACGAGATCCGTCGCGCGGAGAACCGAGATGCCCTGAAGGCCGGGCGGTGGTCGGATCCTCCCCCGGCCATGATCTCTGACTTCCTCGCTTTCTACGGCGTAAGCCGTGCAGGCGCACTAACGGTCCCCCGCCCCGAGACACTTGGAGGGTACGCGCAAGCGGGGTGCCTCCACCTTTCCCAAGCCGTGGACGTCACAGGTAGGGTCCTCGTTTGGCACGCTTACTTCGTGGGAGGCGATATCGCACTCCTGTTGCACTCATGCTCGGGTTTCAGGGGAGCGGGCGTCCAAGAGGAGCGCCAACTGTATTCACGGGCCAACCGATGGCTCCATTGGCGGGATATGCAGTGTTTTCGAGGAGGTCACATTTCCACCTACGATTGGGGCGGTTACTATAAAGGCGGGCAGGATTCTGGCCTTGAGAACGTCAATGCCTTCAAGCGTGGCTTCGGTGGAAATGAGGTACGAGTGTGGGACGGGCATTCCGGGGTCACACTTCGCGGTAAGCTATACCTTGTCCTGCGCTACCGTCAGCATCGTCGAAATTTAAGTCTCGTCACCTCGCAGGGGCCTGGGCCGGCCGGTCCCACCGAAGGTGGCACTGCCAGTGAACCCAGCCGGGTAACCGGCACTCGTTAGGTCACAAGAAGACAATGGAACAGCAGAACCGCGGCGTGTACAGGCAGCAAGTCGCCGTGGACCATTACCGGCGAGCAACGAGCCTGCAGCGCTCTGAGCAGGTTCTTTTCTCGAGGTTTCTCAAGCCTCGCGACCGATTGCTGGATTTGGGCATCGGGGCTGGGCGCACAACGCGTTTTCTCCGCGATCGACCCATCTACGTTGGTCTGGACATTGCACAGGAAATGACGGCAGCAACGTTTCGGGACTTGGGCGAGACGCGCTTGGTGGTCGCTTCGGCCGACATGCTCCCATTTGCCGACAGTAGCTTCGACAGTATCGTTTTCTCGTTCAATGGCCTCGGCTATCTCGATTCCAGAAACGGGGTTTATAACGAAGTGCACCGTGTGCTTGTACCCGGAGGCATCTTCTTGTTTTCCTTGCACAATGCGCGTTTTATTACTGGACCGACCCAGAGGGACCTCAGGTCTCTGGTTGCTTGGTTGCCTCGTATCCCCGCCACAGCTGCCCGCTCGGTATCAAGCGGACGGGTGTGGCGAGGTTCGGGCGTAATTGATCACAGTCGTGGCGCACCGAGCGCCTTGGGAGATCTGAGGTCAACCTGCCTCGCGCGCGGTGCCTTGGTGCGGGAGGTGACCACCCACGGGTTCGCTGTGCAGGCAGTCTTATCCGCACCTGTACCAGGCTTCCCAGCACCCATGAGCCCTTGGTATTACGTCGCAGCCCTTAGGAACGCCGGGTAGGAACCCTGCAGGGAGGCCTTCGGGCGCGTAGGCACTTTGCCTCTCTAAGGGTTCGAACGGGTTGTCGGCGGGCGATGCCACCTCCACTAGTTCCAAGTAGTACTTCTGCTGGTAGAAGCCCTCCACCAGCTAACCGGTTGGTTGTGGTCGGAGATGGGTCGTGTCACCCGAGCCGTCCCGGCAGAAGAGAACGGGTACGGTTTGCGGCACCACGCCCGCTCCCTTCTCCCGGACGGAGGCGCTTCCCGGGACCTCTTCTTATTGGTGAGCTCCCGTCCCAGCAGGACTGGGAAGGACGCGCCAGGAAAAGGCTCGCCTCTATGTTGCCTCCGACCTAGCTGCGAGCCCAAGCCGGGCGCCGTACCTGCTCGAGCTGGACGACGTCGCCTCTGGCGGGATCTCCATTAACGCGCCGCAGGTCGTCCAGGGGGAGCGTCGGATCCCATTGGGCGCCGACGAAGAGGTTACCTGGTGGACCGACATGAACTAGCTTCGGGGCGGTGATGGTCGAGCCGTGGTCGCTAGGAGACTGCTCCGCCGAGCAACCATGGGATGCTAGGGCGGAGCAGTTCTCATCCCCCTTGGCGATGTGGCCGACCAGGCTTGCAAACGCTTGCGTCGGGATGGTGGGGTTGTGAGTAAAAAGAAGCGAAGGCGCCCATCTAGCGGCCACCGTCCCCCTCCAAGAGGCGGCAATCGAACGGTCACCGCAAAGGATGGCCCCGACTCCTTGGGCACCACTGATGATTCTCCGCCCGTGGGTGCCGGGACGGAAGTTCATAGTCCGTGGCAGGTGCTCGGCCTCCTTGCGCTCTTGGGTCCTCTAGTCGTCCTCCCAGCACCGCGCTACCAGATCTTTGCCGGGCTGCCTCTCGACACTCTGCCCGCGCTCGCCGCCCTTGTGCTCATCGTCCCGGCCTTTGTCTCTACGCGGGCTCGCGGTCAACTTGAGAACCAATTTTTTCGCCTGCCCCCATGGGTACGCGCGGGGGCAATGGCTTTGGCCACGCTTGCCCTCGTCGGCAAGCTGGCGCTGGTCTTATTTGCCCCCAACCAAGCCGGTTTCGTCGGCTGCTACGGGCCTTTGCCACCCCAGGACGGCACAGCCTGTGCATCGTCATTTACGAACGCCTTCGGACAGGTCGACGGCACTCGCATAGACAGCTCTATCGCCTTCGGAGCTCGCACCAACGTGTTCACGCCCCCAACTGGGCTCGCCGAAAGCAATTGGAACCTCATTTTCTTCAACCAGGTCCGCTTCGATTACTTTGCGCCTGCGCAGCCTCAGCGGGACCGTTTGCCGTTCACAGCCTCCTGGCACGGCCATCTCGACGCCGCTGCGTCTAGCAGTTTGGTCGTGCGGTACGTCGGCGAAGGTAACCTAGCACTCGACGGTAAGCGGTTCCAGCTAGCGCCTAGCTACTCACGACTGAGAACTTTATCGGTACCAGTCTCGGCCACGAACCCGGAGTTATCACTGAAATTCAGCTTCACCCACTCGGTCCCCATGAGCCAATCGACGAGCGCGCCCTATGCCACATTGTTTATCGGAAACCAGGGTGCGGACCGACTAGTCCCAGCTCAAGCGGTGAACACTGCCGGGGCAGCATGGCGCTCCGAAGCCGGCTTCGTCGATATCATCACTTTGGCCTTGCTAGTGCTCACGAGCTTGGGTTACCTCTTGTTCTTAGGCAGGGGAGTCCTTCTGATCGCGCTGGCGGCCTTCATGGCTTGGGCGGGAACCAGGCTGCCATCTCTGTCTCCACATGCCCGGGATTGGGTCGTCTTGGCGCCAGGCGCTTGGATGCTCCTTGTCCTCCTGATATTCGGCGGGAGACAGCGGCAGCGCGCCATGTTGGTCGCTTACTTCGGCACCGCCGGTTTCGCAACCAGCGCGGCCGCCTTCAGCGCCGCCTTGATTGGTTCCACCGGCCTGAACACCGTTACATACGATGGCGGCGGTAATGACCCACTGACGTATATGTCGGAGGCCTATTCTGTTCTTAGCAGCGGTTCCCTCAAGGGCGGCGAGGCGATATTTTTCTATTCGCCCCTTTACCGGTACGTCCTGTTCGCGCTCCATATCGCCTTCGGTGACGGCTCGACAATCACCACGGCTGCCATCTTTGCCGGCCTCTACATGGGGTTGATGTTCGTCGCTGTCCGAATGTGGCAACCCGCTAAGGACTTTGGCTCACGCCACACCGATATTGCTGTGAGCGCCTTACGCCTGTTACCTGGGGTGGCCCTATACATAATCCTGGCTTGGCTCATGTTATATAGCGCCGTCGGCACTTTTCTTTCCGAAGTGCCTACCTGGATTTTCTTGCTATTTGCTGCTCCATTATTGCTCGCGCCCAGGCGCGAGTCCGACATCTTCATCGGCACTTGTTTGGCCGGTTTGGCCTATCTGACGCGAGTCGACCAGGCGCCAGGCGTAGTTGCCCTCGTGATGTTGTCAGCAGTCGCTCTTCTGCCTGATGGCCGGCCTCTGTTAATGGGGAAAACGCGGCGACAAGTACTGTCGCTGTACCTGAGTTGCGGCGCCATACTGTTCGGCATAGCCAGTTCCACCGCAGCCCATGACCTCTATTTCGGAGGCCGGTTCATGATATTCCCGGGGGAGGCCTCGGCTGCCGTGAACATGCCACTGCCACCAAGCGAGTTGCTCCATGTATTCACGAGCTCAAGCATTCGCGCTACGCTTTTCAGCCAACTAAGGGGTGTACTCGACCTTCCCAGTGCCGCCACAGCTGTCCACAAGCCTTTTCCGTGGGCTGTCCACCTAGTCCAGGCAACATGGTTGGTGGCGGTCGGCTACGCCTTGCTAAGACTCAAGCGGATGAGTGTGGGCACCTGGGCATTGCTACTACTACCCGTGGTGTTTTTAGTCGGGTACACTTTCGCCCAGGTGTACACGTATTACCCCCGTCATGTCGTGGCCGGTTACCTGATGGCGGGTGTTTGTACGTTTGCCTTTTTCGGGAGGCTAACGGGCCCGCGCACAAGTGACAGTAATGTGGTGCTGCAGGGGCAAGACCCGAAAAACGTTGGATAGCCTCCGAGCTTCGACTACACGTCCTTGACCTCATTCATTGATAGAGGATCATTAAGCTTGACAGTTGGGGTCCGCGCGAGCATCTCTTTGGCGGCTTTAGGTGAGGCTCTGAGAGCAGCTTGAGCTGCGCTCGCCGAGGGCGACCGCAGGTGGGCCGAGGATGGCGCCTGTGATGAGCCTTGACTAGCGGCGCTCTGTCGGCGGGCGAGCGGGTAGCCAGAGAGCTTTGACGTGTAGACAAGGTCCCCCCGGACCTAGGGCGCTAGTGAGCGCTACTTGGTGGTAGGAGCGCCGGAGGTTTGGTGAGTAGCCATGACGGCTGCCAAGCCCATTCCCCAGTACCCCGCCACGCTGGCCCAGGCCGCTCCGATTATGCCGAAGCTCGGTATCAGGAGGAAGTCGAGGACCAAGGTGGCCAACATCCCAGCGGTGCAGATGATCGAACTGCGCACAAGCCCTCCCCGCGGGAGACTGTCTGAGGTGCTTAGGAAGAACAGGCTGATCCCGAGCTCGGCCAGGACCAGGATGAGGAAGGGCGTAACCCCAGGGACAAAAGCCTTCCCAAACACAACTGAAAAGAGTGGGCGCGCAAGCAAGGCGGCAACGCTCCCGATAACCACGTACAAGGATATGGTGACCCGCCTCACCATTCGCGATGCCTCACGCGTTAGAGAACCGGTCGCCACCCTGTAGAAAATGACCTGCCCAACAGCGAAGGGGACCACTCGGAGCAACTCCGCCCCACCTTCTGCGACCGAGTACACACCTACTGCACTGGCGTTAAGGTACAGGCCGACTATGAACTGGTCGCCGCTGAAGGTCACCGATTGGCCAAGGCTGATGGCCATGGCGGGGTAACCCTTCCTCACCAGCTCCAAGAACGACACCAGAGAAGGATGAGGCGCAGCCCCTTGCCGGGCCCGGCTCAAGGCGACGTAGCAAATGCACATCTGAGCAATTACGGACACCGACATCGCGCCGAGGTAGTCAACCGGGTTGTGGCTTCCTGTGATGAAAAGCGCAGCTATCGCCGCGACGAGAAGAGCGCTACCCGCGGTGGTCACCACCGCGTCTTGTACCGCGAGCCCATAGGCGAGTTGGCCCTGCATAAGCAGCGTGCTCCCTAGCCTGCCGGCAGCTAGGAATGCCAGGATCAACAGACCAACGGGTGACGGGTGGACGTGCACCAGAGGCAACAACATCCACGCGGCCAGAGGGCAGGCGAGGCACTGCACGATCACGAGAACCGACACAGCGCCTGTGAACTCGCCGAGAGTCAAAGCTCGTGTCGTCTCGTCTGGGGTGGCGACGAGCCTGATCTGGGCAACGGTGCCTACCCCCAGGGTGCCAAACAAGGGAAGCCATGTGCCGATCGCGACGTACAGGGCCAGAATGCCACGGTCCGCCGGGCCCAAGCCGCGTGCCGCAAGGATTGCCGCAATACCTAGCAAGCCGACAGACAAGGCCTTGCTCGCGACAAGCGGAGCACTCTTGCGGGCTACCGAAGAAACGGTCGCCCTTGCTGTTGCAGCATTGACCGACGCCTCCCCACGGGAACGGCGCCCTATTGGCATTGTTGGGCGACGGATCTCATAAAGGGCTGCACGAGAGCCAGCCCTTCATCGCGCACCTGATCATGAGGTGTGCCCGCCTCAGCGCGACGTTCCCGCCAGTTTTCAAGGATCGCCCGGGTACCTAGGGTCGCCAGCAACACCAAAGCCCACAGGAGCTGGTCGCGGTGACGGAAAGCGCTGCCAAGGTTACCCTCTGCTTCGGAAGCGATACCCGTAATGAGGGCGACCGCCAACAACGGAAAAGCGATTACATCGCGACGACGGCGGGACGCCACAAGACCTACCGCGGCGAGAACATAGAGAGGGTAGTAAAGGACCTCTTCGAGAGCGGCGAAATCGTAGCTAAGCCCGTCGCCGTGCTGCCAAGGGAAGGGCCGCAACGCAAATGCGAGGAGACCCCTTGGCAACGCCTTTAGGTCGTTGCGCAGGCCCTTTGGTACTACGAGTTCTTCGTCGGCGATTGCCGAAGGGATCGCCGACGGGAGTGTTGTTGCCGAAGGGTTTGTCGCCGCCGAAGGGTTTGTCGCCGCCGAAGGTTTTGTCCCCGGTCGAGCCGCAATTACCTTCGGATGGACGAAAGCAGACTTGGCCCCCTCGGACAGTACTGTGCGTTCGTAACCAAGATCAGAACCCCCGTGAGCCACATACGTGCTGCCTGCGATGCCAAGGCCTGGTAGAACGGGTATGAACAGACAGAGGAGTAGGCATAGGCCCCGCGCGAAGATAGGGCGAGCCGGGCGGAACAGCCACACGGCTGCCGCCGCGGCCCACGCAGCCGGGATAAACGCCCAGTAACGGAGATAAGCCAACGACAGCAGCGAGACCCCGGTCACAACCGTCGCGCCCACTAGGTACTGCCACTGCTTGGCGCGTGAAAACATTGTGACACCAATTGCAGTTCCCGCCAATCCGGCCCAAACCATCGACTCGCGCAGCACTACCGAAGACCACAAGATCTGTGAAGGGAACAACGCCACCGCCAGACCGGCTACTACCGCCCACCCGTTGCTATTTGTCGCAAACCTGACCAGCACAGCCGTGAGGACCGCCGTCACAGCCCCGAACAACGCGGCCCACAACGCTGCGACAAGTATGTGAGTTCCGAACAACCTGAACAACACCGTGAGCGGCCACATGAACGAGGCCGCCTCGTGGAAGAGGTCCTCTCCATAGCCGCCCTCCACGCTGACAGTCAAATGGCCGGTAGAGGCCAGGCGGCCGAAGTTGACATAGTCGGACTCGTCGGGGAAAAGGTAACCGTGTTGAAACTTATCGATCCCAATTGCTGCAATAACCCGTGCCGTAAGCGCAACCGCGAAGGGTACAGCGACTGGATGGGTCGCAGCGATTGACCAAGCCGAGCGGACGACGGTATACGGCCTCTTCACGGGCACCACCTCGGACCTTTCCCGAGCGGCGGGAGCCGTCACTTCTGCAGACGGGCCCAGGAGCTGTCATCGCCCGCAATAACTCTGGCGGCGGTCTCCTTGCGGGTTTCTGCTATGACGTCGTCGAGAATCTGGTCGAGGCTCAGTGTTGCCTGCCAGCCGGTAAGGGCCTCAACTTTGGTTGTGTCGGGGACACGTCGGACCATGTCTTCGAAACCGGTCTCGTAAGCGACGTCGTAGGGCACATGCACTATTGGCGACGTGCTCTCGGTTTTGGAAACGATTTGGCGAGCCAAGTCCTCGATGGAAATCTCCTCGGACGAACCGACGTTGAAAACGTCACCTTCAGCAAGAGGCTCGTTGAGAATTCGGATCAGAGCGTCGACGACGTCAGTTACGTGGCAGAAGCACCTGGTTTGGGCCCCGTCCCCGTATACCGTGATTGGCTCTCCAGCGAGAGCTTGGTGCACGAGCCGGGGAATGACCATGCCATAGGCGGGGCTCTGACGTGGCCCTACCGTATTGAAGAGACGTACGACGATGGTTGGCAGGTCACGTTCCCGGTGGTACGCGTAGGCGAGGATCTCGTCAACCGCCTTGGAAGTCGAGTACGCCCACCGGGCGACGGCCGGAGACCCCAGGATGCGGTCCGATCGTTCGTTGAGCGGGCCCGAGTTGTTCTTACCGTAGATTTCGGAGGTGCTCGCGACCATGACTTTGCGCCTGTAGCGGTGGGCCGCCTCCAGAACCGTGATCGCGCCCTTGATGTTGGTTGTCAGGGAGTACAGGGGTTGTTCGACTATGAGCTTTACCCCTACAGCGGCCGCTAGGTGCACGACGATGTCGCTGTTGCGGACCGCTTCGTCAACGACGAGCTCGTCAAGCACGGAACCTTGGACAAAACTGAAGTCGGGATGTCCCGCAAGAGCCGTCAGGTTTGCCAGGCGCCCGGTGGCGAGATTATCCAGGGCCGTGACTTTGTTCCCCTCCAAGAGCAATGCTTCGGCTAGGTGCGAACCGATGAACCCTGCTCCGCCGGTAATTAAGTGACGCGCCACCAACAGGGAGGCTAGGCCCCCTCGGACAACGGGGCAAGTACCCTCACCAACCTTGCTTGCGCAGGAACTCCTCCAAAGTGACCAGCGCCCAGAGCGCATGGCAGTGGTCCGCCGCGCCGGACAGGTGCTCGCCGACAAGGCGGTCGACTTCGTCAGGTTCTAGGTGAGCGCGGACCCGCGTCGACGCTGGCAGCAAGCGCGACTCCACGTAACCGCGCAGCTCGTTCCTGAACCACCGTTCCAGCGGGACGCCGAAACCGTGCTTTGGCCTATGGAGTACTTGGGGCGGCAACGAGTCGGCCATAGCCCTCTTGAGGGCCCTCTTGAGGGAGAAGCCACGCATCTTCGTCCCGGGCTGAAGTTGCAGCGCCATCTCCACCAGCGCGGTGTCCAGGAAGGGCGAGCGGACCTCCAAGGCGTGAGCCATGGCCATGCGGTCCACCTTTGGGAGCAGGTCGTCCAAGAGGTAGGTCCTCAAGTTCAAAAGGAGCAGCCGGTCTAACAGCCCGGCACCGTCGGTGGCGTCCCAGATCTGCTGATAGTCCTCAATATCCCAGAAGGTGCCGCTTGGGCACATTGCCTTCCGCACAGGCATTTGCACGTGGCTGACCCAAGACAGGTAAGAACCCGGGAGCGGCTCGTCCTTGCGAGCGAGCAGCCTTTGGAGGCTCCCAGCGCGACCAGCGAAAGCGCGAGGAGGCAGGCGCGCCGAACCTCCCTGCGCCCAGTTTTGTAAAGCTGCGGGGAGCCGCTGGAACTTGGACAGTGCAAGAGCAGCCGCGAAGCGCTCGTACCCAGCGAACAGCTCGTCCCCGCCGTCACCGCAGAGTGCCACCGTCACGTGCTTCCGAGTCAGCTCCGACAGCAAATAAGTGGGGAGCGCGCTCGAATCGCCGAACGGCTGGTCGTAGAGCCATACGAGCCGCTCGATGAGGCTGGCCGCGTCGGGACTGACTACGAACTCGGTGTGGTTGGTCTTGAAGCGTTCCGCCACCATCCGGGCGTAGGGCCGCTCGTCGAATCCCTGCGTGTCTTCAAAACCGATCGTGAACGTGGCCACCGGCTGGTTCATCAGGCCGGCCATGAGCGCCACCACGCTCGAAGAGTCGACGCCCCCACTCAGGAAGGCCCCGAGCGGGACGTCGGAGACGAGGCGTCGCTCCACCGCTGAACGGAGGTGCTCCCGGACGGACCGGGCGGCTCCGTCGAGTGACAACTGGGGGGAGGTCGGTGCACCCTTGAGCCCAGGCACGACTGGCGCCCAGTACTGCTCCAAGCGGAGGGGCAACCCCGGTTCAAAGACCAGCACATGCCCCGGGGGGAGGCTCGAGATGCCTTCGAAGAAGGTGCGCGGCGTGGGTACATAGCCGAACGTCAGGTAGGCGGGGAGGGCTCCAGGGTCCATACGTCGGGGGACGAGCGGGTGCACGAGCAGCGCCTTGATCTCGCTCGCGAACACAAGGTGCGTACCGTCCGACCAGTAGTACAGAGGTTTCTTGCCAAGTCGGTCGCGTCCGAGCACTAGGCGCTCGCGCGAGGTGTCCCACACCGCGAATGCGAACATGCCGTCGAGCTTGCGTGCGAGCTCGACGGGCGAAACTTGTTCTGCGAGGTGTGCGATGACCTCAGTGTCGCCTTCGCTCGTCAAGGCGTGCCCGCCTTCTATGAGGTCCTTGCGCAGTTGACGGTAGTTGTAGATCTCCCCGTTCAGGACCGCCCCGATGGAGCCCAGCTCGGAGGTCATCGGCGGATCTCCGGTTACCAGGTCGATGACAGCCAAGCGGGTCTGCCCGATCACTCCAGGGCCGACGGCAAAGACCCCGGAAGCGTCTGGGCCGCGGTGCTCGAGCAACCGCAGCTGGTCCGCAACATTGCGCGCTGAGACGTTCGCGCCCACAGCGCCGGCGATCCCGCACACGCTGCAAGGCTAACTTGGCAGCAATGGCTCTGGGGCGCTCATGACGGTTGTTGTAACAGGGGGGGCGGGCTTTATCGGGTCCAACCTGGTCAACCGGTTGGTTGAGCAGGGGGAGAGCGTCCGCGTGCTCGACAACCTCTCAACGGGTTACCGCGACAATGTCCCGCCCCAGGTTGAGCTCGTCGAAGGCGACGTGGCTGACGAGGAGGCGGTGCGCCGTGCGGTGGCAGGTGCCGACAGGGTGTTCCACCAAGCCGCAGCGCGCTCGGTCATCGGCTCGGTGGAGCATCCGCTGCTGACTGACACCTCGAATACCCATGGGACACTTAACGTGCTGAAAGCAGCGCTTGACGCCGGCGTGCGGCGCGTCGTGTATGCGTCGTCGAGCAGCGTCTATGGGGGAGCTGCACCCATGCCCACCGCTGAAACGGCACCGCTCGTCCCGCGTTCGCCGTACGCCGTGTCCAAGCTGGCAGGGGAGCACTATTGCCGCGTGTTCAGCGAGCTGTACGGCCTCGAAACGGTTGCTCTGCGCTACTTCAACGTGTACGGGCCCAGGCAACGTCCCGACTCCGCTTATGCCGCAGTCGTCCCTCTGTTCATCGGAGCTCTTCTGAGCGGGCAGGCGCCTGTGGTCCACGGCGACGGCCGGCAGAGCAGGGACTTCACCTTCGTCGACGACGTCGTGGAGGCGAACTTGGCCGCTGCTAACGCACCCGCCGAAGACGTGACCGGGAAGGTGTTCAACATTGCCTGTGGAGGCTCTCACTCGTTGATCGACCTGCTCGAGACGTTGGGCAACCTCCTTGGCGCGGTCGTTGCACCGGTACATACGGGGGGCCGTGCGGGTGACGTCCGCCATAGCCAGGCCGATGTAAGCGCGGCTCGGGCTAGGCTCGGGTTCACGGCAAGGGTCAGCTTCGAAGCGGGCATCGGGCGGACCATAGCCTGGGTGCGGTCGCGGTCATCTTGACTGTGGGTCCCAACGCGGAGAGCATCGTGCCAATGCAGAGCGGCCCAACCAGGGTAGTTGTGGTCGGGCAGGGCTACGTGGGCTTGCCCCTCGCAATGCGGGCAGTCGAGGTTGGCTATGACGTCGTGGGCTTCGAAGTTGGTTCAAGGCGGTTGGCCTGCCTGCGAGCGGCCGATTCGTATGTAGAGGACATAGCATCGGCGGAGCTCGCGCGAGCCCTTGCCAGCAACCGCTACCTACCGACCAACGACCCAAAGGACCTGGATGGGTTCGACGTCGCGCTGATTACGGTGCCCACGCCACTTCGTGAAGGAAGCCCAGATCTGTCCTTCGTCGAAGAGGCGGGTGGCGTTTTGGCTGCGCACCTGAAGGTGGGCGCTCTGGTCGTGCTCGAGTCGACGACCTACCCAGGTACGACCGAGGAGCTGCTCGCAGACTTGCTTGAAACAGGCTCGGGCCTGGTGGCTGGTACCGACTTCCACCTTGGTTACAGCCCTGAGCGGATCGACCCTGGTAACCCGACGTACGGTCTGGTCGGTACCCCCAAGGTGGTGTCAGGGGTGAACGCTGCGTCCCTGGCGGCCGTCCAAGAGTTCTACGGGTCGATCGTGGACAAGACGATCCCTGTGTCGCGGCCGAGGGAAGCGGAGCTCACCAAACTGATCGAGAACACCTTCCGCCACGTCAACATCGCTTTGATCAACGAGTTGGCAATGTTCGCGGCTGACCTTGGTGTTGACGTATGGGAGGCCCTCGACGCTGCGGCGACAAAGCCGTTCGGCTTCATGCGTTTCAACCCCGGCCCCGGTGTCGGAGGTCACTGTCTACCGATCGACCCGTGCTACCTGTCCTGGCACGTGCGCACCTCTTTGGGCCGGAGCTTCCGGTTCGTCGAGCTTGCAAACGATGTCAATGACCACATGCCCGACTACGTTGTACAGCGGCTGACTATGGCCCTCAACAACCAGAAGACTGCTGTCAACGGGAGCAAGCTTCTTTTGTTGGGGCTCACGTACAAGCCGAATACGTCGGACATCAGGGAGTCGCCTGCCTTGGCAATCGCCCAACGTCTAGCCCGTCTGGGTGCACAAGTGCGCTACGTCGACGAACATGTTGTCGAACAGGACATAGAAAATACCGACAGCGTCTTGGTCCGAGTGCCCCTGACCGAGGAGGCACTAAAGACGAGTGATGCCGTATTGGTGCTGACCGACCACGACGATGTTGATTACCAATTTGTCGCGGAACACGCGTCGTATGTGCTGGACACGCGGCACCGTTGCAGTGGGCCGGCGGTTAGCTATCTCTGATGTGGCGTAAACTTCTGAGCGTCCTTGCTGACCCGGACGATGGCCTCCCGCTCACCCTTGTCGGAGACGATGGAACTGACCCCATTGTGCAGGGCGAGCTCGTCTCATCCGCTGGAGCGAGGTACCCGATCATCCGTGGCATACCGAGGTTTGTCGACCCAAGTAACTATGCTGGTTCGTTTGGTTTGCAGTGGAACCGTTTCGCGAAAGTGCAGTTGGACTCCTTTACCGGTACGAGCCACTCGCGTGAGCGTTTCGACGCAGAAGTCTGTTGGGCCGGCGAGGTCGCCGGGCGCTGGGTGGTCGATGCCGGCTGTGGCAGCGGCCGCTTCGCTGAGGTTGCGGCTAGTTATGGAGCTGAGGTCATTGCGGTCGACCTAAGCAGTGCGGTCGAAGCCGCCATGGACAACCTCGGTGAAAAGTCAAATGTGCACGTAATACAGGCGGACATCAACCGCCTGCCGTTGCGTCGCGAGATGATCGGTTACGTCTACTCGATCGGCGTACTGCAGCACACCCCCAACCCCGTGGCGTCAGCACGAAAACTCCTCAGTCAGCTCCCACCCGGCGGACGGTTCTGCTTTACGATCTATGGGCGACAGCCATGGACAAAGCTGTACGCGAAGTATTGGTATCGCCCGCTGACCCGCCGAGTTCCGCCAGAACGGCTGCTGCAGCTGATCGAAGGTGCGATGCCGGTGTTGTTCCCCGTGACGACGGTTCTATATTCGACACCTTATGCACGCAAAGTCTTTCAATTCCTCATCCCCGTTGCCAACTACGTTTATATGAAGGACATTCCCCGCGGGATCCGGTACCAAGGGGCGGTGCTCGATACGTTCGATATGCTAAGCCCTCGGTACGATAAACCCATTACTGCTCAGGAACTTGTCACGGGCCTGAGCGAAATGCAAGTAGAGGTTACAATTGTAAAGACGATCCCTGTCATCGCGTGTGGCGTGCGAAAGTGAACCCTTTAGCGGGGTACGATCTCAGTATAGATGTCGAACAGCTTCTGAACAGCGGTCGCGACGTCGAAATACTTGGTTGCGAGCGCCCGGCAGCGTGACGGGAGCTCCTGGTCTGTCAACATCTCAGCAAACTGGCGCGCTCCAGCGCGGACGGCATCGTGCTCGGGCGAACCAATTACAACACCGCAGGCGTAATCAGACAAGAGCCTGTCTAGGTCGCCTATCTCCGGGCTGACGATCACCGGCCGTCCTGTGGCCAGGAACTCCCCAACCTTTGTTGGCATGCTTGCAACATCGGCGGGGCTGGGCGCGAGAACGCAGAGACCCGCATGGCTCCGAGCCACCTGCCCGGGGATCTCTGTCTGGCTGGGGTGCAGTACGAAGGCGTCGGAAGCCCGCAACTCCGCCAGGCGTGGCGATGTCTGGGGCACGAGAGCGGTGAGCTCGACTTTTCCGTGAGCCCCCAGCGCCTTGGCAAACGAGATCATGGTTGGCAAGTCGTAGCGCGGGCTCAGGCTGCCGCTGAAAAGAAGCCTGTACGGGGGGTAAGGCGGTAGCTCGACGAACGAAAACCGGGACAGGTCGGTGCAGGTCGGGATGGTCCGCGCCTTGGAGGCAACGGCCGGTCCGTAGCGTTGCCCGAGCTCGTTACGAGCCCTGTCACTGAGCACGACGATCGCATCGGCGGATTTTGCTACGTGCTCCTCGAGCCGGCGTAACGTCCTTTCTACGAGCGAGCCCGGCCGGACTGTGCCCACCGCGATCCGCGCGTCAGTCCAAAACCCTCGCATGTCCCACAGCCAAGAATGAGCTCGTCCAAGGTACGCAGAGGCGGCCGGCAAGGTCCCTCTGGCGTGGACCAGTTCTGCACGCCGCGATAGCGCGGCTCCCCTCAACAGTCGCTCGACGCCGCCACGCGGTCCCGAGCGGCCGAACCGATGAGGTGACCAATTGATCCCCAGGCTGGCGATCTGCTCCAAAGTCGTCTCAGCTATTTGCGCGGTCTCGAAGGAGTGCAGCTCGATCCGGAGCCCCAGCTCGGCCAGTCCCGCAAGGTAAGGGAGGACCTGGGTATGCCCGGCTCCTTCCAATACCGAGTCAACGGTGATGTAGGTGAGAGGTGGTAATATCATGAGGATCCCGACGTGGCGACTGTGAACAGGTTATGTCCCCTGTCCTGGGTGCAAAAGATGAGGGCCACACAGCGCAGCTGAGGGTCCTGGCGTTGACGTCGTACCCGCTGCTGGCGGCCGCGACCCGTTACCGAGTTGACCAATTTCGGGGTCCGTTGTCCGAGCGTGGCGTCTCGCTCGACGTGAGATCGTTCCTGGACGACGCAGGGTTACAACATCTCTACGGCGACAGCGTGAGCAGGAAGTTATCGGCCGTCGGACGAGGCCTGCTCAGGAGGACTGGGGACGTCGTCCGCGTCCACGACTACGACGTGGTCCTCGTTCAACGTGAGGCGATGCTGATCGGGCCGCCCATTGTGGAATGGCTTGTCTCGACAATTGGTGCAAAGCCGATCGTGCTCGATATAGACGACCCGATCTGGCTGCCGGAGGAAAGTCTAGTCCCCGGGGTTCTCTCAAAGGTGCGCAGATGGCCCGGGAAGGTGCATTGGCTTTTACGGCACGCCACAGTGGTCATTTGCGGGAACCACATTCTTGCGGAATACGTGAGGTCTCTCGGCGGGCAGGCGCGAGTCGTGCCAAACGCGGTGGACACTGGACGTTTCCGTCCCTCGACGCGCTCTCACTCAACGCGGGCCCCCCTGGTGGGGTGGATCGGTTCCCATGGGACGTACCCGTACCTTGAGTCAATCTTGCCTTCGCTAAGGGAGGTGGGGCGCAGAGCCCCCTTCCGGATGCTCGTAGTCGGCTCTGGTCGAAAATCGGTCCCAATTGAGGGTATCCCAGTCGATGTCAGAGGTTTTGACTTGGAAAGAGAAGTCGAAGATTTCGCTTCTTTGGACATCGGCCTTTACCCGTTGTCTGACGACCCGTGGGCGGCGGGCAAATCAGGGTTGAAAGCGGTCCAGTACCTCGCCGTGGGAGCCCCTTATATCGCCTCGCCGGTCGGGATCGTCGCGGAAATCGGAGTGCCCGGCGTTACGCATTTCCTGGCAAACGATGCCGATGACTGGCAGACGGCACTTAGCTCCCTGCTCGAAGACCAACAGCTGAGGGCCCAGATGGGCGCGGCTGGACGTCGGTACGCTGAGCTCAACCACGGCGTCCCGAAGGCTGCGGACCTCCTCGCCCAGGCTCTGCGCGATGCTGCGGGGCGGTGAGCGAGCCTCAGACGGGCCGGGGGGAGGTGCCGGCCCGAGCAGACGAAGCGACGTCGACTTCACCGCTACGCTTGGGTTTATGTGTGGGCGCTTCTCGCCTGTGGCGCGCTGGGTAGCCACCGGGCTCATAGACCTCCTCCAGTGCCCCACGTGCAGTTGCAAGGTAACCGCGGGGTCTGACCAGAGCGGTTTCACGTGCCCCGCCGGGCACGTAATGGGATTTCGCGACGGCTACTTGAGCGCGTGGCGAGCGGAAGTAGACGATGTAACCCTCAGGACCGCGGAGAGCTTCGGCTATGAATGGACCACGTTCGACGAAATACGCGACGAGGACGAGACGTTCGCTCGATGGTATTTCGCTGACCTTTCGCTTGACGAGCTGACTGGTCGGAGTGGTCTCGACGCGGGCTGCGGCAAGGGTCGCTTTACCCGTCACTTGGCACCGCACGTCGGGGCTCTGGTAGCGCTCGACGCATCTATTGCTATCGAGGTTGCGACGCGAGATCTTGCGGAGTTCCCGAACGTCGTAACCGTCCGCTCCGACTTAAGGTCGGCGCCGTTTGGAGACGGGACGTTCGAGTTCGTCTCCTCTTTGGGCGTGCTGCACCACCTGGAGGACCCTTTCGCGGGGTTCCAAGCGCTTGCCCGGCTGCTGTCTCCGGGGGGCATCATGCTCTTGTACCTTTATAGCCGACCGTCGAAGTTCGGCGTTCGATGGCTCGGGATCGAGGTGGCAACGCTGCTAAGACGGGTAACCGTTCGAACTGAACGGAGGGCTTTGCGGTGGATGAGCGCCGGCGCCGCGGCTGTGCTGTGGGCCACCGTGGTGGCACCTGGGACCCTGGGAGAGCGGTGGGGCGAAGCGTGGTTAGCGAAATTGCCTCTTGCGGTCTACCGGCGCAGGCCCTTTCGGGTCCTCTGGTTGGACACGTTCGACCGTTTGAGCGCTCCCGTCGAGCACCGCTATGTGTGGTCTGAGCTCGAACCATGGTTCGCGCAGGAGGGCCTCGTGGTGAAGTCGGTGCGCGAGGACGCCGGTTTCTTCATAGTGGCTGGTCGGCCTGCGGCGCGATAATAGAGCAAAGATGACGGCCGGCAAGGTTCTGACCATACTATGAGCTCGCTTCCGCTTTGGGCCTACGCGATCGTCTTAGTGCTCTCGTTGCTCCTGAGCCTCGTCCTCACGCCTATAGCCCTGGCCCTCGCGCTCCGCCATGACATCTTCGACCATCCTGGGCCAGCCAAGGCCCACGGCAAAGCCGTGCCCTACCTCGGCGGGGCGGCGATCGTGGTCTCCTTCGCGGCTGTGACGCTCGCGGCGACAGTCGTGCGACCGCCGCCGAGCGGGGTCTTGCAGCTCGGCGGTTTCCTCGCCCTTGGTGTGCTGCTGGCAATAGTCGGTCTGGTGGACGACATCCGGGGAGGGCTGAGCGCTTGGCTCAGGCTCGCACTGGAGCTCGGCGCAGGACTGGCTGTCTGGTCGATGGGCTACGCTGCTCACCTCCCCGGGATCCCTCGGCCACTTGACGCTATCGTCACAGTGTTATGGGTGGCGGGTGTCACCAACGCGTTCAACCTTCTCGACAATATGGACGGCCTGTCGGCGGGAGTGACCTCCATCGCCGCGTTGTCGATCTTTGGGATCGCCTGGTTGCAGCATCGCTACCTTGTTGCAGCCCTCGCCGTCGCGCTCGCCGGCTGCGCGGCAGGCTTTCTTCGTCATAACTTTCACCCTGCGCGGATCTACATGGGTGATGCCGGCAGCCTCTTCCTTGGCTTCATGATCGCGGTCCTGCTTCTCAAACTGCGGGCCAACGCACCCACTCGGGTCGAAGTCGCGGTTATCTTGGCCGTGCCGGGCGTCGCCTTGTTCGACACGACGTTAGTGATGGTGTCACGGCTCTTTCACCGGCGGAACCCTTTCAACGGCGGGCAGGACCACACGAGCCACCGCCTCGTCTACCTGGGGCTGTCGGTGCGCAAAGCTGTCGCGCTTACCTATTTGGTGGGGGCAACCCTCGGCGGCGTGGCAATCGCCATGACGCAGATCCCGTCTGCGCGCATTTTCGGTGTCGCCGCCCTGCTGGTGGTGGCCGCTCTCGCCGCGGTTCCCCTATTCCGCGTGCCTGTCTATAGGGTGGCGTGGGCGCAGGCGAAGGGTCGCAGGCTCCGAGGTGCCGACGCTATCCAATTTCCTGAGCCAGCGCCCCGAGCGCCGGCGAAGACTTGACCCGCCGCTCAGGATCGCTTGGGGACTGGTTTTTTAGCCACCTTTGGGTGCTCAGCAGCGAGCACCTGTTTCAAGAAGGCCCGGTATTCGCTGTCGAGCGGGTCTTCGCTGATCGCTCGGCGGGCCAATGCTGCGGCCGCGATGAGATCTGAATGCGCCTCAGTCGGTTGTACTTCCGACAGGTACCCGTCGACGTCAGCCTCGTTCACAAGATCCTGGGGGTCGATCGGTTCCCTCGCCAGCGCTTCGGCGAACAGGCGTCTGGACTGGACTAGGTCGGTCAGGACCGTTTGCACGCCGGACGTGCTCGATGCGCTCGATGCGCTGGTTGCGAACTCTTCGTACACTGTTCCTTCGAACGCAGGGTAGATCGGCTCCCAGGGGTTTAGCGCTGCAGCATGCTGCAAATCGGGGAAGAACTTGGGGCCGACCTCGGTATGAGCCTGGGAGGTCCCCGTCGCGGGGGCCTCTGTCAGGCTGGTGTGTGCGGCCCAGTAGTCGTGGTCTGCTCTGTAAGCCCCGTCAGCGCCCAAGGAGGTTACGACGACGACAGCGATGACTAACAGCGCTGCCAACCCTGTCTGCCACGGTACGGACAAGGGGGACGGCTCGGGATGCCTGGGCTCAGCCTCGCGCCTAACCATGGGGCTGTTTGGCTCCCGGGACAGGAGAGCAGCCGGCTGCAGTGTGGCAGGTACACCTGCGGCCCGGCTCAGCACGGCCAGCAAACCCACAAGCAACCAAAACGCGAAGGATAGCCCGACCTGCTGGACATTAAACGAGGCCTGTACGAGGTAGGCCGTGATGGAGGCGCTCACGACGCCGAGCGTCACCCGGACCGACCGGGCGCGCTCTTTTGCGGCGATGTCGGTACTTTCGCCCCGCTCGGTCGCGCGACAACGGCGCCACGCGCCAACACAACGGAGGGCGATCGCAGCCAGGATTGCCAAGAAAAGGGCCAGACCGACGAAACCCTGGTTGGCAAGCACGTTCATGAAAATGTCGTGCGCACCGTTCACCAGATACGTGGCTCCCAACGCCTTTACCCATGCAGCGCTTTGGTATTTCGGGTAGAGGAGGGCAAAGTTATCGGGACCGATGCCCGCAATTGGGTTCTTCAGTGCGATGTGAAGAGCGGTACGCCAGATTTGAACTCGCTGCCAGATAGAGGTGCCGCCGCCGCTCTGGAAAAGCGAAGACAACGGCTGGGCAAGAAAACGGTGGCCGAAAGCCGCTAGTCCGACCACGACGACGACGAGCGCACCAACTGCCCCACCGACGATGGCGGGTGCCCTTCGCCGAAGTTCAGGCGCAACGAAGGCAGCCAGGACCAGCACAGCGACGACGACGGCGACCCAGGCACCCCGAGCGACCGTGCGGACCACCTCCACGATCAAGACGACGCCCACGACGCCACCGGCGACGCGCCAGTACCAACGTTTCGCTCCCAGGCCCAACACGACCACTACGGGGAAGATGATGGCCAGGTAGCCGCCGAGGTGATTCGGGTTGCCGAACGTCGAGAAGATGTTCCCGGCGAACGAGGACGTGTTGTACTTAATGAAGTCCCAGGGTTTCGCGCTACGGAACTCCACGTCGTGGAGCTGGATCAGCCCGTAGTACATCACGACGCCGCCGCCGGCGAAGGCGAGCCCAGCCAGGACTTTGCGCACGTCGTCGACCTCAAAGGCCTCGGCGGTGACCATCGTCACTACCCCGAGGGCAGCTGCCAGGAAGAGGCCGTCGTAGGAACCGTAGTTGCCGAGCAGTCCTACGTGGGTGTCCGCCCCCGCGAAGGCCGACACCGCAGTCCAGACGACGACGCCGCCTATCGGCCATTGGAGGCCGTTGCGCCACAGGGGAAGCGGGCGGCGGTGGACGGCTGCAACGACCCATATTCCAGCCAGGGCCAACGCGGCTACTACCACGAGCGTGTACTTGGGAAGGTTGTAAACGTCTCCTGTGTGCGGGTCGAAGATGACAGGCACGAAAGTTGCGAGCGCAACCAGCACCCCGGCTCGGGACGCTCGCAGCCCATCCTTACCCTTGGCTACGGCTGCTATGAGCCAGCCAGTGGCCATTGTGGCACCGAGGATGGCGCCGAGCATGAACGCGAAGCTTCCTGCGACAGCACCCGTGGCCCAAAGGACCACCACGAGGAAGAGCACCGCTGCGCCGGCGGGGAGCGCCCAACCGGGGAGGCCGGCCCTGGCGGACAAAGCGCCGATCCGTGATCCCGTCCGCTCCACGAAACGTTCCGGGCCGCTGGAGGGCAGCTGTTGTCGCCTCAGAAGCTCCTGTTTGGCAGCCCGACTCGGAGCGCCGGCAGCCTTGGGGCGCGCCGCCGTCCGCCGCGCTTGGGCACGCCGTTTTTGCCCGCTTGGTTTTGCCACTCAAGGGAGGTTAGAGCACTCCCGCGAGCCGCTGCCGAGTAGTCGCGTAGGTAACCGGTCGTGGGGAGACTGCCGGCACCTCTCGGCGAGGAAGCGAGCGAGAGCTAAGGTGCCAAGGGTTCAACCCGACTATGCCCCTGCGGCGCGTAAAACGGTCCTGCGTCTCATCACACGCATGAACATCGGCGGTCCTGCTCGGCAGGCGATCCTGTTAACTAAGGGCCTCTCGGCCGAGTTTCCGACCGTCCTCGCCGCCGGCCGCCCCGCAGAAGCTGAGGGTGAGCTCACCGACCCAGATGTCCCGGTGAGGCATGTCCCGTTGGTGCGCCCAGTCCGCCCTGTGACTGACCTGCGCTGCCTGATGGTCGTCCGCAGGCTTCTGCAAGAGAGTCGCGCAAGGCTTGTTCACACCCACATGGCCAAGGCGGGCACGGTAGGGCGGCTGGCCGCCCTACCGTCGGGCCGTCGTCGGCGTCCCCGGCTGGTCCACACGTTCCACGGCCACGTCCTGCAGGGTTACTTTGCAGGCCCCCAGCAGCGCGCCTTCGTACAGTTCGAACGCTTCCTTGCCAAGCACACCGACGTCCTAATTGCTGTGAGCCCCGAGGTGCGAGATGAGCTGCTCGACCTCGGGATCGGTAAGCCGGCGCAGTATAGAGTCGTGCCTCTCGGCTTTGACCTTGCCCCCCTTCTTGCCGTCGGTACCCCAGGTGGGCCGGCAGGACGGCTGCGCGCCGCGCTCGGCATCGCCGAGAACGTCCCGCTCGCGGGCACCGTGGGAAGGCTCGTGCCCGTAAAGGACCACGCAACGCTGTTCTCGGCCGTGGCGAGCCTGCCTGGTTTGCACCTGGCTGTGCTCGGCGACGGCGAGCTTCGGGCCACGCTCGAAGCGCTGGCGTCCGAGCTCGGGATAGCGGACCGCACCCATTTCACAGGTTGGTGGACCGATGTCCCGTCTGCCCTTGCCGACCTCGACGTCGTGGTGCTTTCCAGCCGCAACGAGGGGACGCCCGTAGCACTGATCGAAGCGCTTGCTGCAAGGCGCCCTGTCGTCGCCACCGATGTCGGAGGTGTTCGTCACGTCGTGCAGCACGGCGAGACTGGATGGTTGTGCGGTCCGGGTGACTCAGCTGGGCTCGCTCGCCTGATGCAGCAAGTGATCAGTGAACCCGAGGCATCGGGCCGCATGGCCGAAGCAGGTCGCCTCCGGGTAGCGTCACGCTTCGGCTACGAGCGCCTGCTTGCTGAACACCGGTCTCTCTACGAGGAACTGTTGGGTGGCGCTGAACCGTAGAGTTAACGCTCAACTCTAGGGTTAAGGGCGCCGTCAGCCAGGCGTCTTGAGCAGTCGGGCTAGCCTGGACAGAAGTGGCCCGGTCATCTCGGAGGGGCCTTCATCGCGACGACGGTCCCTCCCTACTTCCCCAAGACCCCATTGCAGAGCCTTTGCCAGTCCTTGAGGCCCCCGGCAACGGCAGACGGCACCCCGGCGACTCTATGCGGGCCGGTACTGCCGGCCTTCCGGTGACACCGCCCGGAGTTCTCCGTCTCTCAACTAGTCCGAGCAGACAAGAGGGGCAACCGAGCCGACAAGAGCGTCAAACGACAGCCCAGGCCAGCGCGGCGCCGCCACTAGAAGATGCCCGCGTTGAGGCCGCCAAACGGGGTGACCCGTCGGCTTGGGAGTCCGCCTACTTGGTCTATGGAAGAGCGTTGATGGGGTACCTGATGATGAGGCTTGAGAACCGAGACGATGCAGCCGAGGCCCTCTCGGAGACGTTTGCTCGCGCCATCGACAAGGCCTCTTCTTTCAGGGGTGACGCCTACGCCTTCCGGGCCTGGCTGTTCAGCATTGCTCGCAACGTCTCTACGGACCAGCACCGCTTTCGGGCGCGCTTGGTGGTGATCCCCGAAATCCCGGAGACCGACGACCGTCCCCAGCCCTCGGGTGACGATTTGGCGATCCTGGCCGAGGACGTCGCCGAGATTAGGCGCGGCTTCGCCCGATTGACGCAGGCCGACCAAGAGGTCCTGTGGTTGCGGGTCTGCTCAGGCCTTTCGGCTGCCGATGTCGGCAGGGTCCTAGGTAAAAAGGCAGGCGCGGTCCGTATGCAGCAGCTGCGGGCCCTCGACTCGCTCCGCGGGCAGATGACGCCATGACCGTCGAGTTCCCTGATAGGGAGGAACGTGCTCGGGCAGAGGCGCTCGACGCTTCGCTCGACCGGGGACCGCAGGCCCAGCGCCCCGCCGGCCCTCGTTCCGAGACCGACGATCTCGCCGATCTCGCAGCCAGCTTGCGGGCGGCGATGCCTGTGCCCGACCTGCCTAGCGGGGGCCGCACCGAGGTGCGTGCGGCAGCATTGGCTGTCCGGGCGGCCAAGCGGCGTGACCGTGCGAAGTTGCTCGTGGCCGCGGCTGTCACCTTGGTCATTGGGGCAGTGGGCGGAGCGGCCCTGTCAAATGCAGTACAGCAGGAGAACCCGGCTACCAACCAGGCCGCGGTCCAGGTCGACCTCGACTACGCCAGTGGTTACCTGGCCAAGCACGACTCGGCCAAAGCCAGGCAGTACATCGAGCGTGCCTCGAAGGCCATTCTCGGAAAGGCGCCGGCACCGGCTCCCCTGGCAGCGCACCCGTCGACGGCCAGCGAGGCCGCAGCGATCGACGCGCTGAAGCAGGATCTGGCCGTCCAGTTAGAGCGCGACACCAAGCTCGAGGCCCAGAACGCCAAGCTCAGTAAAACTTTGGGTTCGATGGCCCGCATTGCGCAAGCCGATGTGCCAGTGGTCGCCACAGGCTCGACCAGCACCACGACCACCACTCCCCATACCGTTATGACGGCTATAACGGCGCCCACCACGACGACACCCACCTCTAGGCCCCCGGTCACGATGGTACCCGGGTACGCTGCGCCGACCACTACGACACCCACGACAACTGCGCCCACGACAACTGCGCCCACCACAACTGCGCCCACGACGACTGCGCCCACGACGGCTGCGCCCACCACAACTGCGCCCACGACAACTGCGCCAGCCCCCACGGTGCCAGTCCCGACGGTGCCGGTGCCGACGACGAAGCCACCGTCCCGCTCCAGAGGGATTGGGCCTGCGGTCCCCCTGGCCCAGCCGACCACGACGACCACGACGGTGGCGCCTCCGACGACCACACCTCTGACGAGCACAATGGCAGCGGCGACGACGACTACCAGGCCAAAGGCCACCACCACGACGTCCGGGGTCGCCCCGTCTAGCACCACCACCACGAGCATGACCACCACAACAGTCTCAACTACGACAACGAGGCTGCCGACAACCACGACGGCCGATATTGCCGGGACAACCACGACGAGCGCCCCCTCTTCTACGACCTCTACTAGCCCCTGATCAGGGCATTCGTCGCACCGGCACGGAAGGCGCCCGGAACTTGAGCCAAACTTTGTTCGGCAAGTTTGTGACGGGGTATGTTTTCCGACGTCTCACTACAGGCTTGTCTCGAGCAAGCCGGT
>Ga0302325_10005531_pt1 | contig 28675 bp, 30 predicted proteins | sample Palsa_T0_2_FD_201948 | JGI IMG/M metagenome (GOLD analysis project Ga0302325, IMG submission 201948) | Peat permafrost microbial communities from Stordalen Mire near Abisko, Sweden - Palsa_T0_2 | ecosystem: Environmental > Terrestrial > Soil > Palsa > Peat permafrost | place: Sweden: Abisko...
GAAGATCGCCCGGTTCTTCCCATGGAATACGCGCCTTGCGCACTTCAAGCGCGGCGCAGATCGCCGTCACCATCGCATCGTTGGCCTCGGCGTGGACAAACACCGTCCAGCCGGAGAAGTCGAGCGTCAGCACGTCGGCCGGCAGTTTCGGGTACATCGATCGCGCCAGAACCGCGCGCCGATAACCCATTGCTTCGAGCTTGGTCACGGTTGACTCGGCAAGCGGCAGAATAGTGACCCCGGCATCGAGCGCCTGCGGCACCCAGACATAGGCTGCCTCATCGAAAATCGCATCGACGTCGCCGCGAATGAGCGATTTGAACGTGTCGGTATGGATCCAGGGCACGCTGCCGGCCTTGCGCACTTCGCCGCCCCAGTGCGCAATATCGTCGCGTGAAAAGCCCGCAGCGCCGGCCACATCATCGAACATGTGATGCAGGCTGTGGTCGGGCGTGGCACGCATCAGGATACGCAGCTTCGGCTTGCGCGCTGCGATATCCTCGAAACGCGACAGGCCGGTTTCGGGCCGCACCGCGAATACGAATTGATCCCCTGACGGGATAACGCCGATGGCCCGCACCGGCATTGGTTTCTTAAAGATGCCCTGGCCGCGCAACGCTACCGCAAGCACGCTCGCCGGATTGATGATCGCGAGATCGGCTTCACGCGCCGCAACAGCGAAAATACCATCGGCCGAGCTGACGGCGGAAAACGTCGCCGTCTCGCCGCCGCGCGAATGCCGCAACGTCACCTTGGGCAAAATATATTCCGGCACTGCGTCGGCCCTGGCGCCTCCGGCCATTTCCGAAGCGATTTCCAATACCAGGCGCGATCGCGTCACATTGGGATTGGTGACGGGGTTGTCGGTCATTTCCCGGCTCTTCGTTTCACGGAGTTACCGGCACGAACTGCGTGGTGAATAGCACGTCGTCGGCAGGCTTATCCGGAAGAGTTCCCATCTCGATAAAAGACTGCTTCAGCGCCGCGACCGCCTCCGAATCGAAGCGTCCATCATCAATCAACATGCCGATCTCGAAATCGTAATCCTGGCCCGCGACGGCAGGGCTCTGGCGCAGCACGCGTTCGGCTACCGCGGAAGTCTCATCCTTGTGTGTTTTCATAAAAACAATCGCACCAAAGAAGGCTTTGAGGAAACGCCGCACCAACGCGGGATTGCCGGCGACGAGGGATTTTTGCGCAAACACAACATGAGTGATAAAGTGCGCCGCATAGCGGTCCATCGGCGCCAGCACGCGGCCTTCCTTACGCTCTTCGAGCGCGAAACCGACCTCGGTCGACAGTACTACGGCATCGACCTGCTTTGCCTTGAGCGCGGCAATGCTGGTTGGGATCGAACCCAGCGGTGCGGTCTGGATGCCGCTTTGCCCCCAGCCTTCCTGAATGGCCATTTGCCTGGCAAGCCAATCGCTGAGCGAGCCCACTGTCGAGACGGCGACGATCTTGCCCTGCAGGTCGGCGATCGTCTTGATCGGCGAATCGGCAAGCACGATCGCGGCGATGTTGCGCGGCGGACCGGCAAATGCGGCGACACCGATGGCGGGTGAGCCTTTGGCCAGGAAGGCCATCCCCGGCCCGCTGCCGAGCCCGATATCGATACTGCCGGCGGCAAACGCCTGTTGCACCTTGGCGTCGCCACCAAGATCGGCAACATCGACGTCGAGCCCTTGCTTGGCGAACAAGCCTTGGGCAATGCCGACATCGACCGGCAGAAAGGTCCAGGCGTTACCTTGTGCCTTGCCGATATGAATTTGCTCATTAGCGCTGGCAATACTCACACCAAGTAACACGGCGGCCGCAAACACCAACGGCACGCGCAAGAGCATCATGGTTTCTCTTGCGCACGATATGCGGCGATGATCTCGGAGCCGGTCGCGAACCACACCCTGCTGTGGGAAGCGATATAGGCGAGCGCCCGATCCAGCGTGCGGATGCGGTGCGGCACGCCGATCAGAAATGGATGAAACGCGATCGCCATCACCCGCGCATTCTTCTCGCCTTCTTCGTAAAGAACGTCGAAAGTATCGCAGATCCGGCGTTCGAAATCGGCGATATCGATACTCGGCGTATTGAACAACGGCATGTCATTGAGCTCAATCGAATAAGGGATCGAGTAGAGGCCGTTGTTCATACGGTAAGGCAAATCGTCATTGACCCAGTCGCAGACATATTCGGCGCCGTGCTCGTGGAGCAGATCGAGGGTGTGCCATGTTTCGGTCAAGCCCGGCCCGAGCCAGCCGCGCATTTTTTGGCCCCACTGCTCGATGACTTGCCTCGTTTCAGCGATGACCGCCGCCTCCTGCTCTTTCGCCAGGCCTGTGAGCATCGATGAATTGGTCAGGCCGTGACCCATCAATTCCCATCTTAGTTTCGTCACTTCTTCCATAATGCGCGGATAGAACCGGCCGACCTCGGCATTGAGCGCGACGGTGCCGCGCACATTGTGCTTGGCGAGCGTCTCCATGATCCGCCATACGCCGACCCGGTTACCGTAGTCGCGCCGTGAATGATTGCGGATGTCGGGCGCGTTACTGCCAATCTCGATATGAAAATGCTCGATATTGGGGATGACCCAGACCGCGACGCGCGCGTCATTCGGCCATGCAATGGACGGCCGATCGACAATCGCCTGGTAGGGAAAGAAGGACAGCTTGTCGGCATCCTGCACGTTGTCCGCTCCTTGCTATTTCACTTGCGCCGCCAGACTTGTGATCTCTGGATCGATGAAGCGGTTGACGTCGAGCGAGCCCTCGAGGTCGCCTATGTCCTGCATCGCCTTGATGAGGTTGCCCACAGTACTGGCCTCGACCAGCCCCTTGTGGTCGAAAATGTGCAGTGACTTGTAATAGTCGTAGGTGGCTTCGACATCCTCGCGGCTCGAGCCCGATTCCTTGACGAGAATATCGATGGCTTCACCGCGGTTGGCGTCCTGGTAGAACCAGTCGATGCCCTTCGCCATGCCGGTGAGAAAGCCGATGATCTGAGGCTTGTGCAGCTTCGCCCATGCGGTGTTGGCGGCGTATCCGGTAAACGGCAGGTCGCGCACGTAGTCGGCCACATTGGCAATGAACGAGAGGCCGCTGCTCTTGGCCTTAAAGCTGAACGGCGGCACCATAATTGCCGCATCCACTGCGCCCGACGACAGCGCGGCAAAGCGCGCAGCCGTGGTGCCGGCAAAGATCATGTCGTATTCGCCCGGCTTGACGCCGTTCGCGATCAAGGTGCGTTCGAGATAGATGCGCGTAATGTCCTTGGCGCCGCCGAGAATGATCAGCTTGCCGCGCAGATCGGCGATCGACTTGATCCCAAGCTTGGCCCACAGCGTATAGGGCGGCACCTGTGCTTCAACGCGCAGCAGAGAAATCTGCGCGCCTTTGTCGATTGCCCGCAGTGGATCGGTCAAGCCGCCCGAACCGATATTGGAGGACCCCGCGGCAAGCTGCTGCATGGCCGCAGCCGTCGATGGGGCGGCGATCAAATCGGGTGCAACGCCATTCTCCGCCATGAAGCCCTTGGCTTCGGCAATGAAGATCGGCCATTCCTGCGCTGAACCTTTCCCGGTCGTCACCATAGTGATGGTTTCGGCGGCGACAGCGCACGAGCCGCCGAACACGGCGACCGTGAGCAAGGCAAGAGCGCTTGCAAACGATACGAGCAGGTTCCGTCTCACGCTGGTTCTCCCTCGGACCTGATCAAGCGCTTCGCATCAGGCGCGCACCGGCGCCGATCGGCGGCAACAATGGCATCACCCGCTTGGCGAACGTCTCCAGTCCCGGCAGCATGGGGTGGAAATTCAACAGGAATAATTCGACGCCGACCTCCTCGTACCGGCGCATACGTTCGGCGATCATGTCGGGCGTACCGACCAGCGCGCCACCGAGCCCGCGCGACGCTGTCGAGGAGACGCGGTCGCGCTGGCCGTAGACCTCAAGCTCGTTAGCTCGGGTGTGTGCCTCCGCGAGCGTATCCGTGCAGATGACATGGGCGCTCATGCCGAAGGCGAGCTTGCGGCCAAAATGCGTAGCGCGCTCGGAAAGATCGCTGATGTCCTGCGCGATGGTGCAGACGTTCTCGTCGTATTTGCGGTAGTCAGCGAGGTAATTCACAAACCAGAGATCGCAATGCTCGGCGATGACATCCTTGCCGGAATCGGTCCGGCTCGCCGTGTAAATCGGAGGATGGGGCAGGCGCGCCGGCTTCATCGGCAAGGTCGCGTCCTCCGCGTGAAAAAACTCGCCGTGGAAGGTGAAATGGTCTTGGCTCCACAACCCGCGCAGGACTTGGACGAACTCGTTCATACGGTTGTAGCGAGACTCGGATGACCCGATCCAGTTGCCGTTGCTGAACAGCTCGAATTCCTTCTGATTCCAGCCGTTGACGACGTTGATGGCGAAACGGCCGCCGGTGATGCGGTCGAGCGTTGCGCCCATCTTGGCGGCGAGTTGCGGCGTCACCATGCCGGGATAGACCGCCGGCATGATCTGGATCGATTTGGTCCGGGCGGCAAGCGCCGCAGTCAGCATCCAGGCTTCGAGATCGGGCCCGAGCAGCCGTTCGGCGATCAAGGTGATGTCGAAACCCAGCGCCTCGCCCTGTGACACCACTTCGAGAGCGAACTGAAACGACTTGTCGGTACTGAGATCGCCCCGCGTGCCGACCTGCCTGATGCCATCCTGCATCGCAGGCTCGGCCTTGATGGTGTGCGGCAGCGGAGTCCAGATTCCCAGACGCATAAATTGACCTTGCCGGTTGCGACTTTCGGAACGTGTGCCGCCGCGCGACCGCTACCTATTTCGGGTGCCGCCACCAAGATGCGTTAGCGTATTCCATACCTTGGGAAACGTGCAACAAAGACGGCCTTGACGATAACGTCGCAAGTTCTCGACCACATCGTCAGTTGGCCGAAGCGCGGCAACTAGGGCATGATGCGGAAAAGTGGACTTTCGGTTTTCCGAAAAGATCATGCCCCAACAAAAAATCTAGCCGGATTCATTCTCGCTGCTTGCCCCCGTCTCGGGACTCGGCCAGCGTTCGTGGGTCAGCGGCACCACCATGTGTACCGTCAGGCCGCTTCGGGTGAAGGTGCGATGCACTTCGCCATTCAATTGCCGCTCGATAACCAGACCAACCAGCCGTGATCCGAAACCGAGCCGCCGCGGCCGCCGCGCCGGCGGCCCGTTCTTCTCTATCCAGTCCAGCGTCAGCGTCATGCCGCGGCGCGTGTGGCTGACAGTCCAGCTGAGTGCGAGCTGACCTTTGGGACGCGACAAGCTGCCGTGCTTGGCCGCATTGGCGGCGAGCTCATGCAGCGCAGCGCTCAAATTGAAGATCGGATCCGGTTCAAGCTCCACATTCGGGCCGCTGAACGACACGCGATCGAGATAAGGGCCGAGCACGATATAGAGCAGCTCCATGATTGGCGTCGATTTCCAGCCGCTCTCGGTGATGAGCCGGTGCGCATTGGCCAGCGCAAGCACCCGCGCCTGATATTTGCTGGCGAGATCGGCAATGCTCCGCGAGTTCCTGGCGGTCTGGGAGAACAAGGCCAAAAGCTGCGAGAACAGGTTGCCCGAGCGGTGCCGCATGTCGCGGATCATCAGTTCATGACGCTGCTCGAGTTGGCGGCGCTGGATCGCGCCGGCGAGGATATTGGCAACCGAGGCGAGGAATGAGCTGTCGTACCGGTCAAATGACCGCTTATGCAGCGTGCATATGCCAAGGATGCCATAAGCACGGCCGTCGCGGCCGGCGATAGTGACGCTAACGCCGCTCACGCATTTCTGGTCTTTCAGATAGGGCGCAACTTCAAACCGCTTTTCCTCGGCATAGTCGTCGGTCGCCACCGGCACAGCGGAATCGAGCGTATAGCAGGCATAACTGTTGGCTGACGTCGTGGTTAGAATCGATCCAACCAGATCCTTCTTCCAGCCAAACCCGGCACGAAGCATGAGCTCGGTATTGCCCGGCAACAGTTCGAGGACTTTAACAAAATCGACCGAGAGCGTGAGCGCGACAGTGCTGACAGCGTCGTTCAGAAGTCGCTCAAGATCGGGCTCAGCCAGCGCACGCTCTGCAAGCTGCGCCAGCGCCTCCTGCTGCTTGATGCGGCTGCGCAGTTCGCTTTCGAGACTCGCGCGCGCGACAGGCGGTGTCTGCTCGGCAGTTACCGGCGCGGCGGTTTCAGACCTAATACTCTCGGACGCACTCATGCCGTCCCACTCTTACTGTCCTCCCCAGACTCAATATCGTAGTTGGCTTTCAGCAATAAAATAGGCCGAAGCACTGAATCTTATGCTTCGGCCTTTCAACCTCTGGACAATGTTATTGCTTACAGCCGGCTACGCCGGTCTTAGTAGACACCCGTAGCGCTCGCGCGCGTTACTCGCGCAGCGGACGGTTGAGCATTGACCGGTCTGACCTGGATCTGCGCTGTTATCCGCTCGCCGTTGCTATTGCCAATCGAAGCGCTCTGCTGGTTACCCGGCAACACGACGACTTTGGTGCCTACGCCGACGCGCTCGTAAAGGTCTTCGACGTCAGCATTCTGCAAACGAATACAGCCACTCGACACGCGCTTGCCGATCGTTGTTGGATCGTTGGTGCCGTGGATACGGTAGTCCGTATTGCCCAGGTAGAGCGCACGGGCACCGAGCGGATTACCGGGACCGCCACCGACCCAGCGCGGCAGATAGGGTTGGCGCGCCACCATCGCGGTGGGCGGAATCCAATCGGGCCACTCGGCTTTTCGCATAATCGTTTGCGTACCCGACCAGGTAAAACCTTCGCGGCCGACGCCAATCCCGTAACGCAGCGCCTTGCTATTAACAAGCGTCAGATAAAGAAACGTCTGCGCGGTATCGATGATGATCGTTCCGGCGGGCTCGTTGGAGTCGTATGCCACGATTTGCCGGCGCAGCGGTGCCGGCAGCTCATCGCTGCTCGGCGCAACATCGCCTGGCTGCTGCGGGGCGTACTGCGGAAACACTGCGCCATCGCTATCGCCCGGCATGTAGGCCAAGGCTTGAGCGAAAGCAGGCGCGACTGGAATTGTCAAAACGCTCGCGAAAATGATTGCGCTGGTAAGCCGCTGACGGCTTGCTGACATGATCCGCTCCACCGTGCTGAATGCCGATTGCTAGGTCTACAATTCATGATCCGGCTGGAAAGTTCCGGACATGCTCCAAACAAACGGCCGCCGCAGCGCGAGCGTCAATCCCTCTTGCGCATATGTTGTTAGTCGAACGCTAAAAAGATCGGTTCAACGCGAGGTATTCGTCTCGCGCCGAACCGCCTCGGGGATGAAAAATTTTGGTCAGGCGATGCAACGGCCGAAGTAATTCGCTGCGGCCGAAGATGAGATCATGCTGAACGCCGCGTCGCAGGCAAACGGCGTCTGCGCACGCGGCTCGGACGTGCTGGCGCCGAACGCATTATTCCAGTCCGGAACGATCGAAACCGGGAGCTTGTCAGCCTTGAGAGTTCGATCCACCGTAAATGTATTTTTCAGATCTGCTCCAGCGCTCGAAAAAGGATCAGCGCCGACAAAGAATAATGCCAGCGCTAAAAGACCTGCAGCGCTTGTCGTCCGCAATAACAACTGCTTCGCCATTGGTCTGCCTCCGACGCGCCGAAACAAGCCGTCACTGTTTCAGACACGCAAACGACCCCCCCAATTGGCCCACGACACTCGCCGACCCAACAAAGCTGGCTATCGACAGTTCCAATGGAGATGGCCGCTCACTCACTCGTGATGATCGGCGGTCCAAACAAGCTTCACAGGCGCGTGAAGAATTCGCAGTGCGCCATCGGAGAGCTGCGCCAGTCTGAAATCCAAACAAACAGGAACAAATAAGGCGGTCGCGCTTTGACAGAACGACCGGCCATCCTTTCCCCCTCCCCCCGTGCTTGGCCGGTCATACTGGGCGCAGCCGATATGCCGATCGGCTGCGCCCTTAATTTTTCGGCGCGCCGCCGATGGCAGCGCAAAAAAAGCCGGGCTTTGGGCCCGGGCTTTTTGTTCCGAACTTGAAACTGGCGTCAGGCAGTCGGCTGGCGCTCAACCGGTTGCCGCACGCGCTGGTGTGCCTTACGTCCGAAGAATAGCGCCTGGCTGACAACCGCCGACACCACCGCGAGCTGGAACGGCTTGGCAATCAGGAAAGCTGGTTCAGGCCGTTGTCCGGTGAGGAAGCGCTCGGGATAGGCGGTGATGAAAATCACCGGAACTTCAAGCGAGGCTAAAAGCTCGTTTACGGCATCGAGACCGGAACTGCCGTCGGCAAGCTGAATATCGGCCAGGATAAGGCCCGGCCGCTTTTTCTTGGCGAGCGCAATCGCTTCATTGTGCGTGCGCGCAATTCCGATGACGTTATGACCGAGGCTTTCGACCAGCGCCTCGATATCCATCGCGATGAAGGTTTCGTCCTCGATGATCAGAACATCGGTTGCGATCTCGGCGGCAAGCTCGCGGCCGGATTCCTCAACGAGGCTGCGCAATGTCGCCAGGTCGCAGTCCAGGATCTGAGCAGCATCCTCCTCGGAGAAGCCCTCAAGGGCCACGAGCAGGAAGGCTTGCCGGGGACGCGGCGTGATCTGCGTAAGGTGTTGTTCGGGAGGCAGCGTCACCTCGTTGGCTTCCGCCTTGCCGTTAACCGCGACCGAATTCCAGATCTTCGTGAATAGCCGGTACAGCCCGACCCGGGAATTAGCGCTTTCCGCCAGCATTTTCGGGCTGGCGATTAGGGATTCCAGGGTGGCCGCCACATAGGCGTCGCCGGAGGCCTGATTGCCGGTCAGGGCACGGGCATACCGACGCAAAAACGGCAGGTGTTGGAGTACGGCTTGAGATGTAGGCACTTAAATTCCCTCCCCTATTCGGGACCCAAGATACATGGGGTTGAAACGATAGCAGGCCTAATAAGTTCCAAAAAAGTTCCCAAATTACGGAACCATGGGCAAGACCACGCGTTTCCCACCATGGCAAGCGCGTAACGTAAGCCTGAGTGATGGGGGCTGCCGGAATGGGCGAACGGGGGAAAAACGACGAAATGAAGCACCGTAAGACCAATTTCGAGACGGTTTCCTCGGACCACGAGAAGGCGGAAACGGAAGCACCGCACATGCAAGACCCCATGGGCAGGCCAACTACTCCACCGAATAAGCCCCACGCCCGTCTGGGGCGCGAGGTTCAGGCCCGAATCGGCCAGCAGTTGCGCGCCATGTACGACGACGTCGTCAACCAAGGCGTGCCAGATAACATTCAAGATCTAATGCGGCGGCTCGGCGACCAAGATAAAAATTAGAGGCATCGTACGCATGAAGCTCGATCCTGCGATACGCGACCAAGTCCTTGGCACCGTGCCGAGTCTTCGGGCGTTTGCGATCTCCCTGTGCGGTAACATCGACCGCGCCGACGATTTGGTGCAGGAGACCTTGCTGCGCGCCCTTTCCCATATCGATTCATTCGAACCCGGCACCAATATGCCGGCATGGCTGTTCACTATTCTGCGCAATCTATTCCGGTCGGAATACCGCAAGCGGCGCCGTGAAGTTGAAGACGCCGATGGCCGCTATGCCGACACGCTGAAATCGCACCCGGAGCAAACCGGACGCGTGGAGTTCGAGGAATTCCGCACCGCGCTTGCCAAACTGCCGTCGGACCAGCGCGAGGCGCTGATCCTCGTCGGTGCATCAGGCTTCTCCTATGAAGACGCCGCCTCGATCTGCGGCTGCGCCGTCGGCACGATCAAGAGCCGCGTCAACCGCGCACGCACGCGGCTGGCCGATCTGCTCGCGATCGACAATGTCGACGACTTCGGTCCGGACCGTGCGACGCGCGCGGTGCTGGCCGGCGGAGGGCGCTAGTTCCCGCCGCGGATTGCAACGCCGTTAAGGCATCCCGCCACTGTTTGCGATACCGCCGTCGATCGTGACGATCGTTCCACTGGTATAGGACGACAAATCCGACGCCAGAAAAACCACCGTTGCCGCGATCTCGTCGCATGACGCCGGCCGGCCATAGGGCATTTTCGCAAAGCTTTCCCGCCAGCGGCTTTCGTCACCGTGTTGGGATTTGGCGCGTTTGCGGCCCAGCACCTCGACGCGATCGGTTAAGACCGGCCCTGGATTGACACCGACGACACGGACATTGTGCTCGGTGCTCTTGCCGCCAATGGCGCGAGTGAAGGCCATCAAGCCGGCATTACCCACAGCGCCGGCGATATAGGTCGCATCCAAGCGCTCGCCGCCAAGCCCGATGACATTGATAATGACCCCGCGTTTGCGCTTTTCCATCATCGCGAGATAGTGCCGCGTCAGGCCGACATAGCCGTAAACCTTCAGATCCCAGCCGGCCCGCCAGGCGGTTTCATCGACGTCGTGGATTGTCCCGCCCGGAATCGCGCCGGCGTTGTTCACCAGAATGTCGATGTCGGGGAACGTGTTGTAAACGCGCGTGCGCGCGGCGGGGTCGGAAAGATCGGCGGCCATGGTGCGCACGGTCACGCCGGTTTCCTTGGCAATGGCGTTGCCTTCCCTCTCGAGTTGCTCGCCCGAGCGCGCGACCATGCAGACATTGACACCTTCACGGGCAAACCACTGCGCAACAGAAAGCCCGATGCCTTTCGAGCTGCCAGTGACCAGCACGGTACGGCCGGCGAGTTTCAGGTCCATTGTATTTCCTTCACTTCATCTCATCATGTGCGACGGCAACCAGAGCGCCAGCACGGGAAACGCGATCAAGATCACCAGGCGAACCAGATCGGTAACGATGAACGGCAGTACGCCGGCAAAAATTGTCGAGAAGCTGACATCCTGCACCACGCTTTTGATCACGAACACATTCATTCCGACAGGCGGATGAATAAGCCCAAGCTCAACCGTCATCACGATGATGACGCCGAACCAGATCGGATCGAAGCCGAGCTGCGTGATCACCGGGAAAATGATCGGGATGGTCAGGATGATCATGGCGAGCGAGTCCATCAGGCAGCCAAGCACGATGTACATGACCATGATCAGCGCCAGCACGCCGTAGCGGCCAAGCCCCAGGCTGGTAAGGAACGCCGTCACATTTTGCGGGGTCTGCGTCACGGTGAGGAAATAACCGAACAGCAACGCACCGATCAGCACCGTCAGTACCGCCGCCGCGGTGCGTACCGCCTGCAACAGCGAGCGGCGGATCTCAGGGCCCGTCAGCTTGCCGCGCGCGACGCCGATGATGAGCGCGCCCGACGCGCCCATCCCGCCGGCCTCGGTCGGCGTAAACAGGCCGCCATAGAGCCCGCCGATAACGAAGACGAAAAGCAGCAATGTTGCCCAGATATCGCGCAAGCCGGCGCGGCGTTCGGCCCAGCTATGACGCGGCGTGGCGGGAAGGAAATTCGGCCGCACCTTGCCGATGATCACGACCGTGATCATGTCCATTGCCGCGGCGATCAGGCCTGGAATGATGCCGGCGATAAAAAGCTTGCCGATATCCTGTTCGGTGATGATGCCGTAGACCGCAAGCACCGTCGAAGGCGGCAACATGGCGCCAAGTGTGCCGCCGGCAGCAATCACACCCGTGGCGAAGGACTTCGGGTAGTTGTAACGGCGCATTTCCGGGTAGGCGACGGTGGCGAATGTCGCAGCGGTCGCGACCGAAGAACCGGAAATCGCGGCAAAGCCGGCACAGGCCGCAATCGTCGCGATGCCAAGCCCGCCTTTCAAATGCCCGACGAAGGAATTGGCGGCGCGAAACAGCTCCCGGCTCATCCCGGAATTGGAAACGAACGCGCCCATCAGCAGGAACATTGGTATGACGCCGAACGTGTAGTCGGTCACCGTTCGCATCGACGTCAGACCGACGCTTTTGAGCGCCGCCGTTCCGCTAACCAGGTAGGAAAAGCCAACGACGCCGACGAGACCCATCGCCATGCCGACTGGCACGCGCAACAGCATCAGCGTGAACAGACTGAGGAAGCCGAGAATAGCGACAGCTTGAGTGCTCAGGTGGGGCAACACGCGCGTCTCACTCCACCGGCTTGATCTGATACTGGCCGCCCATCAATTCCGGGCGGAAGATCAGCCGATACGTGCGTACCGCGATCAGGAATACCGCGGACACATCGCCGAGCCACGCCACCAGGAAAAACGGCCACACGGGCAACCGCAGATCGAAGGTCAGCACGTTATCCGCATAAGTTCCCCGCACCTTGTCGAACAGCGTGTAAGTCTGCACGGTCACGACGAACAGCAGCACCAGCGTTGCGAATACGTCGATCAAACGCTGCGCCCGCTTGCCAACATTGGCATAGAGCAGATCGACGGTGATGTGATTGCCGCGATATGACGTCGCGGCAATGCCCCAGAAAATCAGGATGCCGAGCAGCAGCCGCCCGAAATCATAGCTGTCGGGAATTTGCACACTGAAGAAATAGCGCAGCATCACCGAGACAAAGATATCGAGCGCCACGACACCGGCAAAAAACGCCGCGATCAGCTCTATGCCGTCAATAAAGCGATCCATCGCGCCGCGCGAGCGGATCGGTTGCGTCGCGGCAACTCCGGCAACGGGCGTTTCGGCTTCCGACATCGGGCAATTTCCGGTGCGACGGCAGCGGCGAGAGGCTCGCCGCCGCTGTCCGGCTGGCAGCTTGTCTTCAGAAGCCTGCGCTATATTGCTTCAGCGACGCTTGCAGCTCGTTCCAGATCACGTCCGGATTGCCGCCCGTCTTCTTCACGTCGGCGGCCCACTTTTGTTGCAGCGGTTCAGCCGACTTTTTCCAGAGCGCAAGCTGATCGTCGCTGATCTTGTAGACTTCGTGATCCGGTTCGGCTTTGACTTTGGCGACGCCGGCATGTTCGAAGTCGACCCAGGGGTCGGCAAACCGCGCCGCCCATTCGGTCGTGCAGTGATTGTCGATCACCTTCTGTTGCGCGGGCGACATCGCAGCATAAGTTGCCGGGCTCATCAGCCACTGGAACATGACCGAGCCGAGCGGCTCCTCCATGTCATATTTGGTCACCTTATCGGCCCCAAACAACACCAGCGAACCCCACGGGAAGGTAACTGAGTCGGCAACGCCCTTGGCCAGAATGTCACGCACCTCTGGCGCGCTTGATTGAACATTGGTCGCTCCAAGGAGCGTCATCCAGGCCGCGATCGTGCCTTGCGCCGGCCGAGTCTTGGTGCCTTTCAGATCATCCGGCACCATGATTTTTTTGGTCGACGAGTGAATAGCCACCGGATCGAGCACGAAGGAGAAGCAGTAATGCGTATCCTTCATCTCGGTCGCGGCATATTTGCGATACCAGGCGTCGATCGCGCGATTGCCGCCTTTCGCGTTGCCGACCAAAAACGGCAACTCACCCGCGGAGATGATCGGGAAACGGCCCGGCTGATAGCCCGGATTGACGTAAACGAAATCGGCTATGCCGTCGCGCGCCATGTCGTAATGGTCGAACGCTTTGCCAAGCTGCTGTGCCGGATAAATCTTGTAAGTGATGGAGCCGTTCGACTCTTTCTGGATGTCGTCGGCCCAATCCTGGATCGCCGCTTGCAAGGGATGCGAGGGCGGTACCCAGTGCGAGAGCTTCAGCTCGATCGGCTTGTCCTGCGCCGACGCGGCCGCAATGCCGAATATCAGGCCAAGCGCGGCCAACCCATAGCTCTTGAGGTAGCGCCTTCCGTCCATCCGTTCCTCCCCCTTGTTTTTAATTGCTCAACAAACCGCCCCATTTAACCGCAGAACGGTTGGGCTGTACAGCGAACGGGCTATTTGGTTTCAGCTTCGTAGACGCCATCCCAATCGGGCGCCGGCGGATCGGCGCGATAGGCAGCAATCCGTTCGCTGTACATGTCATAGAACCCGTCGAGATCGAAGCCGTTGGCAATACCGCGGCAGCGCTCGATCAAAGCCAGCGCTTCGTCCCATTTTTGCTTGCGGAATGTGGACAGCATTTCCGCATTTAGCGCGCGCAATTCCTGGCAACGCGGATCCTGCTGGGTCTCGGCGCGGCCGAGCACGGCAAAGACCGCCTCCGGGTCCTTCTTGCCCTTCACCTGGATCAAGTCGATTTCCATGGTGGCGAACTTTTCCTGGGCCCGTTCGGCGGTACGCGAGCCGATCACCAGCGGCAGGCGGTAATCTTTGGTGCGGGCTTCAAGGCGCGACGCGACATTGACGGTGTCGCCGAGCACCGAATAGTTGAAGCGAAAATCAGACCCCATATTGCCGACGACACAAGGCCCGGTGTTGAGCCCGATGCCGACGCGAAGCGGCATATAGACGCCGCCATTGGCCTCCGCTTCGCGTTTTAGCTCGACGTTGAGCGCGGCAGCGCGGGCCTGCATTTCCAGCGCCGCATCGCAGGCATTGGCTTCCTGCTCGGCATCGTCAACCGGCGCGTTCCAGAACGCCATGATGGCGTCGCCGATATATTTGTCGATGGTGCCTTTGCGCTCGATGATGGCGTTGGTCAGCGGCGTCAGGAACCGGTTCATCAGGTGCGTCAGCCCCTGTGGATCGTCCTTGTAATGTTCCGAGATCGTGGTGAAACCGCGTACGTCGCTGAACAGGATCGTCATGCGGCGCTCTTCGCCGCCGAGCACGAGCCTCTCCGGCGAGCGCGCAAGCTGCTCAACCATATGAGGCGACAGATAGAAGCCGAACGCCGAGCGGATCTGTTGGCGCTGCTTCTGCTCGCGGAAATAATTCACGAATGCGAGCACCAGGTAGATCAGCCAGCTCGACATCAACGGATAGGTGAAATCGATCAGCAGATTGTGCGCAACGAACAGGAATAGCGACAGACCGATCAGGCCAGCAACCAGCAGCACGCCGAGAACGACGACGACCGCCGGCGACAACAGCGGCGCGACAGTGATAATCGCGAGTCCGAACAAGACAGCGACGATAAGTTCGGCGCCGATCGCATAATTCGGATTGGTGAGCAGTGTCTTGGTCAGCACGCTCTCGAGAATTTGCGCGTGGACCTCGACGCCAGGCATCGCCGCTTCGACCGGCGTCGTTTTGATATCGAGCAACCCGATCGCCGAGGTACCAATCAACACCAGCCGGCCGCGCAGGCGATCCGCCGGAACCTGGCCTTGCAGCACGTCTTTGACGGAGACGTAACGCGCCGGATTGGTCTTGTTGAAATGCACCCAGAATTGGCCGTTGCGGTCGGTCGGCACTTCCAGTCCCGGCACCGCGACCGCCCGCACGCCGGCGTTATCGGCGCGCACCAGAATGGCGCTGGCCTTGGTGACGACACGCAGCATTTCCATCGACAGCGCAGGCACCATTGAGCCCTGCGCTACCATGATCACCGGTACGCGGCGGATGATGCCGTCGCGTTCTGCCTTGATCGAAAACAGACCGCGGCCGGCGGCCGCCTGCTCGATCGGCAAGACATTGCGCAACAGACCCGGAAACGTCACCAGATCGTCAGTGGGATCCGGCCCGACGATGGCAAAACCGGTTTGCAGGGCCTGCTCGGCCTCGATTCGCGGTTCGGACACCGCGGATCCGGCCTCGCCGACAACCACTCGCGAGTGCTTGATGGCATCGGCCAGAACTTCATCGTTGCTGGGAAGCGCATCGAGCTTGGCACGTGTGTCAGCGTCCAGACCCTGAAAGCTCTGCTCCGCAACCGCAGGCGACATGCGGTCAGGTTCGGAGAAAATAACATCAAAACCTATGGCGACAGCACCAAGCTGGGTGATGCGCGTGACCATATCGGCGACAGTAGTGCGCGGCCACGGCCATTGTCCGATAGCCTTGAGGCTTGCCTCGTCGATATCGACGATGACGACAGGGAACGAGGTCTGCGGTCGCGGCCGTAACACCTGGAAGAGGTCGAAAGTCCGCAGCCGCAATTCTTCGATCGGACGCGGATCGAGCACGCGCAACGGCACCAGCGCGAAAAGCAGCACTATGCAAACCGCCCGCGCCAGACCGAACTGCCGCGCCCAGCGGGCAAGCCTCTTCATGATCCGCCGACCCCTGCGCCGAACCGCACCTCAACCATTATAGCAACAGAACGCCGCAGCGCTCACTTCTCGCGCATCGAGCGCATGAGCTGGTCGTGCAGCGGCTTGACCAGGTAGGAAACAAGCGTCCGTTTGCCGGTCTGGATGAACGACTCAACCGGCATCCCTGGGGTGAGCTTGACCGGTCCAAGCCGGTCGAGCTCGCTGGGCTCTATACCGATCCGAACGAGATAGTAGCTTTGGCCGGTGCGCTGATCGTTGCTGGTATCTGCGCCAATGCGGGTCACGCTTCCGTTCAGCTCGGGCGTCGTGCGCTGGTTGAATGCCGAGAACCGCAGGACCACCGGCTGGCCGATCGCGACCTGATCGATGTCCTTCGGCTCGACCTTGACCTCGACGGAGAGCTTATCGCTTTCCGGCACGATCATCATGATCGGATCGCCGGCTGCAATCACGCCGCCGACTGTGTTCGCCGTGGACTGGAAGACGACGCCATCCTGCGGTGCGCGGATGTCGATCCGCTTGAGCTGATCTTCCGCGGTAACTTTGCGCTCGACGGCTTCGCCGATCTTGCTGTCGGTCTCGCGCAACTCCTTGGCGACGTCGCTGGAGGACTCCTGGTCAATGTTGAGAATCTGCAACTGGATTTCGGCAATCCGGCCCTTCGCTTCCGCCGCCGAAGCGACGAGTTGACCGCGCTCGCCCTCCACCCGCGCTTCATCACGCTCCAGCGATGTCAGACGGTTGAGCTGGACCAGGTTCTTCTGCCAAAGCTCGCGCACGCCGGAGAGCTCTTGATCGACAAAGGAGATTTCCTTGGATTTGGCATCCTGCTGCGCCACAAGGCCCGAAATCTGCTCCTGCAATTGCTTGATGCGTTCCCGGAGCTGATCCTTCTGGCCGAGCCGGGCCGTTCGCCGCAGATCGAACAGCTTGCGCTCGCTGTCGAGCGACGCTTTTACATCCGGATCGTCGGCTTGATCCTTCATTTCCGGCGGCATCGCCACGGTGTCGACGCCATCGCGCTCGGCTCCAAGCCGCGCCTTGCGTGCGTAAAGTTCGATCAGGCTCTTGGTGACGATGGCAAGATTGGCGCGGGTGACGGTCTCATCGAGCCGGATCAGAATATCGCCGGCCTTGACCCGATCACCGTCGTGGACGCGCACCTCTCCGACAACGCCGCCGGTCGGGTGCTGCACTTTCTTGATGTTGGAATCGACGACGATAGTGCCTTGCGCGATCAGCGCGCCGGAAAGCTCCGCGGTCGATGCCCAACCACCAAAACCAATCGCTAGCACGCCCACGATCACGCTGCCGGCAATGATATGCCGGCGGATCGAAGCCTGTGAGTCGCGAACCAGATCGAGCTTCATCCCGCGCCGCCTTGCTGTTCCGGCACCACCTTCAGAGCCCGAGCCTGGGCTGGTGGCGCAACCACCCGGTTGAGAACCTCTTCCTTCGGCCCAAACTGCTGCTGCCGGCCCTTGGCCATGACCAGAATGTAGTCGACTCCGGCGATCGCGGAAGGCCGGTGCGCGACGACAACGACGATTCCGCCGCGCGCCCGCACACCCAGGATGGCTTGGGTCAAGGCCTCGTCACCCTCGGCATCGAGGTTGGAATTCGGTTCATCGAGTACGACCAGGAACGGATCGCGATAGAGAGCGCGCGCCAACCCAATGCGCTGCGCCTGACCGGCCGAAAGCGCATTGCCGTGATCGCCGACGCTGGTCTCGTAGCCTTCCGGCAGATTGACGATGAGATCGTGCACACCCGCTGCCTGGGCCGCTGCAAGCACAGCCTCCGGATTGGGCGGATCCTCGAACCGGGCGATGTTCTGCGCGACATTGCCGGGAAACAACTCGACGTCCTGCGGCAGATAACCGATGTGACGCCCGAGCGCTTCCGGCGACCACTGCTCGATGCTCGCTCCATCAAGCCGCACGCTACCACGCACCGGCGTCCAGATGCCGACCAGCATGCGCGCCAGCGAAGATTTTCCCGAAGCCGTCGGACCGATCACGCCGAGCGCTTTGCCACCGGCCAGCGTGAAATTGATATCCTGGCAAATGATTTTTTGCGTCCCGGGCGCCGTCACAGCGCCACCCTGAACGACAAGCATGCGCTGCGGCGGTTGCAGCGGCAGCGGCTCGGCTTGCGCCGGCAAATGCGCCAGCAATCGCGACAGGCGCTCCCAGCTTTGCCGCGCTGCGATGAAACCGCGCCAGTTCGCGATTGCGAGATCGACCGGCGCCAGCGCACGGCCACCAAGGATCGAGCCGGCGATGATAATGCCGGCGGTCGACTGCTGATTGATCACGAGCCATGCGCCGACAGCGAGAATCGCCGATTGCAGCATCATCCGCAGCACTTTCGACATCGCGCCGAGGCCGCCGGCGATATCGCTGGCACGCTGTGTCGACTCCATGTACTTGCGATTGAGGTCACTCCAGCGCGCGGCAATGCGGCCAACCATACCCATGGCGGTGATTGCTTCGGCGTTGCGCCGGCTTGCCTCCAGCAACGCGTTGCGCGCGGTCGCGAATTGAGTGGCGCTGCGGGTCGGCTGCCGCATCGTCAATTCCGTGAGTGCCGTGATCGTGACCAGGATGATCGCGCCGAACAGCGCTGTCAGTCCAATATAGGTGTGAAATACAAAACAGACGATCAGATAGACCGGCATCCACGGCAGGTCGAACAATGCGATTGGTCCGATCCCGGAGAGAAAACCGCGGACCGTATCGAGATCGCGGATTGGCTGGGTTCCTTCGCTCTTGCCGCCGATCTTGAGTGGTAGCTTCACGACGGCATTATAAACCCGCATGCTCATCGCTTCGTCGAGGCTATTGCCGACACGGACCAGGATACGGCTGCGGATGGTATCGATGACGCCTTGAGCGCCGTAGAGACCGATCACCAGGATCATCAACGCCACCAGCGTCGGAACACTGCGGCTTGGCAGCACGCGGTCATAGACTTCGAGCATGAACAACGCGCCGCTGAGCATCAAAATGTTGCTCATGCCGCTGAACAGCGCGATGGCGAGGAACGCCCGCCGGCATGCACTCAGGGCAACTGCAAGCTCGGAGCTTGCAGGCCGCCGTCGCGCCGGACCGAGCGACTGGGCCATCTGGGGTGCGTACCGCCGTAAGAGGTTAGCTATCACTTCTGCGCCTGAATAAAGCTACGTGGCGCAGGCGCGGGGTTCAAAAGCTGAAGCCCGCCTCAAACGCCGGGACCATAATACCCTTAGTTAATGGTCCGGCGCCGTGGTTCATAAACCAATAGTTAACGTCGCAATATGGCTCGACGCGAGCACAAAATAGCACCGAGTCCGCGCCAGCCCTGTCCAAAGGCCCGCGTTCTCAAGTTTTTATTCCTACAATAAGCGGTATGACTGCACCACAGCGGCCGATCTCACGGCCGCCGCGGCACGCGCTTCAAACAAACAATGCACCACCGGCGGCGCACCTTGAATTGTCAGGTAAACGCCGGTCCGAGCAACAAAGCCTGATTGTAGAAAATCAACGGGAGTCGAGAGAGAGTCCGATACTGAACGCCTTCTGACGGGTCGCACCTTCAGTGCGGCGCAGCTTCTGTGCAATTTTGCCCGCAGGCGTCTTCTTGCGCGCCATCGCTTTCAGTTCGCGAACTTCGCTGGAACTCCAGGCGCGACGCTTCTTTGCTCTCTTGGCCATGAAACCTCCCTTTCAACAAAGGTAGCTTGTATCCCTTACGGGAGCGGATGAAAAGTCAGCAGTGTGATGATGATCTTTGAAGAGTGCAGAACCTACCAGGGCGCCCACACCTAAGGCGAGGCAAGTTAAGAAACGGTTTGTTGGATCGTCTTAGCGCGCTATGCGCCGCGACGCAAATGCATCTTTCAGCAACACGGCACCCTTGTAACCAACATACACTCATGATTGTTGTGCGGTCATCCGTCGGAGAATGAACTCATTGCGCACCGCGATCCTTGAATACAAAAGTTGCAGGCGCGCGGATCGTTGCATGTCAATCGAGCCCGTATAAGTTTCCCGTAATCGACATGATTTGGACCAAATAATAGCGACGATGTAGCTGGAAAATTTATGTTTTCTGAATGTCCATTCAGAGAGTTTGGCGGAAAACCCGGGATGACTCATTTCACACGCAAGATGATTCTATCACTTCTCGTCATACTGGCATTGGCGCTGAGCGGACGGGCAGGCTTTGCACAAGAGCAACGATTCGCGCTGGTGGTCGGCAACGACGAATATAAGACAACGAAACTTGCAACGCCGGCAAACGACGCCGGCCTTGTCGCCGACGCGCTGCAGACCGCGGGCTTCACCGTAACGGGTGCGCGGAATCTCGATCAAGCGACATTGCGGGAGTCGTTCCGCGAATTTATCGGCCAGGTGTCCGCCGCCGGACCGGACGCCGTCGCACTGGTCTATCTCTCCGGTATCGGGCTGCAGTTCGAAGGTGAGAACTATTTCGTTCCCATCGACGCTGACATCCAGCGCGACAGCGATATTCCGTTGCAAGCGATACGTGTTTCCGATTTCACCCAGCCGCTCGCCGGACTGCCGGGCCGCGTGAAGATCGTCATCCTCGATGCCGCACGGCAAAATCCATTCTCGGGCGGCAACCAGCCACTGGCCAGCGGACTGGCGCTGGTCGAACCGATCCCAAGCATGGCGATCGCCTTCAACGCGGCGCCGGGCACCGTTGCACCGGACGAGCAGGGACCATATGGCGCCTATGCATCGGCACTGACCGAGATGATCTCGTCGGGCGGACTTGATCTCGACAATCTGTTCTCGTGGTTGCGGTTGCGTGTCAGCGACATCACCAAGGGCGCCGAAGTGCCATGGTCGGTTTCGCAGATCGACGGTCCGTTCTTCATGACCGAGCGCACGGCGGACGCACCGCCACCGCCGAATGTCATTCCGATTGCCGATGTTCGCAACAAGCCGATCAGCCAGTTCACCAATGTTGACGATGCGTACGCCGCCGCCCTCGAACGCGACTCCATCAAAGGCTACGAGCAGTTCCTCGCGATCTATCCGAACGGCCCCTATTCGGCACGCGTTGTCGCGATGATCGCAGTGCGGCGCGAAGAAATTATCTGGCACCGCGCAGTATTGGCCAATACGCCGCCGGCTTATTGGTCGTATCTGCGCCGTTACCCGGACGGGCCGCACATTTGGGACGCACGCCGGCGCTTGGCTCTGCTGGCCGCGGCCTACGACGCGCCGCCGGATTTTGCCTATTACGATTTCGGCGTGCCGCCGCCCCCGCCGGCAGAACTCGTTTACTTCCAGCAGCCGGTCTTCATGTTCGTCGGTCCACGTTTCGCGCCGCCGCCGCCGCCGCTATTCTTCCTGCCGCCACGGCCCCGCGAATTTGAATCTTTGCCGCCACCTCCGCCGCCACGTGAGCGCTTCGGTCTGCCGATTCCTGCCGTGGCATTAGCACCGGCCTTCGTGCGACCGCCACGATCGGTTGAATTCCATGCGCCGCCGCCCGGACCTCCAGGCGCCCCTGGCGTACGACCGCCGATACGCGTCTCATTACCGGCAGCGGTGGAACGGCAGGGTACGTCACCTGCACCAGGCGCTCGCCCCAGTCCCGGTGGCCCGATTTCGCCACTGCCAGCGCCCCACGGCGGACCCGGCGGACCGCCGCCGCCGCCGCCACCTCCGTCAGGAGCCTTTGTTCGACCTGCCGCTCCGCCCCCACCACCCGGCGGGCAGCATGAACCAGTCACGCTTAAGCCCGCGCCATTGCCGCCGGCTGGATCACCGCCGCCTCTGCCACCACCACCCGGAGGACAGCGTGAACCGGCTACGCTTAAGCCTGCACCGTTACCGCCGGCTGGATCACCGCCGCCTGCGCCACCACCACCCGGAGGACAGCGTGAACCGGCTACGCTTAAGCCTGCACCGTTGCCGCCGCGAGGCTCACCACCGCCGCCCCCAGGCGGGCAACGTGAACCGACAACAATGAGGCCTGCGCCGCTACCGCCACCGCCGGCACCACCACCACCGCGCCCGCCGGCTCCCGCGCCAGCGGTTGCACATCCGCCACCGCCACCACCGCCGCACCCTGCTGCTCCGCCACCCGGACCAGCGGCGAGGCCGGCAGGCTGTCCTCCGGGCAAAAGACCGACGCCCGAAGGCTGCAAATAGCGCAGGCAGCAGCATCCAATTACGGGCCGGGGGGCGCCTGAAAGCGACAATCGTGTTTTTGCCGCGCGTCGTTCGGCGCAGACCCTAACGATTGGGAAAGGTCCCCACGCTAGTTTGAATTTCAATCTTCGAAGGATTGGCAAGATGCAGACCCTTCTTTTGAGTTGCGCGTTTGGGGTCGTCTGCACGATGGTGCTTTGGGTCGTCAGCGCCGCCGCGGCCAAACACGACCAGCTGGCCCGGCGCGGTCTAAAACTGTTCCCGCCTGAGGAAATCTGAACCAAGGTCAGCGCGCACCATGCGCTTCTTTCTTGCCACAGCTCTCAGCTTGCTGACGCTGGTTGCGGCAAACACTGACAGCCCCGCACAAACCGGCGAGCCGTCATGCCACGGCAACCAGCAGCCAAGAAAAGTCGCCGAGCTGTTGTTCGGCCGCGACATTGGTCATCGTATCGGCGTCGACGAAAACGACTGGGCGCGTTTCGTCGAACACGAATTGATACCGCGATTTCCCGACGGCTTGACCATCAGCGACACGATCGGGCAATGGCGCTCGCGTACCGGCGGCGTCATCGTTCGCGAACCAGGCAAGCGTGTCGAGATCGTGTTACCCGGCAATGCCGACGACGAAGCTCGGCTCGATGCCGCCGTCACCGCCTACAAGCACACGTTCCAGCAGCGCTCAGTGATTATTATTGAGCACAGCGCCTGCGTTGCATTCTAGCTTGGGGCTTGCGGCCAGCCGAACCCGTTCCTAACTTGCTTGAAGTGACAACTCCGACAATTGCAACACACGCGGAAGCCATGATTGCCTGTCCGGAAGAACTAAAACTCGTCGCCCTCGACAAGGATGACATCGAGGTTGTGTCAGCTCATGTGCAGGACGCCCGGGTTCGTATTGGCGAAATCCTGTGGCTGCCGCACGACCATCGCTTCATCATGCCGGTCAACCGGTTCGACTGGATGGCTGCTGTCGACGCCAAGCCCGAGAATAGGCCCGACTACCGGCGCTGCCGGACGGCGCTGCGTTTTGAGCGTGTGCTTGCCTGCAAATTCCGCGGCTTCGATCAATCGAACAAAAACGGGGAGCTGAATTTGCTGGCGGTCGAATTTGCCGAGCATGATTCACCCGCCGGCACGGTGATACTGACGTTCTCGGGTGGCGGCGTTATCCGTCTCGACGTTGAATGTCTTGAGGCTGAGCTTGCCGATCTCGGCGAAGCCTTCACCGCGGAACTCTGTCCCGATCATTTCACCAGCGGTTCTGCAACCGCCTGAAGCACTCTAGCACTATTCCGCTGCGGCGATGTGCGGGCGCCGTGATGCCGGCGACGAAAACAGTTTCATCAGCAGGACGATAATAACAAGCGTCGCAATATAGACGACGAGCTGCATCGCGGTCGGCTGATCGACATAACCGATCAGCGTATGCAGCGCCCGGCCCAGCAGACTTGAGTCGCTCAAGATCCAGGACGTATCCCACACCGTATTGTCGAGCGCGGTGAGGATATCGGCCTGTTCGAGGAAGGCGATCGCCTGTGCGGCAAGCCCTGCGGCCAATAGCGCAATCAGCGCGCTGGTCACCGCGAACAGATAGCGCGTCGGTATGACGATCAAGCCAAGATAAGTCGCGAAGCAAACCAGCGCGCCGAGAATAAGGCCGATGAATCCGCCAACCACCATGCCGAAGCTCGCGCCGCCTTGCGCTGCGGCAACGCCATAAAGGAACAGCACGACTTCAGAGCCTTCGCGCAACACCGCGATCGCAACAACGATGCCAAGCGCGGCAAGCGACTTCGAGCCGGCCGCCACCGCTTCGCCGGCAGCGCGCAATTCCGCCGCCATTTCGCGCCCATGCCGCGCCATCCAGACGTTGTGCCAGGTCAGCATAATGACGGCGAAGCCGAGAATGGAGGCGTTGAAGATCTCCTGGCCATTGCCGCCGAATAGTTCAGACAAGCCGCCGGTAAACAGCGCAACGAGGCAGGCCCCGAGCACGCCGGCGACAACACCGCCCGATACCCAAAGCGTGCGGCCGGGAACACCAGCCGTCACCGCCATGACGATGCCGACAATCAAGCCGGCTTCAAAGACTTCCCGAAAGACAATCAGCAGAGACGCTAGCACGGGGACCTCATGGCACGATCAGGTAACCCTGCGTCTGGTGGTGAAAGTCATCATAGAAATTGTATTTGCCGGGCTGTTGCGCGCGGACATGAACGACAGCCTCGCTACCGGCCGGGACGATTTTTTCGAAGTGCAGATCGCTGCTCTCGAATTCCGAGACGATGTCGTTGAGGTTCTTGACGTGGAATTCGATCGCCTGGCCGGCAGGCGCATGGATTTCCGGTGGATCGAATTTGTGATCCTTGATGGTGACAGACAGCGATATCGCATCGTCCGCTTTTGCCGCTTGCAAGCCGGCCATCAGCACAGAAGCAAACAGCAGCGGCACGGCAATCGCGCCAATCCTGCCGCCCATTCCCGTTGTCGTCTGGCTCGACCCGATCATGCTTATGGCACGCGTTAATAATTGGCGTTCAGATATCGCCTAAGGAGTTGGGCAACAACGGACTTTTTGTCAATCAAAAAGCCAAATATTAGAATTGTTATAAGGACGGAGTGCTGATACGCGTCATGGCCACACAGGCCAAAAGCGATGACGTACCGGCTGGACACACGTTCTGCGGACTTTGCACAAAGATTCCGCGCCTTTCTCGATACCAAGCGCGAGGCGTCGACCGACGTGGAAGCGGTAGTGCGCGACATCGTGTCCGACGTCGCGGCGCGGGGCGACACCGCACTGAAAAGTTACACGCTCAAATTCGACCGGCTCGATCTCGGCCGGACCGGGCTTCGCGTAACGCACGATGAGATCGCGAAGGCTCGCGGTAGATGCGAGAACGCGGCGCTCGCCGCGCTCGAACTGGCCCGCGACCGCATCGAGACCTACCACCGCCGGCAGATGCCGAAGGATGATCGCTTCACCGACGCACTCGGTGTCGAGCTTGGTTCGCGCTGGACCGCGATCGAGGCTGTCGGACTTTACGTGCCCGGCGGCACCGCGGCCTATCCGTCTTCCGTGCTGATGAATGCCGTACCCGCCAAGGTCGCCGGCGTGCCCCGCGTCGTCATGGTGGTGCCGGCACCGGACGGCGTACTCAATCCGCTGGTACTTGCGGCAGCGGAACTCGCGGGCGTCGACGAGATTTACCGGATCGGCGGCGCCCAGGCGATCGCAGGCCTTGCCTATGGCACCGCGACTATCGCTCCGGTCGCCAAGATCGTCGGACCGGGCAACGCCTATGTCGCGGCAGCAAAACGCATGGTGTTCGGCAAGGTCGGAATCGACATGATCGCGGGACCTTCCGAAGTGCTGATTATCGCCGACAAGACCGGCAACCCGGACTGGATTGCCGCCGACCTTCTGGCGCAGGCCGAACACGACGAAAGCGCGCAAGCCATCCTTATTACCGATGATGAAAAACTTTCCGCTGACGTCGAGCGGGCCGTCGAAAGCCAACTTACCGGGTTGGTGCGTAGAAAAATTGCCGGAGCGTCGTGGCGGAACTTCGGCGCGACGATCCTGGTGCGCAATTTCGACGAAGCTCTGCCATTGATCGACGCCATCGCGCCCGAGCATCTGGAAATCGCGGCGGCCGATGCCGAGCGGCTTGCGCAGCGCATCCGTAACGCCGGCGCGATCTTCATCGGCGCGCACACGCCGGAAGCGATCGGCGACTATGTTGCCGGCTCAAACCACGTATTGCCGACGGCGCGCTCGGCGCGTTTTTCCTCCGGGCTCGGCGTGCTTGATTTCATGAAACGGACGTCGATCCTTAAATGCGGCCCGGATCAATTACGTGCGCTGGGCGGCGCGGCAATTACGCTCGGCGAAGCGGAGGGCCTCGACGCCCACGCCCGTTCCATCGCGATCCGGCTTAACAGATAAAGGACACTGCGATGGCGCGCGCGCCGCGCAAAGCGCAAGCCGGACGTCTTGCCGAAGTTACGCTCGATGAAGCGTCGCTCGGCAGTCCCAGCGATGACATCGAGCACGAGCGCCGTGTCGCAATCTACGATCTGATCGAGGAAAACAGTTTCAAGCCGGCCGACCATGACGGCGGCCCCTATGCGCTGCATCTCGGTATGCGCGGTGAGCGTCTGGTGTTCGACATCCGCCTGACTGACGGCACACCTGTGGTCGCGCACCTGCTGTCGCTCGTGCCGTTTCGCAAGATCGTCAAAGATTACTTTACAGTCTGCGACAGCTACTACTCGGCGATCCGCACCGCGACGCCCGATCGCATCGAGGCGCTCGACATGGGCCGCCGGGGACTGCACGACGAAGGCTCGCGGATCGTGATGGAGCGGTTGAAGCGCAAGGTCGACGTCGATTTCGGTACCGCGCGACGACTATTCACCCTCATCACGGTGCTGCACTGGAAGGGCTAGAGCATGATCCGGAAAAGTGGACTTCCGGTTTTCCGAGAAGATCATGCTCCAACGAGAAATCCTGTTCCGGTTTGAGCATGATGACCGCGGAAACGAAGCGGCCTTTGGCAGTGCTGTTCGCCTGCGGCTTAAACTCGGTGCGCTCGCCGATCGCCGCAGGCTTGCTGTCGCAAATGTTCGGCCAATCGATCTATGTCGGCTCCGCAGGCGTGCGCAAAGGCGAGAGCGATCCGTTCGCGGTCGCCGCCATGGCGGAGATCGGCATCGACATTTCGCGGCACAAGCCGGTGACGTTCGAGGAGCTTGATGAATGGGAGGGATTGAACTTCGATCTCATCATTACGCTGGCCCCGGAGGCGCACCATCGTGCGATGGAACTGACACGCACCTCCGGCGTCGAGGTGGAATATTGGCCGACTGCGGATGCGACCGCCGTTGACGGCAACCGCGAGCAGCGTCTCGACGCCTACCGCCAGGTTCGCGACCAGCTCACGGCGCGGATTCGGGAGCGTTTTTTCGGCTCGCGGATCGGAAATGAATGAGAACTCAGCCTGATAGCAGTTGTGAAATGACCGATCATCCGCTAGGTTCCGCTACTAATTTCCCACATCGTAGGAAGCATGCGCAAGAATCGTATCCGCGTGCTGGCAGGCGACAAGGTATTGGTAGAGATGACGCCTTACGATCTCACCAAGGGCCACTTTACTTACCGCTTCAAGTGACCACCTCGGCGAATTTTCCAGACGACAGGGGCGCATCAACGTGATCGGCCGTCCAAAACTGGTGCTTGCTTCCGGCTCGCCGCGGCGATTGGTGCTGATCAATCAGGCCGGCATCGAGCCCGATGCGCTGCGTCCCGCCGATATCGACGAGACGCCGAAGCGCGGCGAGCTGCCGCGCGCCTGCGCGACACGGCTCGCGCGCACCAAGGCAGACGCCGCGCTTGCCATGATCCGGATCGATGAGGAACTGCGCGGCTCTTTTATTCTTTCAGCTGACACCGTCGTCGCCGTCGGCCGGCGCATTTTGCCGAAGGCCGAATTGCTTGATGAAGCCGCACAATGCTTGCGGCTGCTTTCCGGCCGCAATCATCGCGTCCACACCAGCATATGCCTGGTGACGCCGAAAGAGACGTTCCGCCAGCGCCACGTTGAGACCCGCGTGCGTTTCAAGCGGCTCTCGGAGCAGGACATCGAAGCCTACCTCGCCTCCGGCGAATGGCGCGGCAAGGCCGGCGGCTACGCCGCGCAAGGGATCGCCGGAAGCTTTCTGGTGAAGATCGTCGGTTCCTATTCCAATATCGTCGGCTTGCCGCTTTACGAGACCATCACCATGCTCGGCGGCGAAGGCTTCCCGATCCATTTCGGCTGGATCAACGCTGCCGGCGTGTAGCGCACAGCGGCACACGCCCTATATTTCGGCCATGGCCAATCCCCCAAACCGCAAGGCGTGCCCAATCTGCGGCAAGGCAACCGAGGAAAAGTTCAAGCCGTTCTGCTCAAAACGCTGCGCCGACGTCGACCTGCACCGCTGGATGTCGGGCAGCTATGCGATCCCGGTGACCGAGGATGAGGAAGAAGACGAACCGCGCGACGAAGATAGCGGAAAATTGCACTGATCCGCCTATTCTGGACAGCCGGAAACCGTGCCACTATAAACCGCCCTCTTGCGCCAATCGCGTGAGGACGTGGGCCCAGGTAGCTCAGTTGGTAGAGCACTGCACTGAAAATGCAGGTGTCGGTGGTTCAATTCCGCCCCTGGGCACCATAGCCTTTTCAAGCAATTGATATTGGCTGCTTTTTTGGGATTTTGTCCCACTCGCCAAAAAAGTGGGACACGCGTTTCGCTTACAGCACCGGCGCGCTGCAACCACGGGCTAGCTCTGGGCAAATGCTGCCCTATGTAGATGCTTCACCGATCATCACTACGACGATGCACTTTTATCTGTTTGACGATCAGCATCCCGACATGAAGAACGGCTCACTGTTGGGTCCAACAGCGCAGCGCGTGGTCGCAGCACTTGAACGACTTGATCCGATCCCGACGACGCGTC
>Ga0302325_10005532_pt1 | contig 28672 bp, 20 predicted proteins | sample Palsa_T0_2_FD_201948 | JGI IMG/M metagenome (GOLD analysis project Ga0302325, IMG submission 201948) | Peat permafrost microbial communities from Stordalen Mire near Abisko, Sweden - Palsa_T0_2 | ecosystem: Environmental > Terrestrial > Soil > Palsa > Peat permafrost | place: Sweden: Abisko...
CTTTTATTTTAACCGTTACCCATCCCACCAGGTTCTGGCCGAAATCGATCACCCGGTCCCCTTCGGGCGTCGTCAGCAGCTTTACCGCGTGGAATGTCTCGTGTTTCTTCACCGGCTCGTTGATGGTCGCTGTCAGGTTATTCATCGGGAATGTTTCGGTCTGTACCGTATTCCATGCCGCATCGTCATAACCGGGAAGAGCCCAGCCGGTCTTCTCTTTCCGATGGTCGATGGTCTCGCCATTATAAATTTCCGCCATGAGCACTTCGCCGGTGGAAGACTTCCAGCCGGGACCTGTTGCCACAGTATCGGTATGTCCATCCTTATACCGGATCACCAGCTGCAGCAGCAGCGAAATATCTTTCCCGAATACATTCTTATGCCCTTCGAAAGCGATATAGCCGCGATACCAGCCATTGGCCAGTGTGACGCCGACGGCATTTTTGCCCTGGCGGACCATCTCCGTCACATCGTAGGCCTGGTATTGCAGGTGCTTATTATAGGATGTCCAGCCCGGTGTCAGGTAGGCATCACCGATACGCTGACCATTGATCTGCGCTTCGTAGAGTCCGTGTGCGGTAATATAGACTATGGCAGATGCTATGGACTGCCGGGCGGTGAAAGTGGTTCGAAGAAGGGGGTTGGCGTCAGTCCCGCCCGCAGCCGGCCCCGACCCGTCCCCGGATCCCGCGAGGCCGGGTTGTATCCATTGTGCAACCCAGTTCGCCGGTTCCAGCAGGCCCATTTGCCACCAGGCCCTTTCGCTCCAGGCTGAAAGCCGGCCTTTATTGTCCCAGACACGAACCTGCCAGTAATAACGTTTGCCCGCCTGCAGCCCGGGCCCGGAATAGTCCACCTGTATGGACTGCCCCGACATCACCTTTCCGGAAGCCCAAACGACATCTTTTCCGTCAGGATGGCTGCTGACCCGGATCTCGTAGGCTGTCTGCAGCACATTCCGATCTGCCGACTGCAGTTGCCAGCTGAGGCGGGGCACTTTGGCGTCCACACAGATGGGGTCGGAAAGATTTTCAGTCTGCAGGTGTTGTACAGTGACCTGAGCGGTGCAATAGAAGACGAGGAGTTGGAGGGCAACGAGAATGCGGATGCGTTTAGTCATGGCAGAGCATTGTTGAAAAGGAACAAATATAATTAAAAGCGGATCTAATTTAAAATGGATCACTGACGCAAGATAAAAAGGGAATTCGACATAACTGTCATGGGCCGTACTGTATGGTCCATCGATCCTCTTATAAAGCCGCCCTTCGCTAGCAAAATAGTAAGATCCTTCGACTACAAAATAGTAAGATTCTTCGACCGGTAGGCCTGCAATTCCGGGCTGCCGGGAGGCAGTTCCGTGATCAGGTATTCGATCTCGTCGATACCCGCGATCTTCATTTGCATCGAGGAATTCAGTTTCTCGGAGATGGCCAGGATGGCCACCTTGTCGGCCGCCTTTATCATGGCTTTCTTGACCTGGATGGTTTCCCAGTCCGAATCGGTTAGCCCGTTGGCATAGTCGATGGCGTTGGTGCCCATGATGCAAAGATCGGCCTTGATGTTTGCAAGATATTCGAAGACCTCACCGCTGACCGTCATCTGGCTGTAGGCGGATATCTGGCCGCCGATCATGATGGTCCGGATCATGGGCTTGTCCAGCAATTCCACGGCGGTGAGTACATTGACGGTGATAAAGGTGGCGCGCAGAGTACCGGGGATCTTTTTGATGAATTCCCGGATGGTCGTTCCTCCGCCGATCAGTACGATGATATCGTCCCGGAGCAGGGGCAGGACCTTTTCAGCGATAAGGAGTTTATTCGTCTGGGAATAGGTTTCGGAGTCATGCCCATAGTGATAGGCGGCAGACATGACGCCCCCTTTGATCCGGATCACCTGCCCGTCTTCCGCCAGTTCATTGATGTCCCGCCGGATCGTGTCTTCAGATACGTCGATAAGACCCACCAGATCATTAAACATCAAACGGGTATGGATATTTACTTGTTTTAGGATGAGATTTTTTCTTTCCTTTTTAGGAAGTGCGAGCGGCAAGCTGCCGTTTGTCTTAAGCTTTGTCATTGTCCGGAGAAATCTTAGGGTAAATCTATCATTTATGATTTAAAAACTTGCTGTTCATCTCTTTTTACATTTTTTGCAACAATTGCAATAGTTCTCTCTTTTTTTGCAACATATCAAACCCTCCACGTAAAATAGCCGCAAAAATAGGCGATTTCATTGCCAAAAAGTATTAATTCACCCGGAAAGTTATTTTTTTATCTTGAACGGGCTAGTGAAAACCTCTATATTGCAAATAATTTGCAATTATTTTTTGCAAGTAGGATTAAATATGATAGTTTAGGTGCATGTTTTGCAACTGATCTGGGCTCGCTTTATCAAAACTTCTAAAAAAAGACTGCAATGATTCAAACCAAACTGACTGCGTCAGCCAGCTTGCTGGGCTGCTGCCTATTTTTCTTTACTTTCTGCTATGGCCAGAACAAGGCCGTACAGATCAGGGGTTCCGTCAGGGGGGGTACCGACAGTTCCTGGCTGGCGGGGACCACCGTGGCATTGGCCGCTGACAAGAATGTCGCCACCGTAACGGACGCGGGGGGCCACTTTGTATTGAATGTCCCTGCCGCAAAAGCAACCGGCACGATCCAATTGGTGGTCAGCTCGGTAGGATTTCAACCCCGGATACTAAGCCTCGCACCCGGGCAGACACAAATTGACGTCGTCCTGGATGCCGGCCGGGCCAGCCTGAATGAAGTGGTCGTAACGGCCCTGGGGATCGACCGGAACAGAAAATCATTGGGTTATTCGGTCACTACCGTGAAAGGCGATGAATTTACACAGGCCCGGGAGAACAATGTGGCCAACGCTCTGACGGGTAAGGCGGCCGGCGTGAATGCCGTTGGCCTGTCCACTGGTCCGGGCGGCTCCAGCCGTGTAACCATCCGCGGTAACGGATCCCTGATCGGGGACAACCAGCCGTTGTACGTGGTCAATGGAATGCCGATCGACAATTCCGTACCGGGCGGAGCGCCCACTGCTAACGGCATTACCTTCAATGTCGACCGGGGCGACGGCATAGCCGATATCAACCCGGATGACATCGAGACGATCAGCGTCCTGAAAGGCGGCACCGCAGCAGCGCTTTACGGATCGAGGGCAAGTAACGGCGTTATCCTCATCACCACTAAAAAAGGCAGGGCGCAAAAAGGGGTCGGTGTGGAATACAATTCCACGGTTACCCTGGAAAATGTTGCGGTCATCCCCGATTATCAATTTACTTATGGCCAGGGTAACCTGGGTATCCTGCCGACGACGCTGGCGGCTTCACAGGCTACCGGGAGAAGGTCCTGGGGCGCACTGATAGATGGATCTTCCGATTACGTAGGTGTTGACGGTAACACCCATCCATATACGGCAAAGAAAGATAATTACCAGCATTATTACCAGACAGGTTCCACCTATACCAACACCGTAGCTTTGTCCGGCGGCAATGAGGCGGTGACGTATCGTTTCTCTGCCTCAGATCTCAGCAGTAAGGGGATCCTGCCGAATACCACCTATGACCGCAAAACATTGAATTTATCATTGAGTGCAAAGCTGAACGATCGGTTATCCCTTGACGGCCTGGCGCAATACAACCAGGAAGTCGGGCACGACCGAACCGGTGCCGGGGATGCGCTGGGTAATCCTAACTGGACTCCGCTCGAAATTGCCAATACGGCGGACGTCCGCTGGCTGAAACCGGGGTATGACGCCAATGGAAATGAAACGATATGGAATGATGCTGCTATCGCCTCCAACGGCTATTTCGTCATCAACAAATGGAAGGAAGACGATACGAAGAACCGCTTTATCGGCCAGGCATCTATCACCTATAAGCTGTTGCCGGAGCTCGTCTTCAAAGGCACGGTCAGCCAGGATTTTTACAACTATAATTTCACCGATATCGTGCCGACGGGGACGCTGTATGTACCCCTGGGCCAGTACACAGGTCTTAAATCGGATGTCTCGGAGACCAACAGCCTGTTGACTGCCACTTACAAGACCCGGGTCCTGAAAAACATCGGGATCAGTGTGTTGGGAGGTGCGAATGGCCGTAAATTCCAGAACAGCCAGCTGAGCCTCAACGGCTCGGGATTTACCATACCTTATTTTTATAGCTATGCCAATCTGAATTCTTCATCGACGACGCCTTATACCGGGCACATCGCTGTAAATTCCGTATTCGGATCGGTCGATCTGGATTACAAGAGCCTGTTTTACCTGAGCTTCACCGGTCGCCAGGATTGGTTCTCTACGCTGAGCCCGCAACACAACCACGTATTTTACCCAAGCATAGGCGGCAGCTTTATCTTGTCGGATGCGTTCAAGCTGCCTGACGCCATTAACCTGGCCAAGCTCAGAGCTTCCTGGGCCGGTACAGGCGGAGGAGCGCCGGACCCTTATTTCATCAACCTCAGTTACAGCAATGTTCCCAGCTCGGGCGAACCCCTGTTGAATGTGACTTCGAGCTCCACCTATGGAGCCAATGTCATTTCCGACCCCAACCTGAGACCCTTTACCTCTTCGACCTATGAACTTGGCATGGAACTGTCGCTGCTGCAGAATCGCCTGGGATTAGACCTCTCCTATTATGACCGGGAGACGTCCAATGATATTGTAAACACCGCCATTTCCACCACCTCGGGCTATAACAGCGTCTTCCTGAATATCGGGAAAATGGATAATAAGGGAATAGAAGTATTGCTCACGGGAAAACCGGTCAAGTCTGCAAATTTTGGCTGGAACGTTTCTTACAACTTTGCCTACAACACGAATAAGGTCATTCAACTGGCTCCGGGGCTGAGTTCCATTCAATTAGCCAATTCCGTCGGTAACTGGGCTTATCTTGACAATATAGTGGGCAAGCCCTTCGGTACCCTGGTGGGGACCAGTATGCTGAAAGACGCTAAAGGCGATACCGTCTTTAACTCGAGTTCGGGAGAGCCGGTGGTAGGCCCCTTGCACCCACTGGGCAACAGTGTCGCCCCATTAACGATGGGGCTGACGAACGAGTTCAGGTACAAGCGATTCTCCTTCAGCTTCCTATTAGATGGGAAATTCGGCAACAAGATATTTTCCATCTTTGAATTGTATGCTACCCGCATGGGTAAATTGAAGACCACGCTGCCCGGCAGGGTGAATGGCCTCACAGTGCATGGCGTTGATCAAAATGGCAATACCTATACGAATACTTATGTGTTGAACCCCACCAGCGGCCTTAGTCTGAGTTCCTATTATGATAATTATAAGACCTATTCCAACCTTTTTCTGCATGATGGCAGTTTTATCAAGCTCCGCCAGGTGTTGTTCTCTTATAACATTCCGGTCAACAAGATCGGGGCGGCGAAACTTCAGTCGGCCAGCCTCTCTTTTGTCGCCCGCAATCTGCTGATCCTGTATAAGCAAACGAAGAATTTCGATCCCGAACAAAGCTTTACCAACAGCAGTTCCCAGGGATTCGAGTCCATCGGCTTGCCAAGGACCCGCTCTTATGGGTTAAACCTGGCCGTTAAATTTTAATGCTTAAATCAACAAGAACATGTTACAACAGATAATAAAGTTCGCAAGCGGTGTGCTGATGGTACTGGCTCTTATGGCCTCCCCCTCGTGTACTAAAAATTTCACTTCCCTCAACACTAACCCTGATGCTGTCTCGACCCCGGAGCCTTCGCTGCTGTTCACCAAGGCGCTGTATGACGGCATGGGGTCCGGACAGGGAGCTTTCGGCAGCAGCACCCTTGACTTCCTGCTGGGTACGATGCAATATACCACCAGCTATAATGACGTAGCCGGATTTGGCTCGAAATATATTGCCAGCCAGACCTCGCAATCCTATGCTGCGTTCACCGCTGCCTACCCGGACGAGATCAACGAGCTGGGGATTGTGATCAAGACAGTCACCGGTAAAGCGGCTGATGTCAATTTGCTGGCGGAAGCGAGGATATGGAGAGTATATTGTTTCAGCCGGCTCACTGATCTGTATGGTGATATCCCTTACTCGCAGGCGGGACTCGGTTACGACTCTTCGGTGTACAAACCCGCTTATGATACCCAGGGGTCGATTTATGCAGATATGCTGTCGGAACTGTCCGCGGCCATTCAAAGCTTCGATGCGAGTCAGGCTACCTTCGGGGCTGCCGACCTGATTTATGGCGGCAGTACCACGGAATGGACAAAATTCGCTTATTCCCTGATGCTGAGGTTAGGGATGCGCATGACCAAGGTGGACATCGCATCGGCACAGACCTGGGTGACAAAGGCCATTGCAGGAGGTGTAATTACAGCCGATGCCGATATTGCTAAAATGCCTTACATGGCTTCCGGTCAGTTGATCAATCAAAATCCTGAAGTGCTGGATCTTTGGAATAATGACTACATTGCCCAGAACGGAAATACGAATACGGAAGGCGGCAAATACCAGGAGGCATGGATCGATAGCCTCCAGGCATATAACGATCCGCGCCTGCCCGTCATCTCGGTCGTCTGGGTCAATGGAGAGCCCGACACGGCCGCTTCGATCCAGCTGGGGATGTCCCCTGACTTCCCGAATACGAAACCGGCTAATTTCGTCGACTATTCTGAACCCAACCCTGCAACCGTCTTGTTGCTGGGATCGCCCAAATTGATCTTTACCGCCGCGGAATCCTATTTCCTGCTTGCGGAGGCGGCCCTGAGAGGCTGGTATTCCGGCGCCACGGCCAGTTCCCTGTACCAGAATGGCATCGCGGCAGCCATGCGTCAATGGGGGATCATAGCGGGCAGCGCAGGTACGATCCCTACGGCACAGATCAATACCTATGTGACCAACAATGCTCTCAATACGGGCGGCACCTTCGATCAGCAAATGCAGCAGATCTACACCCAGTTCTGGTTTGGCATTTTCCCCGATGCCCAGGAAGTGTTTGCCACATACCGTCGTACGGGTTATCCTGCCCTGGTCCCCAATAATTATCCCGGCAATGCCACCGGCGGGCAGATATTCAGGAGGATGGAATACCCGATATCTGAGCAAAATCTTAACGCAGCCTCCTATGCCGCGGCCATCGCCGACCAGGGCGCCGATGACTTTATGACGCGGATCTGGTGGGATAAACAATAATCATGGATAACTGTCATAATCGTTTTTTCTCATGGACGTTTTGGTATACCAGAGGGCAATTCTTTGCCCTCTTTCTTTCTATTCTTCTCCTTTCGGCACGGCTCGACGCTCAGAACGATACGGTGAGGGACGATAAGGCCAGCGATTTCAATCTCAACAGACCGGAACGGGTAGAATGGTTCCGCAATACAGGGGCGGGGCTGTTCATTCATTTCGGCGTGGATGGCCAGCTGGGAATCGTGATCAGCCATTCGCTGGTGGGCGCCTCCGAAGATTATACCAGGCGGTATTTCAATGAGCTGCCCCGGACATTCGACCCGTACCGCTGGAACCCGCATGTTATCGCCGTGCTGGCCAGGCTGGCGGGGATGAAATACATCGTATTCACGACCAAGCACCACAGCGGGTTTTGCATGTGGGATACCCGGACCAACGATTTCAACATCATGCATACGCCCTATCAAAAAGACCTGCTGAAAGAATTTGTGGAGGCAACGAGGGCGGAAGGTCTTGGCGTCGGGTTCTATTTTTCCCCGGAGGATTTTTACTTTCTTTACCAGCATCACATTCCCATCACGCGAACGGATCCCCAGATAGACAGATTTACCCGGAAGGAATATGATGAGTATACTCGCCGTCAGTGTGAGGAGCTGATGACAAATTATGGGAAGATCGACGTACTGTTTATAGATGGCGAGCCTAAAGAAGTGGTGAAGCGGACTTGCTGGCAACTGCAGCCTGACCTGCTGATCACCCGTGGCGCCATGAGGACGCCGGAACAGGTATTGCCGGGAGAAAAGAACCGGGACCCCTGGCTGTCCTGTATCACTATGGGAACGGCCTGGCAATACCAACCCACCAATGAACGCTATAAATCCGGCACTCAACTCATTCAATTGGCCATCGAAGCGCGGGCCAAGGGCGGTTCGCTGCTGCTGAATGTGGGACCTCGCCCGGATGGCGAGCTGCCGATAGAGCAGGAGGAGCGCCTCCGGGAGATAGCCGCATGGTATTTTATCAATCATGAATGCATGGATAGTGTAAGGACCTGGGTGGTCAGTCATGAAGGCGATACCTGGTTTACTACCCGTGATCCTCATACGCTGTATGCCATTGTTACCGATACGAAGGACTGGAAGGAGGGGGAAAGGAGAACCTTTCTCCTGCATTCGGTGAGGAGCGCCGGGGATACCCGGGTTAGTGTGCTGGGGCAGAACAGCCGGATCATCGAATACAAGCGTGATGATGTGAGCTGTCGTTGGCGGCAGACGGGTCAGGGGCTGGAGGTATCCGTGGTGAAGGCGCAGCGGGTCTATGACGATCACCGGTGGCCAGATCCGGTAGTGATCAAGCTGGAGAATATTGACCCTGTCTTTCGGGAAGAAGTGCAAGTGCAGACGGGGGAGAGCAGGATTCAAAGGGCGGAGTTGACCCTGGCAGGCCGGGTGGCGGGCAACAAGAGCGGGCAAAGGGTAAGGGCCTGTTTTTATTACCGGCCATATGAAGGACAGGTAGAGACCTTGTATGCCGCTCCCTGGAAAAAAACAGCCTGGACTGTTATTCACCCCGACGGAAGCTTCCGGCTTTCCGGCAGGTTCCCGGCTACCGGCCGATATGAATACAGGGCAGTGGTGGAATACCGTGGCATAGAGATCAATGGGGATGACCGGATTTTCGGGTCGGCTCCTGCGAAGGAGTAGTGGGCCTGGCGGGCGTCCTGGCGCTGCATCACCGGATCTGAACAAACTATAACGAGAGAGATATGAACAACAAAAATGCTGAAGAACATTTTGCAAGTTTAGGATTGAGCCTGCCTCCGGCCCCCGAGCCATTGGGAGTCTACAAGCCCTGCCTGATACACGGCAATTACCTGTACCTGTCCGGGCACGGACCCGTACAGGATGATAAGACGCTGATCATCGGCCGTATAGGCAAGGATCTCGACCCCGACCAGGGCAAACTGGCGGCAAGGCAGGCAGGGTTGACTATGTTATCTACTATCCGCACGCATATCGGGGACCTGACCCGGATAAAAAGAGTGATCAAGATCCTTGGGATGGTGAACTGTATCCCCGAATTCGAACGTCATCCTTATATCATCAACGGGTGCAGTGAGCTGTTTGCCGCCGTATGGGGAGAGGAAAACGGGATTGGGGTTCGCAGCGCGGTTGGGTTCGGATCGTTGCCGGATAATATTCCTGTCGAAATTGAAGCTATATTTGAGCTACAATAAAAACATGCAAAAAAATGCTGCAATCCGGTAACGAGGGTAAGGCTCAACTGGCTGCTTTCGGTGAATTCATGCTCAGGCTGCACAGCAGCGATGTGAAGCGGTTCACACAGGGCAGCGCGTATGATGCCTGGTATGCGGGCGCTGAGGCGAATGTATGCGTGCTGCTGGCGAGGCTGGGTATTCCCGTTCGCTTTATTTCGCGGATGCCTGACAATGATATCGCCCTGGCCGGTGTAGCACAGCTGAAAAGCCATGGAGTAGGGACCGGCCATATCCTGTATGGGGGAGAGCGACTGGGCCTTTACTTTACCGAGCAGGGCAACGGCATCCGCCCGACCCGGGTCATTTATGACAGGGCCGGATCTTCCTATGCCTCGCTGGAACCGGGTATGATCGACTGGCAGTCGGCCCTGGACGGAGTATCTTATTTTCATTGGTCGGGCATAGCGGCGGCTGTCTCGCAGGGTGCGGCCGATACCTGCCGGGAGGCACTGGCCCGGGCGGATGAAAGGGGGATCGTCATTTCCGCGGATTTCAATTATCGAACAATGCTGTGGAAATACGGCAGACATCCCCGCGAGGTGATGCAGGACCTGTTGCCCTATAGCCGGATCGCGGTCGCCGACCTGGATGCGGCCAATGTATACTATGGCATAGAGACGGACCGGGAAGCAGGCTTTGAAGAACGGTTCAGACAGTGCAGCGATGCCCTGCGGCAGCGGCTGCCCCGGCTGGAGGTATTGGCGATGAGCTTTCGCAAGACCAGGGGCATAGGCCATACTTATTCCGGGGCCCTGCTATACGAAGGGGCCTTTTACTTTTCAACAAGCCATGAACTGCCCTTTGTCACAGACCAGATCGGCAGCGGTGATGCTTTTACCGGAGGATTGCTGTTTGGACTGATGAGCGGCCTGGGTCCCCGGGAGATCATTGAGCTGGCGACGGCCTGCGGCGCGCTGAAACAGAGTATTGTGGGGGATTGGGCGATCATCAACAGGCAGGACGTGGAGCGATACATGCAGAATGGCGCTTCGAGCCGGATAATGCGATAAAATCTAATCAGTACGGTTATGTTCATTATCGATGCGCATCTTGATCTCAGTATGAATGCGATGGAATGGAACAGGGATCTGCGTTTACCCGTCCATGTTCTCCGTGACCGTGAACAGGGGCAGACCGATAAGCCTGACAGGGGCAAGGGCGTTGTGTCGCTGCCCGAATTGCGCCGGGGCGGTATCGGGCTGGTAGTGGCTACTCAGATCGCCCGGTATGTAGGGCCGGATAACCCGCTGCCGGGATGGCATTCCCCGTGGCAGGCCTGGGCGCAGACACAGGGGCAGCTGGCCTGGTATAAGGCCATGGAAGAGGCAGGCGAAATGGTGATGATCAGGGACCTGGCCGGTCTCGAGCGGCATCTGGCGCTATGGACGGATCAGCCCCCCGGCGTCGATGCTTCCCGATCCCCCGCGCACGACCCTTCGCGATCTTCCGCCGCCGACACCCGCCCGATCGGTTATATCCTGAGCCTGGAGGGGGCCGATTCAATGGTCAGCCCGGACTACCTGCGGCGGGCGCATGCGTATGGCCTGCGGGCAGTAGGGCCTGCACACTATGGTCCAGGCAGGTATGCCAACGGGACTGATAGCAAAGGAGGGCTTAGCAGCGAGGGGAGGGCCCTCCTGAAGGAAATGCAAAGCCTCAACATGATCCTCGATGCGACCCATCTTTGCGACGATGCTTTTTGGGAGGCTATGGCGCTTTACCAGGGCCCGGTTTGGGCCAGCCACAATAATTGCAGGGCGTTGGTCGACCATAACCGGCAATTCAGCGATGAGATGATCAAGACCCTTGTCGGTAAGGGCGCCGTTATCGGCGGGGCGCTGGATGCCTGGATGATGGTGCCGGGCTGGGTGAGAGGCCGGTCCACCCCGGAGGGTATGCACTGCAACCTGGAAAAAGTCGTCGATCACCTGGACCATATCTGCCAGATTGCAGGCAATGCCCTTCATGTAGGAATGGGTACAGACCTCGACGGCGCTTTCGGAAAAGAGCAGTGCCCTTATGACATCGATACGATAGCCGACTTACAGAAAATGCGCGGCTTGCTGGCTAAAAGAGGGTATTCAGCCGAAGATATCAACAATGTATTGCATGGCAACTGGCTGCGATTCCTGCGGCAGGCCTGGGCTTAATTTGCCGGCGTCATCTTCAGACATACCGGGGTAGGGATCTGCAGCTGTTGGCCTGTTGCCTTCAACAGACCGGTCTGCGGATCGATCCGGAAGATCACCACATTGCCGCTGCCCTGATTGGCCGCCAACAGCCAATGGCCTGTCGGGTCGATCAGGAAATTGCGGGGTGCTTTGCCCTGGGTCGGCTCGAACCCCTTCACGGTTAATTTCCCGGTGGAGGGGGCGATAGCAAAAATGGCGATACTATTGGCATCCCCCCTGTTAGAGGCGTAGAGATATTTTCCGCCCAGGCCAATGTGGATGTCTGCGCTGCCGATGACGCCGGTATAGCCGTCAGGGTGCGAAGAGATGCGTTGCAGCCAGGTGAAATTTCCATGGCTGTAATGAAATACGTCCACTGCTCCGGCCATTTCATTGAGGAGATAGGCGTAAGGTTTGCCGGGGTCGAAAGCTGTATGACGAGGGCCTGAGGCGGGTTGGATCGTAACGGTCGGGGTCGCGGCAGGGATCAGCGGATTTTGAGCAGCAGTATAATCGAATTTGAAGATAGACAGGTTATCCAGTCCCAGGTCGGCCACCGTGAGGTATTGTCCATCGGGAGAAAAGATGACTGAGTGCACGTGCGGCTTGTCCTGCCTGGACTTGTCGGCGCCGATGCCGGTATGTTGAATGGTCTGGGTGGCAGCACCCAGCGACCCGTCAGCGCCGATGGGCAGCGCGGAAAAGCTGCCGCCGCCATAATTGGCCACCACTACCCATTTGTCATGGGCATCTACCGATACATAGCAGGGGCCATTGCCACCACTCTGCTGCTGATTGATCAGGGTCAGCGCACCCGTTGTCTTGTCAAAGGAGAAAGCGCTGACGGATCCGGGCTTGGGCCCGCCGGTCTCGTTAGCGGCATAGAGATATTTGCCTCCCGGGGCAACGGCCAGGTAGGAGGGATTGTCGGTCATGACGGTGCTGACAGGTGTTGCATTGCCGGTAGCGGCATCGAACTTGTACACATAAATACCTTTACTGCCCTGGCTGGCCGGCCCTTCCGTGTAAGTGCCGATGAATAAATAGTATTGCTGCGAAAATCCGGTGACAGACAGGACCAGGATGAGAACAAGGAATATGAGTCGGCGCATAAACAAGCAATAAATTAAAGAAAATGGTTGATGAATACAGGCTAAGATAAGCAATATACGATGAGGCGTGCCCCGCGCAGGAAAAAATTAGTAAGAAGGAGAAGTGGTTGTCGGCTTATTAGTTACTTTTATCCCCAAAATAAATCACTTATAACATGCGCACCTTCCATTTTCTTCCTGCTGCTTTGCTGATAGGGATGACTGCCTGCAATAATGCGGGTGACAAGGCTGCTTCCTCTTCCGACACTACGAAGTCGGCGGGAGACAGTTCCATGCAGATGGCCAAGCCCGATTCTTCCCAGGCTATCGCCGCGCTGCCTGCCGTTCCCGCCGGCGCAAAAGTGTACTTTAAGAACCTTAAGGACGGTCAGACCGTCTCTTCGCCTTTCAAGGTTGAAATGGGTGTCGACGGCTTGCAACTCGATACCGCCGGCGCCATCGTACCCGGTACCGGTCACCACCATTTACTCATCGATGCGGGCGATTCCATCCCCGCAGGCCAGGTAGTTCCCAAGGATGCACAGCACCTGCATTTTGGCAAAGCCCAGTCCAGTACTGAGGTTACCTTGCCTTCCGGTAAGCACGTGCTGACACTGCAGTTTGCCGACGGGATCCACCGTTCTTATGGCAGCCAGCTGGCGGCGACGATCAATGTTATCGTAAAGTAGGTACCGCTGATTTTTCTTTCACTTACCGTTCAGGACGTCTGCCCTGAACGGTAAGCGTTTTTTTGAGGCAGACACTCTGCTTTAGACAACCCGCGCAACGAAAAAGTCGTAAAAGATGTCATGGGATCTGATAAAAGAGATCGTGAAAAGTTATAAAAAAAACCGAAGCTTACACATGAGAAACAACCGTCAGCAATTTTTTTGGGGTTCATTAGCATTATTTTGCTTAGCAATAGGAGGGTGGCGTTGTTCAAAGGCGGGCAGTACCCAAACGACCACTTCAGTGACCTATGTAGCCGTGATCAATGCTGCACCTTATGGTCCTTCCGCTGATATTTATCTGAATGGCACCATTGTGTCGAGCAGCGGAGGTATTGCGCCGGGGAATTATTCAGAAGAATATGCCACTTTCGCCCCGGGCAATTATGATGTGAAGTTCGATAAGACAGGTACCGACAGTGTTCTTTATGATATTGCCGCCTCCTCTTTCGATACTGCGGGCTTTTATACCCTGATCCTTTACAATGCCAGTCCGGGCGGTACTGGAGTGATCGATGCCGCAAAGATCACCGATAATTTCAGTTCGACGTCGCAGACCACTGCCAATTACCGGTTTTTCAATCTCAGCCCTGATGTACCATCCTGCGATCTGTATTTCAACGGTACGCTTGTTCAGACCCAGCGGGCGCCGGCCGACAATGCATCTAATCTTTTATTTGACGCGTTTCAGACCGTTGCGCCGAATTCCTACACCATCGTTGCCAAGGTCTCAGGCGGGGACAGCGTATTGGCGACCACCAGTACCGGGATCAACCTGTCGACCGGGAATGTCTTTACTATTTTCCTCAGCGGGACGAACACGGCATCGGGGGGCAATCATCTGGCTATAAATATCATGCAGGCGGTATTTTAATACAGCGGTAAAATATCGGGATCTTATATCCGGATGTTTACCGGTCACTTCAATGACCCCGGCAGGACCTTATGGTATTTTTTGAACATGCTGATAAAAGCGCTGACTTTTTCGTATCCCAGCATATAGGCGGTCTCTGATACGCTGATCTTTTTTTCCTGCAACAGCCATTTGGCCAATTCCATTTTCTTTTCCAGGTAATAATCATAGATAGTCTTCCCATAGACCGCTTTAAAATGTCTTTTGAGGGTCGATTCGCTCATCGCGAATTCCCTGGCCAGCTGTTTCTGGGAAGGTAGCATATCTTCCAGGCTTTGGACCAGCCGGTGTTCGACCTGCCGGATGGTCTGGATGTGCCAGCTTTTTCTGACCGGCTGGCGTGAGATAGGGCGACCGGGCCAGTGGCCGATGGTGCTGGTCAATAACAGCAGTATCCTGGCGCGCAGCGCTAATCCGTTGCAGCGCGGCTTGTCCAGTTCACTTTTTATTTCCCTGATGAGCTGCTCGTCGACGGGGAGGGTCTTGCTGGTCAGGATGCCCGACGGAGTTTCCTGTTCGAGACAACTCTCCAGGTATTTGAGCTGCTCTTCCATATCAGGAAATTGAGCGTATAGCCATTCACGGGAGAATAGTAATTCGATGGCCTGCGAAGGGATCCCTTCGGGTACCTGGACGGCGAGACGGGTAGTATTGGAATACAAAAAAGTATTTCCGGGCTGGGTGCAGGGAAGGACTGCGCGGGTGAAATGTCTGACTAACTTTAGCGATCCGGGCGTCAGCAGGTAACAGATGGCGAATAACAACTTCCCGTCAGATTGCCTGGATGCACGAATGATCTCGGTATCTTCATTGAAGAGCAACTGCGTATATCGGAGGAATAGACCTTCTTCCAGGGGAAGGCCCCTGATTTCTCCGCTGCCACGGTGCAGGGGCACCTGGAGGGTGTAGTCAATAACAGGCGACGGAAGTTGTTTTGATAGGGAATAAAAACCAGATTCGAGGGTATCATCCCTCAACGTGAACGTATGCATAGGCTACACGGAATTATCCCGGATTGTTAGTTTTACATCAGGGTCGTGCGCAGGCGGTCCCTTTGGGGACCAATGCTCATATACGAAAATCGGTCACGTATAGATTTTCGCCGGCTGTTTTTAATTTCAGGTCGCAATGACCGGATACAGGTATTTTCGAATATATTTTGGTTACTTTAAGGGATTTTTTACCCTGCAACGATAGTACCTTTACTACAATATATTCTTCTTGCATTTCCACTCAATATTCTTTTGAAACTCTTTAATCCGATATCTTTCATCATAAAGTGAGAGATTTCTATCGTCGCCTCTTAGAACACACCTATCACAACTTTCATAATTATCAGACTTCCGGTCGTCGGTGCGCACCGATGACCGGCTTGTCAACTTTCAACAACCCTACTGCCGGCAGGGTTGAATCACCAATTTCCTTAAACCATAAAATCATAATGGCGTTTATGAGAGATAACTTTACTATTGCCGCCCGGGTGTTTTTCTTTCTATTTCCGCTTCTTATTTCCACAAAAACCCAGAGCCAGCAAATGAGCTCAAAACCCCTCCCGCGCGGTATTGCAAAGGGATGGTACAGCGAGGCTGTTGCTAAAATCGAAGATAAGGAATATTGTATCCGGAAACTTGACCCACCCGGTCTGTATGGCGCCATCAACCATGCTCAGCACCTGGGTTATTGGTTCAATGGCGACGGATATGGGGTCAAAAACTTCAATGAAGATGGCTCCGGGAAAAATATCTGGCAAACCCGGTGGTTGCTCACCGGAATGGGAAGGGAAGGCCAGGTGAACAAACCTGCTTCGGCTAAGTGTTCCCGGTACTACGATCATTTCCTGCAATTCGATTACGGAGATTTTGCCGTTACCTATGATAATGAAAAACCCGGGATGGAACAGCGCTTTATTCTGAAAAGAAGGCCATCCGGAACGAAGCCACTGGAAATTGTCCTTGATCTGGACGGCGACCTTGAGGCTAGGATCGGCGCCGGTAATGAATTGCTTTTCTTCCCTGCCGGTCATCCGCAGGAGGTTAAACTGGCCTATGATCAACTCAACGTATGGGATAAAAATGGGCGGCGGCTTCCGGCGCACATGGCCCTGAACGGCCGGCATGTAATGCTGACGGTCAATGACCGGGATGCGGCCTATCCGGTAACGGTTGATCCGTTCACACATGCCCCTTCGCAAACGTTCACGGCCGAAAACATACTCAACTCCGGAGTAACGGATGCAACGAATCATGTCTTATTTGGTTATTCGGTCAGCGGCGCAGGAGATGTCAATGGCGACGGTATCAGTGATATCATTATCGGTGCGCCGACCTTCGCTGTGATCAGTGCGATCTCCGGCAGCAGCACCATTACGCTGAACACATCCGTCGCTGTCACCGGGGCTGCTTTCATTTACTTTGGCGCTTCCGGATCTACCCCTTCTACGACTCCTTCCGAAGTGTTTCAGCCCAGCGCGCTCGCACAAGGCGCTCTCTTCGGGTACAGTGTCACCACGATAGGAAATGCCAGTGGCAGCACCACCAATAAAGGAGTGGCGATCGGGGCGCCGGGCGACCAGGCCAGGCTGACTTTTGGCAGCGGGACTTCAACGGTGGCCATCGGCCGGGTGTACCTATACACGAGCAGCAGTAATTTTTCAGGAAATTTTGCTACCGCAACTAACCCCGATGTTATCCTTTCCTTACGGCCGGCAGATCTTACAGCCGGGGGCGCCGCCCCGCCGAACCATAATCCTTTGTTTGGATTCAGCGTCGCAGATGCGGGCGATGTCAACGGGGACGGTTATGACGATATTATTGTGGGAAGCCCGATGGCTAATGACGCCAGTGAATTCGGGCGGATTGATATTTATCAGGGCAGCGCCTCCGGAGTTGTCACTACCCCTGCTACCTCGATCATCGGGTCGATTGCTGGAGGATATTTCGGATTTAGTGTCAGCTCGGCCGGCAACGCGAACGGAGCTGTGAATTCTTCTACGCACATCGGTCTCAGCGATATCATTGCCGGCGCGCCGGGCGGCATCGAGGCCGGCGGGGTCATCCAGGGAATGGCGTATGTATTTTATGGTAACGCTGCGGGTATTACCGCAACCAGCACTAATGCAGCCACTGGCAGTGTGGGAACGGCCTTACAGGCGCCGGGGGCGGTAGCTACCGGTACGTTGTTCGGCTTTAGCGTCAGTACGGCCGGAGATGTAAATGATGACGGTTACAGCGACGTGGTCGTAGGGGAGCCCCTGAATTTAAATGGAGGCGGGGCGAATGGTAAGGCTTATGTGTATTACGGCAGCGGCAATGCATCAGGTATCGGTGCCCCCGCCCTTCCTACCACGACCCTGATCAGCCCCCGCGCTGCAGCCGGCGCCAATCTTTTATTCGGATTTAGTGTGGGTACGGCGGGAACTTTGATCGGCAACCCCGCCTCCCAGGTCATTGTCGGAGAACCGGGCAGTGTTCCAGCCAGCGCGAACGTACATGTATTATTGTCGGGGCAGGGATTTACAAGTAATGCCACTACTACGGCCGGCCAGGCATATGTGTTTGCCGGGTCGCTCTCTATCGGCATCGGAGCAGGAGCCATTCCTGCCCAGACGATCAGCGATGCCTCCACACCAAATCTGCTGGGGGCCAGCGTGCATCTTGCCGGAGACGTGGATGGAGACGGTAATTCCGATTTCCTGGTCGGAGAGCCCAGCGGTATCCTCGACCTGGGATTTAATCTGGGCACGCTGGAGGCCAACCCCGGCAATACCCTGGAGGGAACCCTGACAACGGCCGCCAATGCAGGACTGATCACTATCAACAGCACCGGTAAGGCCACCCTTTACTATGGATCTGCCATCGTTCTTCCGATCAGCCTTTTCTCTTTTACCGGTCAGACGGAAGGCAATGGAGTATTGCTGCACTGGGCTACGGCGCAGGAGCAGAACAGCAACTATTTCGAAGTGGACCGCAGTGCGGATAACCAGAACTATACGGCTATCGGCCAGGTGAGCGCCGCGGACAACAGCACACAGACCGCGAATTATTCCTTTACCGACGGCTCGCCGCTGGCCGGGAATAATTATTACCGGCTGAAGATGGTCGATGAGGATGGGTCCTTCGTCTATAGCCAGGTAGTGGTGGTGAATTTCGGCAGTAGTTCGATGCAGTCTGTCGATGCTTATCCCAACCCGGCGCATGGCAGCTTTGCCCTCCTGTTCAGGAATATGACTCCCGGCCGTTATGGGGTCAGCCTGCTGAATGCCATCGGGCAGACAGTGGAGGCGACAACTGTGCAGGTGACCGACCCGGTCATCGACAATGAGACGATCACTATCAGCCCCAACCTTGCGACGGGTGCATACTTCGTCCGGATCGTGGATCAGCAGTCGCATGTTTCCGTGGTACGGATCATCATTGAGTAGATCCAGCCCTTATATATAAAGAAAATCCCCGGGCGTGAGACCCGGGGATTTTTATTTTACTTTATAGTGGTTTATTGCCGGACCAGCCGGAATGGATACCAGTTTACATCTTCTTTCACCGGCTGGTTGTTATTGACGGGCCGGCGTCCGCCGCCGCCTCTGCCGCCAAAGCCATTAATGCCCATCCCCATACCGCGGCCGCCTCCGCCACCATAGGGTCGCGAACTGCCGGCCCCGGGCGCCTCGGGGGGATTCACCACCACCCCTACGCTGAAGGTCTTCTTTGGATTGCGGCTGCTGAGATCAGCGCCCAATACGTTGTATATAGGAATAACCGCCTCATAGACCAGCATACTGTCGTTGTTGTTCAGCTTGATCGCCACCTGGATCGGGCACTTCTGATCGCCGACGGCAAACTGACCGTTCTCTATACCAGTAAACCCTGCCGTGCCAAAATCGTCCGACTGACGGAGCAATTCTTCTTTCCAGCCGCTGTCGCTCGAATTGATCAGCGGCTGGCTGTTCCGGTTGCGGAAGCTGGCGGGATCGGGTTGCTTGCGCAGCGGAAAGTGAAGGGCGATATCCTTATTTTTATCCCCCTTTGGATCGAAATAAAGAGTAATCCCCGCTCTCAGCATACGCAGCTCGGTCCGATCGTCACGGGATATCACACAGACATAAAGGTTCTTACTGTCAAAGGTGACATTGTACTGCAAGGTATAATCGGCGTTGCTGAAACGAAGCGGGAGGCTCCATTCGTTGGGGACCCCATCGGCGACGACAGGGGTAGTCTGATAATGACCTTCGGGCGCCAGCTTGTGCGAACAGCCCGCCATCAAGAGACCGGAAAAGAAGAACAGGGCCCATCCATAGGAGGAAAAGCCTATTTTTTTTCGGGGTATACCAGGATCAGGTAGCATGGATTTTTTGAGCGGGAAGTTACCCTCCCATTTGTCTAATGATATCATAAAATCGGTGAATAAGCCAAGTTAATCGACCGGTTCTTCCGCATAGGAGCTGACGGGCTCACAGGTGCAGATCAGGTTACGGTCGCCGAACGTATTGTTGACCCGGGCAACGCTGGGCCAGAACTTATTCTCTTTTACATAGGACAACGGGAAGGCGGCCTGGGTGCGGGAGTAAGCATGTGTCCACTCCCCGGCGCAAATGACATGCTGGGTATGAGGTGCATTTTTCAAAGCATTGTCCGTCTTGTCCGCGTTGCCTTCTTCGATAGCCCGGATCTCTTCATGGATGCTGATCAAAGCATCACAAAAGCGGTCGAGCTCGGCCTTATCTTCGCTCTCTGTCGGTTCGATCATGATGGTGCCCGGCACTGGAAAGCTAAGGGTAGGAGCGTGGAACCCGTAATCCATGAGCCGCTTGGCGACGTCTTCCGCCTCGATGCCGGCGCTGGTCTTGAAGGGGCGCAGGTCGACGATGAATTCATGGGCGCAGGAACCATTGGCGCCGGTATAGAGGATCTTATAATATTTCTCCAGTCTTGCCTTCATATAGTTGGCATTCAGGATGGCGTAGCGGGTAGCATTGGTCAATCCTTCCGCGCCCAGCATTTTGATATAGGCGTAGCTGATCAGGAGGATACTGGCCGAACCGAAGGGGGCTGCAGAGACAGCGTGACCGCGCAGGCTGACAGTGGCAGCATGACCGTTGCCGGCTGCATGGACCTCTGTCTCGTGGGCTTGCAGGTTGACATGTGTCGGCAGATAGGGTTTCAGCTTTTCATTGACACAGATGGGCCCCATTCCGGGTCCGCCTCCGCCATGGGGGATCGCAAATGTCTTATGCAGGTTGAGGTGGCAGACATCCGCGCCAATCAGGCCAGGGCTGGTTAACCCCACCTGGGCATTCATGTTGGCGCCATCCATATACACGAGACCGCCGTTATCGTGTATGATCCGGCAGATATCTTTGATCGCTTCTTCGAAAACGCCATGAGTAGAAGGATAGGTGACCATCAGGCCTGCCAGCTGATCTTTGTATTGGGCAGCCTTGTCTGCAAGGTCGGCGGTATCGATATGGCCGTCTTCGTCACTTTTTACGACGACTACCTTCATGCCTGCCATGACTGCGCTGGCCGGATTGGTGCCATGGGCAGAAATAGGGATCAGCATGACATCCCGATGAGCAGAACCATGCGCGGCATGATAGGCGCGAATGGTCAGCAGACCGGCATACTCACCTTGGGCGCCGCTATTGGGTTGAAGGGAGGTGGCGGCAAATCCGGTGATCTCGCTGAGCCAGTCCTCCAGTTCGGTGAGGATGCGACGATAGCCCTTCCATTGATCGGCAGGGGCAAAAGGATGCAATCCGCCGAATTCCGGCCAGCTGACAGGCATCAGTTCGGTTGCCGCATTCAGCTTCATGGTGCATGATCCAAGGGAGATCATGGAGGTATTGAGGGAAAGGTCTTTTACTTCCAGGCTCCGGAGGTACCGCATCATCTTCGTCTCGCTGTGATGACTGTGGAAGACAGGATGCGTCAGGAATTCAGCCGTCCGGGTAACGGAAGAAGGAATATTGGTCAGTGTGTCTTCCTCATCGAAAGTGGCCGTTACCAGGTCGGTGCCGGATACCTGGCCGAAGACTGACAGGATATTGACGACATCTTCCTGGGAGGTCGTCTCATCCAGCGTAATGCCGATATAGGGGCCGGAGTAATGGAAATTCATGCCATGGGCGATCGCCGCTGTTCGGATGCCGGTGCTGTCCTTTACTTTCAGCCGGATAGTATCGAAATAAGATTCGTTGAGATTGGTATAACCCAGCTGCTGCAGTTCCGTGGACAGGGTGCGGGTGAGAAGGCTGACCCTTTTCGCGATGCGGGTAAGCCCTTCGGGACCGTGATAGACGGCGTACATGGCCGCCATATTCGCCAGCAGCGCCTGGGCGGTACAAATATTCGATGTGGCCTTTTCGCGTTTGATATGCTGTTCCCGGGTCTGGAGGGCCATGCGTAATGCGCGGTTGCCCTGGGCATCGATGCTGACCCCGATGATGCGGCCGGGAATGGAGCGTTTGAACTCGTCCTTAGCCGTGAAGAAGGCGGCATGCGGTCCGCCGAATCCCATGGGCACGCCAAAGCGCTGAGAAGATCCTATCGCGACATCCGCCCCCAGTTCGCCGGGAGGCGTCAGCAGGGTCAGTGCCAGCAGATCCGTTGCCATAGCTACGTATGCACCTGCCGCGTGTGCCCGGGTGATGAACGATCGGTAGTCATAGATAGCGCCGTCACTGCCGGGATACTGGACGATGGCGCCGAAATAGGAATCATCCAGGGACACCTCGCGAAAATCACCAGTTACCAATTGGATACCAACGGGTTGTGCACGAGTTAACAACAAGTCCCTGGTTTGGTCGAAGATATTATTGTCGACAAAGAATTTAGGGGTAGTAACATGGTCATGATCCTTGTTCTTGAGATTGAAGAACATCGTCATTGCTTCAGCGGCGGCGGTGCCTTCGTCCAGCAAAGAGGCATTGGCCAGGGGGAGCGCCGTCAGGTCAGTGACCATGGTCTGAAAATTCAGCAGGCTTTCCAGGCGGCCCTGGGCAATTTCAGCCTGGTAAGGGGTATATTGAGTATACCAGCCCGGGTTTTCGAATACATTGCGCAGAATTACACTGGGTACGATGGTGTCGTAATATCCCTGACCGATATAAGATTTGAATACTTTATTGAGGGCCGCCACTTGCCGCAGCGATGTGAGATATTGGTGTTCGCTGAGCGGGCCGGGAACATTCAGCGGCTTTTTACTGCGGATGGACGCAGGGATGGTCCGGTCGATCAGTTCATCCAAAGACCGGACGCCGATGGTTTTCAGCATACCGGAGGTTTCCTTTTCACCGGGACCAATATGCCGGCCTGCAAATTCATTCGCTTGCTGTTCGAATAGATTCATATTTAGAGGTTGACCTTTGAAAATAAAAAGATGTGCAAAGGTACGACTTTTCCGATTGGCCGAAGACCCTTTCGAAGTCCTAAAACGAAAAATGGCCGTCCCGACTTTGAAAAGCTGGGACGAGCCATTTTTTAAAAACCCCTAAACCCTAAAAATTGAATGCTAAACTATTCGTGCGTAGGCATGAATGAATGGCGCAGGGACAAAATTACTGGGGAATAACGGCAAAAGAATCACTAATATATTAAAAGGAAATTAAAATTGAGGATCGGCCGTGAAGTCGGACGAGTCTCTAAGGTAGTCAAGAGAATCGAGGAGTTCGGCCTGTCGCATCTGCTGGCTTGTCAAACGGCTGCCATCGTGACTCCAGCCGGGAGGACCAAATACGTACTGCCATTTTTCTTTCCACCCGATATCCTTTCTCGTCACATCTTTTCCGATGGCCTGCCATTCATGGAAGACGATGTCGACTGCGCCGGTTTTTTCGATCGGCTTGGTTAGGCCATATTTAGTGGGCTGGTATTCTTCTGCTGTCAACTCGGGTTGGAAGGTGCCGAACAACTGGTCCCAGATGATCAGGAACATGCCCATGTTCTTATCCAGGTATTTTGGATTGGAAGCATGGTGCACCCTATGATGAGAGGGGGTCACAAGGATATATTCGAGCCAGCCCATTTTACCGATCAGTTCAGTGTGGACGAATATGCCCCAGATCTGGGTGGCGGAATACATAAAGACGATGTCCAGGGGCTTGAAGCCCAGGAAAGCCAGGGGGATGAAATACACAAACCGGTAAAGCGGTTGAAAGACCGACGAGCGGAAACCCACCGTAAAATTCATTTTCTCAGAGGAATGGTGGGTGACGTGGACGGCCCAGAACAAACGGATCTCATGATCCCAGCGATGCAGCCAGTAATAGAGGAAATCTTCTGCCAGCAGCAGGATGAACCAATATGAGAATACGTTGGTGATGGATATCCAGTGATGGTTGTAACAGACCTGCAGGACCAGGACGTAGATACCGCGGAATAGCAGGTCGATGATACTGTTCAGCAGCATCAGGTAAATATTGTTCAAGGTGTCTTTGAAAGTGTAAAGCCCGCGGCGCCGGTAGTTGCTCAAAAGTATCTCGAGACCTATGATGACGAGATACAGGGGTGTGCTGATTAATAGGAGTATTTGCTCGTGTAGGTTTTTCACGTCCGTAAAAGTAACAGTTTTTTCGAATTTTTAAAACCCGAACTTGTTAATCAACCATTAATAAGGATAGGAGCCGCTGGAAGCGGCTCGACCGCCCTTTTCCTGTATATTTACTTATGAGTGATTTGCTGCATAACTGGGAGAAAAAGGCCGCTGCCCGGCAGAAGGATTACAGGAACTTCCTGGAAAAGGCTGACCGGCCTGCCCAGCGGAACAGGATCCTTCCGCAACTGCCCGAGCTGCATGAGGAGGCTTTCCGGAAGATCGATTGCCTGCAATGCGCCAATTGCTGCAAGCGTTATTCCCCCCGGTTCAAGACGCCGGATATCAAGCGCATTGCCCGCCATCTGCAGTTAAAGGAAAGCGACTTCATCGACCGCTATCTGCGCCTGGACGAAGAGGGGGACTATGTCGTGAAGTCCACGCCCTGCCCTTTTTTAGGCTCGGACAATCGTTGCGGTATTTATGAAGTGCGGCCTTCCGACTGCGAACGATTCCCCTATACCGATGAAGATGTGCTGGTGAAAAGACCGGCGCTGACGCTTAAGAATTCAACGTTCTGCCCGATCGTGTATTGGGTGCTGGAACGATTGATGGAGTAGCGGTCGCGGCTCCCGGCCTCAAAAAAGGGTGTTTATACCTGTTGCCATGGCGAAATATTTTCAGTAACTTCATCTTTACCTCTGCCTCCGGGCCATTCCCGCTTATCTCCGACCATTTCCGCTACTTACTTCGTCCCTCTTCCGCCCCTTTGGCACTGATCCGCGCCATTTTTCGGCATTCCATTTTTCCTCACTCCTAAACTTACTCATCATGAAAGTATTGTACATCTTTTCAGCGGCGGCTGCCGTCCTCCTCGTTTCGGGTTGCACCAAGGCCTTGGATTATTTCCGGGACAATCCCGGTGAAGTGATAAAGCAGTGCCAGGTGCAAACACTAACGGTCTATTCGGACAATGCCGGAACCGTCGATATCGATTATAACTCAGCCGGTAACCCGGTAGACATGATTTACCATTTTTTCGACACAACCGGCCCGGGAAGCTTTTACGCCATTGACAATCACTTCCGGTACGACAAACGGAACCGCCTGACGGATAACCTGGCCGATTACACCTTCTCAGATGAAGGCCCGGATGTTGGCGAGAACTTCAACGCTGTCACCTGGGACCGCTATTCTTACCCGCGGCCAAATGTTGTTTTGGATTCTTTTTTTGACTACGGCACTATGCCTGGCAGTTCCCTCAACCCGCCGTTATCACAATTTGCTGAACTCAGGATCTTTCAGCTGGACGGTGAAGGCAGGATCATTAAAATGACTTTGGAGTTCCCTGGTCTTCCGGGGCAATCCAGTATCGGCTACTTCAGCTATGACCGAAATGGTAACCTTGTCATTCCGGGCGTAACCTATGACAGCACGGTGAACCCGTACCGTACCAACGCGGTGTGGATGTTTATCTACCAGAATTATAGCGTCAACAATCCGAATCATGAAGGTGATTATTATCCGCTGTTAACGCCGTTAAGCTATTCGGACCTCAATGCATTTGGTCTTCCGCAGGTTATAGCGCCCGTGCTTAGTGGAGGAAACATTTATGCAGGAAGCCTTTTTGGGAATGGGTTTTTTCAAATGAACATCACCTATGCCTGCAGTTGCACCGCTCCGTCGCTAAAAGCTCCACCATCCGGCGGTTTATGAACCTTAGTATTCCATTTTCCGCAGGCTGGGGGCTTTGAACCAGGTGGCAAGGACCACGGCGATGGTCATACACCCGCCGAAGACAACGGAGGGAACCACGCGCAACAGTTTGGCCATTACCCCGCTCTCGAATTGCCCCAGCTCATTGCTGGAATTGATGAACATGGAATTAACGGATGAGACCCGTCCGCGCATCGGGTCAGGGGTTTTCAGCTGAACAATAGTTCCGCGGATCACGACACTGATCCCATCCAGCATTCCGCTGCATAGGAGGGCGAAGAAAGATAGCAAATAAAGTTTGGACAAGCCGAATACGATAATGCAAACCCCAAATCCAAAAACCGCATAGAGCAGCGTTATTCCCTGCCGGCGTTTCAGCGGCCATAGAGTAAGTGAAGTGATCATGATGATGGACCCGATATCATCGGCCGCGTTGAGCCATCCGAAGCCGATAGGGCCTACGCGCAGGATATCGCGGGCATAGACCGGTATCAGGGCCACTGCGCCACCGAACAGTACCGCAAAGAGGTCCAGCGCCAGTGCGCCAAGTACTTCTTTGGTTTGTACAACGAAACGCAGCCCTTCTTTTATACTTTCCCAGGTCTTCTGTTCGCCGGTGACCATGATCTGTTTGGGGGCAATACTGAAAAAGCAAAACCAGGCGATGGCTGCATACAGGCCGACAATGCCGAAGGCGAAAAGGTAGGTGGTGTGGGCGATGAGGAAGCCGGCCGTGGCGTGGCCGGTGACGGATGCGAATAAAAAGGCGCTGGTGTTGACGGTGACGGCCCCCGGCAGTTTATCCTTCGGCACGATCTGGGCGATGATAGCATTCAGGGCAGGCCCGGCAAAAGCGCGGATGACGCCGGTGCAGAAGATGATGAAGTAGATCAGCCATTGAATCCAGTGGCTTTGCAGGGAGCGCAGGACCGGACCGAAGGAAAGGGCAAGCAGCCCCGCCACGCACAACAGGTAACAGGTGGTGGTGCGCAGGAGGAGTGCCCGCTTGTCGCTCTTATCGATCACATGCCCCGCATATAGCGCCAGGCTAAAAGCAGGCAGGAATTCTGATAGCCCGATCAGCCCGATGGCGAACGGGTTATGCGTGATCTCGTAGATGCGCCATCCGATGATAGTAGTCACCATGCGAAGGGCCATGACATAAAAGAACCGGGCGGTGATAAAAATCCTGTATTCGGGGATGCGTAATATTTCCAGTGCGGTAGGTCTTCGTTCTTCGATCATAAATAGCGCTGTATTTTCTGGTGGCCGGCGCAATACTAAGGTAAAGAAAAATAATGTTGTCCTTCACCGATATCCCTGTCCAGGGCATCGAGTACGACCTTCAGGTGCGCCTTATTATCGAGGAAGTCGGCGTTGCTGACGTCTATGAAAAGGGTCCGGATATTGTGCTGGCGGATATAGTTCGTATAAGCCTCCTGGATATTGAACAGGTAGTCATCCGGTATGGATTGTTCGTAGGAGCGGTTACGCCGCCGGATGTTGGCCTGTAGTTTGCTGACAGGGGCGTGGAGATAGATCAGGATATCCGGCTGCACAACCTGGGCATTGATAATATCGAATAGTTTCTGGTACAGCCTGAATTCCTGATCCGGCAGGTTGACTTTGGCAAACAGCAGGCATTTGGTAAATAAATAATCGGAGACGGTGACTGATTGAAAGAGGTCGGCTGTATGCACCAGTTCCTTCAATTGTTTATAGCGCTCAGCCATAAAGAACAATTCCAGAGGGAATGCATTTTGGGCAGGGTTTTCGTAAAATTTCGCCAGAAAAGGGTTGTCGGCGAACTGTTCGAGGATCAGGCGTGCGTTATAGTGCCTGGCCAGCATATGCGCCAATGTCGTTTTCCCTGCTCCTATATTCCCTTCTATGGTGATGAAATGGTAGTTCATAAAATCTTTACTTGCAGCGGATCGGTACAGGCCGCCAGCAATTCGCGGATGGACCGGCCGAGCACGGGATGAATAAAAAAGGGTGCAATCTCTTCCATCGGCGTCAGAGCGAACCGCCGGTTTTGTATCTCCGGGTGCGGAATGACTAAGCCAGGCATGGTAATGATCAGATTATTAAAAAAAAGAATATCTATGTCGATGTTCCGGGATCCATATTGGGTTCCTCTTTGACGGCCCATGGTCTTTTCTATGCCCAGCAGGGTCTCCATCCAATCCGGCGCCTCCCGTATGGTAGCCACTTCCAGCGCCTGGTTGAGAAAATCCGGTTGATCGGTCTTGCCCCAGGCGGCGGTCTCATATAGCGAGGATTCGCGCCTGATCTCTCCGCCGGCAGCGATTATACTGTTCCTTGCCGTCGACAGTTGAACGACCCTATCTCCTTCGTTGCCACCTATCAATAAATAGGATATGTTCATAGATTCCTTACTTTCGGGGGCCCAAATATCTTTATTTTTGGCAAATGTGAACTAAAGGCGCGTGAGCCCAATACTCACAGGATAAAAATAATCTTTACATGCGAGGCTTTTTCAAGATTTTTTTTGCGACGTTGCTGGCGCTGATCATTTTTGTAGTGGTCATAGTGATCGTACTGATAGGTGTTGCCGGTACCGTGCTTTCTCCGGACAAGCCGGAGATTGGCAGCAAGGCCGTATTAGTCATCGATCTGGGTCAATCTTATAAAGAGGTGGTGCAGGACAATCCGTTATCCGGTTTGAGTTCTGATGAGGATCAATATGATATCCCGGGTTTGTATGACCTGGTGCGTATCCTCCGCCATGCTGCGGAAGACTCGGCTGTCCGGGGAATCTACCTCAAGTGCAACAGCGATCCCAACGGGTTTGCTTCGAATGAAGAGATCCGCCATGCGCTGGCCGATTTCAAGCGGCACGGTAAATTCATTTACGCCTATGGCGACATGATCCCGCAGAAGGCCTATTACGTCGCCGGCGTGGCCGATAAGATTTACTGCAATCCGAAAGGGGATGTTGAATGGAAGGGGTTTGCCGCTGAGATGATGTACCTGAAAGGGGCGCTGGACAAACTGGAGATACAGCCACAGATCTTTTATGCCGGTAAATTCAAGAGTGCCACAGAGCCTTTACGGGCGGACAGGATGTCGGACGCCA
>Ga0302325_10005533_pt1 | contig 28672 bp, 23 predicted proteins | sample Palsa_T0_2_FD_201948 | JGI IMG/M metagenome (GOLD analysis project Ga0302325, IMG submission 201948) | Peat permafrost microbial communities from Stordalen Mire near Abisko, Sweden - Palsa_T0_2 | ecosystem: Environmental > Terrestrial > Soil > Palsa > Peat permafrost | place: Sweden: Abisko...
CCAATAGCTTTTGAGCATATGAAGAGTTTTGGTTTATTCGGGAGGTAGCAACGCACCGGTCACCATCCGTCCGCGCATATAATAAGATAATGATTATCTTTTAACTATTTTCCATAAGAAAATTATTTTTAATATTTACTTAAATCGAAAAGCCGCCATTGGAAACCATACGCCGCAAATTGTCTTTTATGATCTCAATTCCCCTGATAACCCGTTTGAAATCACTTTCCCCGCCAAGAGAGATCCTGAAGAAATCACTTCCCCCACCCTTTTCCCCAATCCTATACGCCGAAGACGAACCTATCAAGACCCCTTCAAAGGCGACGGCAGAATTTAGCTCGCCGGAGTTGATTCCTTCAGGGATCTCGACCCACAAATGCCAGCCGTTCTCATGACCCCGGGCATTCCATCCAGCCAGCAGTTTCTGTGCTGCTTCCCTCCGTTTTCTACCCTCCTGCCGCTTTTCCTTAATAATTAGATCTAACTCCCCGCTGCCAATCAACTCCGATATATAAGACGAAAACAAAGACGAGGGATTGCTTGTCGATAGCTTGATCGCAGCACCTACAGCGGGAATATCGCTCAAAGGAGAGACCACATAACCTACCTTGATATCCGGAGCAAGGGGCTTCGACATGCTACAAACGTACCAGCAACGCGCAGGATCCAATTGTGCGAATTTTAAAGGCGGCTCCCCCTCCAAAAAACATATGCATCATCCTCGATAATGACCATCCCCAGATTGCCGACCACCTCGATGATCTGGTGTCTCCTTTGAACCGGCATCACATAACCGACAGGATTGTGCAAGGTTGGCATGAGATATACCCCACTGGCGGAAAATTTGGTAGCCACTTCCTTTAATGAATCAGGTAACATTCCATCTACATCGCCGATGCAAGGCACAAGTTGAATACCCATCAGACCAGCCAGCTCTTTAAAATTAGGGTAGGTGAATTCATCCGTGACAACCACTTTTCCCCTTAGACCCGCCGCGAGGATAGCAACCAGGACCCCATGATGCCCCCCCGTCACCACAGAGAGTCGATCACGATCGATCTTTACGCCCTCCCGACTCAACCAGGTCGAAGCCAGGTCACGGTGAGCATCACTACCCCTGAAAGGTTTAATCGACAACCAATCGCTATATGCACCAAAATGCCGGGTAAAGGAATTTTTGAAATAGCCGCTCTGACCAGGCAACACAGGATAATTCAGTCGAAGATCAATGACCGGGTCCATGTTTTTATAATCTAAGATACGAAGACGTTACAAATTCTCCTTTCAAAAAGTGCCCTGCTGTCCGGGAACGCCAGTCCTTATGTTCGGCTCCCGACGCCAAAAATATAATCGCCGCCTTCAGCGCGATGGACGCTGTTGTTATCCCTATAATACTGTCCGGGTGGTCGGCTATCCAATGGCTTGCACCGTGGGGAATAAACACAAGGTCACCTTCTTCCAGATGTATTAATAGTACAATATCGATAAATATCTTTCTGGAACTAAAAATCTAAAAAATGAAGTATTTAGTTCTCTTTCTTACTTACCTGCCCGCCGTTCAGTTCATTCCTGCAATGTTGATTATGGTAAAGGCCAAACCGATGATGGAAAATATGGCCAGGTTAAATACGGGTAGTTTCATCAAAAAAAACTTCCTCCTTACAGGCTTTGCTAAAATAATACTGGTGGCCCTGTACTTTATCCCGGCTACTATGCCCATCGGATTTTTTTATTATGCAGTTGGTACGGTGGTGCCATCATGATTCATTTAGCATCCGAAGACAGCCCATTGTTTCCGTCAATTTTTCTCATTTCCCTTTGGGTATCAGCTTATCTCATGGACCCGGAGTTATTTACTTTGATTAAGCATTTTTTGTAAACTGTCAGGAAGCCTGCGAAACACTACTAGCCCAATTCCGTTCATGGTGACCTTTTTTATTTATTTTACAGCATGAATTTGATCCCCGCAAAGACCAGCATTATCCTGCTCTTTCTTTTCGCAGGTGCCCTCCGCAGCTCCGGGCAGCAGGCCCTGAACCCGTTAAATCCTGCCGCTGTAAAGATCATCATCGATGCAGCCGACGTCCGGAACACCATCCCCCATACCATGTTTGGCACTTGTATAGAAGACGTTAACCACGAAATTTATGGAGGTCTCTATGGACAGCTGATCATGGGCGAGAGCTTTGAAGAACCGGCTTCCGGGGTCAATTATAATGAGTGGAAGAAATACGGAGGCTACTGGGCCGCAGACCGGGAATATGGCGATAGTAGCGTTTCCATCATTCCCGGCCGGCATACCCATAGGATGGTAGGGACAAACGACCTGGGCGTTGAGCCAGATGGCAGCGCCCGCCTGCTCTATGATAAGGATGACCTCAGCGATGGGAGCATGCAGGCCGATCTACGCTTTTTACAGACCAGCGGTAATGGCGCAGGTATATTGCTGCGGGTGACCGATATTGGGATTGGCAAGAACACCCTCACAGGCTATGAGATAAGGCTGAACCGGGAGGCAAACAAAATACAACTGATCAAACACCGCAATGACGAACAGATGCTAACGGATGCGCCGGTTATATTCAGCCCCGACGGCTGGCAGCATATTACAGCCAAGTTGAAGGGAGGGCAGATAAAAGTCTACTTCAACGACAGCCTGACTATCTCTTACAATGACGCCGAAGACCCATTAACAACAGGCCGGATAGGGCTGGCGACATCGGGAGCCCCGGTGAGTTTCAGGAATGTCCGCCTTATCAGAGAAGGCGTAGAAATGAAACTGGCCTTAACTAACCCTGTAGAGCAACAGGTGAGCGACAGATGGGATGTCATTACGTCCAACGCCGGCAATGAACGCTTTAGTTTGGTTCAACACGACGCCTTTAACGGCCTGACCATGCAAACGATCGAACTCACCGGGTCAGGCGGAAAGGCTGGGGTTGCGAACCGGGGGCTGAACCGCTGGGGCATCCCCGTCGAAAAAGGGCAGACATATACCGGCTCCTGTTATCTGCAAACCCCGACAGAAGGGCTGCAAGTAACGGTGGCCTTGGAGAGCGCCGACGGCAGCCGCACATATGCGCAACAGGTCCTCACCATTACCGGCAATACGTGGGCGCCATACCGGTTTTCGCTCGTGGCAGACGCTTCGGATACGTGTGCCAGATTCGCGTTGTATTTCCGGCATCCGGGAAAATTGTGCGTCGACCAGGTTAGCCTGCTCCCCCCTTCTACCAAACTATACAAAGACCTGCCCCTGCGCGCCGATATTGGCAACGCCATCGTAGCGGAAGGAGTTACGTTTGTGCGTTATGGGGGAACCATGGTCAACGCCGCGGGCTATCGTTTTAAAAAGATGATCGGCCCACGGGCGTCGCGACCGCCCTATACCGGTCATTGGAATGAATACAGCACGAATGGCTTTGGCATCGAGGATTTCCTGCAATTTTGTGAGGCTTCCCATATTACACCCGCCTTCGCGATCAACACCGAAGAAACACCGCAGGATGCCGCAGATATGGCAGACTACCTCAATGGGGATGCGACGACATCATGGGGCAGGAAAAGGATCCAAAACGGTCATCCGCAGCCATACGGCGTCCGCTATATCGAGATCGGCAATGAGGAAGTGTTTTTTGAAGGGGACAACGAACAGGTTGCCGACCACTATATAGAACGCTTCCTGGCGCTTTATCAGGCTATACACGGCCGTGACACGGCCATTCAATTGGTTTGTTCGGCCTGGTGGCGGCCCGGGTCTTCCATCACAAAAAAGATTTTCAAAGCGCTGGATGGCAAGGCCGCTTTCTGGGACTATCACGTCGGAGGTGATAACCCCGCTTCTGGTACCGAGGTCGACAATGCCCTGGCCCGGATGGAACAGCTTTTCCATGAATGGAATGCATCCACCACCATGCGATGCGCCATATTTGAAGAGAATGGAGGGCTTCATGACATGCAGCGGGCACTGGGTCATGCCACAAATCTGAATGCCGTCCGGCGGCATGGAGACTTCCTGTTGACAACCTGTCCTGCGAATGCACTGCAACCCTGGCATCAGAATGACAACGACTGGGATCAGGGACAGGCTTTCTTTACTGCCGATACTGTTTGGGGCATGCCGCCCTATTATGTCCAACAGATGGCTTCCTCCAACTATCTGCCCCTACGCATTCAGGACTCGGTGGACGGGAAATTGGACGTGACCGCCACACGTGATAAAGAGGGTAAGACCATTGTCTTACATCTGGTCAATACATCAGCAACGCCCGCGGAAGCGACTATTCACATCGAGCATTTCAAAAGTAACAGGGCCAGGGTTATTTCCATCACGGGAGCGCCATCAGCGGAAAACCGGCCGGGATACACCAGAGAACTTGTGCCTGTGGAACAGACGATCCAGCCCAACTCCAATGGGGATCTGCACTATACCTGTTCGCCCTGGTCCTATACGATTATCCGGTTGTGAGTCGCTTGGAGAGCCATCGCACCTTCGGCATATAGTTCGCGGTATTCGACAGGCGTCTTTTGCAAGAGTACTTTGAACTGTCTGTTGAAATACGAAATATTATGCATTCCGTAGAGGAGTTCGAACACCCGAACACGTTGAGCATTTTACAACGGCGATGAGTACTGCATCATTATTGTCTTTTATAGAGAGAGTCGAATTTTTAAACACTGAATTAGGGCAAATAATTTTGATCATTCAATAAAAAGTATAATCTTTGCTCTATGAACATTTTGAACATACATCAACTGCGACTCCAGCAACCCCGACTTGGGCTGTTAGGTCTCGTTCGTATGTTTGATATTGATTTACAATAGCAAATACGCAAACTGATTATAACAGCCCTGGCAATTCGCCGGGGCTTTTTCTTTTAATCCAGCCTACCCGACTTATTTTGCCTTCGTCTAACGGCAGGACGCGGCGCTTTGAACGCTGAAATTGTGGTTCGAATCCACGAGGCAAAACTGTGGCTATAGCTTATTGGTAGAGCGCCTGGCTGTGAACCAGGAGGACAGGGTTCGATCCCCGTAGTCACCCCATGCCGATATGATGGAACTGGGAGACATACCGGTCTTAGAAACCGGCGCAGCAATGCATACAGGTTCGACCCCTGTTATCGGCACACTTCCGCTTAGTTCAAAGGATAGAACGTCTGGCTACGAACCAGATAATACTCGTTCGATTCGGGTAGCGGAAACAAAATATGATCTCATGGACAAGGCGCGACGACACGAATTGAAAATGCTCCACTACAAAAAGCGGATGAAGAAGATGCGGCAAGTTTACCCTGACGGAAATTACTTTGCTTATCGATCGCATAGCACTCCATGCTCTTGCGGATGCTGCCGGGGGGATAAATATTCCCGTGCCAAAGAAATGAAACGGGCCCGCAAACTTGCGGAACCCATCAACGAGCATGGCTCCCTATGACACCAACGGAATTCGCTTCCCCAAAATGACGATAGACGGAAACCCAACGAAACCAGCGATTTTGGTGTAAATTTAAAAAATGATGAAGCCGACCATTACCAAACTGCTCTTTTCTCTTTCCTGCCTGTTCTATGTAACATGCGCCACAGCGCAGAACGATATATTGTTAAAAAACTACCGCCCGGTCTCCATCTACCATACACCCAGAACGGAGGTAGCAAAAGCATCTTACCCTGTCATTGACATGCATAGCCACGATTATGCCCCGACACCGGAAGAAATAACCCGATGGGTCGCGACCATGGATGAGGTCGGAGTCAAAAAGACCGTCATCCTCACCTGTTCGACGGGAAGCAGATTCGATTCGATCGTCGATCGATATGGCAAATACCCGGATCATTTCCTCTTCTATTGCGGCTTTGACTACAGTGGCTTCGGCAAACCCGGCTGGACACAGAAGGCGATAGCCGAGCTCCAAAGATGCTACGAAAAAGGCGCTCGCGGTGTCGGTGAGTTAGGTGATAAAGGGGAAGGTGAATTGTATTCGGGACCGATGCCGGGAGTTGGCATACATATCGACAACTCCACGCTCAAACCGCTGCTGCAGAAATGTTCCGAGCTGAAAATGCCTGTGATCATCCACGTTGCGGAAGATCAATGGATGTATGAAGCCCCTGATTCCACAAACGACGGCCTCATGAATTCCGCCCACTGGCACGTCAATATGCTCAAGCCGGGCAAATTGGGTCATGATGAATTGCTTGCCAGCCTGGAGAATGCCGTAAAAGAAAACCCAAACACCTTGTTCGTCGCCTGCCACTTTGCCAACAGCTGCGCAAATCTCGACGTGCTGGGTGGCCTGTTTGACAAATACCCCAATCTCTTCGCCGACATCGCCGCCCGCTACGCGGAAGTATCGCCTGTTCCCAACTACACCGCGGCATTTATGACCAAATACCAGGATCGACTGGTATATGGCACCGACATGGGCGATCAGGCGAAAATGTACAGGATCACATTCAGGATTTTGGAATCTGCCGACGAACATTTTTACGAAATAGACCAATTCGGCTATCATTGGCCACTGTATGGCCTCCACTTACCGGGCCAGGTGTTGCAAAAACTCTATAGCAGGAATGCAGAGAAAATAATAAGTTATCAGGCTCTCCCCGCTCAAAGCCTCCAATCACGTTAAAATAACAACTTTTTTTCTTTTGGGGGCGGAGGGGTAAATTGCACCCAAAGTGAGCCACAGGCTCACCGGCCACAACCGAGCGAAGCGAAGGTTGCGACCGAGTAGGGGCGAGGAACGAAGCCCCGACGAAGGTAACCCATCATTAGCCGTGCACGGAGGATGGGTAATTTTTCGGTTAAACCATTCTCCGGGCACGATAAAGTCACTTTTTATGCCTTCCAAGAAAATTCTCGATCTTTTAGGCGACAAAGCCTCCTTTCTGCTCGATCATAAGCCCGTTATCGACAAATCCACGATCAGTGCCTTTCCCTCTCCCACACACGTGGAAGAAATTTGGATCAATTCCGACCGCAACAACCAGGTATTAAGAAATCTGCAGATACTCCTCAGCCACGGAAGGCTGGCCGACACCGGCTATGTCTCGATCTTCCCGGTAGACCAGGGCGTCGAACACAGCGGCGGCGCCTCTTTTGCCGCAAACCCCATGTATTTTGACCCCGAAAATATCATAAAGCTGGCCATCGAAGCCGGCTGTAACGCCGTCGCCTCCACCTTCGGCGTCCTCGCCATCATGAGCCGCAAATATGCCCACCGCATTCCCTTTATCGTAAAGCTCAACCACAACGAATTCCTCAGCCTGCCTAATCGCTATGATCAGACCCTGTTCGGCACCGTAAAAGGCGCCTGGAACACAGGCGCCATAGCCGTAGGCGCTACTGTATACTGGGGCAGCGCCGAGAGCGACCGCCAATTGAAGGAGATCGCAGAAGCCTTCGAACTCGCACACGAACTGGGTATGGCGACCATCCTCTGGTGCTACACCCGTAACGCCGGCTTCAAGGTTGACGGCGTAGACTACCATACCTCAGCCGACCTCACCGGCCAGGCCAACCACCTCGGCGTGACCCTCCGAGCGGATATCATCAAACAAAAATTGCCCACGAACAACGGAGGTTATCTTGCTACTAAGCATGGCAAGACCTCTCCGCTCGTCTATTCCAAACTCACCCACCCGGACAACCACCCCATCGACCTGACCCGTTACCAGGTGCTCAACTGCTACAGCGGCCGCGTCGGCCTCATCAACAGCGGCGGCGAAAGCCACGGCGACTCCGACCTGGCAGACGCCGTCTTCACAGCCGTCGTCAACAAACGCGCCGGCGGTATGGGCATGATCATGGGCCGCAAAGCCTTCCAGCGACCCTTCGACCAGGGTGTGGAATTGATCAAAACAGTGCAGGACGTCTACCTCGACAAGGACATCACGATCGCATAACTTATGGAATCCGGCAGGCTGTGCATCTAACAAAAATGAAACGCAGCCTGCCGTTTTATGGATTCCTGCTTATTACGGCCTGCCATGCCCCTGCTCATTACCCTGCAGGCGGCTACCCGTATCCGGAAAACTTGTCCGGGAAGGACACCGCGCTGTACTATTACCCCATAAAGGACAAGGAGTCCCGACGGGATTCCATGTGGGATGCCTTAACTAATGCCGATTGGCGAGCTATCGGCGAGCCGAACCTTAGCCTCAGACCAATGCCGACCGATGTCTTTCGCTTCCTGTACAGCGAAGCGCTCAATCCGACACTCTATATCGTCACGATGACACCCGCTCTGCTTTCCGTTAGGATCTGCACGCCCACCAACGCATTCGGTGATCTTCCCGATACGAGTCTGCTGGACACCCTCGAACGGCGACTCATTAAGATCTTAGCCCGACATTACCCCCTCGATGAAAAAAAAACCCATATGCCGTCTTTAAGACAACACTACCTCGACTCAATGGGACACCTCTATCCACAACTGTATGACCCCGTTTATTACATCAAGCTCAGGAACAAAGAATTTCCACATTCCAAACCCTGGTACTCCTTTACCATAAGGACAATTCCGCTCAAGGCCGCCGATTTTGACCATCTGATCACTATCATCAACGCATCCGGGTATTGGCACTTACCCTTTAAAATTCCCTGCGAAAGTCCCCCAATGGATGGCTGGGGCTATCAGCTCGAAGCCAACACAGCTTATCAATACAATTTTGTAGGTGCCGGCAGTTGCGATCCGGATACCAGCGCATTTACAAAGGCCTGCCAGGAACTGGTCCGCTATGCCGGGCTCGACAATAAAATTCACCTCGTTTCTCAGATCGACCCACAAACACACAGGGAGCCAGTCGTCGTCGAAGACATTAAACTGGAAGACGTAAAGGAACCCAAACAACCTAAACGTAAAAAAATCAAAAAGCCTCACCCAAACTAAAATAAACCGCATCATACCCCTTACTGGCCGCAAAGTCACACCCAAAATTCGTTCCCGAATGTTTGTTGAATTTTATACGAATGCCGGCGCCGGCTGCCCCATGTATGTAAGAGAACTGACTGTTTTCCGGCTGCGTCACTGAATTCGCGCTGGCGAAGACCACAAATCCCAGCAGTTCATCGCGCGTGATCGATCGCCTATACTCGGTTTCAAAATCGAATAGCGTTCTACCCGTGTACCGACTCGGGTAGAAACCCCTGCCCGACCGCTGGTTGGCATCCCAGGTGATCGCCGGCAGGTCCAAATAGGGCGCACTGGTCCCCATCGTCGTCCACAGATACGACCAGAACGCCAGCACATTCCAACGGTTCGGATCAAAACTGATGTATTTCCGCGCGTCCACGTATAGCGAATACCAGTTGTTGTCACTTCCCAATAGTTTCGGGTTGGCGCGTACGACGACATTGTAATACCACCCGGGAAGCGGGTTCAATGAGTTATTGCGGGTATCATACAGCAGGTTAAATGTCAGACCGGAAGAAAAAGAATTGCTGTTATTGCCCGTGCCGTATTTATAGCCTGTAAATTTGGTCAGGTTGACCGAGTCGTTAGCCGGCCGGATATTGATATGGTAATCCAGGTTGTACCCTAACCCCGCAAAAAGAAAAGGTTTGTTGGCAATCCGCCGCAAAGCGCTTTGATAGAACCGGACATAAGTATAACGCACAAGCTCCTTATTACTTGGGGCGGTATTGCCCCCAAGCCCCCAGGTATACTGCGGAAAAAAGGTAACCCGGTAATCCCCTTCAAAATTCCACTTATTGGTGGGGGACCAGATATTCGAATGGAAAGGAATATTCCATTCCCCTCTCAGATTGGTGCTGGGGGAGAAGGTAACGTTGGAGAGAAAAGTGCTTTTAGGGTCGCCCAGGTTAAAAGCCGCATTCGTTGAAGTAATCAATGCCTCGCCTCCACCCGGAACAGACTGCCCCAGCGGAATGATCGAATAATAAACCCGCTCGCCTTCAATTCTAGGCGGCTTCTTGAGGTGGATCTTGAACAGCTTCATCCCGACCCCAATAATATCCCGTTTACCCGAGGTGTCGACTTCCAACTTATCAGGCGGAACAAGGGTGCCCGTCGGATTTTGAGCAAGCAGGCTAAACGACCAAAAACAACAAAATAGGCCAGCGAAAAGTCTAGGCATAGCTATATGAATACCAATATTGTGCTATTTTTCCGGTATGAACAATCGCCCTGCCAGCTCTGCATTTGGCCTATATCGCACCCTAATGTGTTGCCTTTTCGCTACACTTGGGCTGCCCGCACTTGCCCAACAGCCCATGCCAGCCCCCCATGACAGCATCCAGATCCTCGCCACCGGCCTGCCCGTCTCCCTCCGGGGGCTCAGCGTGGTCACCGACGAGATCATATGGGTCAGCGGCAGTAAAGGAACCGTAGGGAAGTCTGTAGACGGCGGCAAGGTCTGGACCTGGTTCACCGTCCCCGGTTATCAGAAAAGGGACTTCCGGGACGTGGAAGGCTTTGACAAGAATACCGCCGTGATCATGGCCGTCGATACACCCGCGGACATCCTGAAGACCACAGACGGCGGCAAGACCTGGAAACTAGTCTACGAAAACACTACAACAGGCATGTTCCTCGATGCGATGGAATTCTGGAATGTCAACAGCGGCATCGTCGTCGGCGACCCGATAAACGGCCGGTTCTTCGTCGCCCGCAGCTTCGACGGCGGCGACAGCTGGCATGATATCCCTTTCTTAGAACTGCCAAAGGCCGAAACCGGAGAAGGCTGCTTTGCCAGCAGTGGCACCAATGTCCGCAACCTTGACCGTGACGAAGCCTGCTTCGTCAGCGGCGGCCCACGTTCGCGGCTATTCATCCGCGATAAAGCCATCGACCTTCCTATCCTGCAGGGCACGACCAGCACCGGGGCCAATTCCGTGGCGGTCAAAGATCACAATACACTACACGGCGGCCAACACCTCATCGTGGTTGGAGGAGACTTCACCAAAGACACACTACAGGAAAAAAATTGCTTTCTGACCACCGACGGCGGCAAAACATGGACCCGCCCTACCATCCCACCGCACGGCTACAGATCATGCGTCGAGTTCATCGGGGGCCATAGCGTACTAACATGCGGCACATCCGGGGTGGATATCTCCGACGACGACGGGATGACCTGGCGGCTCATCTCCACTATCGGCTTTCACGCCTGCCGCGTCGCCAAAAAAGGAAAAACGGTATTTCTCTCCGGCGGCAACGGCCGCATCGCCAAACTCATACGCTGAAGGATTAGTCGTGAAGAAGGCTAATTCAACCCCCTAAAATCCACCGGCACCAGTTTACTGACCCCCGGCTCCTGCATCGTCACCCCATAGATCACATCCACCGTGCTCATCGTCATCTTATTGTGCGTGACAATGATAAACTGCGAGTTCTCACTGAACTGCCGGATCATATTCGTGAACTTCCCGACATTGGCATCATCCAACGGAGCATCCACTTCATCCAGGATACAAAAAGGCGCCGGCTTGATCAGATAAATGGAGAAGAGCAAGGCCGTAGCCGTCAACGTCTTCTCTCCACCGCTCAACTGACTAATGGATGAAGGACGCTTGCCCTTCGGCTTAGCAACGATATCGATCCCCGTCTCAGCCAGATTCTCCGGATTCTCAAGCACCATATCGGCAGTATCCTCTTCCGTGAACAAAGACTTAAAGACACGCTGAAAATTTTCCCGCACCTTATTAAAAGTATCAAGGAACTGCTGATTGGCCGTGGCCTCCACTTCCTGTATGGTCTGCAACAGACTGTCCTTGGCGCTAACCAGGTCGTTCTTCTGTTCCAGAATGAACTCGTACCGCTTCTTCATTTCCTGGAAGGCCTCGATAGCCGTGGGATTGACCTCTCCCAGGTTCTCCAGCCGTTTCTTCATCCTGTCACCCTTCTCCTGCAGCTCTTCTACAGGTGTATCACCCGTCCGGGGCTGATCGATGATATCGTCCAGCTGGATGCGGAACTCCACGTTCAACCGCTCCTTCATCCCGGCCAGCTGAAGCTTCAATTCGTTAAGCCGGTCTTTGATACCCCCAAGCAAATGCTCCAGCTGCTCCTTCTCCTTGGTCTTATGCCGGAGCTCGCTCTCCCTTTCACCCAACGCATTGCGGAGGTTATAGTAGGCCTGATCGGTTTCATTTAGTTTTTTCTCCTCATCCTCCTTGCGGCGAAGCAACTCCACCAGCACCCCTTCACTGTTACCCAACACCTCGTCACTTTCCGCAATGCTTTCATTGGTCTGCTTCAATTGCGAAGCATTTACCTCGATCTGGTTATGCAGGTCGTTCAACTGCTTACTCTTAAATTCCAATTCCTGCTTCAAACCATTGATCCGGCTATGCTGCCGCGTCACCTGCAGGTTGAATTCGTTGTATCCGGCCGAAGCAGCATTATAAGCATGCTCCGCAGAACGATATCCTTCCTCTGCCACCTGCGATTTCTCCTTCAGGTCGGCAACGACCCTGACCAGCTCGGCCCAGGCATTGCGGGTGTCTTCGATCCCTGCAATGGTCTCTTCCAGATTCAGCTGTAACTCTTCCAGCCGGCCCAGCGAGGAATGCTGCTGACTGTGGATATTCTCGATCTTGTTCTGCAACGAAAAAACAAGGTTCGTAAGCCGATTGATGTCTTCCTGCGTCTGACGGATGGCCTGCTCCTTCAATTGCTCGTTATACCCCAACACTTCGTTGTGTTTCTCCTGAATGGAGGATTTCAGCTCGTCGACCACTGTCTGCAGCCGCCGCACTTCCTGCTGAAGCTTTTCCATGTTCTTGGCCCGGCCAATCTTCTTTCCTTCGAACAAGCCGACGCTGCCACCTGTAAGCGAATATTTACCCTTTACATATTTCCCGCTCTTCTCCAGCACTACGGCGCCATTGCTATTGGCCATCGCCGCTTCATCCTCGGCGATATAGACATTGCCCAACAAATGCTCCGCAAGCCGGCGAAAAGCATCGTCCACTTCGATCACGTTCATTGCAGGGATCAATCCTTCAATGGCATGTCCCTCGGCCGCTCCTACAACTTTAGACTCACCGGCGATCTTATCCAGCAAAAAGAAGTTGGCTTTACCCTTCTTATTGCTATCCAGCAGATGCACGGCTTGCATGCCCTCCTGCAGGTTATTTACTACATAGTAGTTCAGGTAGGGTTCCAGCACGTTCTCGACCGCCGCCCGGAATTCCTCCTTCACGTAAATGATATCGGAAAGTATGGGTGCCTCATGGTTCCAGGAACTGTTCTTGTGCAAAAACTTAATGCTTTCGGGATAACCCTCCATCGAATCGATCAGGCTCTTCAGCAGATCATGCTCGTTCTTTTTAGCATCCAGGGACCGGCCTTCATCAGCAAGCCGCTGACGCAATACTTCGAGCTGACCCTGCGCCTGCAGGATATTCTCCTTGGTCCGCTCCTGGTGCTCCTGCAACTGTTGCAAGGCACTTTGCCGGGATTCTAAGTCCTGCTCTTTGGACATCCGCTCCTCTTCGAGCTGTTTCAGCTGGCTATCCCTCACCGTCCGCTCTTCCTCGAGCTGCCTGATCCCCCGCTGCAGGTTCTGAATGGACGTGTCCGCCACCGCTACCTTCTTCTCCGCCTCGAACTGATCCCGCTGGATCTGCGCATTCTCCCTGCGCAAAGCATCCACCGAAACCCGCTTCTCATCAAATAACTTACGGGTCTCATCGACCGAATCCTTCAGGCTTTCCAGCTGTTCCTGTAAGCCCGATAGTTTATTTTCTTCCTCAGCAGCCTGCTGACGGGTAAAGACGATGCTCTCTTCAAGACCCTTGAGCTGCCCTTCGCCTTTCAGCAGGAACTCCTGCAGGCTCGCCTCCTTCTCCCGAAGGAAGTTCAGCCGCTGCGAGGCTAAATTCTTTTCGTTTTCTTTCGTACGTAGGGTCTGCAGCAAATCGTTGAACACCTGCTGCATGGACTGTAACGCCCGCTCTTTCTCAATAAACCCCACCCGCTCCTGCTCCAGACCTGCCTCTTCTGTGGCGATAACCGCCTCCAGCCTGAACTTCCTGTCCGTCTCGGTATCGGCCTGCTCATTCAGTTCGCGGTAGGTCAGGTTAAAACCCTCCAATGCCGCCTTCGCCAGCTCGATGCTCAGCTCCCGGTACTCCTTCTTGATCTCGTAGTATTTCTCCGCCTTCTTGGCCTGGTTCTCGAGGCTCTTGAGCTGATTGTTGATCTCGAACAACAGATCCTCGATCCGCGACAGGTCCAGCTCGGTGGCATCGAGCTTCGACCGGGCTTCCTTCTTGCGGGTCTTGTAGATCGTGACCCCCGCGGCCTGTTCCAACATGCGCCGGCGGCTATTCTCCTTATCTTTAATGATATCGTCAACCATGCCCAGTTCGATGATGGCATAGCTGTCCGTGCTCACCCCGGTGTCCATGAAGAGGTTCTGGATATCCTTCAACCGGCAGGATACATCGTTAAGCCGGTATTCACTCTCGCCGCTTTTATAAAATTTGCGCGTGACCGTCACAGTGCTAAACTCGGTAGGCAGCAGGTTCTTCGTGTTCTCGAACGTCAGGCTCACCTCCGCCAGACCCGAAGCACTCCTCGTTCTGCTGCCGTTAAAGACAAGGCTTTCCAGGTTCTCCGACCGGAGATGGCTGATCTTCTGCTCGCCGATCACCCAGCGGATACTATCGATAATGTTACTCTTGCCGCAGCCATTAGGGCCGATAATGCCCGTAATACCTTCGTCAAAGCTGATAAGGGTCTTATCAGCAAAACTCTTGAATCCCTTTATTTCTAGGCTCTTTAATCGCACAGCACAATTGTTTTATATTATTTCGTCCCCTGGCGTCGGCAGCCCCTTCTGGCCAGCCGACAAACCTACAGTAAAATAGCTAATTCTCCGGGAAATTAGTCGGCGACAGCAAAGCCCTGTTGAAAACTCGTTAATAACAATTTTGATCGTATATTTAAGCCCAAACTCCATATATGAATAATTTTATTGTTCCTATCGACTTCTCGGAAACATCGAAGAACGCAGCCCGCTACGCCGCCCACCTTTCCGCGTCGGTTCCCAATGCCCACATCATCCTTTACAACGTTTTTGACGCCCTGGAATATGGATCCGATAGCAGCCCTCTGGGCACGGATGGGGAAGAAGACGCCAGCCGCAAAGCCATCGTGGAACTCGCACTCGAAAGCGTAAAAATTGACATCTCCGCCATCACCAGCGCCAGGATATCCCTGGTGGCCGAAGAGAGCAACCGTTTCCTCGATACACTCGAAGCCTATGTCGTTAAGAACAATATACAGCTGATCATTATGGGCAGCACCGGGAATACCCGGCTGGTCCAGGTATTCATGGGCAGCAACGCGCTTAATATCGTAAAGCGGGCGATCGCTCCCGTCATCATCGTTCCGGAGCATACCCATTCCCAATCCGCAAAAAATGTCATGCTCCTCACCGACTTCAAGGACATCGAGAATACCATCCCCATAGACACCGTAAAGTCCGTCCTCGACCTGTTCAAACCCCGTCTTCACATCGTCAATGTAGACCACGAGCACTACGTACAGGTCACCGAAGAATACAAAACGGAAAGAACAAAGCTCGAAGAACTACTGAAGGACTACAAGCCCGATTTCTATTTCATCCGGCTGTTCGATTTTGTGGAAGCCATCAACCAGTTCGTTTCCGACACCCACATCGACCTGATCCTGACCTTCCCACGCAAACATTCCTTCCTTTCCAACGTCTTCAAGACGACCAGTACGACAAAGTTGGCCTACCATAGTCACGTCCCCATCGTGGCCATCAACGCCTGATATGTCCTACTGGGACCAAAGATACCTCAGCGGTCAAACTGGATGGGACATCGGAAAGGTCTCGCCGCCTTTGCAACAATACTTCGATCAGTTGCAGCGTAAAGACCTTTCCATCCTCATCCCGGGTTGTGGAAACAGCTACGAGGCCGGCTATTTGCGGGAAAAAGGATTCACAACTATTACATTGTTGGATATCTCCCGGGTGGTAATGACCCGGCTCCGCACCACCCTCGGCGACACCCCCGGTCTGCGCCTCATTACCGGCGACTTCTTCGATCACCATGACCAATACGACCTGATCGTCGAACAAACATTTTTTTGTGCGCTGGACCCAGCGCTACGGCCGGCCTACGTCGAACAGACAGCCCGGCTCCTCCGCCCCGGAGGAAAATTGGCAGGCCTCCTCTTTGACCGGAACTTCGTCGGAGCGTCGTCCCTTGCTCCTCCTCGTCCGTTCCCTTCGCTTTGCTCGGGAATCACTGGCGGCCCACCTTTCGGCGGCAGCCGGCAGGAATACCAACAACTACTGGAAAAAAACTTCACGATAAAACAGCTCGCCCCCTGTTACAACTCCATCAAACCCCGGGCAGGGACCGAGCTCTTCCTGATCGCCCGAAAACACGACTCCTAAGGCAACCGAAAAACATACGCCTCATAGGGCCGCAAATTCACCGTGCCACCTAATGCCGCAGCCGCATCCGGATAATTGCCGATCAGCACTGTCGCGCTGCCGCTACCCGCTCCGGTGGAAACAGTCGCAGGCCGCATGGAAAAATTCAACAGGACTCCCAGCTTCTCCCCCTTCCACTCCCGGGTATACGAATAGACCTGCGGATTATCCTTGTCCAACAAGGTGTATTTGCCATAGACCAGCGTAAGGTCACTTTTGCGAAGCTTCACCATCTTCCGAAAATAGTTGAGCGGAGAGTGAGGGTCCATCTCCTCCGTCGCGACATTGATCGTCTTGTAGTTGGGATTGACTTTCAACCAGGGTTTGCCGGTAGTAAAGCCGGCATTGGCCGTGGTATCCCACTGGAAAGGCGTGCGGCCGTTATCCCTTGCGGAGATCTTCTGCGCCTCCAGGAAAGCATGCAGGTCGCCCCCTTCGTTCTTGATCTTCTGATACATATTCCGCGACTCGATATCCTGGTAGTCCTCGATCCGGTCGAATTTGATATTGTTCATCGCCAGTTCATCCCCGCCATAGTAGTAAGGCGTGGCCCGCATGGTCAGCAGGAAGGTCGTAAGCATCTTGGAAGAGAGCTCCCTGTAGGCGGAATTGTCATTCCCCCATCGCGTCACCATCCGGGGCTGATCATGATTGCCAAGATAGATCGTCCCCCAGCCTTTTTCTTCGAAGACACTATCCCAGCGGGAATAGATATTTTTGAAGGCGGCCAGGTCATACCCCTTGGGGTCAGGCGTCTTGAATTTGTTGGGCAGATAACCCAGGCTCACCCCCTCAAAATGATACAACATATTCAGCTCATGCCGGGCCGAATCCACGAATTGCAAGGCGTCCGCAGTCGTGACGCCGATCCCTTCCGCAACGCTCATGACATCATACCTGCTCAGCACTTCCTTGTTCATCTCCTGCAAATACTCGTGCAGATGCGGCCCCTGTGCGTAATATTTTACAAAGTCGCCATTGTAAGCAGCAGGAAGCTCCGGAAAGCTCGTGTCTTTGGAAATAAATGGGATCACATCCATCCGGAAACCATCCACCCCCTTGTCAAACCAGAATTTCATCATCCCGAAGATACGCTGGCGAAGGGCGGGGTTCTCCCAGTTCAGATCCGGCTGCTTTTGCGAAAAATAATGCAGATACCATGCATTCGTCAGCGTATCAAATTTCCAGGCGTCGTTATTGACATCAAAAAAACTATATCGTTTTGCCGGCTTGCCCTTTTCTTTGGACCACCAATGATAAAAGTCACGGAAAGGATTGTTCCTCGAACTGCGGGACTGCTTGAACCATTCGTTCTCGCTGCTGCTGTGATTGACCACCAGGTCCATAACCAGCCGAAGCCCGCGGTCATGCATGCCCTTCAATAAGGAATCGAAGTCCTGCATGGTCCCGAATTCCTTCATGATGTTTTGGTAGTCGCTGATATCATAGCCGTTGTCGTCATTGGGAGAAGAATAAATGGGATTTAGCCAGATAACGTCAACGCCCAGGCTCTTTATATAGTCCAGTTTGGAGAGGATGCCTTTCAGATCGCCGATCCCATCTCCGTCATTGTCCTTAAAGCTTCGGGGGTAAACCTGGTAAACTACCGCCTCTTTCCACCATTTTCGCCCGGCAGAGGAGGAGTCGGTGGCCGGTGGATTCTCCTTCACGGGTGTTTGGCAGGAGAAAAGAAAGAATAAACCCATCAGGCAAAGCAAACGCAGGGGTAGCATGGCAATAAGTTTTGACCAAGGTAAGACTAATCCTACACTGCAGGCTCCTGCTGGCTTAGACAATGAAAACTGCCCAGGCCCCAGATGATATCGGTGGAGTCGATGCCAACTACCCTTCGTGTCGGGAAACAGTCCTGGATGATCTGCAAGGCCTTCTCATCCCGGTCACAGCGGAAGGTTGGAACGATCACCGATTCATTGGCGATATAAAAATTGGCATAGGAGGCCGGAAGACGCTGGTCCTCATAGATTACGGCCTCCGGCATCGGCAGCTCTACGATATTGAGTTGCTTTCCGTTCAGCAACCGCATGGCCGTAAGGTCGTCCAGGTTATCCTTCAGTAATTGATAATTGTCATCCCCCGAATTGTCCTCGATGACCGTTATCACAGTGTCGGCATTGATAAATCGAACTGTGTCGTCGATATGACCATCCGTATCGTCTCCAATGATACCTTCCTTCACCCAAAGGATCTGTTCGACACCATAATAGTCCCGCAAATACCCTTCAATCTGCTCCTTGCTCAAATGAGGATTCCGATTGGGATTTAACAGACAGCAGGTCGATGTGATCAACGTACCCGCTCCATTGAAATCCACAGAACCTCCTTCCATAACGATACCCGGATGATAAACCGGCAGGTTCAACGCCTTTCCTACCAGCGTAGGGATGACATCGTCCAGGTCAAAAGGCGGATATTTATTCCCCCAGGCATTGTAGTTCCAGTCTACGATCACTTTTTGCTGTACCGCGTCGGGGTTGACCAGGAAAGCGGGACCATGATCCCTGCACCAGGCATCATTGGTCGGATGAAGAAAGAAACGCACCCTATCCATGTCGGCGCCGGCGGCCGTCAAATGACCCGCGGCAGATGCCCGCATCGCCTCATCAGCGACATTGATGCAGACCCTTTCCCCCTTTGTCAATTCCCGCACGAACTGCCCATAAAACGGATAGATCGCAGCTATCTTGCCCGGCCAGGAAGCCTCCTTATGCGGCCAGCTAAGCCAGGTCGCCGTATGCCGTCCAAATTCCGCCGGAAAATAATAGCCTGCCTGTTTGGGACTCATCAGTTGTCGTCTATATAACGTTTGGTAATGGGTTGATAGGAGTCGATCCGCCGGTCGCGCATAAACGGCCAGTGCGTCCGATAGCGGTCCGTGGCCGCTGTATCGATCTCGATCACCGGCGTCTCTTCGACGGCATGCGAAGCCTGATAGATCACCGATCCAAAGGGATTGGAGACAAAGGAGCCGCCCCAGAATTTCATGAGTCCGTCCTGTTCAAATCCTACCCGGTTGACACTCACCACATGCACCCCATTAGCTATCGCGTGACCCCGCTGTATGGTCTGCCAGGCGTCATATTGTTCTGTGTTGGTTGCCGCATCCTGGCTGGTGGCCCAGCCGATGGCCGTCGGATAGAAAAGGATCTCCGCACCCATCAGTGCCGTGATCCTGGCCGCCTCGGGATACCATTGATCCCAGCAGATCAGCACCCCGATCGTCGCAAATCGGGTCTTGAAGACCTTATATCCCAGATCACCCGGGGTAAAATAGAATTTCTCGTAGAAAGCCGGGTCGTCCGGGATATGCATCTTCCGGTACTTGCCCAGATAAGAACCATCGGCATCCAGTATGGCCGTGGTATTATGGTAGATGCCCTGCGCCCGCTTTTCGAAAAGCGACGCGATGACGACTACGCCGAGCTCTCCGGCCAGGCGGCCCAGCGCCTCGGTGGAGGGACCAGGTATGGCTTCGGCCAATTTGAAGTTCTCGTAGTCCTCGACATCACAAAAATAGAGGGAAGTGAATAGCTCCTGCAGGCAAACGATCTGCGCACCCTTGCCGGCAGCCTCTCTGACCTTTTCTTCAGCCTTCCGCAGATTCATTGCCTTATCGGCCGTGCAGCTCATCTGCACCAGACCCACCTTTACTTTACTCATTTACGGTAATTTTTTGCCCGGGGTTCCTGACCAAATTTACCCCGGCAAAAAATTCGCTAATGTCGGGCCTTCGGCCAATGGGCCACGGCCCATTTTTGCTTTTCGGAACTCTGGTAGCTATCCGAATCGCGCCGCAAAATTACGATAATCGTAGTTATTTGAATGGATTATTTCGCCCCCTATTTTCTCCCCATTTGCCGCAAAAAAGCAACATGAGAAGCAACCGCATACCGGACCCTCGGGTATTCGATATACACCAATCCATACTCCTGGCAAGCCTGCCGGATGATCTTACTGATCGCGGGATAATGTACGTGAGATATCTTGGGAAAAAGATGGTGTTCGATCTGGAAGTTCAGGCCGCCGACCAACCAGGACACGACCGGATTGCTGGTGGCGAAATTGGCCGTCGTCTTGATCTGGTGTACCGCCCATTCGTCCTCCATCTTGCCGGTGACCTCACTTGCCAGCGGGAACGCTGTATGCTCGACCGTGTGCGCCAGTTGGAAGACCATGCTCAGCACAAACCCAGCCACCATCGCCATGATCGAAAAACCGATCAGCCAGTCATACCAGCCGAGGCGGTAGATAGGGAGCGCAATAAAAACAAAAGCATGGATGACTTTGAAACCCCAGAACACAAGATGATCATTCAGGCTCATCTTCTTGAGCGGCACGATCCCGACCCTGCTCTTAAAATATTTCACATAATCCATGACGAATATCCAGAAGATATAGAGGATGCTGTAAAAGAACCAAAAATACAGGTGTTGATACCGGTGCAACTTATATTTTTTCTGGGTCTCGCTCATCCGCATCCAGGGCTGGGCATCGATATCGTCATCTATGCCTGCTACATTCGTATAAGAATGATGCACGATGTTATGTTTCATATTCCACATGAAACTGTTGCCTCCCAGGATGTTCAGCGAAAAAGCAGCGATCGCGTTCACTACCTTGTATTTCGAAAAACTGCCATGAGCGCCATCGTGCATGACATTAAAACCGATCGCCGCCGTCAAACAACCCAGCAGGACACTCTCCAAAATAGCCCAAAATGCATTGGGGGTAAAAAAGACCAGGTGGATATAGATGAAGGCAAAACCCAACATCAGGATGATCGCCTTCATCCACAGGTTGTAATTGCCCGTCGTGGACGTCCCTACTTCCTCAAAATAGTCACTGATCCTTTTTTTCAACTCAGTGTGAAAAGATTGGGTAGCTTGAGTGAATTTAGGCAGAGACATATTGCGGCGATTGATAATTTGAATAATGGTTCCAAAGGTAACCTTTTGACCGGGCATTTTGTGTTAAAGGACAGACAATATATTAACGCTTTAGGGGTCTTATTGTTGCTGATTTAGGTATCGATCTGTACAAAAGCATCAAAACTGCGAACACCAATGGTTTTCTGCGTCACATATCCCTCCGCAAAAGGCACGCCGATCATCTTCCCGAACATCCGGTGACGCCCGATGATCGCGTCCAGGAACTCCGGCGTCGAAATATACGTCTCCGGCTCCCCTTCCTCATAATCGGTCGAAAAGAACTGTGAAGAATACGCTTTTATGGATTCCAATTTGGCTTCGAATACGGCAGAGATATCATACACGAAATCCGGAGCAATATACCGGTCCTGAATATAGTGGAACACGTATTTGGGACGCCATTGCTCCTGCGGCCTGCCGGCTTCGTCAAGCGTGGCGATCTTCCGGAGCCCGCTGAGAAAGCAGGATTCCGTGATAAGATGTCCCGCCCGGCCATGATCGGGATGCCTGTCTTCCAGCGCATTCGCCAAAACGACCTCCGGCCGGTACTTGCGGAGCGCCCGGATCAAAAGACGCTGGTGCGCTTCGTCATTGCGAAAGAACCCGTCGGCCATCCCCAGGTTTTCCCGGACATCCAGTTGCAGGATAGCCGCCGCCTTCGCCGCCTCCTCAGCCCTCAGTTCGGCACTTCCGCGCGTACCCAATTCTCCCCGGGTAAGGTCGACTACGCCCGTCTTTTTCCCATTGCGCTTTTCCATAAGCAGCGTGCCGGCACAACCCAATTCGACGTCGTCGGGATGGACGGCTACAGCCAATACATCAAGTTTAAGCGGGTCAATACGTCTTTCCAAAGGTCCGCTTGAACCTCGCAGCTCAATATTGCCTGCTGAAAATTGCAATGGGCTCGGTTTCATGGCCGCAAAAGTACCTTTTTTTGCCAATTCCGCTTTGTGCAGTAGCTTCGCGGGTCGCATTTTAATAGTTAATCAAAAAAACAAGGATCAGACATGGCATACGATGTAGTCGTTCTGGGCAGCGGTACCGGTGGTTATGTAGCCGCCATCCGCGCCGCACAGCTAGGCTTTAAAGTAGCAATCATCGAAAAAGAAAACCTGGGCGGTGTTTGTCTCAATTGGGGATGCATCCCGACAAAAGCCCTGCTGAAAAGCGCCCAGGTGTTTCAGGATATCCTGCATTCAAAAGAATTTGGCATCGAAGCCAGCGGGACGGTGGATTTTCCCGCCGTGATCAACCGGAGCCGCGGCGTCGCCGACAAGATGAGCAAAGGCGTTCAATTCCTGATGCGGAAAAATAAGATCGATGTAGTAAAAGGTTATGGTAAGCTGAAGGCCAAAGGACAGGTCGAAGTCACCGGCGCCGACGGCAACACCCAACTCGTCGAAGGAAAACATATTATCGTAGCTACCGGCGCCCGCAGCCGCGAACTGCCCAACCTCAAACAGGATGGCAAAAAGGTCATCGGCTATCGCGAAGCAATGACACTGCCGCAAAAGCCCAAAAGCATCATCGTCGTCGGCAGCGGCGCCATCGGCGTAGAATTCGCGTACTTCTACTACAGCATGGGCACAAAAGTGACCATCGTGGAATTCCTTCCCAGGATCGTCCCGCTTGAAGACGAAGAGATCTCCAAGGAATTGGAAAAAAATTACAAGAAATACGGCATCGATATTCTCACCAACAGCGAAGTCACCGGCGTCGATACCAGCGGCGATGGCGTGAAAGCAAAGGTGAAAACACCCACCGGCGAAATAACCCTGGAAGCCGACATCCTCCTCAGCGCGGTAGGCATCGCCGCCAACATCGAGAACATCGGCCTTGAAACCCTGGGTGTAAAGACCGACAAAGGCAAGATCCTCGTCGATAAGTTCTACCAGACCAATGTACCGGGTATCTACTCCGTTGGGGACTGCATTCCCGGCCAGGCCCTCGCTCACGTCTCTTCCAAGGAAGGCATCATCTGTGTAGAGAATATTGCCTACATGGAGAAGAAATATGCCCACCAACCCGAAGGGCTGGACTACAACAACATCCCCGGATGCACCTATTGCACCCCGGAGATCGCCTCCGTCGGCTTTACGGAAAAACAAGCCCGCGACGCCGGCTACGAGATCAAGGTCGGCAAGTTCCCCCTAACGGCATCCGGCAAAGCTACCGGCGTAAGTCACACGGAAGGCTTCGTAAAAGTCATCTTCGACGCCAAATACGGCGAATGGCTGGGCACCCATATGATCGGCTACAACGTGACTGAGATCATCGCGGAAACGGTCCTGGGCCGGAAACTGGAGACCACCTACCACGAGGTCCTCGACGCAGTACACCCACATCCGACCATCAGCGAAGCGGTAAAAGACGCCGTCGAGGCCGCCTACGGTGAAGCGATACATCTTTAGAAATACCCCAAATTTTAAAAAGCCTCCGCAAGGAGGCTTTTTGCCCTCGTCAAAAGCCCCTTTTGACGGACATTGTCAAAAAAAGATCGCCTGACTTTTAATTTGGTCAGGCAATCTTTTTTATAGGCACACTTTTTACTACCTTAGTTGGTATGGATAACAGAAGCTCAGGCCTAATCTACGGCATCTTAGGTATTTATACCCTGCTGATCAGTTGGCATTACAATCACTCGATAATCCTGCTGATCGTCCACTATATCTTCTGGCCCGTCTACCTCGTATACGAGCTCCTCGTCGGCCACCTCTCCCACGACCTGTGGAGGACCATCCCGTTATCCTATTTCAAATGATCATTTACACTCCTCGCAATCCAAACTAAACCAACTGAATCGCGCCGGTATCGCATCCGAGCTATCCACAAAACCCTTCAGCGCAAACAATCCGGCATACCGCGGTTGCATTGCAAACTCATGCGTTGCAATCTCCCGAAACGATGTGTTCGGCAGGATACCGTCGGCATACAATATCCTAAACCGATCGCCCTGCTTTTCGATCCGCAAGGCCGAATGCGCCAGGGTCTTTGCTAACGCCGGATGCGTCAACAAACTGTCGGTACTAAAAAGTTGGACATGCGCAATCTCTTCCGGTTTACCCGAAGCCTGGGAACTGATCACTTGCACCAGTATCGACCCCGCCCGGGGATAGACGCCGTTAAAATCATTATACGCCACCGACACACGCAGGCTCCGGCCGCCAAAGGCCGTATCCTCCGTCAACAACATCCCAGCCTGCTGCCAATTCTGCCGGGGGATAAAATCCTGCAGGTGCAGCTCGATCGTAAAACAATCACAAGGGATACGCCGAAGCAACAGATTCCGGATCACGGGCTGTTGTACCGGATCAGGCCAGATGTCCCCCTCTAAAGTATAAAGGGTCAGACACCCCGGTCGCTCGGCACGCCTTTCCCAGTAAGCGGCATCCTTCGACAACACCCACCAACCCCGTTCCGCCAGCGAGTCCGCCGACAACGAATGAAAATCATCCCGGAAACTCCCACCCGCACCCCGCCGGAAAAAAAGCGAAATGCAAACGACACCCAGTACCGCGACGGCCAACCCCATTCCCATCAGCCACCAGCCACGCGTCTTCCCCACCGCCGGCCGGTCGACTGCCAGCGGCCGCCGCTGCAGCCACTGCTCCCTGTATCCAAACCAAAAAGGAAAATGCCCTCCCACCCTTTTCCTTTCAGCCTCGGTCGTATACGCCGCACCCTGCACATACCGCGACAAAGTGTCCAGCGTCGCTACCTGCGGATTCTCCGGCTTACCCGTCGTCGAACCCGAAAAAAGAAAAGAGGAGTAGTTCTTTACACTCTTCCACCCGATCACCAACCCCGTCTCCTCAAATACCTTATTGTACAAAACCTTGCTCTCCGTCTCGGTCAGCGGCACTGTAACCACATGCCCAAAACATTTGAGACAAGCTTCCTCAAATAAGGCCCGAAAGGCGCCATGATCTATATCGTTCATAGTCATCAAAATAGGACATTTCCGATACATTTCCGCGCCATTTCCGGCCTTCCCCCAACCGATAAAGGAAATTCACCCTATGAAAAAAATATGGATAGCCGCCTGCCTGTTCACTACAGGCCTCTCTGCTCAAAACCTCCAATTACACTACGACCTGCGGCACACCGTCGACCCGGCAGAAAACCCGCATAATTTTCCAACCCTTTACTACGAATATTTCAAAACCCGCGACTCAGGCCAGGCATTTATAAAACCCGGTAATTTCCTCCTAAAAACGGAGGCCGACCTGCTCGGAGAAGACAACAATATCGGTAAGTTCTACCTGCAGGTATCCCAGTCCTTCCGCTGCTGGACGCCAAAGATCTTCCTACAACTGCAATACAGCGGCGGCGCCGGCATCACCAATCCGAAACAATACAGCTATTATCTTACGAATACCTGCCAGGCAGGAGCGGAGATCCCCTTCCGCTGGAAAGGAGCCTGGCTCAGCAGCGTGCTGGATTTTAAATATGTATCCTACAACCGGCCCACCTACGATCCCATCTATACCCTATATTGGTGGAAAGGACTCCTGCACTATAAGTTGGAACTGGCCGGCGACTTCTCCGTTTGGACGGAAAACAAGAACCATGGTGACGAAACCACGGCAGGGCTTAAAGGTAAACGCTTTTTCTTCTTTGCCGAACCGCAGCTATGGTACAACCTCAACAAAACGATAGCGCTCGGCTCAAAGCTCAATTGCTATTACCATGTCAATACCACCGCCAACATTGTTGAGGCCTACCCGACCCTGGCTATAAAAGCAAAATTGTAAAAAAGAGCAACTAAGGCAGATACACCATATCCATGTGAAAGTATTTCTCCAGCAACTGGTCGCGATGATCTTCCCCCTGGATGATCTTCACCTGCCGTTTGCCATTCTCCGTCCGGATCAGCTTATTATTGATCAGGCTTATCCTGCCCTCCCGGGTCGGTAGCGTGCAGATCAGACTGCGCCGGAAATGCGACTCGGGTGAGGTCTGATGGTATTCATTCATATGATGAAAATCAGCCAAAACCCTGGGCGTAAGCGTAAAAAGATAGTCGATCTTAAAGTCCTGCTTGGACGCACTCCATTTGGCTACCCCCAGGTACTGCCGGCCGTCCAGCACCACCGGATCGATGATCTGGTAATAATTGCGCCCATCGCTTTGTATCTCGCCCGGCATGATCGCCAGCGGAGTGAGCGAAAAATCTCCATATCCCACGTCCACCAGCCATTTCCGTCCATGCAGTTCCACCATGAGGGCCATATGCTCGAACTCTCGGCCATACTTGTTGTTGCCGTGGTGCAGCCGCCCCGCTATCATGGAAACCTCAAAGCCGCAGAGTTCCAATAAATTATGAAAAAGAACATTCAGCTCATAGCAATAACCGCCCCTTCGGTCATGGATGACCTTCTGATATAAAAAATTGATTTGTAATAAGATGGGAATCTGGTTGTGAATATCCAGCGTTTCGAACGGGATGCCGAAAACATGATTGTACTGTAGGTCGCGTAACGTCGCCAAGTCTCTGTAAACTATACCGTTGTAATTGATCCTTTTTAAATAGCCGCTTATGTCCATTGCTGTAGAGTTTTTATCAAATCCTGTGTCTTTAGGTCAGTCTGTTAGTGCACCGGGCATCGCGACGGACCCGCGTTTCCCCCATGTGCTTATCAATTCCCCTGCCAATTAATGACAAGTATAGATAGCTTTTTGCTGCAACAGTTTAATCCTTAAAGTCCAATGGTCTCCCCCGGCGCGGGAAGTAAAAGCTTCTTGCCCGCAGCCGCGAAATTCGCTTTAGCCTTCTCCGTGTCGATCTGGATGATCGGCCAGGTATTGTAATGGACACCAATAACGGTATTGCATTTTACAAAATCGGCGGCATGAATGGCATCGTCAGCATCCATCGTGTAATTACCACCAATAGGAAAAACGGAGAAATCCAGTTTCGCCCAAAGCGGTATCAGCTGCATATCCATGGTCAGGGCAGTATCTCCTGCCACGTAGAAATTGCCTTCCGGAGTGGTGAAGACAAAGCCCATAGGGTTTCCGGCATAACTGCCATCGCTAAAAGAAGAAGAATGTACCGCATTTACGGCCCTGACCTTGCCAAAATCAAAGGTCACAGGACCACCATGATTTAAAGGACGAACCTTTTCTACACCCATGCTTCCTAACCAGCCAGCGACCTCCGCCGCGCCCACGCATACCGCCCCTGTTTTCTTTGCCATGCTGACCAGGTCGCCGGTATGATCGCCGTGGCCGTGGGTCACAAAGATATAATCGGCCTTAATCTTATCAATGTCAATGCCTTTCGCACTCGGATTGTTGGTAAGAAAAGGATCGATCAATATCGTCTTGCCGTTTACTTCGATCGCAAAAGTGCCATGCCCGTAAAATGTAAATTTCATGTTGGATACTATCAAGAATATGTTAAACCAAGTGTCTCACAGAAAAGTTCGCCGATAGGAATTATTTTAATCGGGCCCGCTGATATTGAAGCGGCCAGTGTATCTTCTTGTAATGCAGCTCGTCAGCCGCATGTAACGGAAAATATGGATCGCGAAGCAATTGCCGGGCCATAAACACAAGGTCGGCCTGTCCGCTTGCCAAAATGGATTCCGCCTGAACCGCATCGGTTATCATGCCTACGGCGCCGGTCAGGATGCCCGTGGCCTCCCGGATACGTTGCGAAAAAACAACCTGATACCCCGGCCCCACCGGAATTTGTTGATAAGGCACCAGCCCACCCGAGCTGCAATCGATCAGATCCACGTCCAGACCCCGCAACACACCCGCCAGCCTGACCGCCTCATCGGGTGACCAGCCGCCTTCGGCCCAGTCCGTTGCCGAAATGCGCACAAAAAGCGGATATACGGCAGGCCAATGGATCCTCACCGCACCGACGATCTCCGTCAACAGCCTGATCCTGTTCTCAAAGCTCCCCCCATAGGCGTCCTGCCGCTGATTGCTCAAAGGAGAAAGGAATTGATGGACCAGATACCCATGCGCGGCATGGATCTCGATCACCTTGAATCCGGCCAGCATCGCCCGCCTGGCCGCGGCTCCGAAATCATCGATCACCTTGCGAATATCGCCGGCCGTCATCCCCGCAGGGAGCCCAAACCCATCCCCAAAAGCAATTGGGCTCGGCGCCACGATAGGCCAACCGCCCTCGCCCTCTTTTACAAGAAGCCCCCCGTTCCAGGGTTCGCGGACACTCGCCTTCCGGCCCGCGTGCGCCAGCTGTATGCCGATCTCACTGCCCTGGCCCCTCACAAACTTGACGACCCTTCGCAAACCCTCGATATGCT
>Ga0302325_10005534_pt1 | contig 28666 bp, 29 predicted proteins | sample Palsa_T0_2_FD_201948 | JGI IMG/M metagenome (GOLD analysis project Ga0302325, IMG submission 201948) | Peat permafrost microbial communities from Stordalen Mire near Abisko, Sweden - Palsa_T0_2 | ecosystem: Environmental > Terrestrial > Soil > Palsa > Peat permafrost | place: Sweden: Abisko...
TTCTGCTCATGGATGACGAGCGGACGGCGCGTGAGCCACGCGGCGACTCCGCCGGGCCCGGTCACGAATCCACCCAGCCCCACCACGGCGGAGGGCCGATGACGCCACATCACGGCCAGTGCCTGCACAAGCGCGAGCGCCAGGCGAAACGGCGCCGCGAACCAGGTGAGCACGCCCTTGCCGCGCAGACCGCCGATCGAAAGCCATTCGATGGCGATGCGTTCGGCCGGAACGATGCGCGCCTCAAGGCCACGCCGCGTGCCGAGCCAGACGACTTCGCAGGATCTTTCGCGCAGCAGGCGCGCGAGCGCGAGCGCCGGGAAAACATGGCCGCCGGTGCCGCCCGCCATGATGATGACCGGACGCGCACTCATGCAGTCTTCCCCGCGCGGGCGCGCGCCACGGCGCCGCCGCGGGCCTCGTGGCTCGCTTCGTGATAGACGCGCAGCACCAGACCCACCCAGGCCATCGCCACAATGAGACTCGAGCGGCCGTAGCTCATGAGCGGCAGCGTGAGACCCTTGGTCGGCAGCACGCCCATGTTCACGCCGATATTGATGAATGCCTGGATGCCGAGCCACAGGCCGAAGCCCGCCGCAAGATAGGCGCCAAATTTGAGGCCGGCGCCGGCGGCGAGCCGCGCGATGTAGAAACTTCTCCAGATGAGGCCGACAAAAAGTGCGAGCGTGAGCGCAACACCCACAAGCCCGAGCTCCTCGGCGAGCACCGCGAAGAGAAAATCCGTGTGCGCCTCGGGCAGATAGAAGAGCTTCTGCACGCTCGCTCCCAACCCGACGCCGAACCATTCGCCTCTGCCGATCGCGATCAGCGACTGCGTCAGCTGAAAACCGCTGTTATAGGGATCGGCCCACGGATCAAGGAAGGTCGTCAGGCGGCGCAGACGGTAGCTCGAGCTCATAGCGAGCGTGGCGAAGCCGGCCGCCGCAATGAGCGTCATTCCAAGCACGTAGCGCAGACGCGCGCCGGCGAGAAACAGCAGCGCAAAGCCGCTCGCAAAGAGCACGGTCGCGGCGCCGAAATCAGGCTCGGCGAGCAGCAGCGCCCCCATGCACGCCAAGAGAGCAAGCGGCCGCGCCAGGCCCCTGAAGGTCGTGCGCAACTCCTTCTCGCGCCGCACGGCGTAGCTCGCCATATAGATGAGCACGATGACCCGCACGAGCTCGGATACCTGGAAGTTCATCCCCGCCACACGCAGCCAGCGACGACTGCCGTTCACGGCGTGGCCGAGGCCCGGCACGAGCACGAGCACCAACAGCACGGCCGCAAACACCAGTAGCGGCATCGATGCGCGCTCGAGCTGCTCCGTGCGCACGCAGAAGACGAGCGCCGCGGCGGCGGCACCGAGGAGCGTCAGCACGAGCTGCCGCTCGAGATACAGAAAGGGCTCGCCGCTTGCCTGGCTTGCAATCGAGATCGACGCCGACGTCACCATGACAAGGCCGAGCAGCACGATGCCAAGCGCGAGGGCCACCATGACCGGATCGATGCGGATGGCGCCGCTGTGCGCGCTCGAGCGGGCAAAATTGAGTTCGCTGACGGCAGCGCTCATGCGGCGAGCTCCCGCACGGCCTGCACGAAGACGGCGCCGCGCTGCGCATAGTCGGTGAACATGTCCAAGCTTGCGCACGCCGGCGACAGCAGCACCGCATCGCCGAGCTGCGCGGCGCGCGCCGCAGCACGCACGGCTTCCTCGAGAGTTGCGCTGCGCTCGACCGTGCACACTGCCTGCAGGACCTGCTCGATCTCATCGGCGGCGCGGCCGATCAGCACGGCATGGCGCAGCTTGCCGCGCAGCGCCGCACCCAATGGCGCGAAGTCCTGATTCTTGCCCTCGCCGCCAGCAATCAACACCACCGGCGCGTTCATCCCGCCAACGGCCGCAAGGGTTGCGCCGACGTTCGTGCCCTTCGAGTCATTGATGTAGGTGACGCCGCGCACCTGCGCGACAAACTGCGAGCGATGCGGCAGACCGGTGAAACTCCTGAGCTCCGCGATCATCGCCGCCAGCGGCAGATCGAGCGCCTCGCCGAGCGCCAGCGCGGCGAGCGCATTGGCCGCGTTGTGGCCGCCGCTCAACTTCATGTCGGCAATCCGCAGGAGCGGCTTGCCGCGGCGCGTGAGCCACCACTCGCCTGCCTCCGCCGCAAGTGCATAGTCGGCGCCGATCGTGGCGCGCAGGGAGAAACTCAAGGTGCGCTGCCCGGGCCGCGGCATCCGCACCACCAGCGGATCATCGAGATTGATCACGGCCGTATCGCAGCGCATGAAGATGCGCGCCTTGGCGGCCGCATACGTCTCGAGCGATGCATAGCGGTCGAGATGGTCGGCGCTCACGTTGAGCACCGCCGCCGCCATCAGATCGAGCGAATCGGTGGTCTCGAGCTGAAAGCTCGAAAGCTCGAGCACGTACAGCTGCGCGGCACCGGCATTCGCAGCGGCATCCTCGGCGGAGCCCGCCGCGCGCACATTCGGATCATCGGCATCCAGCAGATCGAGCGCAGGCTCGCCTAAGTTGCCGCCGACACGCACGCGCAGCGCTGCGCGCGCGGCCATGCGTCCGAGCAGCGTCGTAACCGTGCTCTTGCCGTTGGTGCCGGTGATGCCGACCACCGGCGCGTCCGCGGCACGTGCAAAGAGCTCGATGTCGCCCACGATCTCAAGCCCCCGCCGGCGCGCTTCAATGAGAAAGGGCGCAGCGAGCGACACGCCCGGGGATACCACCACGCACAGCGCGCCCTCGAGCAGGCGCGCATCGAGGCCGCCCAAACGCACTTCAATGTCCGGATCGAGCGCCAGAAGGCGCGAGAGCTCCGGCGGCTCAAGACGCGTGTCGGTCACGGCCACGCGCCAGCCGCGTTTGCGCAGGTAGCGTGCGCAGGAGAAGCCGGTGCGGCCGAGGCCCACGATCACCGCGACAGCGGCTTTGTTGAGATTGGCGTTCATCGCAGTTTGAGCGTCGCCAGTCCCGCCAGCACCAGGAACAGTGAAATGATCCAGAAGCGCACGATGACTTTCGGCTCCGCCCAGCCCTTCAACTCAAAGTGGTGATGAATCGGCGCCATGCGAAAGATGCGCTTGCCTGTCAGCTTGAAGGACGCCACCTGCAAAATGACCGAGGCGGTCTCGAGCACAAAGATGCCGCCCATCACGAGCACCACGAGCTCCTGGCGCACGATCACCGCGAGCACCCCGATGGCGGCGCCGATGGCAAGCGCTCCGACATCGCCCATGAAGACCTGTGCGGGATAAGAGTTGAACCACAGGAATCCCAATCCTGCGCCTGCAAGCGCGGCGCAGAAGATCAAAAGCTCCCCGGCGTGCGGGATCGCCGGAATGGCGAGGTAATTGGCAAACACCGCGTTGCCGCTCGCGTAGGCGAATACGCCGAGCGCGGCGATGACGAGCGCCGCCGGCATGATGGCGAGGCCATCGAGCCCATCGGTGAGATTCACCGCGTTGCTCATGCCAACGATCATGAGGTAGGCGATGGCGATGAAGCTGCCGGCGCCGAGCGGCTCGGCAAATGTCTTGAAGAAGGGCAGAAACAGCGTGGTCTCCGCCGGCGTCGCGGCCGAGTAATAAAGGGTGCCGGCCGCCGAGAGCCCGCCCACCGACTGCCACAGATACTTCCAGCGCGGCGACAGGCCGCGGGAGTTGCCGACGACGAGTTTCAGATAGTCGTCGTAGAGACCGATGAGACCGAAGGCGAAAGTCACGGCGAGCACGGTCCACACGAAACGGTCCGCAAGATCGGCCCACAGGAGCGTGCTGACGAGCGTTGCCACCAGAATGAGCGCGCCTCCCATCGTGGGCGTGCCGGCCTTGGGCAGATGCGACTTGGGGCCGTCGTTGCGCACCACCTGCCCGATCGAATAGCGCGACAGGCGCGCGATCATGCTCGGGCCCACGACGAGCGACAGCGCGAGCGCCGAACTCATTGCGAGAATGGCGCGCAGCGTCAGATAGGAGAAGACGTGGAACCCTGACTTCACCAGGGCCAAATGCTGTGTCAACCAGTAGAGCATGCGCCTACTTCGCCTGCGGCCGCGCGGCTGCGGTGAGTGCCTCGACGACGCGCTCCAGGCGATTCATGCGCGAACCTTTGATGAGCATGCGCACGCCGGCGTTGGAGCTTGCGATGAGGGCCGCGGAGAGCGTCTGCGCGTCAGGAAACCATTCGCCGCCCGCGCCAAAGCTCTCCACTGCCCCTCCGGTGAGCACGCCGGTGGCAAAGAGCCGCTCGACGCCGTGTGCGCGCGCGAACGCGCCGATCTCGGCGTGACTCTCCTTGGCAAATTCGCCGAGCTCGGCCATGTCACCGAGCACCAGCCATTTACTGCCATCGAGCTGCGCGAGTACCTCGATACCGGCGCGCACCGAGCTCGGATTCGCGTTATAGGAGTCGTCGATGAGCCAGGCGCCGCTCAGGGCGCGCTTGAACTGCAGGCGCCCCGGCACTGCGCGCACGGCCGCAAGACCTGCGACGATGTGCTCGAGGCTTGCACCCGCGGCAGCAGCGGCGGCCGCTGCGCCGAGTGCGTTCATGACGTTGTGCTGGCCGGCAAGCTCGAGCATGACGGCGGTGCGTCCGAGCGGACTTACGAGCGTGAAGCGCGTCCTGAAACCCTGCACGTCAACCTCGAAGTGCACGCCTTCGGCACGCCACGCGGCATCGGAGCTCATGCCGAAGCTCACCACTTGAGCGCGCGTCAGGTCGCGCCACATCGGCGCATAGGGATCATCCGCATTGATCACGGCGGTGCCGGCGGCAGGAAGTCCCTCGACCATTTCGCCCTCGGCGCGTGCGGCCGCCTCAAGAGTGCCGAAGCCTTCCAGGTGCTCGGCCCCCGCATTGGTGATGAGGCCAATGGTGGGCGCGGCGAGCTCAACGAGCGCGGCAACGTCGCCAGTTTGATTGGCGCCCATTTCAATGACGGCGGAGCGATGCTCGCTCCCGAGGCGCAGCAGCGTGAGCGGCACGCCGATGTGATTGTTGAGATTGCCGCGCGTGGCAAGACAGGCGCCGGAGCGCGCGAGGATGGCGGCCGTCATCTCCTTGGTGCTGGTCTTGCCGTTGCTGCCGGCGACGCCGATCACCGGGATGTCAAAACGGCCGCGCCAATGCTGCGCGGCACGCGCCAGCGCCGCCTGGCTCTCAGCCACGATCACCTGCGCAAGCGGCGTGACCTGCGGCGCATCGACGACGGCGCCCGCGGCGCCGGCGGCGTGGGCCTGCGGTACGAATTCATTGCCGTTGAAATGCGGGCCGCGCAGCGCGACGAAGAGTTCCCCGCGCTCGAGCGTGCGGGTGTCCGTGGACACCTGCGAGTAACTGCGGTCCTCTCCCTGCAGCCGACCGCCGCAGGCGGCGGCGAAACCTGCGAGCGTGCGCATCATGGTGGCTCACCAAAGAACGCGCGGACGATGGACTGATCGCGAAAAGCGCGCCGCTCGGCGCCGTAGATCTGATAGGCCTCGTGACCCTTGCCGGCAATCAGCACCAGATCCGCCGGCGCCGCACGCGCAAGAGTCATGCGAATCGCCTGCGCCCGATCGTGCTCGACGACGAGCGGCCGCTCTTGCGGGATGCCCCGCCTGATATCGTTGATGATGGCCTGCGGGTCCTCGCGGCGCGGATTGTCGTCCGTCAGCACCACCTCGTCCGCAAGCCGCGCGGCAATCTCCCCCATGAGGGGACGCTTGCCCGCGTCGCGATCGCCGCCGCAGCCAAACACGACCCACAGTCGGCCGCGGCAATGCGCGCGCGCGGCCAGCAACGCCTGCGCGAGTGCATCGGGCGTATGCGCGAAATCAACCAGCGCGTGCGGGCCGGATCCGAATGGCTCCATGCGACCGGGCGGCGCCGGAGCGCGCGCGAGAGCCGCGGCCGCCGCTGCCAGCGGCACATCCCAGTTCAGGAGCACTGCCAGCACCGTCAGGACATTGTCGGCGTTGAAATCCCCGAGGAGGGGCACCTCAAGGTCGCACTGTCCCCAGCTCGACTCGATGGCCATGGCAAGTCCGGCGGGGTGCGCACTGACGCGGGTTGCGCGCACGAAGGCGGGCGCCGCGAGGCGGCCTGCCCTGCGCGTGGTGACGATGAGCCGCGCGTCTGAGCTTGCGCGTGCGAGCTCCTCACCCAGAGCATCGTCAATATTGATGACGCGCGCGGCAAGCTGCGGCCAGGAGAATAGCCGCGCCTTTGCCGCAGCATAGTCAGCCATGGTGCCGTGATAATCCAGGTGGTCGCGCGTGAGCTGCGTGAACACCGCGGTATGAAAGCGCACCGCCGCGACCCGTCCCTGCGCGAGGGCATGGGAGGACACCTCCATCGCGACGCACTCGGCACCGAGGGCCCGCAGCTCCCCGAGCTGCCGCTGCACGTTGACGGCATCCGCAGTCGTCAGTGCACTTTGCGTGAGCGCCCCCGAGAGGCCGTAGCCGAGCGTGCCCATGTAGGCGGCGCGCCTGCCGCAGAGAGTGAGCGCCTCGGCAAGAAGATGGGCGCAGGTCGTCTTACCGTTCGTGCCGGTGATCCCGGCGATGGTCAGTGCCTGGGAGGGTGTATCAAAGAAGCGCGCGGCAATGGTCCCTGCCACGCGGCTCAAATGCGGTACGGCGCGCGCGAAGATCTGCGCAGGCAGGGCTGGCGATGGCGCATCGGCGCCGGCGCTCTCGTACAGCACGGCGCTGGCGCCGCGCGCGATCGCCTCCTGGGCGAAGCTCACCCCGTGATGCGAGCCGCCACGGCACGCAAGGAAGAGACAGCCGGAGGATGCCGTGCGACTGTCCAGAGTCACATCGCTCACCGTGATCTCGCCGGGCACGTCCACGAGGCCAGCCGTGAGGTCAGCCAGGCGTCGCGGGCGCGCCATCATTGCAGCGCCGCCGTGCGAACGCTCTGAGCGGCAGTGGGCTCGGCGTCGGGGAGCGCGCGCACCGGCTCATCCGGCGCCACGGCCAGCAAGCGCAGCGCATGGCCGACCACCGCGGAAAAGACCGGGGCGGCGACATCGCCTCCCATGTACTTACCGGCACTCGGCTCGTCGATGACGACCACCGCGGCAAGACGCGGATTGCTCGCCGGCGCCATGCCGCCGAATACCGCCATGTAGCGGTCCGTGGAATAGCCTCCCGCAGTCGCCTTCCAGGCCGTGCCGGTCTTGCCGGCGACGCGATAACCCGGAATGGCGGCGCGCTTGCCGGTGCCCTCCGCGGCGACCACCGACTCGAGCATGCCGATGAGCTCGTGAGACAAATTCTGATCGAGCACACGCTCCCCGGCGGGCGCCGCGTCGACGCGCAGGAACGAAACCGGGCGGTTCACGCCGAGCGCACCTATGGTGGCGTACGCGTGCGCCAGCTGCAGCGGCGTCACCGACAGCCCGTAGCCGTGGGACATCGTCGCGATCCCGATGGGGCGCCAGTGGGCGTAGTCGCTCAAAAGGCCGGCGGACTCGCCGGGATAGCCACTCGAGGTCACCTGGCCAAAGCCCAACGACGTCAAAGTCTTCCAAATGAGCTGCGGCTCCAAAGACAGCGCGAGGCGTGCCATCCCGACGTTGGAGCTTTTGGCAAGGACGGTGGCGAGGTTAATGACTCCCAAACTGCCGTGCTCATCTTCTATTGTCTTCACACCGACCTTGAAGAATCCGGGCGCGGTATCGATCACGCTGCGGTCGTCGTACTTGCCGGAAACGAGCCCCGCGGCGACGAAGAACGGCTTGATGCTCGAGCCCGGTTCGAAGATGTCGGTTGCGGCGCGATTTCTGTAGGTGCTGGCAACGAACTGCTCGCGATCATTCGGGTTGTAGGCCGGCTGATTGACCATCGCCAGGACTTCGCCCGTGGCGACGTCGAGAACGACGACCGAGCCTGCGCGGGCGCGCTGCTGCAGAATCGCCGCCTTCAACTCGCGGTAGGCGAGATATTGAATGCGCAGATCGATTGACAGGATGAGGTCGCGCCCCGGACGTGCGCTTCTGATGCTGTCCACGTCCTGCACGACCCGCCCGTAGCGGTCCTGGATCACGCGCTTGGCGCCATCTTCGCCCGCGAGCCAATGGTCGAAGGCAAGCTCCAGACCCTCCTGGCCCGCATCATCCACATTCGTAAAGCCCAGAATGTGCCCCGCCACTTCGCCCTGCGGAAAGTAGCGGCGGTATTCGCGGCTCAAGTACACGCCCGGAATGTCGAGCGCGCGGATCTGCTGCGCCTCCGCGGGCTGCAGGTGGCGCGCGAGATACAGGAATTCGCGGTCGAGATTGCTCGTAACGCGGCGCGTGAGCTCCTGGCGGTCGAGTTTCAGCGCCGTCGCAAGCCGCGGGATCTGATCGGTCGCCAGCGCAAGTTCGCGCGGATTGGTCCACACCGAATCCACCGGCGTGCTGACCGCGAGCGGTTCGCCGTAACGGTCGATGATGGTGCCGCGGTGCGCGACGATGGAGGCAACGCGCGAGAAGCGTGCATTGCCCTGGCTTGCAAGGAAGCCGTGATCGCGCAGCGCAAGGTTCGCCGCGCGCCAGCCGAGCGCGAGCGCGCACGCGCCCAAAATCGCCAATAGCACGTAGGAACGCCACTGGAAGGAGGTTGCCGCCTCTTGGCGCGCCTCGTAGCCGATCATGGCGCTATGACCTCGATGGCTTGCGGCGGCGGAGTCGCCATGCGCAGCTTGGTGCTTGCGATGCGCTCAACGAATGCATGCGTCGACCAGGCACTCTGCTCGAGCTGCAACTGTCCCCACTCGACGTCGAGGTTGTCACGGCGGGCGTTCAGGTGCTCAAGCTCGACAAAGAGCTCGCGCGCGCGGTGCTTGCAATAGATCGCGCCCGCGGCGCTGCCGAGCACGCCCAGCCACAGCGTCACAATGATGACCATCAGGCAGCGCGGCGAGGTGAGTCTCATGAGTAGCTCGGCTTCATGCGAGCTTCTCGGCCACGCGCATCAAGGCGCTGCGCGCGCGCGGATTGCGCGCGACTTCCGCAGCCTGCGGCCGCAACTTCTTGCCGACGATGCGCAGCGTCGGCCGTGCCGCCGGCGGGACGACGGGCAGATGGGCGAGCGCGGCATCGACTGTGGAAGCGCGCTGCATGAAACGCTTCACCAAGCGGTCTTCGAGCGAATGAAAGCTGATGACTGCAAGGCGTCCGCCGGGCGCGAGCAGCTGCAGGGCGGCGCCCAAGGCGCTTTCGAGCGCACCCAGCTCATTGTTGATGAAGATGCGCAGCGCCTGGAAAGTGCGGGTCGCAGGGTGTTTGCCCGGCTCGCGCGTGCGCACTGCACGGGAGACGAGCGCCGCAAGCTCGCTCGTGCGCAGCACCGGATGCTCGCGGCGCGCCGCCACGATGGTATTGGCAACACGGCGCGCGAAGCGCTCCTCGCCCAGATCCGCAATCACCTCGCGAATCTCGTCGACGCTCGCCCGAGCGAGCCAACCAGAGACGGGTTCGCCCCGTGACGTATCCATACGCATGTCGAGCGGGCCGTCCGCACGGAAGCTGAAGCCGCGGGCCGGGTCATCGAGCTGCGGCGAGGACACGCCGAGATCGAAGAGCACACCGCGACACGCGCGGCCGTCGCTGTACGCCGGCACGAGCGACCCAAGCTCGGCAAACGACGCGTGGACGAGCGCAAGCCGCATTTCGTCGGCAAACCGTGCGCGGCCGGCCTCGATGGCTTGCGGATCTTGGTCGATCGCGAGCACGCGGCCCTCTCGACCCAGGGCCTGGAGAAGGCGTGCCGTGTGGCCCCCGCGCCCGAATGTCGCATCGACATAGTAACCACCCGCCTCAACGGCCAACGCCGCGAGCGCTTCCTCGACAAGCACCGCCGTGTGCTCGCTTGTCATGGGCTGCGCCCGACCTTTCTCGGAACCGCAGCACAGCTGCGACCCCGCGCGAATAGCGGTGCGAAGCGCACTGCCGCTGCGCTTCGCCCGCACATGTACATGGGAGCCTGCGATGCGCTGTTTATAAGGACAGCGAATCGAGCTCCGAGGGCAGATCGGTGGCAGAGTCTTCGCTGGCGAGCCAGACGTCGCGCCGCGTGGTCCAGCGCGTCTCATCCCACAGCTCGAAGCGATTGCCCTGACCGATCAACATGGCGTGGCGCTCAAGGCCTGCGAATGCGCGCAGCTCCGGCGGCAGCAACAGCCGGCCGTGCCCGTCCAGGGTAAGATCGGTCGCATGGCCCACCATCAGGCGTTGCAGCCGCCGTACTGGCGAGTGCAGAGTGGGCAGGTTCATGAGTTTGCGTTCGATCTGCTCCCACTCAGGCAGGGGATACAGGAGAAGACATTGGTCCTTGTCGACCGTCACGACGAGCTGCCCTTGCGAGCGCTCGGCGATCTGTTCTCGATACCGGTTGGGAATGACCATCCGGCCCTTGTCGTCCAAGGTGACCTTTGTTGCACCGCGAAACATGATTCCGAGCGATCAATCCGCCCATTCGCCCCCACTTCCTCCCACTTCGCGCCACTATAGAAATGACGCGCACGATATGTCAATCACGAAGAGTGAGAGATCCGTCGCAGTACAACGACTTATGTTAATTTAAACAGCACTGCAGACCCGCGCGCCGTTGGTTCTTGGCGCGCGCTCAGCGTAGAAAAAAGAAAAAGAAGGAGCCGGCCTGTAAGCCGGGTTCTGTCTTGGACAGTCATTCCTCTGGGACCCACGTCACCGTGAGCCTCTAGCGGCCTACCCGGAAGCGCGTGCGGAATTACGCTGCGGCTTTTAACCGCTGCTTCCCTATTTGGCCTTGCATCAGGTGGGGTTTGCCATGCCGTCGCGTGTTACCACTGACGCGGTGCGCTCTTACCGCACCGTTTCACCCTTACCGGCGCCGTTTCCGGCGCTTAGGCGGTTTGCTCTCTGTTGCACTTTCCGTGGGCTCGCGCCCCCCAGGCGTTACCTGGCACCTTATCCGTCGAAGCCCGGACTTTCCTCCACATTTCACCGAGAAACGCAGCGACTGCCCGGCCAGCTCCAGAGGGCAAGTTAGCACGCCTTAGCCTGGGACTTCTTCTTCAGGCGCAAGAGAGATGGCAATGGCATACGCTTCACTGCGCTTAGCGCCCGTCAGCTGCCCGGCAAGCGCAGCCGCCTTGCCTGGCGACAACTCTTTGAGAAGCAGAGTGACCGTGCGCCGCAGTTGCTGCGGATCCACGCTCAAGGTTGAGGGCGGCGCACCGGCAATCACCAGAGTGATCTCCCCGCGGCAGAAATTCGCATCGCTCTTGGCTTGCGCGGCAAGCTCGGCGAGCGTCCCGCGATAGACAGTCTCGTGCACTTTGGTCAGCTCGCGCGCCACGACGGCGCGGCGCTCGGCACCGAATGCAGCCGCGAGATCAATGAGCGCGGCGGCAATGCGATGGGGCGCTTCGAAAAGGACGAGCGTCCGCTGCTCGCTCGCAAGCTCGAGCAACGCCGCGCGGCGCTCCCGGGAACGCGCGGGCAGGAAACCTTCGAAACAAAAGCGCCCCGTCGGCAATCCCGCCACCGCCAGCGCCGCGGTGATCGCCGAAGGCCCCGGAATGGAGCGCACCTCAAAACCGGCGCTTGCGGCCTCGCGCACGAGTTCATATCCCGGATCGGACAGGAGCGGCGTGCCCGCATCGCTTACGAGCGCGACCACCGAGCCCGCCTCGAGCTGCGCAAGCACCTGCGGCACGCGCTGCGACTCGTTGTGCGTATGCAGCGAGAGGAGCGGGCGCGATATGCCGATCGCGCTCAGCAGGGTGAGAGTGTGGCGGGTATCCTCGGCTGCGATGAGATCCGCCTCGGTGAGGCTCGCTCGCGCCCGGTCGCTCAAATCGGCCAGATTTCCGATCGGCGTCGCAATGACGTCGAGCCGACCCGATGATTTCTTCACTATACTTCCTTCGCCACGCCACCGGCGGCGGCTCGAACGGGCATCCTGCCCACGCACATGAGGTCGCACAACCCATGATTTATGCCGGACGTGTGATGCGATGGATTACCGCCGCGGCGCTGGTTGCCGTGGCGGGATGTTCCCTCGTGAACACGACCGCGGAAGCGCCGCCCGCCACGCCCGTGCCGACGAGCGTTCAGCCGCCCGCGGCCCCGCCCCCGCCGCCGCCTGCGCCGCTGCGCGCCGGTCCTGCGCCCGAGGCCGTGGCGGCCGATGGGCTGGGGCATGTGGCGCTCCTCATGCCAATCTCCGGAAAGCTATCGAGTGCCGGGATCTCGCTGCGCGAAGGCTTCATGACAGCGTACTACCAGACACCCACGGCGCAGCGGCTGCACATCCGCTTCTACGACACCGCTCAGCTCGGCCTGTCCGCGGCAGTGGCGCAGGCGACGCGCGACGGCGCGCAGCTCATCGTCGGCCCGCTCGCCCGCGACGCCGTGATCGCAGCTGCCGGAATCAGCGGCGCGCGACCGCCCATTCTCGCGCTCAACTTCCTGCCTCCCGCAAATGTGGTCCCGAACGCGTTTTATCAGTACGCCCTCTCGCCCGAGGATGAGGCCCGGCAGGCCGCGCGCCGCGTGCTCGCAGACGGGCATCACGCCGGAGTAGCCCTGGTGCCGAACGGCGATTGGGGCGCGCGCGTCCTCGCGGCATTTACGCAGGAGCTGCAGGCCGGCGGTGGGGCGCTCCTCGCGCAGGCGACGTTTGATACCGGGCTTGCCGACTATTCACCGGAGATTACTGAGGTCCTGCGCATCAACGACAGCCGCGCGCGCGCCAAGCGGCTTGAGTCCGTGCTTGGCGTCAAACTCGAGTTCGAGCCCAGGCCCCGCGGTGACATCGAGTTCATCTTTGCAGCAAGCCAGGTGAACACGGCACGGCTGCTGCTTCCACAGCTGCGCTTTCACTATGTCGGCGGCGTCCCGACCTATGCGACCTCCGACTCCTACGAGCCGAGCGCGAGCGCCAACCAGGACCTCGAGGGACTGATGTTTCCGGACATGCCCTGGATGCTCGGCAGCGAGCTTGCCGACGCCGTCCACGACGCCGCCCGCACCGCGTGGCCGGCCGACGGGCCGAATCGCAACCGCCTGTTTGCCTTTGGCTTCGATGCTTACCTGTTGGCTGCGGCACTGCACGCGCAACCGGGCGCGACGCAATTGAACGTTCAGGGTCTGACGGGGCAGCTCAGCCTCGATGCCGAGCGGCGGGTGCACCGCGAGCTCGTGTGGGGAATGATCCACGGTGGACAGCCGCACGTGCTGCCCGCGCCCGCCGCCAATTGACCAGCAGGTCTATTTGACGAGCTTCAGGTGCGAACGGCGGGCGCCTTCTTCTTCGGCGCTCGGCTGCGGCGGCGGCTCGGGGCCGAGGTCCTGATCGGAGAACACCATGCCCTCGCCAGTCTCGCGGGCATAGATGCCGAGCACCGCAGCGATCGGCACGCGGATGAAATGCACGACGCCCGCGAAGCGCGCGCCAAACTCGATCCACTCATTGCCGAGGGTCAGATTCTGCGTTGCGGTGAGGCTCAGGTTCAGCACGATCTTGCCGTCTTTGACGAACGGTCGCGGTACCACGACGCCGGGTCGATCGGCATCGATGATGACATGCGGCGTATGCTGACTGTCGGTCACCCACTCGTGCATTGCACGCAGCAGATAGGGTCGTTTGGGCGGGGCGGAAGACATGTCAATTGAGGGCAGCGCTGGTTAGCCTTCAGAGCAGGCGCATCTCCTGCTCGGCGTCCGACAGACTGTCGCGAAACGCAGCGCGTGCAAATACCAACGATGCGTATTTGACGATCGGCTGCGCCTGCGGCGGCAGCTCGATCTCATAGTAGGGCAGCCGCCACAGTATCGGCGCGATCGTGGCGTCGACCAGGGAAAACTCCTCGGACAGAAAAAACCGCTTCATCGCAAAGAGCTCGGTGCTCTGCAGGATGACGTCGCGCAGGATCTTCTTGTGCTTCACCGTCTGCTTCTTGTCCGGCTCCTGTTCGATCTGCTGCACAAGTCCATACCAGTCACGCTCGATGCGATACAGCGCCAGGCGAAACTGCGCGCGCGTCACCGGATCGACCGGCATCAGCGGCGGGTGCGGAAAGCGCTCGTCCAGATATTCGATGATGACGCGTGAGTCATACAGCACGAGCTCCCGATCGACGAGCGTCGGCACGCTGTGGTACGGATTCAGATCCAGCAGATCCTCGGGAAAGCGGCCCGGCTCGACGCTCACGATTTCAATGCTGATGCCCTTTTCCGCGAGCACGATGCGCGTCCGATGACTCCAGGGATCGGTCGGCGCGGAAAATAGCGTCATGATGGAACGTCGGCTCGACAAGTTTCCGCACTCCCGACGCGATCAGTGCACGTCTTTCCAGTATTGCTGCTTGAGAAGCCAAGCGAGCCATGTGAACACGAGCAGAAACAGGACAACCCAGAGCCCGAGCGCGCGCCGCTCGGCCTGCGTGGGTTCGCCCACATAGTCGAGAAAGTTGACGGTGTCGTGTACGAACGCATCGTACTCGGCCGGGGTCATGCGACCCGGCACGAGCTGCTCGAAGTGGTCGAACACGTGCACCTTCATGACCTTGCCGTCGGAACCAATTTCCTCTTCATCCTTATAAACGGCGCTCTTCAGGCCCTCGAGCTCCGAGAGCACTGCCGGCATTGCGCTCGCAGCGAGGCGCAGATTATTGGCGCCGGTTGGTCTTGATGAATCGACGTAGAAGGTCTTCAGGAACTGATAGAGGTAGTCCGGACCGCGCGCCCGGGCCATGAGCGACAGATCAGGCGGCGTCTTGCCGAACCAGGTCGCCGAGTCGCCCGCCGGCATGGTGGTCAATATGTAGTCAGCAGGTTTGTCGCCCGGCGCGATCAGGTACTGCTGCAGTTCCTCGGGAGTAAGGCCAAGATCCACGCCGAGCCGGGAGTAGCGTTCGTACTTGAGCGAGTGACAGCCGAGGCAATAGCCCATGAAATTGCGCGCGCCGCGCTGCAGGGATGCGAGATTGGTGACGTCATCGCCGGCGCGCCACGTCATCCAGTTTGCACCCGCGCCCGCGCTCTCCTCCGCGGCGGTGGCGGCACCGCTCGCAAGAAGGCAGGCGAGCAGCAGCGCACGCCTAATGGTGGTCATGATAGATCACTCGTTCGGGCACCGGCTTCACCCTGTCAACGCGCGAATACCACGGCATCAGGAAGAAGAACAGGAAATAACCGACGGCAAAGATGCGCGCGAGCACCACGTACACCCCTTCGGCCGGCTGCAGCCCAAGATAGCCGAGCACGACGAATGAGACGGCAAACATCGCGAGCGCTCCTCGGGAGAGGATGCCGCGATAGCGCATCGATTTGACCGGCGAGCGATCAAGCCATGGCAGGAATACGAACAGCGCCACCGCCAGGAACATGAGCAGCGCCCCCAGGCGCTGATCGGGCACGGCGCGCAGGATGGCGTAGTAGGGCGTGAAGTACCACACCGGCGCGATATGCTCCGGGGTGGACATCGGATTGGCCGGCTCGAAATTCGGCCCTTCGAGAAAGAGGCCGCCGAAGGTCGGCACGAAGAACACGACGATCGCGAGCAGCACCAGCATGACGCCGACGCCGACGATGTCCTTCACCGTGTAGTAGGGATGAAACGGAATGCCATCGAGCGGGTGGCCGTCGGCACCGACGCGCTCTTTGATCTCGATGCCGTCCGGATTGTTGGAGCCCGTCTGGCGCAGCGCCACCAGGTGCAGCGCCACGAGAAGCAGAATGGCGAGCGGTACCGCCGCGACGTGCAGCGCGAAGAAGCGCCCGAGAGTTGCATCGGCGATGCCGTAATCGCCGCGGATCCACAGAACAAGACCCGGGCCGATCACGGGAATCGTGCCGAACAGGTTCACGATCACCTGCGCACCCCAGAAGGACATATTGCCCCACGGCAGCACGTAGCCGAAGAAAGCCTCCGCCATCAGCGCGAGGTACACCAGCATGCCAATCAGCCACAGCAGCTCGCGCGGCGCCTTGTAGGAGCCGTACAGCATGGCGCGGAACATGTGCAGATAGACGACGATGAAGAACACCGAAGCGCCGGTCGAGTGCATGTAGCGGATGAGCCAGCCCCACTGCACCTCGCGCATGATGAATTCGACGGAGTCGAAGGACGTCGCCTCACCCGGCTTGTAGAACATCGTGAGAAAGATGCCGGTGACGAGCTGCAGCACGAGCACCACGAGCGCGAGCGAACCGAAGAAATACCAGATATTGAAATTCTTCGGCGCGTAGTAGCCGGTCAACTGCTCGGCGATGAACTCCTGGATCGGCAAGCGCTTGTAGATCCAGCCGCGCAGTCCGCCGGGCTTCACCTGGGATGCGGGCGGCGGCACGGGCGGCGCGGCCATTACGCGGTGCCTTTCTGATTGACGTCGCTGACCCCGATCACGAGGGTGTGATCATTGGCGAATGCATAGGGCGGCACGCGCAGATTCACTGACGCGGGGGAGCCGTCGAACACGCGCCCGGAGAGGTCAAAGCGCGAGCCGTGGCAGGGGCAGAAGAAACCGCCGGGCCAGTCCGCGCCGAGCTCGGGGAATCCCGCCTCGAAGCGCGCCTTTGGCATACAGCCCAGGTGCGTGCACACGCCGATGAGCACGAGGTACTCGGGGTTGCGCGCGCGCTGCAGGTTCTTGGCGTAGGGCGGCTGGTCGGAATCATCCGACTTCGGATCCTTCAGGCGATCGTCGTGGCCCGCAAGGCTTGCGAGCATTGCCGGCGTGCGGCGCACGATGAAGATCGGTTGCTTGCGCCACACCACGATGACCAGCTGCCCGGGATCGATCTTCGAGATGTCGAGCTCGGTCGGCGCGCCGAAGGCGCGCGCGCGTTCGGACGGCATCCATGAGGAAATGAACGGCACGAGGGCAAATGCCACGCCGATTGCGCCGGTCGCGGCCGTGGCCGTGGTCAGAAATACGCGTCGACTCGTGTCGACCTGATTGTCGCCAATCACCCCATCACCGGCCATCGAGTGGCTCTCCCGCTGTCGTCCGTCGCAAGTCCGCCCATGCCTTCGCGCCCACATCTAGTGCGCGCCCAAGCGCGTACGGACGCTGCTGGCGGCTAGCGGGGGGCGGCGTGATTTAGTATACACGAACGACACGGGTGTCCGGACGAGCGGCCGCGCGCGCCTGCAGTGCGCGCATGATTACAAAGATGCTGACAAATCAATTCCCGCGCTGGCTGACATTCATAATCGGCTGGGTCGTTGGAGGCTTGGCGCTGGCCTTCATCATCGTCGCCGTGCGGCCTGAACTGCTGAACCACGACCCGATGGCGCGACCCGCCGGCCCCGTCGCAGCGTCGGCGCCGGTGCCGGGCCGGGAAAGCTATGCCGACGCCGTCGCCCGCGCGGCCCCCGCGGTGGTCAATATCTACACGGCTCGTCTGGTGACCGAGCGCGTCGCGCCGTCCGGTTGGGATCAGCTGTTTGGCAACTTCCTGCCGCGCTACCGGCGGCGCGTGGAACGCAGCCTAGGTTCCGGCGTCATCGTCGACACCGCGGGCCATATCGTGACCAATCATCATGTGATCGCGAACGCCGATTCGATCAAGGTGCAACTGGCGGACAGTCGTGAGGCCGATGCCCACATCGTCGGGCGCGATCCGGACACCGATCTTGCCGTGCTGCAGATCGATCTCACGCCGCTGCCCGTCGTCACCTTTGGCCGCTCCGACCGACTGCGCCCCGGCGATGTCGTGCTCGCGATCGGCAATCCCATTGGACTGTCCCAGAGCGTCACGCACGGAATCGTGAGCGCCACCGGCCGCGAGCAGCTGGGTATCGCCACTTTCGAGGACTTCATCCAGACGGACGCCGCGATCAACTTCGGCAACTCAGGCGGCGCACTCATCGACACGACGGGCGCGCTCGTCGGGATCAACACCGCCATCGTCGCCAAGAACCTCGGCGTCGAAGGCATTGGCTTCGCCATTCCGGTGAACCTCGTGCGCGGAGTCCTCGATGAGATCGTCGCTCACGGGCACGTGATCCGCGGCTGGATCGGCATTATGCCGGAGGACATTACAGACGCGCAGGCTACGCAGCTTGGCCTGCCCCACGGCGGCGTGCTGGTCTCAAATCTCTACGTCGGCAGTCCCGCGCAGCAGGCGGGACTGCAACCCGGCGACATTCTGGTTGCCATCGACGGCGCGCCACTGCGCAGCGCCCAGGAGGCGCTCGCCAGCATTGCCTCGCGCAAACCCGGCGCGGTCGTCACGATTCATGCACTGCGCGGGCGGCAATCAATCGATGCGCATGCGCGGGTGAGCGAGCCGCCGCAGAATCCCTGAAGGAGGGCCAGCCTTATGACTGAAGAGACAGCGCCGCAGGTGCGCGTGCGCCGATTCGCAGTGCGTGCCGAGCTTGACGCTGCGCTCGCCGAGCGCTTGCGAGTCGCGGTCACCGACGGCGCATCGAGCGCCCTCATGCTCGCGGGCGGCACGACTCCGGGTCCGGCTTTTGGATTGCTTGCGCAGCGGCCGCCGCGTGCGGCGCCGGGACTCTACATCCTCTACTCCGACGAGCGCCACGTGCCATCCGATTCCAGCGCCAGCAACTACCACCTGTCCGCGCCGCTCCTCAATGCCCTCGCACTGCCCGCAGCGCAGGTGCTGCGGGTGCAAACGGAGTTGCCGCTTGAGGCGGCGGCGCAGGCCTACGAGGAGCGCCTGCAGAGCCTCTTGGGCGAAAAGCTCCCCGTCCACCTGGGGCTCCTGGGCCTGGGCGCCGACGGCCACACCGCCTCGCTCTTCAAGCAGGCTGACCTCGCGGCTGCACGCGGACGGCTCGCCATTCCCGTGCAGCGGCCCGACGGCCGCACGGCGGTGAGCGTCACGCCTGATTGGCTCGCGCGGGTCGAACAGATCCTGTTCGTCGTCGCCGGTAGTGATAAGCGCGCAGCGCTCACGCGCCTTGCCGCGCGCGATCCGTCGCTCATTGCCTACCAAGCCGTGGAGCGCTGTAAGCAGGTCGAGGTCTGGGCGGACAGCGAGGCGTGGCCACCCTAGAGCGAGGCCTTAAGGCCCGCAGGCTCGCGTCCAGTTGTGCGCATCCGCACCCGGGTCATGCCAGCTGCAGACATCATCCACGAGCTTGTCCGCGATCTTTGGACCCCAGCTGCCCACGGCGTAGTCGTTCACCGGCGTCCCGCTCGCATTGAGAATCGGGTCGACGATGGCCCAGGCCGCCTCGACCTCATCCTGACGCGCGAAGAGCGCGGAATCCCCGTGCAGCGCATCGCCGATCAGCCGCTCATACGCCTCCATTTCATCGCCTTCGTCCTGGCTGATGAAGAGCTCAATCGGCCGCCCCGTCATGCTCGCGCCCGGACGCTTTACGCGTGCCCCGAGAGCAATGGCCACATCCGGTCCGAGACGGAAGCGCAGATGATTGGGCGGCTGCGCTGCGGAATCCTCGAAGACCTGCGCCGGGGGCGCCTTCAGGTCGACGACGACCTCGGTTGCGGTCACCGGCAGGCACTTGCCCGCGCGCACATAGAACGGCACGCCGCTCCAGCGCCAGGAGTCGATCGAGAGACGCACCGCCGCATAGGTTTCGACGTTTGACTCGGGGGCGACGCCTTCCTCCTGGCGGTAGCCGTGGTACTGCCCGCGCACCAGATGCGCCGCATCAAGCGGTCGGATCGCCTTCAGCACCTTGACCTTCTCGTCGCGCAGCGCCTCCCCGGTACCGTTCACCGGCGGCTCCATGGCAAGAAATGTCACGATTTGCAGCATGTGGTTCTGGACCACGTCGCGGATCGCCCCGGCTTCCTCGTAAAAGCGCCCCCGGCCCTCGACACCGATCTTCTCCGCCATGGTGATCTGCACGCTCGCGACGAAGTTGCGATTCCACACCGGCTCCAAAAAGGCATTGGCAAAGCGGAAATACAGAAGATTCTGCACCGGCTCCTTGCCGAGGTAATGATCGATGCGAAAGATCGAGCTCTCCGGGAAAAGTTTGAGCAGCGTCCGATTGAGCTCGAGCGCAGATGTCAAATCGCGCCCGAAGGGCTTCTCGACGACCACGCGCGCGCCTTTGGCGGCGCCCGAGGAGCCGAGGTGATCGACCACCACGGGAAACATGCTCGGCGGAATCGCGAGATAGTGGAGCGGGCACTTGGATGCTCCAAGCGCCTGGCGCAGTGCGGCGAAAGTCGCCTCCTGACGGTAGTCGCCGTCAACGTACTGCAGCAGCCCCGCGAGACGCTCAAGCACCGCTGCATCGAGCGTCTTCTCGGCCTTCTGTACGCTCTCCTTGACGTGTTCGATGAAGGTCTCGCGCGTCCAGCCCCCGCGCGCAACGCCAATCACCGGCACCTCGAGGCGCCCATGGCGCACGAGGTTATAGAGTGCGGGAAATATCTTGCGCGCGGACAGATCTCCGCTCGCGCCGAAGATGACGAGGGCATCGGCGGGGTTCGTATTCATCAGGACTTGGTCTCGACGTGACCGCCGAAGCCCAGGCGCATGGCAGAGAGAACTTTGCTCGCAAATTCGGCATTGCCGCGCGAGTCGAAGCGCGAGTAGAGCGCCGCACTCAACACGTGGACCGGCACGCCCTCCTCGATTGCGGCCTGAATCGTCCAGCGCCCCTCGCCCGAATCGGAGACGCGGCCGGCAAAATGCGCCAGCTGCGGATCGCTCGCGAGCGCCCCGGCAGTCAGATCCAGAAGCTGCGAGGTGATGATGCTGCCGTGCCGCCAGACTTCTGCGATCGCCGCGATGTCAAACGTGTACTGGAAAAGCTCAGGATTCTGCAGCGGCGCGGTTTCCGCATCGGCGACGCGCGTTGCGGCGCCGGCGTTCGCGTGCTTGAGAACGTTGAGGCCCTCGGCGTAGGCCGCCATGAGGCCGTATTCGATGCCGTTGTGGACCATCTTCACAAAGTGGCCTGCGCCCACGGTGCCGCAGTGCAGGTAGCCGCGCGCCGCCGTGCCGGGGGCCGGTTTTGCCCCGGCGCCCGCGCCGGGGGCGAGTGTTGCAAAGATCGGATCCAGGCGCTCAACGACCTTCTTCTCGCCACCGATCATGAGACAGAAACCCTTCTCAAGGCCGAGCACGCCGCCGCTCGTGCCGACATCAACATAGTGAATGCCGAGGCGCTGCATCTGCTGCGCGCGGCGCAGATCGTCGTGGTAGTAGGAGTTGCCGCCGTCGATGATGACGTCGTCCTTGGCAAGCTGCGGCGCGAGCTCCCCCAGGACCTTGTCGACGATCCCGGCCGGGACCATGAGCCATACCACGCGCGGCGCCGCGAGGGCCGCAACGAAGTCGGCGAGGTTCCCCGCGCCGCGCGCGCCCTCCGCGCTGAGCGTCTGTACTGCCTTCGCTGACTGGTCGAACGCCACGCACTGATGGCCGCCGCGCGCAAGACGCCGCACCATGTTCGCGCCCATCCGCCCAAGTCCGATCATTCCGATTTGCATGCCGGTTCTCCTTCAGTTCGGCACGCGCCGAATTTGTGCACCAAGCTGCGCAAGCTTCTCTTCGATGGCCTCATAGCCGCGGTCAATATGATAGATCCGTTCCACGTCCGTACGGCCTTCGGCCACCAAGCCGGCGAGCACCAGGCTCGCCGAGGCGCGCAGATCGGTCGCCATGACCGGAGCTGCCGTCAGCTTGTTAACTCCTTTGATGATGGCCGTGTTCCCTTCGAGGCGAATCTCCGCGCCCAGGCGGCGCATTTCCAGCATGTGCATGAAGCGGTTCTCGAAGATCGTCTCGGTGATCGTGCCTACACCTTCAGCGATGGTGTTGAGCGCCGCGAACTGCGCCTGCATGTCCGTGGGGAAGGCCGGGTACGGCGCCGTGCGTACATCCACCGCCTGCGGCCGTCGGCCGCGCATGTCCACCTCGATCCAATTATCACCTGAGGACACCGTCGCGCCCGCCTCGCGCAACTTGCCGACGATCGCATCCAGATGTTCCGGGCGGGTGTTCTTGATGCGCACGTGGCCGCGCGTAATGGCGCCCGCGACCAGATAGGTGCCGCTTTCGATCCGATCGGGCAGCACGTCGTAATGCGTCCCACGCAGGCGTTTGACGCCCTCAATCACGATCTTGTCGGTGCCCGCCCCATAGATCTTGGCGCCCATGGAGCTCAAAAAATGCGCCAGGTCCACAACCTCCGGCTCGCGCGCCGCATTCTCGATGACGGTCTCGCCGTCGGCGAGGGTCGCGGCCATCATGAGATTCTCCGTGCCCGTGACCGTTACGGTGTCGAGCACCAGCCGCGCGCCGCGCAGACGCGCTGCGCGCGCGCGGATGTAGCCGCCTTCAATCGTGATATCCGCGCCCATGGCCTGCAGTCCCGCGACGTGAATATTGACCGGCCGTGCGCCGATCGCGCAGCCGCCCGGCAACGACACATCCGCCCGGCCGAAGCGCGCAACCAGCGGACCCAGCACCAGAATCGATGCGCGCATGGTTTTGACCAGATCGTAGGGTGCGAAACACTCGCGCACCGTCGAGGGGTCGACTTCAATGTGCATGTGCTCATCGATGGTGACGCTGGCACCCATCTGCCCCAGAAGCTCGATGGTCGTCGTCACATCCTGCAGGTGCGGCACATTGCCGATGATGACGGGATCGTCCGCCAGGAGTGCCGCGGCGAGGATGGGCAGCGTTGCGTTCTTGGCTCCCGAGATGCGCACCTCTCCCTCGAGCGGCGTGCCGCCCTGGATCTGCAACTTATCCAAGTCTCGCGTTCCGCATGCTCAGGTTCGCGCCGCCCACTCCTGGGGCGAGAGGGCGTCGATCGAGAGTGCGTGGATCTCCCGCCCGACCGGCTCGCCCAGGGCGCGATAAATGAGCTGATGGCGCGCAATGCTGCGCAGCCCGGCGAACTCGCGCGCGACGACCCGCGCCGCGAAGTGCCGGTTGTCTTCCGATTCGACGTAAACGTCCGCATCAGGAAGAGCCGCGCGGATGAGATCAGCCACTTGCTGGGGAGTCATGCGGTGCCATCCTACCGCACGGCGCGCGGTTCATGGATTCTGCCCACCGGGCGCCTTTGAATCCCGGTTTCGCGCTAGCATTGTGCGCATGCATCCCCCGACCGCCCCGCAAGCCGACGCCACGAAGCTTCTGGCGTCGGCGCGGCGCACACTGGCAATCGAGGCGCACGCCATCGAGGCGCTCGAGGAGCGGCTCGATGCGAGCTTCGCGCAGGCCTGCCATCTGTGCCTCGCCTGCGCCGGACGGGTCGTCGTCACCGGCATGGGCAAATCCGGGCACATTGCCCGCAAGGTCGCATCGACGCTGGCGAGCACCGGCACGCCCGCCTTCTTTCTGCATCCCGCCGAGGCCGGTCACGGGGACCTCGGGATGATCACGGAGACGGATGTGGTCATCGCGCTCACGAACTCCGGCGAGACGCCCGAGATCCTGCTCCTCTTGCCGCATCTGAAGCGCCTCGGGGTACCGCTCATCGCCCTTACGGGCAATCCGCGCTCGACGCTGGGATCAATTGCTACGGTCGTCCTGAACGTGGGCGTGAGCGATGAGGCATGCCCGCTGAATCTTGCGCCCACCGCCAGCACGGCGGCCGCGCTTGCCATGGGCGATGCGCTCGCGGTTGCGCTGCTCGAAGCCCGCGGCTTTACGCGGCAGGCTTATGCCGACGCCCATCCGGGCGGCAACCTCGGCAGGCGCGTGCTCATGCTCGTGGAGCAGGTCATGCGCACTGGGGATGCCGTGCCGCGCGTCTCCCCGGCTACGACTTTGGGTGTGGGACTTCTCGAGATGTCCAAAAAGGGCCTCGGCATGACCGTGGTCGTGGATGATGCGGGCAAGGTGCTCGGCGTCTTCACCGATGGAGATCTGCGGCGCGCACTCGACAGCGAGGTCGACATCCACAAGACCCGCATGAGCGATGCCATGACAAGGAATCCGAAGGCCATCACGGCGCAATCGCTCGCAACGCAGGCCGTGCACTTGATGGAGCTGCACCGCATCACGGCGCTGCCCGTCACGGACGACCGCGGGGAGCTCATCGGCGCGCTCAATGTGCACGATCTGCTGCGCGCGGGCGTCGTCTGATCCAACATCTGATTTGGCAATGAAGCGCAAGCCTGTCGCTGCCGCCGCCATCCGTCTTCTGGTACTCGATGTGGATGGCGTGCTCACGGACGGACGGCTTTACTTCGGCGCGCGCGGCGAGGCCCTGAAGGCATTTGACGCGCGCGATGGCTTCGGTGTCCGCCAGCTGATGGCCGCCGGCGTTGCGGTCGCTGTCATCACCGGCAGGCGCTCGGCCGCCGTGTCGGCCCGCTGTCGCGAGCTCGGCATCGCACACGTGATGCAGGGCGCTAGCGACAAGCTTGCGGCATTCGAGCTCCTGCGTGAGCGTGTTCAGATTGCTGCGCGCAACTGTGCCTGCGTGGGCGACGATGTTCCGGATGTACCGCTCTTCGGCGCGGTGGGCCTTGCGTTCGCCGTCGCCGATGCGCATCCGCTCGCCCGGCGGGCGGCCCACCATGTGACGCGGCTGCCCGGAGGCCGCGGGGCGGTGCGGGAAGTGTGCGATCGGCTGCTCGCTGCCGGATCTCGGCCCGGTGGCTCGCGATGATGTTCCGGATTTTCGCAACCGTCGCCCTGCTCGTTCTCATTGGGGGCAGCCTGCTCCTGGGTCGCCAGACGCGCGATGCCGAAACGCCCGCGCCGACCAACCGGCCCGCCGAGGACCTCGGCTATGGAGCGCGCGATGCGCAGCTCATCGAGACCGGCACCGACGGTCGGCCAAGGTATACGCTGAACGCCAAGCTGATTGAGCAGCATCCCAAAGATGACAGCGTGCAGTTGAATGTCGTGCACATGATCGTCGACGACATCGACGGCAATCGCTGGACGATAGACGCGCAGCGCGGCGATATCTTGCACTCCGGCGATAACATTGACCTGTCGGGGGACGTGCATGTCTCAGGCGTGCTGCCCGGCACGGATCAGCCTGCGGATATCTCGAGTGATCGCCTCTCGTTTGATACGCGCACCGACGTCGTCAGCACCCAGGATCCCGTGACATTCGTCTGGGCGAGCCGCCAGATCCACTCCGTGGGCATCGTTGCCAGCTTGAAGGACAGTCACGTGCGGCTAGAATCGGGCGTCCATGCGATTTTCCAGCCTTAGCTCGCGCATCGCCGCGGCCCTTGCCGTGCTGGCGCTCGCCTGCGCGGTGAGCGCCGCCGACAATACCGCGAGCCATCAGAATATCCTCCTCGATGCCGCCTCCTCCGAGGTCGACTACAAGAAGAACACCGTCGAGTTCAAGGACATCGTCATATCGCAGGGAGATATCAAAGTGGAAGCGAAGCATGCCGAAGCAGCAGCCACCGGGCTTAATTTCAAGACCGGCGTGTGGACCTTCAGCGGCGATGTGCGCATCCATGTCGAGAAGCGCGGCAACCTGCGCTCCGATCTGGCCGTGCTCGATTTCAAGGACAGCCAGATCGTGAAGGCGACGGCCACCGGCAAACCGGCCGAGTTCGAGCAGCAGCGGGTGGCATCCGATCAGGTTGCCCGCGGCCACGCGGACCAAATCGTCTATGAGCCGGCCGAAGGCGTAGTGCGGCTGACGAACGACGCCTGGCTCTCCGACGGCCGCAACGAGATTCGCGGGCCGCTCCTCGTCTACAACATTCGCCTGCAGCACGTGGAGGCCGAAGCGCAACCCGGCACCGACAATCGGGTACACATCACCATCGATCCGAACCAGGACGAGCGGAAACCCAAATGACGGCGCTGCGCGCGGTCGGACTTGCCAAGAGCTACAAGTCCCGCCAAGTCGTTCGTGACCTGTCCCTGGAGGTCAGCAACGGCGAAGTCGTCGGGCTTCTGGGTCCGAACGGCGCCGGCAAGACGACCGCTTTCTACATGATCGTGGGTCTGGTCCCGTGCGATTCCGGCCACATCTATCTGGGCGACCAGAACCTGACGTTTCTTGCGGTGCACAAGCGCGCGCAGCTGGGGCTCGGGTACCTGCCGCAGGAGGCCTCAATCTTCCGCAAGCTCTCGGTCGAAGACAATGTGCTCGCGATACTCGAGTCGCGCGAAGACCTCGACCGCGCCGCGCGCGAGCGGCGTCTGGAGGAGCTCCTCGAGGAGCTGCGCATCGGCCACGTTCGCAAGATTCTGGGAATATCGCTGTCCGGCGGGGAACGGCGGCGCGTGGAAATCGCGCGCGCACTGGCGGCTGAACCGCGTTTCATGCTGCTCGATGAGCCGTTTGCGGGTGTCGATCCACTCTCGGTGCTCGACATTCAACGCATCATTCGCGAGCTGACGAGCCGCGACATCGGCGTACTCATCACCGACCATAATGTACGCGAAACACTAGGCGTGTGCAGCCGCGCATACATTGTAAATCAGGGAACTGTGATCGCTGCCGGATCTGCGGAAGAAATCCTTGCCAACCCCCAAGTTCGTGAGGTGTACTTGGGCGAGTCGTTCCGCCTGTGACGATCCTCAACCTTAGGATTACTGTCTCTCGATCACCGCCATGCTGAAACCTTCTCTGCAGCTCAGGCTGGGTCAGCAACTGACGATGACCCCGCAGCTGCAGCAGGCCATCCGACTCCTCCAACTGCCCGCGCTCGAGCTTCAGGCGCATATCCGTGAACTCCTCGAAAGCAACGTCATGCTTGAGGCGGACGAGGAGACCGAAGCCACCCAGAATGTCGAGGTCAATCCGCCCCCGGCGGAGACGTCGCTGCCGGAGCGTCCCCCCACGGAGAACACCGTGGAGATCCTGGACGAGGGCTGGGGCGAGCGCAGTGTCGGTTCGGCAGACGCGCCGTGGACCGGGGATGACGACGACCGGCAGCAGGAGTTCGCCGACTCCGCCGGCGAATCCCTGCAGGAACACCTCCTGTGGCAGCTGGAGCTGGCGCGTCTTGCGCCGCAGGAACTCTCCATCGCGCGCGCCATCGTCGACGCCGTCAGCGACGACGGCTACCTCACCGAATCGCTCGATGAAATCGCGCAGACGCTCAAGCCCGAGATTGATTGCAGCGCCGCGGACGTCGAGAACGTCCTCGCCCGCGTCCAGAGTCTCGATCCCACCGGGGTCGGAGCGCGCTCCCTCGGAGAATGCATCGAGCTGCAGCTGCGCCAGCTCGATCCGGCGACGCCCGGACTTGCCACTGCCGTCGAGATCGCGCGCCATCATCTCGCCCTGGTCGCGGAGCGTGAAGTCTCGGTGCTGCGCCGTGAGCTGCATGCAACCGATGAGGAACTCTCCGAAGCGCTGGCGCTGGTGCGCGGCTGCCATCCCCGGCCCGGTACCATCGTCAGCGCAGGCGCCGCCGAGTACGTCGTACCGGATGTCTTCGTGCGCCGCACGGATCACGGCTGGGCGGTGGAGATCAACGCTGCGACATTGCCGCGCGTGCGCCTGAATCAGGGCTATGCGAGCCTCATCGGCCGCAATTCCAGCCATGCGAGCATGCGCACGCAGCTGCAGGAGGCGCGCTGGCTCTTGAAGAGCCTCGAGATTCGCAACGAAACCCTCATGAAGGTCGCACGCTCCATCGTCGAGCGGCAGGCTGCGTTCCTCGATCAGGGCGAGGAGCACATGCGGCCGATGATTCTCAAGGACATCGCCGAAGCGGTGGAAATGCACGAATCGACAATCTCGCGCGTGACCTCTGGCAAATACATGCACACGCCGCGCGGGGTCTTTGAGTTGCGCTATTTCTTTTCAAGCCAGGTTGAAGGCGCCGACGGCTCAGGAACTTCCTCGACCGCGATCCGCGCCAAAATCCGCAAGCTTGTGAAGGAGGAAGACCCGGAGAGCCCATTGAGCGACGGCCGCATCGCTGAAATGCTCTCCGGCGAAGGCATCCCGGTCGCGCGCCGCACCGTCGCCAAGTATCGCGAGGCGATGGGCATTGCGCCTTCGAACGAGCGCCGGCGCGCCGGATTGAAGCAGATCTGACCAGCAAGAACCATAGAGGAGACGAGCTATGCATTTGAGCGTCACCGGTCATCACGTCGAAATCACCCCCGCGCTACGCGCCTATGTGGAGAAAAAACTCGAACGGATCCTGCGCCACTTCGATCACGTCATTGATGTGCACTGCGTATTGACGGTGGAGAAATTGAGACAGACGGCCGAGGCGACGCTGCATGTCAGCGGCAGCGCCATTCATGCCAACGATGTGAAACCCAATATGTACGCCGCGATTGACGGGCTTGCGGACAAGCTCGACCGCTGCGTGAAGAAGCACAAGGAAAAGCGCGCCGATCACCATGCGGCTGAAGCCCAAAAAGGGCTCAGACTCTAACGATGCGGATCATCATCGTCAGCGGCCTGTCGGGCTCAGGAAAGAGCGTGGCGCTGCACATGCTTGAGGATCTCGGCTGGTACTGCATTGACAACATCCCCGCCGCGCTCCTCAAGCCCTTCATTTCCTACACGGTGCGCAGTCCGCAGAAGACCTATGAGCGCACCGCAATCGGCCTTGATGCCCGCAACACGACGGCGGAGATCGCGACGGTTCCCACCCTGATCGAGGAGCTGAAGAGAAGCGGCATCAAGTGCGAGGTGCTGTTTCTGGTGGCGAACGAAGAGGGACTGCTGCGGCGCTTCGCCGAGACGCGCCGCAAGCATCCCATGAGCCGCGAGAACATCGATCTGCGCGCCGCCATCGCGATGGAAAGCAAGC